>OLGD01000009.1_pt1 | contig 394782 bp, 360 predicted proteins | sample 1605311 | NCBI WGS metagenome assembly OLGD01 (sample SAMEA3888917, study PRJEB22519) | human gut metagenome | biome: human gut; feature: human-associated habitat; material: faeces | place: Denmark | collected 2010
GCTAGATGCTTTATGATTTAAAATGCTGTAATATGTGCTTCTGGCTACCTTCAAACGGGAGATCAGTTCTACTCTTTCCCGGATTCTCTTGAGAAGATAGCCATTGCTTTTTTTAATATTATATTTTCCTCCTCAAGCAAGGCTAATTTCTTTTGCATTTTTTTGATTTCAGCCATGGTCATGGTTTCAGTTTCTGAAACCTGGACTTTTGTATATTTTTTGATCCATTTATGCAGCGTGGAACTGCTCATTCCGTATTCTTTGCATATCTGCGTACTGTTTTTTCCGGATTCATACAAGCTTACTATGCTTTGCTTGAATTCCTCTGTATACTTGGTGTTTTCCATGTCTTTCTCTCCTTTTTTTATTATTATACCATCTTTCGCTTTTAGCTGTCCACTTTTTTAGTATAGCACCATCGCCGTATCTCCGATATACCCTCGGAAGTCCGTTTTCATCGCTGATTGCAAAGCTAATGTCAATACCTAACTCTTTGCTTTTTTCCCTCGCAGAAGCACACAGCTTATCGCACAATTCGTCTGTTAAAATCATTTGAGATTCCTCCATACTTTTAGATTGATACGAAAAATGATATTTCTCTGTACCAATTACAGTATATCAGAACATGATGTACAATTGCTTGCCTGCTTCTATGAAAAACTTGCCTATTTCTTCAAGTGCTTTTGAATATTCAAAATATCCTCTTTCGGTGAAGCCCCGAACATTCTTCGATAGTCCCGGATAAATTGTGATAAACTTTCGTAGCCGACTTCAACGGACGCTTCCGTAACATTCTTGCTTTCGTCCAGCATAAGCCGCCTTGCTTCTGTAAGTCGCAGCCGTTTTTGACATTGCAGCGGACCCATGCCAACTGCACTTTTGAACTTTTGGTGAAATAACGATACGCTCATATTCTGCCTCTTCGCTAAATCTTCTACTGCGAAAGAGTTATGAAAATTTTTCTTGATCCAACTGTTCGCCTGATAGATTTTCTCTGCCTGTCCGATACCTGCAATACTTTGAATAAACTGCTTTCCACAGGAGCCGCAAAGGACATAATAGGTAATTTCCTGCATGATATTCTTTCGGATAAATTCTGAGGGAACGGTTTGGTGGTTCATTACAGAAAAAAGTCTGCTGACAGATTGAAGTACCTCGCTGTCTGATAAAGTCATTTCTTGTTCTGATAACTGTTCAGACATAATTCGTTCCGTAAGTTCATTTTCTAACTGTAAAATTGTATGAATGATATCACTCGGAAAAAACTCAATAGAAATTGCCAAAAAATCCTGCTGCTCTGAAAAAGCAAGCACTGTCCCGGATAAGGGGGTATCAATTTTCGATACAGAATACTGTTCGGCCATATAATCCATAATTCCTGATGGGGTGTAAAGTCTTAACATTCCATCAAGCACAATGTAAAGATACGGATTATCCGTTTGGGGCATTTCTATTCTTTCGTCAGTGAAACGGTAAACTTTTACGGCTGATATCTTTGGATGATTTTCACCATCCATAAAGAAACGAGTGCGCAACTCGTTTTGTAATTCTTTAATAATATTCTCCATATTTCCTCCGTTCAGTTTTAAGTCTGCTGATTCAATTGTAGCTGCTTTCTTGTATCTAACGGCTTTTCTTCCTTTGGGAATCAGTCAATCGAATCAACCTTATATCTATATTATACTTCGTTTTTACGTAGGATACAAGCGTGCGGAGTTTTTTGTGGTTTAAGCCTTTGCAAGTAATGAGTATTTTACCGCCGTGCTATCCTGAAAATCGTGATAACAATAGCCTGAAATTAACAAAACGGCAGGGATTTTGTTCCTGCCGTAAAACTTGTTAGGGTATGGAAAAACCGCATAAACACTGCGTCTATGCGGTTTCTCAACGAGGAATGCATTTAATGTGTAAAATGAGAATAATATTTCAAAAATTATCCCTGTAAACCACATGATATAATTTCTCCTGAAATATTTGCAGTGATTCCTAAGCCATGATCAGTAAACATTTCGTCTAAATTATAATCAAAGTAAACTTTTCCGTCTGGGTATATCCACATAAATCCAAGTGATATTCGACTGATAAATTCGTCTTTGGTGATGGTCTGAGGTAAACTATCATTGTTATTTTCGTCATTTCCCCATATCTCGATCATTCCGTTATCATCAGAAAACTCATCTGCACCATATTGTCTAAGCTTTTTATCCCACTCAGTGGCATTTTCAGCAATTTTGCAGAGAATTTCTAATGACTTGTCAGCCATAAGTGACTCTGTGCTGCTTGGATGCAATGAAACGTCAACAATATCATCAAGCCAATTTATTTTGCCATCAAAAACTACTCCATTTTTTCCGAATTTATGTGATGTGAATATACCATACTTGCTCTCTATAACAATTGATTTATGCTTTGTCTTTGATCTAGACTTAAATAAACTGAATATTGACATAAAAGTTCCTCCAATTAAATTTTTTTGTGGCTCAAGTTTGCAATGTATCATAATACGGGAATTTTGTTCCTGCTGTAAAACTTGTTAAGGTATGAAAAATCCGTATAAACACTGCGTCTATGCGGTTTTCCGATGTTAGAAGCACATGAAAAAGATATTTCAGCGTTTTTAGCGGAGAGATTTAAACCCTAAGTAACACGCAAAAAAATTGGCAGTGGCAGAGAGCCGCTGAGGTGTACACGAGCGATGATATTAGGCAATTTATTGACTTCTGAGGCATCGAAGCAAACGCCGCATCTCCAGCACCCCTTTTTCCTGCGAAGTAATAATGGCTTGCAGAATAGAGTCAAGTTCCGGGCAGATGGGATACTGAAGCACATTTTTTGACATCTTAATAGCGCCTTGATGGTGTGGGATCATTTCCCTCATAAAGTCCGCATTTATATTGTTGTCGGAGCAGGCATTGCACATTTGTGAAAACATTGTTTGCGTAATTTGGCGGAACCGCCTGTCATATAGGCACAGATCCTGTTCCGAGTTTGAAAGCCGTGCACAATGAGACAAGACTTTTTGCATGTTTTCAATACTTTTGGTTTGTTCATTTATAATATTTTGCGCGATATGCTGCAAAGGGACAAAGGTAGTAAACTGCAGAAGATTTTCCGACATTTCGATAGCTGCCCGGTGATGCGGGATCATCTGCACGATAAAATTATGGGATAAGCTGCTTGTAAGTTCCGCATTGGTCATCCCTTCGATCATTTCATCGAGTATTTTATAGAAACGGCATAAATAATTTTTGGTAACATCGCTAAACTGTTGAATGCAACTCATTCAGTATTCCTCCTATTCTTTCATAGTTTATGCACTGAATGTAAAATATGTGATTCTGAAAATATGCCGCCTATGGTTAAACAGCAACAAAGGCGTGGTGTAATCTTTTTCTAAAAAGAAGACGCTGAGGAATAAGCATGCCGGTGACTTTGGTAAAAAAAGTCGGAGCAAACGATATAAAACTTGCTCCGACATGGCGGAAGCGGTGGGATTCGAACCCACGAGCCCGTGAGGACTACCTGATTTCGAGTCAGGCCCGTTATGACCACTTCGATACGCTTCCATATTAAATTTTAAGTAAGGAGAGTAAGAATAATTCAATGTCGCTCCGCAATAAAAATATTATAACATAAAATGAAAAAAAAATCAAGAATTTTTTTCTGAACTCTTGACTATAACTGTACTACATGATACAATACAATATAGGAATATAATTGAGTATAAAAGAGGCAAGAAATGAAAAAGGAAACAAAAAGAGCAAATAGTACTATATTTTGGCTTTTAATAATGATCGTATTGCTGCTTATTATAGCTTTCGGCATAACTTTACTTACTAAAAACACTGAAACTTCTGCCGGAAGTAATAATATTGAAGCTTCTGACAATAACAGTGAATCGATAGCAGAATCGGAAACATATGAAACTGAACCGTCTGCTGAACCGGAAACAGAACCTTTAGCTGAACTTAATATATATGATTCTGAAATTTACAGTGATACTGCGTTGCTTATAAATCTGAACGGTGAAATTCTATACAGTAAAAATGGAAGCAAACAAATATATCCGGCATCTTTAACAAAAATTATGACTGTGATTGTAGCGTTGGAAAATATAAATTATCTTGATGAAAGCGTTGTGATCCCGGGAGATATATTTGATTATCTGTCCTCTGAAGGAGCGTCGACTGCCGGATTTTCCGCATATGAAAGCGTTACATACAGAGATTTGCTTTATGGTGCTCTGTTGTCTTCAGGAGCTGAATGCTGTTTGACTTTGTCTGCTTACCTTGGGGGTTCTGAAGAAATGTATGTACAGATGATGAACGAAAAAGCAGCGGAATTGGAAATGAATAATACGCATTTTACAAATTCCATAGGTCTTCATAATTACAATCACTATTCTACTGCTGAAGATATTGCAAAGCTTTTAATTTATGCACTTGATAATGAAGAATTTCGTGAGATTTTTACAAGTCAGAGTTACTATACCGAAACAGATTATCAGCCTTATGGCATAACGCTCAGTAGTACAATGTTTTCAGAACTGGATTCAGAATACTTTACTGGCGGAGTTTTCCTGGGAGGTAAAACCGGATATACAAGTGAAGCCGGAAATTGTCTTGCTTCACTGGCAAGAGTAAACGGAAAGGAATATATACTGATTACAACAGGGGCAGAAAGTTCTGATTACATGGGTTCGCTGCGTATTGCCGATGCGGTAAATATTTATGAAACACTTGCAAAAAATACATAAATAAAAAAGCGGTTTTTACCGCTTTTTTATTTTTATTCATACAGTAGACAGGCAGTGAGAATTAGGTCAACACACCTTAGTACCGTCATTATCAATATGAAATTCTCTTACTTCCCATCCGGTCAATCCTGCATTATCGAGAGAAAACTTCATTTTTCCGGCAAAATATGTATTATTTTCATCTACAATTGCCACAATTGTCGGTCCGGCGCCGCTTATATATGAAGCATATGCTCCATGATTATACGCAATATCAAATACTTCTCTTGCATTCGGAATAAGCTCCATTCTATAGGGCTGATGCAGCTTATCATGCACACCGGTTCTCAGATTTTCAAATTTACCTGTCAGCAGCGATGCTGAAAACAATGCGGCTCGGGACAGATTATAAACAGCGTCTTTATGTGAAACCTCTGTTGGAAGGCATGCCCTTGCTTTTTCAGTTTTCAGTTCAAAATCCGGTATAATTGCCGCAAATTTAAGCTTGGTATAAACTTCCTGTTTGACCCAATGTACTTTTTTACCGTCAAATACAGCAGTTACAATACCGCCTAGCAAAGCGGGAGCCGTATTATCAGGATGTCCTTCAATTTGCGCTGCAAGATCAACAAGATCGTCCGCTGTAAGCGGATTTCCAAGCAATGTGTTTGCACCCACAAGTCCTGCAACAATACATGCTGAGCTTGAACCAAGTCCTCTTGCCATAGGTATATTATTTGTCTGGCGGATTTTTAATCCGTTTATTTTTTTGCCGCATACATTAAACAGATCCTTAGCGGAAATATATATCAGATTATTTTCATCAACAGGAACTTCTACATCATCAAGAGAAGAAATGTCAATTTTATCAGATTCTTCCATTTCTACGTAATTATAATAAGTTAATGCAAGACCAAGTGCGTCAAATCCTGCACCAAGATTTGCTGATGTTGCAGGAATTTGTATTTTAATCATATTATTTTGACTCCATTCGTGTAATATATAATAATATTCTATCATATTTCAATATTTTTTTCAATATAAAAAGTGTCCGTTATAACGGACACTAATTTTATTAGATCTTTGGAAGCTTGTTAATACTATCTTCCAGTTCCTTATCAGTCGGAATATAATCTGACATAGCTCCGTCATTATACTTCTGATAAGCAACCATATCAAAATAACCAGTACCGGTAAGTCCGAACAGAATAGTTTTTTCCTCTCCGGTTTCTTTACATTTCAGCGCTTCATCAATCGCTACTCTTATAGCATGACTGCTTTCCGGTGCAGGAAGAGTTCCTTCAATTCTAGCAAACATAGTTGCTGCATCAAATACAGAAGTTTGTTCAACTGATCTTGCTTCTATCAAACCTTCATCGTATAATTCAGAAACAACACTGCTCATGCCGTGATAACGCAATCCGCCTGCATGATTAGCTGACGGAATAAAACCGCTGCCAAGAGTATACATCTTTGAAAGCGGACATACCATTCCCGTATCGCAGAAGTCATAGGCATATTTGCCTCTTGTCATTGAGGGGCATGAAGCAGGTTCAACAGCAATAAATTTATAATCTGCCTCGCCTCTGAGTTTACGTCCCATAAATGGTGAGATCAGACCGCCGAGATTTGAGCCGCCACCTGCACAGCCGATAATAACGTCAGGTTTAATATCATACTTATCACATGCTGCCATTGATTCAAGTCCTATAATTGATTGATGAAGCAGGACCTGAGATAATACTGAACCCAGTACATATCTGTAACCCTCGCTGGAAACGGCAGTCTCTACAGCTTCTGAAATTGCACAGCCCAGTGAACCTGTTGTACCTGGGAATTGTTCAAGAATTTTTCTTCCTACATTTGTAGTATTTGAAGGCGACGGTGTAACAGAAGCTCCATAGGTTCTCATTACTTCACGTCTGAAAGGTTTCTGTTCATAAGATACTTTAACCATGTAAACCTTACAGTCAAGGTCAAAATATGAACAAGCCATCGACAAAGCAGTACCCCATTGTCCTGCGCCTGTTTCAGTAGTAACGCCTTTAAGTCCCTGCTTTTTTGCATAATATGCCTGAGCAATAGCACTGTTAAGCTTATGACTTCCGGAAGTATTGTTACCCTCAAATTTATAATAAATTTTTGCCGGTGTATCTAAGGCCTTTTCAAGAAAATATGCACGTACCAGCGGTGACGGACGGTACATTTTATAAAAGTCGCATATTTCTTCCGGAATATCAAAATAAGGAGTTTCGTTATCAAGCTCCTGTTTTGCCAGTTCTGTACAGAAAACTCCACTCAGTTCCTCAAGGGTCATTGGTTGTAACGTACCGGGATTTAAAAGCGGTGCAGGTTTAGTTTTCATATCTGCTCTGACATTATACCATTGCTTTGGCATTTCATTTTCATCAAGATAAATTTTATATGGGATTTTATTTTCCATTAATTTCATACCTCGCAATCAAATTTTTATATCTAATTTTAACACTATTTGTGCATTTTGTCAATAAGTAAAAATCGGCGAATTATTCCGCCGATTTCATAATATTACTTCATTGATGAAATTTTAATTCTATTCAATGCACGTTTTAGTTTTAGTTCTGCCAAACGATGTTCAAAATCACTGTTGCTTTCATTAAGCCTTTTCAATGCATTTTCCTGAGAACGCTTAGCCCAATCCGGATCAATATCTTCCGCCCATTCAGCAGCCATTGCCAGAATAGTTACAGCTTCCTTTGAAACCTTGAGCGCTCCTCCTGAAATTGCCGCAACTTTAAATTTGCCGTCTATTTTTACACGAAAAGGTCCGGCTGGCAAATCTGCAACATAATTTTCATGACCTGCCAGAATACCGATATCGCCCTCAGTAGTACGGACAATAATCTGTTCTGTTTCTTCATCAAAAAAAACTTTTTCAGGTGTAATAATTTTTAATTTAAAAGACTTCATCAGCTTTCACCTTTTTTAGCTTTTTCAATTGCTTCGTCAATAGTACCTACAAACAGGAATGCAGATTCCGGAAGATCGTCATGCTTTCCTTCGATGATTTCTTTAAATCCTCTTATAGTTTCCTTGATAGGTACATATTTACCCTTCATACCTGTAAACTGTTCTGCAACAGTAAACGGCTGAGACAAAAATCTCTGGATTTTTCTTGCACGGTTAACCGTCAGCTTATCTTCATCTGAAAGCTCGTCCATACCCATAATCGCAATAATATCCTGAAGCTCCGTATAACGCTGAAGAATAGTCTGAACAGATCTGGCAACTTCATAATGCTCATATCCGACTATTTCAGGAGATAGAATTCTTGAATTACTCTCCAGCGGATCAACTGCCGGATAAATACCCAAAGACGAAATCTGTCTTGAAAGTACCGTAGTTGCGTCCAGATGAGCAAAAGTCGTTGCAGGAGCAGGGTCTGTCAGGTCGTCAGCCGGTACGTATACTGCCTGAACTGATGTGATTGAACCCTTATTTGTTGATGTAATACGTTCCTGTAATGCACCCATCTCCGTAGCCAGCGTCGGTTGATAACCAACGGCGGAAGGCATACGTCCCAGAAGTGCTGAAACCTCTGAACCCGCCTGAGTAAAACGGAAAATATTATCAATAAATAATAATACGTCCTGACCTTCAACGTCACGGAAATATTCTGCCATAGTAAGTCCCGAAAGACCGACTCTCATTCTTGCTCCCGGTGGTTCGTTCATCTGACCGTAAACCAGAACAGTTTTATCAATAACTCCGCTTTCTTTCATTTCATTGTAAAGGTCGTTACCTTCTCTTGTACGCTCACCAACACCGGTAAAAACGGAAATACCGCCGTGCTGATTTGCAACGTTGTTAATAAGTTCCTGAATAAGTACTGTTTTACCTACTCCGGCGCCTCCGAAAAGACCGATTTTACCGCCTTTAAGGTAAGGGGCGATAAGATCTATAACCTTAATCCCTGTTTCAAGTACTTCACTTGAAGCTGTTTGTTCTTCATAACTCGGAGCTTCTCTGTGAATGCTCCATTTTTCCTTTGTTTCAACAGGAGCCCCTTCGTCAACAGGTTCTCCAAGCAGATTAAAAATTCTGCCCAAAGTTTCCTTACCGACCGGTACTTTAATCGGCGAACCGGTATCAATTGCCTCCATACCTCTGACCAGTCCGTCAGTACTGCTCATAGCGATACATCTTACAATATCGTCGCCTATGTGCTGCGCTACTTCAAGTACCAGTTTTTTTCCCTGATTATTAACTTCTATAGCGTTAAGCAAATTCGGAAGACAATCCTTAGAGAACTGAATGTCAACGACAGCACCGATTATCTGTACTATTTTTCCGGTATTCTGCATAATTTCCTCCGTATAAAAGCGATTTAAACCGCATTAATATTTGCACTATTCCTGTGCATTTGCACCACTTACAATCTCAGTAATTTCCTGAGTAATTGCAGCCTGACGAGCCCTGTTATACACAAGTGAAAGATTGCTTATCATTTCATTTGCATTATCAGTTGCATTTTCCATTGCTGTTCGTCTTGCTGCCTGTTCAGCCGCAAATGAATCTACAATCGCTCCAAACAAAACGCCTGCTATATATCTGGGGATAAGAGAATCGAACACCGCTTCCGGTGACGGTTCATAATTTGTCAGACTGACATTGCTTCTGTCCACTTCAATATCAAGAGGAATAATAGGAATATGTTTTTCTTCCTGTACAAGAGGAGAAATACAGTCTGTATAGAACAGCTCTACTCTGTCTATTTTATCCTTATTGTAAACATCAATTATTTTATCCGCAATACTCATTGCTCCGTAGATAGAAATGCTTTCAGATATATTTTCATATCTGGTCATAATTCTGAAATTTCTTTTTTCAAAATACTCAACTGCTTTTCTTCCGATCGGCAGTATTACAACTTCCGAATTCACAGAAAGCTCATCGTATCTGCTCTGAGCAAGCTTTAAAACATTTGCGTTAAAGCCTCCGGCAAGACCTCTGTCACCGCCTATAACAATCAGCAGTGTGACATTATTTTTTCTTTTCCTGGTATAAATAGAATTAAATGTTGCGTCTTCTTTTACAATTTCGCACATTGTATCATACAAGGTATTGAAAAACGGTTTTGCATTATCTGCTTTTTCTTTTGCTTTTCTCAGCTTTGATGAAGCAACGAGTTCCATAGCTTTGGTGATCTGCTTGGTGCTTTCAACACTTTTTATGCGGCGCTTTATATCTTTCATGTTTGATGAAGCCATATATATCTCCATTCATGCCGCCTAGCCTGCGGGCGGCACGCCGTATTTTATCAGTGTAAACGCTTTACAGCGTATAACTATTATTTATTTGACATATATTTTTCAGTGAAATCTGAAAGCACTTCTTTTAAAGCATTTTCATTATCACTGGTTAAGTCTTTAGTTTCAGAAATTGATTTGATAATATCAGGATAAGAATTATCAATATGATCAAATAATTCCTCCTGAAATTCAGATATAAGATCTACAGGAACATCTTTAAGATAATTATTGACAACTGCATATATTATAATAACCTGATGCTCTACTGTCAAAGGTGAATTTCTGTTTTGTTTTAAAACCTCCACAACTCGTTCACCTTTAGCAAGTCTTGCTTTTGTATCTGCGTCAAGATCCGAACCGAACTGCGAGAAGGACTGAAGTTCACGGTACTGTGAATACGTTAGCTTAAGCGAGGACGAAACCTTTTTCATAGCTTTGATCTGTGCAGCGCTTCCCACTCGTGATACAGAGATACCGGGGTTTACTGCCGGACGTACGCCTGAATTGAACAGGTCTGTTTCAAGGAATATCTGACCGTCAGTAATTGAAATTACATTAGTCGGAATGTAAGCGGAAACGTCACCCGCCTGAGTTTCGATAATTGGAAGAGCCGTAAGACTGCCTCCTCCGTAATTTTCATTCAGACTGCATGCTCTTTCAAGGAGTCTTGAGTGAAGATAGAATACGTCGCCCGGGTAAGCCTCACGTCCCGGGGGACGTTTAAGCAACAGCGACAAAGCACGGTAAGCAACCGCATGCTTTGAAAGATCATCATAAATACAAAGTACGTCCTTGCCCTGATTCAGGAAGTATTCGCCCATAGCGCATCCCGAATAAGGAGCGATATACTGTAACGGTGCAAGCTCCGAAGCACTGGCTGACACTACAATCGTATATCTCATAGCTCCTGCTTTTTCAAGGGTTTCAACAACGTTTGCAACAGTTGAACGTTTCTGACCGATTGCAACGTAAATACATATTACGTCCTGATCCTTCTGATTAATAATGGTATCAAGCGCAATAGCCGTTTTACCTGTCTGTCTATCTCCGATAATCAGCTCACGCTGACCTCTTCCGATAGGAATCATTGAGTCAATAGCCTTGATACCAGTCTGAAGCGGCTTATGAACAGATTTTCTTGTAATAATACCAGGGGCTATTTTTTCAATCGGTTCAGTTTTATCTGTAACGATTGTACCTTTACCGTCGATAGGCTGTCCCAAAGCGTTAACGACTCTTCCGAGAAGTTCTTCGCCTACAGGAACTGATACGATTCTATTAGTCCTTTTAACGGAATCACCTTCTTTAATTGCGGAGTCGGAACCCAGCATAACCGCACCGACAAAATCCTGTTCCAGGTTCAGTGCCATACCGTAAATACCGCCTTCAAATTCAAGAAGCTCACCGGACATACAGTTTTCAAGACCGTGTACTGTTGCGATACCGTCGCCGACGGTAACAACTGTACCGATATCTTTAAGTTCCAGCTTGGAACTGTAATTTTTTATTTGTTCTTTAATTATACCAGTTATTTCATCCGGGCGTAAATTCATTAATACACCTTCTTCTAATTATTGTATTTTAAGCTGCTGTGCAACAGCTTCAAGTCTGCCTTTAATACTGTTATCAATCTGAGAATTACCCATTCTGAGTATAATTCCTCCGATTATAGACGGATCAACCTTTTCGTTAAGTTTAACAGTCTTTCCGGACTTCTGTTCAAGCTTTTTTATCAGTCTGGCTTTAAGATCCGGTTTTAGTGGTATGCTTGTAATTACGGTCATTTCAGTAATATTATTATGCTGATTGTAATGTTCAATAAAAGCGTCTGTTATCTTGCCGAAGTAAGATATTCTGTTTTTATCCGTAACCAGACAAATAAAGTCGTGAACCATTCCGCTTTCGCCGAAGATCTTATTAATTACCTCATGCTTTTCCGTTTTCAGGATTACAGGAGAACTAAGAAGCTTGACCAGCTGCGGATTTTCATCAAAAATTTCACGGCACTGTTTCAGCTCAGAGCAGACATTTTCTAAACTTTCCGATTCAAGACTTAGTTCAAAAAGCGCCTGAGCATATAATTTTCCTACGTCGCCCGTCATTTCAAATCACCCACATTTTCAATAAAGTCATTGATAAATCGTTCGTGATCAGCTTCGGTAATTTCCTTTTCAACAACTTGCTGCGCCACTAAAACTGCAAGCTCAGAGATTTCTCCCCTTAGCTCATTCTGCGCACGTTTCTTTTCTCTTTCAACATCTTCACCGGCTTTTGCCAATATTGCGGACGCTTCGCTTTTTGCATCGGAAATGATCTCATCTGAACGCTGCTGCGCTTTTTTGGATGCTGCTTTGATCATTTCAGCGGATTCTTCTTTTGCACCTTCCATTAATCCGGTATACTCAGATTCTAAAGATTTAGCATGCTCCATAGCTTCATCAGCCTTTGCGTATGTTTCAGATACGTCGTTTTGACGCTCGTCTAAAATCTTATACACTCTTCCGAACAGAAAATGCTTAAACACCCAGACAAGAATCAGCAAATTGCATATTGTAAAAAGTATCGTGCCGATGTCGATGGATAAAAATTCCAGCATTTATATTCCTCCAGCTTTATTATTTTATTTTTCAGCTTAGAGTTTACCCAAAAACGGATTGATGAACATAAGTATAAGCGCTACAACGAAAGCATAAATACCTGTAGATTCTGCAACCGCACAGCCTATAAACATTGTTCTTGTTACTGCTCCTGAAGATTCGGGCTGTCTGCCGATAGCTTCACAGGCTTTACCTACTGCAAAACCTTCGCCTATACCAGGACCAATACCGGCAATCATAGCCAGTCCTGCGCCGATAGCCGATGCTGCTAATACTATTGCTTTTTCCATAATTTACTCCATTTCTCCTCCGGATTGAATTAAACTAAATAAATTCACCTCTTCCGGGGCAGAGGCAATTAATCTTCTGTTGTTTTTGCACTTGCAATATAAATCATTGTAAGCATAATAAAAATAAATGCCTGCATAAATCCTGAAAACAAATCAAAATACAGTGACAGTACTGCCGGAAGTCCAATTGTAAAAATCGGAATATCACAGTAAAGCGCAGTTGAAAGTCCTGTAAGAGCAAAATAAATAAGGGTAGTAATAATCATACCTCCGGCAATGTTTCCGAAATGACGGAATGACATAGACACCGGCGTTGAGATCTCGCTTACAATATTCAGCGGATTAATAAAGCTTTTTAAATATCCGCCAACTCCGTTCGCCTTGATTTTAGCTGCTTCAATCATTACAAAGCTCATCAAAGCCCAGCTCAGCGTAGTACTGTAATCAGCCGTTGTAGATCTCAGACCTATCAGGCTTACCAGACTGCCGAATATTGATGAAGCAAACAGTGCGGCAATATACGGTCCAAACGATTTATAACCTTTACCCATTGTATCTTTAACAAGATTATCTACAGTTTCAACAATAAATTCCGCTATTACCTGTCGTTTCTTTTCAGGTTTTTTCTTCATGTTATGAGTCAAGAAAAGTACAAGGAGCGTTAATCCAATAACAATACCCCAGCTTATAATTATTGTTTCAGTAATATTAATGTTAATACCAAACAATTTGAAAGAACAAGCTATTTTAGGACCGCCTACTTCAACTTCTTTTACACCCTGAAAAAAATCAGACACTTTCATTAAGTCTTTCCCCCTTTCCCGAATAATGTTTTTCCCGCATAAATCAGTTTAGGATAAAAATAAGGAATAACCGCACCGATGGTGCAAGACAGTTCAAAAAACATCGTAACGGAAATTAATGCCATAATTATAAACATTCTGGCAATGTATCCGCCGAACATTCTGCTGCTGCTCTTTATTCCTCCGCTTTTTACAATTTTGTTTACTGACATATTCAGCAGAAAAAGATTAAAAAGCATACCGGATGTTCCCAGAAGTAATCCGGCTGCCATTGAAAAGGTAAAACCAATAAATACAACTGAAATCAGGTATGCCGCTAAATTCAAAAATAACGATCTAATAAAAATAAATAATAATTCTTTTTTCAAATCCTCTTTTTCCAAAAGCGTCCTCCGATTTATAATTTTACCCTTTTTATTTACAATTATTATTATAACATATTTTTTTTAAAAATCAATAAATTTTTTTCTTGTATTTACTTTTTATTATGTTCAAACTACATATTTAACAATCGTAATTTTCATTAAAACTCTTACATTTTTCACGAAATTTGCAATGAAAATTGTTGCTAATTTAATTTCATAAAGTATTTGATTGTAAATATTATTAATTTTTATTTAGTATATCAGTTAAAATTTGTGTAAAATAAGAAAATTTATTTAAATGTAGAAATTTAATTGAATTTTTCATTATTATAGTATAAAATAATATTATAAAACGAACCGCAGTATGTTACATACGCTTTAAGGATGTAATTATGCATCTTAAATTTCTTTTTGGACAGAATGGAGAAAGTAATGAATACTTTTGACAGATTTTATAAAAAAACAGTAATACCAATTCTTTTTATATATGTTTTATCATATATTGTCTGCTATAATGTCATCGCTTACGATACTTCGATTGAAAATGGAATATATATTATTTCTGATGCAAACGACCTGCAAAGCTTTGCTGAATATGTGACAGACGGACATGCCGGTAGTAATGCAAAATTAATTGATGATATTGATTTATCAGATATATGCAGTCAGACGACTGAAGGCTGGATTCCTATAGGTTCCGAATCTGAGCCGTATACGGGTACATTTGACGGTCAGGGTTACTCAATAAGCGGTCTTTACATTAATTGCTCGCTTAATTACTGCGGATTATTTGGAAGTCTTGAAGGAACGGTCAAAAATCTTTCAGTTGAAGGCGAAATAAAAACATCATCAGGCAGTGCCGGAGGTATTGCAGGATATAACGGAAATGCGGGAATAATTGAAAATTGTATATTTATCGGAAGTACCTGCGGCAGCATTTATTCATGCGGTATTGCAGGAAGCAACTATTCAAACGGTCTGATATCAAATTGCTGTGTGAAAATGCAGGCAAACGCAACGATAAATCAATACCCTATATCAAGTCCGGATGGCGGCGGACGTTTTAAAAATTGTTATTATAATGATGAACTGAACGACGATGGCATATCAAGAACCACTCCAGTATCCTCATATGCTTTTTCATCCGGAGAGCTTTGCTGGCTTTTAAATAACAGTATCGGTAAAACAATATGGTATCAGGATATAGACTGCGGAACAGAAAATGATTATCCGATTCCGTCATCGAGATTCCATGAAGTTTATAAAACAAAGTACTGCACATCTGAAGACACTTATTATTCAAATTATAATATGATTCACCATAATTTTTTGTCGGACAAATGCAGTGAATGCGGATTATCCGGTATAACCACTGAAAGCGCCAGCATAATTTTAAATGATTCTATAGATATGAAGTACTATTTAACGGTAAATAATCCTGATTATTTAGACAATAACATTGCTTTATGCTACTCATACGATAATGATAATACTGACTTGTCAGTATTATGCAAAAATGAATATAATAACATTTTCTCAGCTGTTATACCGTGTAAAACAGATAAAATGAACAGTAATATTTATACTCAAGCTAAAGTATTTGAAAACAATCAAATAATATATAAGGATAATTTCTCAACCGAATATTCCATACTCAAATATGCCGATAATATACTGGAAGATACAGACGGCATATACAGCAATGACTGCAAAGTGCTGATTCTTAACATACTTCGATACGGAAGTGAGATACAAAAGTATTTTTCAAATGATAATACTATGGAAAATATTATAAATGATGAATACATACGCTTTTTTGAACAATATGATGTTACTTGTGCCGATGCTGATAATCCTGATTTATCTTACCTTTTTCAGCCTGCCGATTCTCCTCATACGTCTATTGATTCAGTATATCTTACGGTTGATTCAAAAATTACTATAAATATAAAGGTAAAGGCAGAGTCTACAGGATATTTTCTTCAATTTACTGATACAATAACAGGTGAAAGCAGAACAATACCTCTTGTTCAGACAAGCGAATCAGGTAAATACCTTGCTAAAATTGAAGATGTATCTGCTGAAAGTCTTTTGCATGACTTTACATTAGCTGTTATAGATGAAAATAATAATGTTTTAAGCCATACTTTAGGATATAATATTGAAAAATATATTTATGCAGTAGAAAATTCAAGTAATGAACAGATAAACAAAGCTTCAGACGTATGTCTTGCTTTGCTGGGATATGCACGGTCAGTAAAAAATTACTGTGAAAATTTAAACAGTTAAAACGGAGAAAAAACTATGAAATCAAGAATAAAAAAAGAATCACCGCTTTTGATAGGATACATGATAAAAGAAAACAAAATCGAAGTGCTTTCTAAAATAGCATACGCTGTGAAAGCAACTTTAAAGCTATACTCAAGAGAGTCTGCCGGGGAAAAAATTGGATTTCTTGCAGGTTTTACCGGATTTGAAAAATCTGGTAAAATCCCTCAAAGCATTAATGAAGACGAATGTCTTATAATATCTGGATTTAATAATAAAAGTATTGATAAGCTTTTATATGAACTGAGATTGAATAATATTACTTTTCCGCTTAAATGTATTGTAACTCAGCATAATCAAAGCTGGACGCTTAACAATTTAATTGAAGAACTGAAAAAAGAACATAAACAAATGAATAGGTAAGTTGTTTAAAAGTAAAATATAAGAAAAAAAGTAAAGCCCGGTAAATAACCGGGCTTTTGATATATAATTTTGCAGTAAAGATAAGCGGAAACTGTGTACAGTTTATTCTGTACACAGTTTTCTTAGCTCATTAGATTTGATTTTTTAGAGTTTTTATTTATTATGCAGTTAATCAGTCAAAATCTTCGTCACCGCTTGGAAGCTTTGCGCCGCAAACACCACAGAACTGGAACTTTTCCTGTACTTCTGCCTGACAATTCGGGCATATTTTAAAACCCTTCATTGTTTGAAGTTCAAAACGCATTTTCTTGATTCTTTTTTTTCTTGTTTCGATATCATCACAGTAGGCTTTAAGTTCATCAACTTTATCAGGTGTTTTATAGTATGTTTTACCAATGTCAGTAAATATTTCCACGATTCTTTCTTCCTCGTACAGAATCTTTCTTTTCAGATTACTCGTGTCTGACATGTTTTTTGTTTTTTCATTTACATTTCTGCTGGCGCTGCTTGCTGCTTCTCCAATTTTATTTAAGATTCCCATGATCTTCCTCCATTACATATCATAAATTTCTTTGCTAGTAAGTAATTTGATACCTGCTGATGTCAGTACATCTGCCGCCCTTTGATTATCTGCAACTCTTAGTATAACATAAGCAATGTCTTCAGATTTACTTACAAAAGCATACATATATTCAACACTTATAGCATTATTGTAAAGTGTATTCATAACAACTGAGAGTCCGCCCGGTTCGTCTGATATTCCAACTGCCAGAACATCTGTTATTGTAACTGTACATTCTGCTCCTTTGAGTACGTTACACGCTTTATCCGGGTCATTGACAATAAGTCTGAGTATACCGAAATCTTTAGTATCAGCAATGGAAAGCGCTCTGATATCAATATCGTTTTGTTTAAGAATATTGGTAATATTACTAAGTCTGCCGGGTTTGTTCTCAACAAAAATTGAAATTTGTTTAATCAACATAAAATCATCTCCCTTTATTTACGCTTATCAATAACTCTTATCGCTTTACCCTCGGTACGTTGAATTGTTTTAGGTTCAACCAAACGGATTTTTGCTGCAATACCCAGAGTAGACTCAACTGCTGATTTAATAATTTTTTCCTGATCCTCAAGACTTTTTACAGTATCAGAGAACATTTCCGGAGAAATTTCCACTTGAATTTCGAGGGTATCGGTATTATTAACTCTGTCGACAATCAATTGATAATATGGAGCTGTATTACCTAATTGTAAAAGGACACTTTCAACCTGTGACGGGAATACATTTACGCCTCTGATGATGAGCATATCATCGGATCTTCCGGCAGGCTTCATCATTTTAATAAGTGTTCTGCCGCATGAGCATTTTTCACGCTTTAGTATTCCTATATCTCTTGTTCGATATCTCAGAAGCGGAAATGCTTCCTTGCTGATACAGGTAAATACTATTTCGCCCTGTGTGCCTTCAGGCAGTACTTCTCCAGTATCTGGGTCAATAGTTTCTGCTATAAAGTGGTCTTCGTTTATATGCATACCGCTTTGTTCGCTGCACTCAAAAGCAACGCCGGGACCAATTATTTCAGTAAGACCATAAATATCCAGTGCTTTTAATCCCAGTTTTTCTTCAATTTCATGACGCATTTCTTCTGTCCATGGTTCAGCGCCGAATAATCCTGCTTTAAGCTTTATATCGTCTTTGGTAATGCCCATTTCTTCCATTGTTTCGGCAAGGTACAGTGCATATGACGGAGTACAGCAAATATATGTAGAACCAAAGTCTTTTATAATATTTATCTGTCTGTTGGTATTTCCTGTAGAAACAGGAATGACGGTCATTCCTACCTTTTCAGCTCCTCCATGAAGTCCCAGACCGCCGGTAAAAAGTCCATATCCGTAAGAAACATGCATAAAATCTTTATTTGTTGCGCCTGCTGCCGTCAGTGCTCTTGCGCAACATTCTGACCAGACATCTAGATCGTGCTGAGTATATCCCACGACAATTTGTTTTCCAGTTGTACCGCTTGAAGCATGAACTCTTACAACGTCTTCCATAGGAACGGCAAATAAACCGTACGGGTAGGTATCTCTCAGATCCTGTTTCATAGTAAATGGTAATTTTTTCAAGTCCTCAACACTGTGAATATCATCGGGCGTTACTCCTGCTTTTTCCATTCTTTCACGGTAATAGGGGACATTATTGTAAACCTTTCTCACTGTCTGAGAAAGTCTGAAGCTTTGTAGCGCTTTCATTTCATCTTTTGTAGCGCACTCCATGTTTTCATTCCAGTATCTTTCCATTGGTAAAGCTCCTTATATATTTTTTCCTAGATCAAATGCTTTTAGATTGAGTTCAAGAAACTTTTCGGGAACACAGTTTTTTATTGCTTCTTTCCATACACTTTCATCAAAACTCATCTTTGATGCAATGAGTCCCATAAGAACAACGTTTGAAGCCTTAGCGTTACCTGCTTCTTCAGCAAGAGCCAATGCGTCTGCGGCTATAATATCAATGCCCAGATTTTTTATTTTTTCTATAATATTTTCAGGATACTTTGCTGCTCCGGTAATTACTGGCATAGGGTCGAGAGTTTGTGTAGAAGTAATCAAATGACCTCCTTTTTTTAGATATGAGATCCATCTTGCTGCTTCCAGCAGTTCAAATGAAACTATAATATCAGCTTCACCTTTTTCAATTACAGGAGAATAAACCTTATCGCCGTATTTTACGTATGTAACAACAGAACCTCCTCTTTGAGACATTCCGTGAACCTCGCTGACCTTCACATCAAATCCCTGTGACAGCAGAACATTTCCGATAATTCTTGATGCAAGCAGACTGCCCTGACCGCCGACTCCGACAATCATAATTGATTTTGTTTCCATTTATTTTAAAACCTCCCTGAAGTTAATCTGTGATAGCGTCACATTTACACATTTCTGTACAGATTCCACAGCCTACGCATAAAGTTTTGTCAATTTCCGCACCATTATTTTTTATTGAAATGGCAGGACATCCTATTTTCAGGCACATCTTACATGATTTACATTTATCTGTATTAACCTTCAGTGCAGGTTTGTGTTTTACGTATTTGAGCAATGCACACGGACGTCTGGATATTACTACCGACGGTTCTTCAGCTGAAAGCTCTTCCAGTACTGCTTCTTCTGTTTCCTTCATATTATAAGGATCAACAACTCTTACCCTGTTAATGCCGACAGCCTTACAAAGAGCTTCAAGGGATACCTTTGAGGCAGGATCACCTTTTAAGTTGTAACCTGTTGTAGGATTTTGCTGGTGACCTGTCATACCGGTTATGGAATTATCCAGAATAATAACAGTTGAATTTGTAGCGTTGTAAGCAATGTTTATCAGACCTGTAACGCCGCTGTGAATAAATGTCGAGTCACCGATTACAGCCACATTTTTCTTTTCGCCGTCAGACCCCATTATCTTGTTCATACCATGCAGAGCGGAAATAGAAGCACCCATACAAATAGTAGAATCCATAGAATTAAGCGGTGCAGCAGCTCCTAAAGTATAGCAGCCGATATCGCCTGAAACTGTAATTTTATTTTTTGCCAGCACATAAAACAAACCTCTGTGAGGACATCCAGCGCACATAACAGGAGGTCTTACAGGTACAGATTCTGAAAAATCAATATAGTCGTTTTTCTTGCCGATTATTTTTTCAGCAATAATTGACTGTGAAAGCTCTCCGATAAATCCGAAAAGTTCTTTTCCGATAACGTTGATGCCAAGCTTTTTGCAGTGAGTTTCAATAATATCGTCAAGCTCTTCTATTACATAAATCGTTTCAAACTTTTCTGCAAAATTTTTAATCAGATTAACTGGAAGAGGATTTACAACACCAAGCTTGAGATATGAAACATCATCGCCCAGTGCTTCTTTTGCATACTGGTAGGCAATACCGCTTGTAATAACGCCGATTTTTCCGCCGTTTAATTCTATTTTATTTAAAGTAGAAGTTTCAGCATACTCAATAAGTTTTTTTGTTCTTTCTTCAACAAATACATGTCTTGCCTTTGCAAATGCCGGCATCATAACATATTTCTGAGGATTTTTTACATAAGGTTTTGTTTCAGCATTTTCTCTTTCACATAATTCAACAGAACTTTGTGAATGAGAAACTCTTGTAGAAAGTCTTACGATAACAGGAGTATCATATTTTTCAGAAAGCTCGAATGATTCCTTTACAAAATCCTTACACTCAGCCGAGTCGGAAGGCTCTACCATAAGAACCTTTGACGCAATAGCGTGATGGCGACTATCCTGTTCGTTTTGCGAGGAATGCATGCCCGGATCGTCTGCCACGGCGATGACCATACCGCCTGTAACACCTGTATATGCAGCAGTATAAAGAGGATCTGCTGCAACATTGAGTCCTACATGCTTCATACCGCAGAAGCTTCTTGCACCTGCAATCGAAGCACCAAGTGCAGTTTCCATTGCCACTTTTTCATTAGGCGCCCATTCTGCGTACATTTCTTCGTATTTTGCACCGAATTCTGTAATTTCTGTTGAAGGAGTACCCGGATAGCTGGAAATCAGCTGACATCCTCCTTCATACAAACCTCTTGCAAAGGCTTCATTGCCAAGCATTAATTTGTTCATTTATTCAAATCCTTTCATATAATTTTCCTTTATCCAGAAAGCCACTGAATCCGCATTATTACAGTCTATAACTTCATCAGCAGCAGATTTTACTTCTTCCTTTGCATTTCCTACCGCAATACATTTATCGCATATTTGAAACATTGGAAGATCATTTAGATTGTCTCCAAAGCATGTCACATAATCAAATGTGCCGTATTTCTTTAAAAACTTTATGCCATTTGATTTTGAGGCACGGTTTGAGAAAACTTCCAGAAACCATAGTCCTTTATTGTAAACGTCCTTGTAAAATGCACTACTAATATTATCAATTTTATCAAGGCGGCTTTTTACTGGTGCAAGACTTTCATACTCTCCCAGAGTTGTAAAATAAACAACGCTTTCATCAGCTTCACATGCAAAATCAGAACATTTTATAAAGGGCTTATCATATTTGTCACGTCTTAAAAGAAAAAATTCATACATTTGCTTGTTTTCAAATCCCGTATATAATGCAAAAAGTCTGTTGTTTTTAATTTTATACATAAACGGCTTTATATTACACTGCTTAAAAATAGCAGCCACAGTTACAGCAGTGCCGTTATTTATATACTCATTTTTTATATATTTTTTCTTTTGTATATCGTAAATGCTAACGCCGTTCATAAGAATACAAGGAGTATTTATGTTTATTTTTTCAGTTATTTTTACTGCCGATGAAGCAGTGCGGGCAGTAGCAAATGTAAACGCTCCGCCTGTTGAAATAAATTGATTTATTATTTCTGCGGAAATATCAGATAGTTTGCCGTTTGAGTCGAGCAGTGTTCCGTCCAGATCGGTAATAAGAAGTTCTTTCATTATTGTTTTCTCAGATCAATTATTCTTTTTGCTTTACCCTGGAATCTTTCCAGCGACTTATGTTCTACCAGTGAAACCTTAGTATCAATTCCGAGAACTGTTTTAAGATTATGGTGAATTAAATTACGCAGCTGTTCAAGTCCGGCATAATTTTCGAGGAGCGATCCATCAGCTAGTTCAACCTTGACCTCAAGACGGTCAGAGAAATTTTCTCTTGTAATCACTAGCTGATAATGGGGAGCAATCTGATCAAATCCCATAAGTACGCTTTCAATCTGAGATGGAAAGACATTTACGCCTCTGATCTTAAGCATATCATCGGTTCTGCCCATAATTTTAGCCATCCTTGCAAAAGTTCTGCCGCATTTGCACGGTTCATAGTCAATTTTAGTAATATCTTTAGTACGGTATCTGAGCATAGGAATGCCTTCTTTTGTAAGGGTTGTTACAACAAGTTCTCCCTGTGAACCCCTTGGCAGAACTTCAAGAGTGGTCGGATCAATAATTTCGGCAATGAAATGATCTTCATTAATATGCATACCGCATCTTAAATGACATTCACCTGAGACCCCGGGACCCATAAGCTCACTCATGCCATAATTGTCTGTAGCGAACAGTCCGAGAGTTTTTTCCACCTGATTTCTCATTTCTTCCGTACAGCCTTCTGAACCAAACAAACCGAGCTTTAAATTCAGATTGTCTATTACACCCATTTCTTTTGCTGTTTCACCGATAAACTGTGCATATGAAGGCGTAGCGACCAGTGCGGTAGTCTGAAAATCCTGCATCAGCATAATTTGTTTTTCAGTATTGCCGCTTGATGTGGGGACAACTGTGGCTCCGATTTTTTCAAGTCCGTAATGAAGACCCAGAGCACCCGTAAAAAGTCCGTATCCAAAGGCAATCTGAACTATATCTTCATCAGTTGCGCCTGCTGCCATGCAAAGTCTTGCCATACAGTCGCTCCAGTTGTCAAGATCGTTTTTTGTATATCCGACTACAGTCGGTTTTCCTGTAGTACCGCTTGAAGCATGAATTCTTACGATATTTTTTATTGGCTGTCCAAAGAGACCAAAAGGATAATTATCACGTATATCGTCCTTGGTTGTGTATGGTATGTACTGTATATCGTCCAGAGTTTTTATTTTTTCAGCAGTTACTCCTGCTTTTTCAAGTCTGTCGTGATAAAACGGTATGTTTTTACAGCAATAATCCACCAGCCATTTTAGTCTGTTAAGCTGAATTTCTTCAATTTGTTTTCTTGACATTGTTTCAGCGTCTTTTTGAAAAAACATTTTATACATCCTTTCCGAGTAAACGAATGAATAATCATTCTTAAAAATTTATTATATCATTTTTTTTGACAAAAGTACATAGTTTTATAAATTATATTTATTTATTTGTGAAAATTCCTGTAAATTCAAGGTTGAGTTTTGTGTATGTTCGACAAAAAAATCAAATCGTTTTTCATTATATAGAACATTGATAAATTTTTCCGAATATAGTATAATATAAATGCATTAAATTTACTGAAAGGTTTATGTTATGAAATACGTTAAAACAGATTCTCTCAATAGGATTATAACTGAAAATCCCCGTAAGCTTGTAAATGATTCGGAAGGAAATTATTATTGTCAACTTAATAATGTGTGTGGAGAAATATCGAAAAAACGCAATACTCATCCTGTTATTTTAATTTCCGGTCCTTCGGGTTCGGGAAAAACTTCAGCTGCAAATGAAATGTCCAGAATTTTAAAAAAGAATTATAACTGTGACAGCAATGTTATTTCACTTGACAATTATTTTCGTTCAAATACTTCGCCGGATATGCCAAGAGATAAAAATGGCAATATAGATCTGGAGTCTCCGTTATGTACAGATTTAAAACTGCTTCAAGAGCATCTGGTGCTTATGAATGAAGGCAAAGAATTTATGATGCCGGTATTCGATTTTAAAAAACAGTCGCGCAGCAGTTATGTTCCGTTTAAAAGAGAGGCGGATTCTTTAGTAATCATTGAAGGGATTCATGCGCTGAACCCTCTTGTGACCGGTGAAAACAATTTTGCGACCTGTATTTATATAAGCGTACGTACAAGACTGAAAGACCGTAACAACAAGATTCTTCATCCTCGCATCATACGGCTTATAAGGCGGCTTTGCAGAGACAGTCTTTTCAGAGGAAGGAATCTGGAATCAATTTTTTCTTATTTTGAAAGCGTATCGGAGGGAGAAGATAAATATATTTTTCCGTTTAAACATCGTGCTGATTTTCAGATAGATACGTTTATGTCTTACGAAGTGTCGGTTTATAAAAGCTTTCTTTATAGAAAGCTGTCAGAGGCAGAGCAGATATTACGCAATAATCATTATTATAATAATATTATTGAATTTTTTAATATATTACTTCCTGTCAGTGAAAAGGAAGTACCGTCAGATTCTTTGATTCGTGAATTTATAGGGTGAGATCTAATATTACTTTTATACGTATATTTTAAATTATATTCGGCGGAACTAATTTATTATAACATTTTTGTATTATGCATGTAAACATAAAAACGGCTGTACAGAATTTCTGTACAGCCGTAAATTTTAATTATTTAAAGTATCTTACACCGTTTTCAAAAATTCCCTGATCCTTGATGCCTGTAACATTTTTGCATACATCAAATCCGATACGTTCACTGTGTCCCATTTTACCGAGTACACGTCCGTCAGGGGAGGTTATGCCTTCGATGGCTTCCATAGAAGTATTAGGATTAAATCTGATATCCATTGACGGTTTTCCGTTCAGATCAACATATTGTGTTGCTATTTGACCGTTGTTTGCAAGCTGTACTATCAAAGATTGAGGAGCTACAAATCTTCCTTCGCCGTGTGAGATCGGGATAGCATGAATATCGCCTACATTACTGTTTGCAAGCCATGGAGATTTGTTAGACGCAATTCTGGTATTTACCATCATTGACTGGTGTCTTGCAATGGTATTGAAAGTAAGGGTAGGGGATTCGTTGGTCATATCGGTAATTTCACCGTAAGGAACAAGACCCAGCTTGATAAGAGCCTGGAATCCGTTACAGATACCCAGCATAAGACCGTCTCTGGTTTTGAGAAGTTCATGTACGGCGTCTTTAACCTTTGGATTTCTGAAAAATGCAGTAATAAATTTACCGCTTCCGTCAGGTTCGTCTCCGCCGCTGAATCCTCCGGGAATCATAATAATTTGTGACTGTTTAATGATTTTTGCAGCTTCTTCAATTGAATCTTCAATATCAGAAGCGCTGAGATTCTTGACTACCATTATCTGTGCTTCAGCTCCGGCACGTTCAAATGCTCTTGCGGTATCGTATTCACAGTTAGTACCAGGGAATACCGGAATAAATACCTTAGGAACAGCAGCTTTAATTGATGGGAATGCACGTTTAGCAGCATTGAACTCATAAGCTTCAACTGCCGAAAGAGTAGTTTTTATTCTGCAAGGGAATACAGGTTCAAGTTTGTTTTCCCATGTTTTCTGGAGTGAGTCAAGAGAAAGAGTATAGCTCTTTGTAAAGATATTATATTCTTGTTTTGTTTTACCCAGAACAATTTCATTTTCCAGTGCTTCGCCGTCAATTTCAATAATGAATGAGCCATAGTGAGGCAGGAACAGTTCTTCTTCAGAAGGTCTGTTTTCAAATGCGAAACCGATCCTGTTACCGAAACACATTTTAGCGATACCTTCGGCAACACCGCCGCCTGAAACAGTCCAGACTGATTTTGCTCTGCCGTTTTCAATCATGTCTTCAACATAAGTAAAGCAGTTCTTTACGCTTTCAAATACCGGCAGACTGTTTTCGTCGTAATCAGGCTTTATCATGATTACTGTACTATCAGTATCCTTAAATTCAGGTGAAACGATTTTTCTGCTTGAAGCAGTGGAAACAGCAAAGGAAACCAGAGTGGGAGGAACGTCTATGTTTTCAAATGTACCGGACATGGAGTCCTTGCCGCCGATAGCTCCGCATCCCATTTCCAGCTGAGCCTTGAATGCACCAAGGAGCGCTGCCATAGGCTTACCCCAACGTTCCGGATTGTTCTGAGTTCTTTCAAAATATTCCTGGAATGTCAGCCAACAGTGTTCATATTTACCGCCTGCGGCAACGACTTTGGCAATTGATTCAACAACAGCAAGCATTGCTCCGTGATATGGACTTTTTTCACTGATAAATGGGTTGTATCCCCAGCCCATAATCGAACATGTATCTGTCTGACCCTTGAGTACAGGAATTTTTGCAGCCATAGCCTGAGTTGGTGTAAGCTGATATTTTCCGCCAAAAGGCATAAGCACAGTTGAAGCGCCGATTGTAGAGTCGAACTTTTCAACCAATCCTTTCTGTGAGCACACATTAAGGTTAGCCATAAGAGCGTCCCAGCCTTCAGGATTGTCCGTATAAGTATTGAGAACTTTGATGTCAGGCTTTTTGATTTTAATATCTGTATATTTAGGTGCACCGTTGGAGTTTAAAAATTCTCTTGAAAGATCAACGATTGTAACGCCGTTCCAATTCATTTTAAGACGTGGTTCTTCCATAACGTCTGCAACGACTGTAGCTTCAAGATTTTCTTTGTGTGCTTCATCTAAGAATCTTTCAACGTCTTCCTTAGCGATTACAACAGCCATTCTTTCCTGTGATTCGCTGATTGCAATTTCTGTACCGTCCAGTCCTTCATACTTTTTCGGAACGGCATTGAGGTCGATTACAAGACCGTCGGTCAGCTCGCCTATTGCCACAGATACACCGCCTGCACCGAAATCGTTACAGCGTTTGATCATTTTTGTAACGTCAGGATTTCTGAAAAGTCTCTGTAGTTTTCTTTCTTCAGGGGGATTACCTTTTTGCACTTCAGCTCCGCAGTGTTCAAGAGATTCAAGAGTATGAGATTTTGAAGAGCCTGTAGCACCTCCGCAGCCGTCACGACCTGTTTTACCGCCTAACAGAACTACAACGTCTCCCGGAGCAGGGGCTTCACGTCTGATATTTTCAGCAGGAGCTGCACCTACAACAGCACCAATCTCAAGTCTCTTTGCAACATATCCCGGGTGATAGATTTCAGATACATGTCCTGTAGCAAGACCGATCTGGTTGCCATATGAACTATAACCGTTTGCAGCGCCCAAAGTGATTTTTCTCTGAGGAAGCTTACCGGAAATAGTATCTTCAACGGGAACAAGAGGATTTGCCGCACCTGTTACTCTCATTGCCTGATATACATAAGAACGTCCTGACAGCGGATCACGGATCGCTCCGCCCAAGCAAGTAGCTGCACCGCCGAACGGTTCGATTTCTGTAGGGTGATTATGAGTTTCATTTTTGAACATCAGAATCCAGTCTTCTTCACCGTTTTCAGTATTTACTTTTATTTTAACGGAGCATGCATTGATTTCTTCGCTTTCGTCAAGATCGTTTAGCTTACCGTCAGCCTTAAGCTTTTTAACGGCAAGAGTAGCCATGTCCATAAGTGTTACAGGTTTTTCTTCTCTTCCAAGCTCAGAACGAATTTCGAGATATTCATCATAAGTTTCCTTAATATAAGGAGTTTCAATATCCACGTTTTCAATATTTGTAGAAAAAGTTGTATGACGGCAGTGATCAGACCAGTAGGTATCGATCATTCTGATTTCCGTAATTGTAGGATCACGCTTTTCAGTATCCTTGAAATATGACTGACAGAATTTAATATCGTCAAAGTCCATTGCCAGACCGAATTCCTTTATAAATGCATTCAGTCCCTTATCGTTAAGTCTGATAAAGTTTTCAAGGACTTCGACCTTTTCAGGAATCTCATAATCTGTATCAAGTGTTTTTACAATATCCAGAGAAGCTTCACGGCTCTCAACAGGGTTGATGAGATAGGATTTAAGTCTGGTGAATTCTTCGTCTGTAAGACTGCCTTCAATAATATATATTTTTGTGTTTTTGACACGGCAGCGGTCTTTTTGTGTAAGTATCTGTATGCACTGCTCACAGCTGTCTGCACGTTGATCAAACTGTCCCGGCAGAAATTCAACTGCAAATATTCTTTCATTATTTATAAGAACAGGCAGTTCAGAATAAGTAACGTCTACGGCAGGCTCTGAAAATACAGTGTTTACGGACATTTCAAAGTCCTCACGGCTGAGTTTGTCAGCATCGTAACGGTTTAAAATCCTGACTCCTGAAATATTCAGACGAAGAGCTGTCTGAATATCGTTTAAAACAGATTTTGCTTCAACAGCATATTCAGGTTTCTTTTCAACATAAATTCGGAATACAGACATATTATGCTCCATTCTCCGCAATTAAAGTGTATTGTATATATTTAAACGGTATACTTGCGGAAAATACCGTTTCAGACTGTCGGTAGATTTAATTAAACCAATTCACCTATACAACAGTCTTTTTTACTTTCTACTATTTTAACATAAAAAATCATTCTGCGCAAACTTTTTTCGGATTTTTTTGCCGGAATTTTTATTAATGTGTAATTTGGTGTAAATCCTTGGTGAAATTCAGGAGAGCTTTCACGCTCAAAAAGTACCGGAACTGTCATTCCGACTTGCGTTTTCATAAATCTTTCCGTTAGCTGTGATCCGGCTGATTTCATTATTTTAGCTCTTTGAGCTTTGATATTTTCGGAAACCTGATTTTTCATTTCTGCGGCTTTTGTGCCCGGTCTTATAGAATATGGAAAAACATGTATTTTTGAAAATCCTATTTTTTCTGCAAATTTCAAAGATTCTTCAAAATCTTTATCGGTTTCGTCCGGAAAACCGACCATTATATCGGTGGTAAATGACGCATTGCTAAAATATTTTCTTATTCTGCATACAAGGTCGTAGTATTGTTCACAATTATAATGACGGTTCATATTTTTTAGCGTTTTGTCACAGCCGCTTTGTAGAGATAAATGAAAATGAGGACAGAATTGAGGAAGCTTTGACAGACGTTCAAGGTCGCTGTCAGTAATGACTTCCGGTTCAAGAGAGCCGAGCCTTACACGTTCTACGCCTTTTATTTTACAGCATACTTCAACTGCATCTGCTAGGCAGAGGTCGAATTCTTTTCCGTAAAAGGCAAGATTGATTCCCACAAGAACAATTTCTTTATGACCGTTTGCAGCTAGTTCTTTTATTTCTTCTTTTAAGGTTTCAATAGGTTTAGAACGGCATCTTCCTCTTGCATATGGAATAATGCAGTAGCTGCAGAATTGATTGCAGCCGTCCTGTATTTTAACAAATGCTCTTGTTTTATTTTTAAATTCGCTGCATTTGATATTTTCAAAATCATCGCATTTACCGTAATTTGCAATTTGAACAATCTGCTCTCTTTTTTCAATGTGCCGTTTTACAAGCTCCGGAATTTTATTTCTGTTTTTTGTACCGGTTACTATATCTGCTTCCGGAAGCTTATCAGCTATTTCCGGAGAAGCCTGAGGCAGACAGCCGGTAAGAACTATAACGGCATCCGGATTCAATTTTCTTATACGTTTTAAAGTATGAATTGTTTTGCTGTCTCCCGAGGAGGTTACAGTACAGGAATTAAATATGATTACGTCGGCATCGGCAGGAGTATCCGAAATATCGTAATTTTCCGATATAAAGATTTCTTTAATGCTTTCGGTTTCATATTGATTTACTTTACAGCCGAAGCTGATAAAATGAGCATTCATATTTTTTACCTTTCGTTAAATAATGTGTTTATGTTTAACAAATTTAAACAATGTATATTGTGCAGACATTACAAAATAATCAAGGTGAATAAAAACAGACTGAATGTCAGCTTATTCATTATACTAAATTTACGAAAATATTTCAATTGTATTGACTTTATTTTTTAAGAGTGGTATTATTTATACAGCGGAAAGAAATTATAAAAATTCCGCATGAAGTAATTGCTTGTAATTTAGGAGGTATAATTATGGTAACTTATAAGATTTCTCTGGCAGCAATCAATGATGTAAAAGATTTTGTGAACATGGTAATGAGATATGACTTTGACGTTGATTTGATTTCAGGCAGATATGCTGTAGATGCAAAGTCAATTATGGGTATTTTCAGTCTTGATCTTTCAAAGCCTATCGAACTTAAGGCTCATACAGATGAACCCGGTGATTTTGCAAAGGATATTGAAAAATATATTGTAAAATAATAGTAAAGTAATATTGTGGAATTTGCTTTTAAGCGCAGATAGTAAAAGCCGTCGGTAAAAGAACTGACGGCTTTAATTTTTTTTAAAATATTTGCATATAATTTCCATAATAATACTTTTTTGGGAGAGTTGTTATGAAAAAAATCATATCATTATGTATATCTGCGCTTTTATTTATTATTACTCCCTGTACTTGCTTTGCAGAGGAAGAAACCAAGAACTATGTACAGTGTACTCTGCTTATGGAAGCTTCCACAGGGACTGTAATAAGTGAGGAAAATGGCTATAAACGTGTTCCTCAGGGTACGCTTAACAAGCTTATGACTGTTCTTCTTACAGCTGAGGAAATTGAATGCGGTAAGATGTCGGTTGATACAAAGCTTACAGCCAGCGCTAATGCAAATCAACAGCAGGGAGCGGTAGTATGGCTTATGCAAGGAGAAACAATAACTGTTGACGAATTGCTTAAAGCCGTTATAATCGGAAATGCAAATGATGCGTCAATGGTGCTGGCGGAAGAGATCGGCGGAGATGAAAATGAATTTGTCGGCATGATGAATGCCAGAGCATTTGAACTGGGGATGAGAGATACTGTATTTAAAAACTGTGCCGGATATGATGCGCAGGGGCAGTATTCTACCGCCTATGACACAGCTTTGCTTACACGTGAACTTTTAAAGCATGATTTTCTTAAAAGTTATATGACTTCCTGGATGGATAGTGTACGAAACGGTCAGACAGAACTTGTAAATGAAAACAGACTGGTGAGAACATATGAAGGTATTCTGGGAGTTAAGGCGGGGCATTCTGAGGAATCAGGATATACTTTATCACTTGCGGCAGAAAGGGACGGTCAGGTATATATATCAGTTGTTATGGGATGTTCGGACAAGGATGAAAGATTTGCTGTGGGGAAATCGCTTTTAGCGGCAGGATTTTCTTCGTATAAGGTAACTACTCCGGCGTTCTCAAATGAATTTTTAAAGCCGCTTTCAGTTCATCATGGCGTTGACGATGCTGTTGAAATTGAAGCAGAGGATCTGACGGGCTTGGTCGTTCCTAAAAGCGGCGATGAGTTAAGTTCTGTTATTTTTATACCGGAATATGTTGAAGCACCTGTAAAAAAAGGTCAGAAAATTGGTACGGTAGGCTTTTACAACGGAGACGCATTGCTTTATGAAACCAATCTTATTGCTTCGGAATCAGTTGAATGTATGACCTTTTCAATAGCATTGAAAAAATATTTGTACATTATGTATAAATAAATCGCTTGATAATTGTAAGTAATAAACAATAATGAAGTTATGTCTTGAAAATAAAAAGGAAATATAGTAAAATGATAAGGGTAAGAATATATTGAGAAAAATTTTAATTATGCTTATTATTGACTGGAGGAAACTGAAATGTCTTTGAAGTTGAACGGCAAATATGTTCAGAAATTTGTTAACGAAGATGAAATGAGCGGTATCAAGGCTCAGGTGGAAACTGCGGCTAAGGTTCTGCATGACAGAACAGGTCTTGGCAATGATTTTCTTGGCTGGCTTGATCTGCCGGTAGATTACGATAAGGAAGAATTTTCCAGAATTAAGGCTGCCGCTGAAAAGATTAAGAAAACAGCCGATGTTCTTATTGTAATCGGTATCGGCGGTTCTTATCTTGGAGCCAGAGCAGCTATTGAACTGCTGAAATCTCCATTCTATAATAATATGAAAAAGGATACGCCTGATATTTATTATGTTGGCAATAATATTAATCCGACATATCTTCAGGAAATTCTTTCTATTTGTGAGGGTAAGGATATTGCAGTAAATGTTATTTCTAAATCCGGTACTACTACTGAACCTGCGCTTGCTTTCAGAATTTTCAAAAAGCTTGTTGAAGACAAGTATGGACGTGATGGAGCAAAGGAAAGAATTTTCTGTACCACAGACAAGGCGAGGGGAACACTTAAAAATCTTGCCGATGCCGAAGGATATGAAACATTTGTGATTCCCGATGACGTCGGCGGACGTTTTTCAGTTCTTACAGCAGTAGGACTTCTTCCAATTGCAGTGGCAGGCTGTGACATTGACGGACTTATGAAGGGCGCTGCACAGGCAAGAGAAGATTTTTCAGCTGATTTTGACAATAACGACTGTTATAAATATGCGGCTCTTAGAAATATTCTTTATCGTAAGGGTAAAGCAGTTGAGCTTATGGTTTCATATGATCCTGCATTCTGTATGATGTTAGAATGGTATAAGCAGCTCTTTGGTGAAAGTGAAGGTAAGGATAACAAGGGTATTTTACCGGATTCAGTTGTATTCTCAACAGATTTGCATTCAATGGGTCAGTTTATTCAGGACGGTTCCAGAATTATGTTTGAAACTGTTATTGATATTAAAAATCCTAAGCAGGATCTATTCCTTGAAGACGATGCTGAAAATATTGACGGTTTGAATTTCCTGACAAATCAGAATATGTCAGTAGTAAACAGAAAGGCTTTTGAAGGTACTGTATTAGCTCATACAGAAGGCGGCGTTCCTAATATTATTCTGGAGCTTGACAAGATAGATGAAGAAAATCTCGGATATATGATTTATTTCTTTGAAAAGGCTTGTGCAGTATCAGGATATGTTATGGGGGTAAATCCATTTAATCAGCCGGGCGTTGAAAGCTATAAATCCAATATGTTTGCACTTCTCGGCAAGCCGGGTTATGAAGATCAGAAAGAGGCACTGGAGGCTAAGCTGAGATAATTAAAAAACACTTATATGAGTGTCCTTGAGGATATTCATTTAAGAATGCTGTGACCTGATTTAAGGTCCTGCAATAAAACGCATTATACAATGCAGCAATATTTATGTCATGCGTATGACGGAAGGAGTTATAAATGATTAAGTTAATAACAGGCAAAAAGGGTACAGGTAAAACAAAAGTTCTTATCGATATGATCAATGATGCAGTTAAGTCAACAAACGGCGATCTAATCTGTATTGAAAAGGGAGCTAAGCTTACTTATGACATCAGCTATAAGGTAAGACTTGTTGATGCAGAACGTTTTAATGTTTCAGGTTACGATTCATTCTATGGTTTTGTTGCCGGAATGCTCGCAGGAAATTACGATATCAAGGAAATCTTTGTTGATTCAATTCTTAAAATCGGCGGTACTGATTTTGATGAATTCGGCATTATGCTTGATAAGTTGGACAAGCTTACAGGCGATGACACACAGGTTATTTTCACAGTTTCAGCTGATAATGAAGAACTGCCTGCAAGTGTTACAAAATTTGCCGATTAATAAAAAAAGTATTGACAATAAGCGACGTTTTGTATATAATAGAATTTGTGATGCTTGTAAGGGAGTAAATTTATGACAGCGGATTTACGTCAGGTTTTTAATATTATCGGAGAGCGTAAGGAATTTGAGTTTGAAATTCCTCTTGCCGAATTGGAACAGTCATGCGGCTATGATTTTGCAGGATCTGTAACAGTTTCCGGAAGCTTTTATAATCGTGCTGACGTTGTTCATATGGATTATTCCGTAAAGTTTACATTAAATATCGTCTGTGACAGATGCTTGAAAGAATTGAAAAGGGATTATTTCTATGAATTTAAGCATGTAATTGTCAGTGCCTTAAATTCTGACAACGATGAATATATTGTTGCGGAAAATTATAGGGTCGATGTAAATGAGATTGCTCTTTCGGACTTGCTTCTTGAACTGCCGACCAAACTGCTTTGCAGTGATGATTGCATGGGACTTTGCCCTGTGTGCGGCTGTGACTTGAACGAATCCGAGTGTAATTGCCAAAAAAACTGAGCTTTGTTGATGCAAAGCTGTAAGGAGGTGCCGGAATGGCTGTACCAAAGAGAAAAACTTCCAAGGCTAGACGTGATAAAAGACGTTCTGCTGTTTGGAAGCTGGATGCACCTGCGTTCAGCAGATGCGATAACTGCGGTGAATTAAAGGCTCCGCATAAGGTTTGTAAGAATTGTGGATTCTACAAGGGCGTTGAGGTTATCAAAATGGATGCCGAATAATGCTTGAGAGGAGGAGAGGAGGAGCAATCTTCCTCTCCTTTCCGTTTATATAAGATTTTTTATGTTAAAACTAAATAAAGAAAGGGGATGTTTAAATGTCATTGCCTGTAGTTGCAGTGGTTGGACGTCCAAATGTCGGAAAATCAACGCTGTTTAATAAATTGGTAGGTCAGCGAATTTCTATAGTTGAGGATACTCCCGGCGTTACCAGAGATAGAATTTATTCAAAATGCGAGTGGCGTGCCAGAGAATTTATGGTAGTCGATACCGGAGGTATTGAACCGGCTTCCGACGATATTATCCTGTCCCAGATGAGGCGTCAGGCAGAGCTTGCTATTGAGAGAGCTGATGTTATTGTCCTGGTAACAGATGTTAGATGCGGTGTTACTTCAACCGATCATGAGGTTGCTTTAATGCTTCAAAAAAGCGGGAAACCTGTGGTGCTTGCAGTAAACAAATGTGATACTATCGGTGAAACTCCTGTTGAAATATATGAGTTTTATAATCTTGGTCTTGGAGATCCTTTTCCGATCTCTTCTCAGCATGGTCACGGAACAGGAGATCTTCTTGATGAAATATTTAAATATTTTCCTGATGATAAAACAGAGGATTACGAAGAGGATTATATTAAGGTTGCTATTATAGGAAAACCGAATGTGGGTAAGTCTTCTTTGATAAATAAAATAGCAGGTGAAGAACGGGTAATCGTTTCAAATATTGCCGGTACTACCCGTGACGCAACGGATACTGTCATTGAAAATGATGAAGGTAAATTTGTATTTATTGATACGGCAGGAATCAGAAAAAAATCAAAGGTAAATGAAAGAATAGAACATTACAGTGTGCTACGTGCATATATGGCTGTTGACAGAGCTGACGTATGCGTTATCGTCATTGATGCTGAAGTGGGATTTACTGAACAGGATTCAAAAATTGCCGGTTATGCTCATGAACAGGGAAAAGCGTCAATAATTGCTGTAAATAAATGGGATGCAATTGAAAAAGGCGATAATACAATGAAGGAATTTCAGACGAAATTGGAAAATGACTTTAGCTTTATGTCATATGTTCCTTTTGTTTTTATTTCTGCTAAAACCGGACAGAGAGTGAACAAGCTGTTTGAGATGATAAAATATGTCAATGAGCAGAATTGTATGAGAATTTCAACAGGTATGCTAAACGATGTTCTTGCATATGCTACTACAAGAGTACAGCCGCCTTCGGATAAAGGCAGAAGACTGAAAATTTATTATATGACGCAGGCGTCTACTAAACCGCCTACATTTGTAACTTTTGTAAATCGTTCTGATTTATTCCACTTTTCATATCAGCGTTATCTTGAAAATCAGATAAGAGGCACATTCGGACTTTCCGGTACGCCTGTAAGATTTGTAGTAAGGGAACGAGGAGACAAATAATGGTTTTACAGATTCTTATGGCAGTTGTATTTTCAGCAGTAGTTTCATATCTTTTGGGCAGCTGTAATTCTTCGATTATAGTAGTAAAGCTTTTGAAGGGTGAGGATATCAGAAAGTTCGGCAGCTTTAATGCCGGACTTACCAATACACTAAGATGCTTTGGCAAGCTTCCGGCAGCGTTTACTCTTATAGGAGATCTGCTTAAAGGTATTATAGCTGTTATTATCTGTAAGCTTATATGCGGCTTGTTAGGAGTGGGACTTGGACCTGATAATGACGTGCATTTTATCGGTTATATTGCCGGTTTTTTTGCGGTTATCGGTCATATTTTTCCGCTTTATTATGGATTTAAGGGCGGTAAAGGCGTACTTGTAGGAGTTTCAGTATTTTTAGTAATCGATCCGATTGTATTCGGAATATTAATTTTGATTTTTGCAGTTATTCTGGCATTTAGTAAATATGTTTCTTTATCGTCAATTATTGCTACGATTTGCTGTCCGTTTATTACTTTTTTAATGCAATATTTTGCTGAGGGTACTTCTTTAAAATTGTCTGTTGTTTATGCAGTATTAACGCTGCCTATATGTATACTGGTAATATTTATGCACAGAACCAATATTACCAGACTGAAAAATGGAACTGAAAATAGATTTTCATTTCATAAAAAGGAGGAATAAATATGGCAAAGATAACAATACTGGGTTCCGGAGGATTCGGAATGTCTCTTGCTGTTATGCTGAACCGTATCGGTCATAAGGTTACAGTTTGGTCGGCATTTCAGAAAGAACTTGATAATATAAAAGCCGACGGAGAACATAAGTCAAAGCTGCCGGGAGTAAAGATTCCTGAATCAATTGAGCTTAATGCAGATATTTCATGCGTAACAGGCAGCGACATTGTTCTTCTTGGAATACCGTCTCCTTATGTGAGAGACGTGGTCAGAAAAGCATCACCTTTTATAACTGAAGAAATGGTAGTTGTCAATACCAGCAAAGGACTGGAAAACGGTACTCATAAGCTTATCAGCGATGTTATCCGAGAAGAAGTAAAGGAATCGCCTATTGTAATTCTCTCCGGACCGTCTCATGCCGAGGAGGTTGCTCTTGGTATTCCAACAACCGTGGTGGCAGCTTCGGAAGATTTGGAAGCGGCGGCTTATATTCAGGATACGATGAGCAGTAATGTTTTCAGAATTTATATAAATAGTGATGTGGTAGGCTGTGAAATAGGCGGAGCTCTAAAAAATATAATTGCGGTCTGCGCCGGAATATGCGACGGTTTAAATTACGGCGACAATACCAAAGCTGCTCTCATGACAAGAGGCATCACTGAAATCGGAAGACTTGGCGTAGCCCTTGGAGCGTCTGCCTCAACCTTTGCAGGACTTACCGGAATAGGCGACCTTATTGTTACATGTACCAGTATGCACAGCAGAAACAGACGTGCGGGGATTCTTATCGGTCAGGGAGTAAGCCCCGAAGAGGCGGTAAAGCTTGTAGGTACGGTTGAAGGCTATAACTGCTGTAAAGTGGCTCTAGAGCTTGCAAATAAAGTAGGAGTTTCCATGCCGATTACCGAGCAGCTCAATAACGTACTTTTTAATAAAGGCAATGTTAAAGAGGCTTTGGGAAAACTTATGTCAAGACCTAAAAAATGTGAAACAGAGGAAATTATTTAATTTAATCCCTTTCAGAAAGTAATTTTCTGGAAGGGACTTTTTTGAGTTGAAAAATAAATAAAAAAATGTTAAAATTAAAATATACTTTTTTGAAAGGCAGTAAATTATGGACATTAATAAAAAATTAGCGGAAGAATTTAAATTAAGACAGGAACAGGTTGACAATACTGTAGCGCTTATTGATGACGGCAAAACAATACCGTTTATAGCACGATATAGAAAAGAGCTTACAGGTTCGCTTGACGATCAGATTCTCAGGGAACTGAATGACAGACTAACTTATCTTCGTAATCTGGAAAACAGAAAAAATGAAGTAAGTTCGTCAATTGAAGAACAGGGTAAGCTGACTGAAGAAATTTCAGAGGCACTTGAAAAAGCTGTAACGCTTGTTGAAGTTGAGGATATATACAGACCATTCAAGCCCAAAAGAAAAACCAGAGCAAGCGTAGCCCGTGACAAGGGACTTGAACCTCTTGCAGAATTTATTATTGAACAGAATATCGACAGCGATCCGGAATCAGAAGCTGAAAAGTATATAAATTCTGAAAAGGAAATTGAAACGGCAGACGCCGCATTGCAGGGCGCAATGGATATAATTGCGGAGGACATTTCAGATAATGCGGAACTCAGAAAGAAAATCAGAGCGCTTTATGAAAAAGCGGCAAAAATAGAATCCAGGGCAACAGATGAGGAAGCAGAAACAGTATATCAGAATTATTATGAATTCAGCGAGGGTGTATCCAGAGTTGCCGGACACAGAATCCTTGCCCTTGACAGAGGTGAAAAAGAGGGAGCATTAAAGGTTTCTGTAGTAATTGACGAGGAATTTTGTTTTTCTGTTGCTGAAAAAATGTTTGTTAAAAATAACAGCAGGTGCGGAGAACTTGTTAAAACTGCCGCACAGGATAGCTGCAAGCGTCTTATAATGCCGTCTGTGGAACGTGAGATCAGGTCGGAATTGACTGCTAAAGCCGCTGAGGGAGCAATAAAAGTATTTTCTTCTAATCTGAGACAGCTGCTTTTACAGCCGCCTGTTAAAAATCAGATTACTCTGGGCTTTGACCCGGGTTATTCTCATGGATGTAAGATGGCAGTTGTTGACAGTACTGGTAAGGTTCTTGATTCGGCGATAGTATATCCTACGTTCCGTAAGGATAAGGACAATGCTGCAAAAGCCAAAATAAAAGCTATTATTGAGAAAAACGGCGTAACTGCTATTGCTATCGGTAATGGTACGGCTTCAAGGGAAAGCGAAGCTCTTATCGCTGAAATTCTTCATGAAATACCGCAGAAGGTAAGTTATATGGTTGTCAGTGAAGCAGGAGCTTCTGTTTACTCCGCTTCTAAGCTTGCAGCGGAGGAATTTCCGGAATTTGACGTATCTATTAGGGGTGCAATTTCAATTGCAAGACGTTTACAGGATCCTTTAGCAGAACTTGTAAAAATTGATCCCAAGGCTATCGGCGTAGGGCAGTATCAGCACGATATGCCCAAAGCAAGGATGAACGAGGCTCTTTGCGGTGTTGTTGAGGATTGTGTGAATTCTGTAGGCGTTGATCTTAATACCGCTTCTCATTCTCTGCTTTCATATATATCGGGTATAAATGCGTCTGTTGCAAAAAATATTGTTGCATACCGTGAAGAAAACGGTGCATTTACCGATAGAAAACAGCTTTTGAAAGTGCCTAAGCTGGGTAAAAAGGCATTTGAGCAGTGCGCCGGATTTTTAAGGGTAAGGGACGGAAAAAATCCGCTGGACAATACAGCTGTTCATCCAGAGAGCTATGAGGCTGCAAAAGGACTTATGGAACAGTGCGGATTTAAGCTTACTGATATTGGTACATCCGAAATGGGAAAAATCAAAGATACAGTTAATCAAAGGGGCAGAAAATCAGTATGTGAAAAACTTGGAATCGGTGTGCCGACTCTTACGGATATAATTGAAGAATTGCAGAAACCGGGACGGGATCCCCGTGACGAGCTGCCTGCACCGCTTATGAGAAGCGGCGATATTATGGAAATTAAGGATTTGAAGCCTGGTATGGAGCTTGTGGGAACGGTTAGAAATGTTATAGACTTTGGAGCGTTTGTTGATATCGGAGTGCACGAAGACGGTCTTGTGCACATTTCACAGATATGCGACCGCTTTATAAAGCATCCGCTGGAGGCTGTCAAGGTAGGAGAAATCGTAAAGGTCAGGGTTATGGATGTTGACGTTAAAAGAAAAAGAATTTCTCTGACAATGAAAATATAGGAGGGTATTTTGAAGAAAATTGACAATGGAAATGCTTTTGATTTTGGACTTGCTGCCGAAGATTATGCAAAGTACAGAGATATTTATCCTGAGGAATTTTATAATAAAATATATGAATTAGGTTTTTATCGTAAATTCCAAAGGGTTTTGGATATGGGAACTGGTTCAGGTGTTCTGCCGAGAAACATGTATAAATACGGTTCTGATATAACTGCTGCTGATATCTCAGAAAATCAAATTAAATATGCTGAAATTTTATCAGAAAATATGGGTATTAAATATTTGACAGGTTCTGATTTGAATCTGAAATTTGATGACAATACTTTTGACTGTATTACTGCTTGTCAGTGTTATTTTTATTTTAATCATGATATCTTTGCTGAAAAAGCGTCACGATGGCTGAACCCAAATGGTAAATTAGGTATGTTTTACATGGGTTGGCTGCCGGAAGAAGACCGTATTGCGCAGATGAGTGAAAATTTAATCAGGAAATATAATCCGGACTGGAGTGGATACGGTGACTACAGACACAAAATAAAACTTCCGGAAATTTATGATGATTATTTCAAGACTGAATGCAGTGAAATTTTCGATGTTAGAGTGCCTTTTACAAGAGAAAGCTGGAATGGAAGAATTAAAGCATGCCGTGGAATAGGTGCATCACTTTCCAAAAACCTGATTAAAGAATTTGAAAATGAGCATATGGAGATGCTTAGAAAAAATGCAGAAGAAAAATTTAGTGTCCTTCATTATTGTGCGGTATTATCGCTTAAAAATAGAAAATAGGAGATTTATATGAAAATAACAAAAGGAAAGCTTATAAAAAGGATAGTTATTATTTTTATTTGTGCTGTTATTCTGATTTTCTGTATAGGTTCATTTTTTGCAGTAAAATCAGTTTTCAGGAAAAACTTTGAACGGAGAGATATTTCGTATTTTACTGCATTTTTAAGATTTGATGATATTGAGGATATATATAAAAAAGTTGTACAGTTTGATTCAGGAGAAAATACTTTGGTCGGATATGTTTTCGGCAGTGAAAACAGTCATGGATTGGTTGTAATGTCTCATGGAATGGGCGGAGGAGCGGAAAGCTATACTTCTGAAATAGTGTATTTTGTTGAAAATGGATATCGTGTATTTGCTTTTGACAATACAGGCTGTTATAACAGTGAGGGAGAAAGTATGATGGGTATGGCACAGTCTGCTATAGATCTTGATGCTGCACTTACATATATTGAATCAAATGATGAACTGAACGGGCTTCCGGTATTGCTTTACGGTCATAGTTGGGGAGGATATGCCGCAGCGGCGGTTCTTGGTTCTGATCATGATATTAAAGCTTCGGTCAGTATTTCCGGATATGACACTCCTATGGGAATAACGGCAGAGTTTTCTGAAAATATGATGGGAAAACCTCTTACCTATATTGAATATCCTTTTATTTGGCTTAATAATAAGCTTACCTTTGGAAGTAAAGCTAATATTTCAGCGGTAGATTCTATAAATTCTTCAGACGCTCATGTAATGATTATTCATGGTACGGGGGATGAAGTGGTAAAATTTGACGGCGCTTCAATTATTTCACATAAAGATGAAATTACAAATCCGAATGTTGTATATAAGGAAATTGACGGTAAATTAAACGGTCATAGTAATATTTTTATGACAGAAGAAGGTGAGGAATATTTAGAGGAATTGAATGAGGAGTATGATGAGCTGGATAAGCAGTATAACGGTGAAATCCCTCATGATATTGAAAAGGATTTTTATGATAAAATCGATAAAAATTTGACAAGTCAGCTTTCAAGGCAGTTTATGAACGATGTAAATGATTTTTATATGAATGCTTTGGAATTATCTAACTGAAATATTATAAAATTTCTTTTTTCCCCTTTACATTTTTGAAAAAATGTATTAAAGTAATATTATTGAAACAGGAGGGAATACAATGACCAAAAATAAAATAAAAAAATCACTTTCACTAATAGCGGTTTCTGCTGCAACAGCTTTAAGCTTAGTCGGTATGTCGATTACACCGTCAACATTTGTGTCTGCCGGTCAGCAGCTGGGACAGACTGATTTTGAAAATGGCGTCGGACTTCCATGGCACGTATGTGAGTCTGCTCCGGGAAAAATGGAATTTGAAATTTCCGGAGGCGTTTATAAAATAACAATTGTAAATCCGGGCGGAGCTTCAAAAGGCGGTGAGGATAGATGGGACTGTCAATTTCGTCACAGAGGACTTACGATTGTAAGCGGCAATACATATAAGGTTTCTTTTGAAATAACTGCAAGCAACGATTGTACTTATTATACAAAAATAGGAGATATGGCAGAGCCTTTTGCCGAGGACTGGCACGGCGAACCTGATCCGTCTCAGCACGAAGCGTTTTGGAATGTTCAGCAGCTTCAGGCAAATCAGACCAAAAAAGTAGAGGGAACATTTACCGCCAACAGAACTGCTGAAGTGGAATGGGCATTCCATATCGGCGGAGATACTGTTCCGGAGGGAACGGTTTTTACATTTGATAATATGTCATTGGAATGTACTACAAGTGATGAATATGATTATCAGCCTGAAGAAGAATGGGTAAGATCTGATATTCTTACAAATCAGCTGGGGTATTTTCCGCAGATGAATAAAAAGGCTACGCTCCTTTCAGATTCAACATCTCCTGTAAAATTTGAATTGAAGGATTCCGGCGGTCAGACTGTTTATGAGGGTGAGTCAGAGCCTAAAGGACTAGATGCCGATTCAATAGATAATGTTCATGAACTGGATTTTTCTGATTATGATCAGCAAGGTACTTACTATATTGAAGCTGAAGACGGAGCTAAAAGCCGTGAATTTCAGATAGGAAACGGCGAGATGTATTCTTATATGCTTTACGACTCTCTCAACTATTTTTATCAAAACAGAAGCGGTATTGATATAGAGAGTCAATATATAATTTCCGGAGACAGTTCTTCTCTGGCACGAGCAGCAGGGCATCCGTCCGATGTTGCAACAATTGAACAGACATGGGGTTATTCCGGCAGCAGCGGAACTCAGGACGTGACCGGAGGCTGGTATGATGCCGGAGATCACGGCAAATATGTTGTAAATGGTGGTATTTCACTATGGACAATGCAAAATCAATATGAGATGGCTCTGAAAAACGGCAGTGAAGCTGTTTATGCGGACGGAACTATGAGTATACCGGAAAATGCAAACGGTTATCCTGATCTTCTTGATGAAGCAAGATATGAGATGGAATGGATGTTCAAAATGATGGTTACAAGCGGAGATTATGCTGGAATGGTATATCATAAGGTACATGATGCAAAATGGACTGCCCTTGCACTTGCACCTGCCGATGATCCGGAAGAACGTATTATTAAACCGCCCACGACTGCTGCAACACTTAATATGGCGGCATGTGCGGCACAGGCTTACCGTCTGTGGAAAGATATTGACCCTCAGTTTGCAGAACAGTGTATCAAAAATGCTGAAACTGCCTATGAGGCGGCAAAAAAGCATCCTGATATGTATGCTCCTCTTGACGAATCAGTCGGCGGCGGTCCTTATGGTGATGACGATGCAACAGATGAGTTTTACTGGGCAGCATGTGAGCTTTTTCTTGCTACAGGTGATCTTGCATATCAGAAAGATATTGAATCGTCGCCTCATTATCTGAAAATGGAAGTAAAGCTGTCCGGCGGAGAAGATGTTGACAGTTCAGGCAGCTTTAACTGGGCTCATGTTGCCGCACTGGGTAATCTTTCAATGGCTTTGAATACAGATAAGATGGGTACTCAGGCGAAGGAACAGCTTACTAAAAGTATTTCTGACGCAGCCGATTATTATGAAGAACTTACTGAAAAGCAGGGGTATGGTCAGCCGTATGAACCGGGAACTATTAACTATAAAATTGACAAACATGGTTATATCTGGGGTTCAAATTCATTTATCATGAATAATAATATAGTAATGGCTTATGCTTATGAGCTTACCGGAGATGATGATTATCTTGACGGAGTGGTAAGCGGTATGGATTATATTCTCGGTAGAAATCCAATGGACTATTCCTATGTTACAGGTTATGGAACTCATGCTGTTGAGAATCCTCATCATAGATGGTGGTCATATCAGGCTGATTCAACTTTTCCGAAAGCGCCTAACGGTGTGCTTGTAGGCGGACCTAATTCGGGTATGCAGGATCCGTGGGTGAGGGGATCAGGCTGGAAGTTGGGAGAAAGAGCGCCGGCAAAGTGCTATATGGATAATATTGAAGCATGGTCTGTAAATGAATGTACTATTAACTGGAATACTCCGCTTGCATGGGTCAGCGCTTACCTTGCTGATAAAAACGGCGGTGTTATTGTAACAAAAGGAAGCAGCGATGCTAATGCTAACAAGTCTGATAATGAGATCGTTCAAAATTCCGCAGCAGGAAAAAATCAGCAGAACAGTAATAACGATCTCGGAAAAAAAGCTGATACGCTAAGAAGTGAAAGCAGCGGCGGTTGGGGATTAGTTCCGTTTTTTATTGCAATAACCTCAGCAGTTTTGGTAATAGAGTGTGTAATTTATTTTGTAAAGCGTTCAAGGAAGAAGAAAATTTCGATGAAATAATTGCAGTAAGGTATGCGTTAAATCAAAAATTATTAAAAAATGGTTGTATTTATGCAGCCATTTTTTTATTTTTTATGTAATCTTTTTGTAATATATAGCTGCTTTAATGTAATTTTGTTATATTATTAGTAAAATGTTACAAAAAGCAGAGTGAAATATGGACAATATTATGGATTGAAAAACCATTAAAGTCATGTTATAATAAATAAGTAATTATAAAAGTTACATTTTGGTTAAATGTAACGATTTTGGATGAAAATAAGATTACATTTTAATTAAGAAAAAGAGGAACGGTTATGGTCAGAAAATTTAATAAAATAATTGCATCATTTATAGCCGTAATTTTTATGTTTTGCACGTCTTTTACAGTTTTTGCTGCTGACGGCTATAAGGATTGGACTCAAGGCGATTCCAGATGGGGAAATAAAACTTTAGGCTCATGCGGCGACACAATGGCGGAAATCGGCTGTGCAGTTACTTCAATTGCAATTTTAGTTGTTCATTCAGGTTCAAAGAGTGAAAGTTCCTTTAATCCGGGAACTTTGTGCGATTATCTCAGTAAAAACGGAGGATTTGATAATTATGGAAATGTATATTGGGGCGCAGTTTCAGGATTAGTGCCGAATTTTACTTTTGAAAAGAAAGCGTCATTTTCTTCTAATACTAAATCAAGCATAACAAATGAACTGAAAAGTTACATAAATCAAGGGTATTATATTGTTATGTCTGTTAAATATGACGGACATTGGATTGCTATAGATACTATTAAAAACGGTGAAGTTTATATGATAGATCCGGCGCAGAATAAAACGGACAAGCTGTTTGATTATTATGATGCTGCCGGAATGCTTCAGGTAAGGCTTTACAAGGGTAAAAACCTTCCTTCAAAGATTGACGATACATCGGTTACGACACCTAAATACTTGACCGGACATTATATAACTACTGACGCACTTAATTTAAGGCAGTCTTATAGTACTTCTTCAAATGTACTTTTAACGATTCCAAAGAGTACTACTGTCGTAGTAACACGCGTTTATAATAACGAATGGGGACAGGTTGAGTATAAAGATAAAACAGGCTGGATTTATTTGGAATACACTAAGTATACAGAGAGCTCGTATAGCTATAAGACAGGTAATTATAAAGTGAATTCATCAACCGGAGTCTATATGCGTTCGGGAATAGGAGGACAAAATTCTACGGTATGCCTTGTTCCATATAATGCTGTTGTAAATATAAGCTCTGTAAGCGCTAACTGGGGAAAAGCGGCATATAACAGTAAAAGCGGCTGGATTTGTATGGAATATCTTAATTATTCGGGACCAGCTTCAACTCAGGCTACTACGACTCAAAAAGTTACTACGACTACTACTGTTAAAACTACAGTCAAAACTACAACTACAACCAAATCGGTAACTACTGCTGTTACAACTACAACAAATCCGCTAAAGAAAGGTGATGTAAATCTGGACGGTAAAATTAATAAGACAGATTTAATATGCCTGAACAGATATCTTGCTAAGCCTTATGAAACAGATTTTCCAACAAGTTATAATATGGATGTAAATAATGATAAGATTATAGATGAACGTGACGCAGTGTATTTGTTTAAAAAAATAAATAAAGGAAATTAGAAAATGAACTGGACAGAAGTTAATATATATACGGAAACCGAAGGCGTTGATATATTGTGTGCTTCCTTAATGGATATTGGAATTAAGGGATTTGTTATTAAGGATTCAAATGATTTTAAAGAGTTTCTGGAAAATAAGAATGGTAAATGGGATTATATTGACGATGATCTTATGAATCTTAGTAACTGTGAAACATGCCTTACAGTATATCTTCCTGACAATTCTCAGGGAATGGAAATGATGATATCCTTGAAAACATTGCTTAAGCAAATGAAAAGTAATGATAAAAATAATATTTTCGGACGTCTTGAATTGGAATTGTTACAGGTTAAAGAGGAAGACTGGGCAAATAACTGGAAACAGTATTTTAAACCGTTGAAGGTCGGTAAAAAATTGCTTGTAAAACCGTCATGGGAAGAATGCAGTAACACTGACGGAAGAGTGATATTGGATATTGATCCGGCGTCAAGCTTTGGAACAGGGCAGCACAATACGACAAAGCTTTGTCTTGAGCTTCTTGAAGAATCATTGAATTCCGGAGATAGAGTACTGGATCTTGGCTGCGGCAGCGGGATACTTTCAATAGGTGCAATGCTTCTTGGTGCAGGTGAAGTAACAGCCGTTGATATTGAACAGAATGCCGTTGAAACTGCTATTGAAAATGCCGCAAAAAATAATATTACCAAGGATAAGTATATGGTATATTGCGGAGATGTTATCAGTAATAAGGAACTGTGTGAAAAAATCGGAGGCGGATATGATTTAATTACTGCTAATATTGTTGCGGACGTTTTAATTTCAATGAAGGATATTTTTCATCAAAAGCTTAAAAATAATGGAATCTTGATTATATCTGGTATTATAACCGAGCGTAAGGACGAGGTGGTTAATGCCGTAGTTCACGCTGGATTTAAAGTTATAAATACTGCTGAAGGAGAAGGCTGGGCAGCAGTAAAGCTTAAGGCAATATAAATAAAAAAGCAGGTTTTAAACCCTGCTTTTTTTAATTGCACAAATGTAGTATGAGTGTTATAATATAAATGGAGGCGATAAAATGAAATTAGCAATTTTTGATCTGGACGGAACATTAGTAAATTCACTGGCAGATATTGCCGAGGCAACTAATTATGCAATGCGTATTCTTGGTTTTCCTGAGCATGAGCTTTCGGAATTTAATTATCTGGTAGGAGACGGGGTTGCAAAACTTATTGAACGTGCGCTTCCCGCAGAAAATCAGGATAAATTTGATGAAGCGTTGTCATTATATAATAATTATTATAATAAGAATTATACTGTAAAAACATATATCTATGACGGTATTGAAAAAATGCTGAATACGTTGAAAGAAAAAGGTTTTGAACTGGCAGTAGCTTCAAATAAAACTCATGAATTTACAGAAAATGTTATTTCATATTATTTTGGCGATGAACTTTTTTCAGAGGTTTTTGGAAAATCTGAGGGAAATCCTGTAAAGCCCAGTCCGGCAATAGTTGATAATATAATGGATAAGCTCAATATTTCCAAGGAAAATACTGTCATGATCGGTGATACATGTATTGATATAAAAACCGGAAAAAATGCCGGAATTAAAACTATTGGCTGCCTTTGGGGATTCAGGACTCTTGAAGAATTAGTAAATGCAGGAGCAGATTATATTGCTGATAAACCTTTAGACATTGTGAAATATTTATGTGAATAAATAAAAGCGTGCTTTTAAATGAAAAAAGCACGCTTATTAATTTGAATTAACCAACAATACTTCCCATATCGTAAAGACCAGGTTTTTGTGATTTAACAAAAATTGCAGCATTTATAGAACCTTCAGCAAAAACGGTTTTTGATGCGGCAGAATGAGAAATTGTGACAGTTTCATCATTGCCTGCAAACAAAACTTCATGTACACCAACAATAGTACCGCCTCTTACAGCGTGAATACCGATTTCATTCGGTTCACGTTTTTTGCGCTGTGAGTGTCTGTCATAAGTATATTTCATGTCATCGTTTCTGGTCTCATTTATAGCGTTAGCGATCATTAAAGCAGTACCGCTGGGCGCGTCAATTTTTTGATTATGATGCTTTTCAATAATTTCAATATCAAACTGATCTCCTAAAATTGCAGTTGCTTTTTTAGCAAGCTGAACCAGCAGATTAATACCTAATGACATATTCCATGAGAAAAATACCGGAATCTGAGCAGCGGTCTTTTTTATTTCGGCGATCTGCTCATCACTGTATCCTGTCGTTGCAAGAACGACAGGAGTTCCTGTTGTCATGCAATATTCCAAAAGAGGTGTAAGGCAGGAAGGATGAGAATAGTCGATAATAGCGTCAGGCTTTTCGGGCAGTTCATTTACAGCACTGTAAATCGGAAAATCAGCATACTGCTGAGTATTAATATCAATACCGCCTATAACTTTACAGTCCTTGCGCTCTTTAATACAGCGGTAAATTGTCTGTCCCATTTTGCCGTTTGCACCGCAAATTACAATCTTAGTCATTTTATGATCCTTTCCGTATATATTAAATCAAACCGATTTTTTTCATAGAATTTTTCAATGTTTCGATGTGTTCGTCGGTCATTTCACATAGAGGAAGTCTGCAAGGTCCCGACGGCATTTTCATTTGATTCATAGCTTCCTTTATAGGAATAGGATTGACTTCAATAAACAAATTATTGATAAGTTCAAGATATTTCATCTGAAGCTTTGCTGCTTCTTCACAGTTGTTTGCAAGACAAAGCTGAGTGATTTCATGTGTTTCCTTTGGCATAATATTTGAAATAACAGATATAACTCCCTTAGCGCCGATAGACATCATAGGAACAATGATATCATCATTACCGCTGTAAACGTCCAGTAGATCGCCGCACTGTGCAATAAGCTTTGAAGTATAGCTTATGTTTCCGCTGGCTTCTTTGACAGCAACGATATTTTTGTGCTGACCAAGAATTTTATAAGTATTCATGTCAATGCTGACGCCTGTACGGCCTGGAATATTATACAAAATAATTGGAATGTCAACAGCGTCTGCTATTGCTGTAAAATGTGCTACAAGACCTTTTTGTGAAGCCTTGTTGTAGTAAGGTGTTACAAGCAGAAGTCCGTCCGCACCCTTTTCCTGAGCAATCTTTGAAAGCTCTACTGCATATTTTGTATCATTGCTGCCGGTACCGGCAATAACCGGTATTCTTCCGGCAGTTTTTTCAACGGCAAATCTGATACATTCAATATGTTCGTCATCAGTCATTGTCGACGCTTCGCCGGTTGTACCGCATACAATAATAGCGTCAGTACCGTTAGCGATCTGGAATTCAATATTTTCAGCAAATCCGTCATAATTAATTGAACCGTCTGCATTCATCGGTGTTATAATTGCAACGCCGGCACCGGTAAAAATTGTATTTTTCATTTACTTTGACCTCCTTAATAAAGTCAATCGTATAGTAAGCCATTTATATCAACAGCTAACTTTTAATTATATAATAATGTAAATTAATCAAAATAACCCTTAGCAGCCAACAGCTCAGCCAGGAGTACGCCGCCGCCTGCCGCACCTCTAAGCGTATTGTGAGACAGGCATACGAATTTGTAATCATATTGAGTGTCTTCTCTGAGTCTTCCTACAGAAACTGCCATACCGCCTTCAAGATTTCTGTCCAGCTTAGCCTGAGGACGATTATCCTCTTCAAAATAGTGAATAAACTGCTTTGGAGCCGACGGCAGATCAAGCTCCTGCGGAGCGCCCTTGAATGCAGCCCACTTATTAAGAATTTCTTCTTTGGAAGGTTTTTTGTCAAATGATACAAAAACAGCAGCTGTATGACCGTCTGAAACCGGAACTCTAAGGCACTGTGTTGTGATAGAAGGAGTTTGAGCGTTTACGATCTTGTCGCCTTCAATGTGTCCCCATACTTTTAGAGGTTCCTGTTCAGATTTTTCTTCTTCTCCGCCGATAAAAGGAATAAGATTGTCGAGCATTTCAGGCCATGTTTCAAAAGTTTTGCCTGCGCCTGAAATTGCCTGATATGTGCATGCGAGGACTTTTGTAATACCGTATTCCATCAAAGGATTAAGTGCAGGAACATAGCTTTGGATTGAACAGTTTGATTTTACCGCAATAAAACCTTTTTTTGTTCCAAGACGCTTTCTCTGTGATTCTATGATTTGAATATGATCATCGTTTATTTCCGGTACTACCATAGGAACATCTGGAGTACCTCTGTGAGCAGAGTTGTTTGAAACAACGGGAATTTCAGCTTTTGCATATTTTTCTTCAAGAGCTTTTATTTCGTCTTTTTTCATGTCAACTGCACAAAATACAAAGTCAACAAGACCTGCAATTTTTTCAATATCGTCAACGGCATTTAATACAACCATATTCTTCATTTTTTCAGGCATAGGAGAAGTCATAGCCCATCTGTTTCCTACCGCCTCTTCATAGGTTTTTCCGGCAGATCTTGGAGAAGCGGCAAGAGCCGTAACCTCAAACCAAGGGTGATTTTCCAGTAATGTGGCAAATCTCTGACCTACCATACCTGTGGCGCCGATAATACCTGCTTTGTAATGCTTCATTTTTACTAACTCCTTACATAGTTAAAATAGTTAAAAATAATAAATTAAAAAAACCGGTTGAAAACCGGCTCATCATACGATATAATAGAAATATTGACATTACAACTATATTTTAATTGAATGCCGATAGCTCTCCATCAAACGCTGATGACAATCGCAATCCTGTTAAGATTGCAATCAGAACAGATTTTACCAGGATCTGTTCTTCGGCAGCATTGCCTTTTACGTCTGCATAAAAAGTCGGAATGGTTTTCCTGTCAGACGCTACTCATCGCAGCCGCACCTCTACCATAGTTTTTATAATATCATGTTATTCTTGTTATGTCAATACACTTTTTTAAATTTAGGGGAATAAAAATGAAAAAATCTGATTTTTACTATGATTTACCGGAAGAATTAATAGCTCAGACTCCTGTAGAGCCTAGAAATTCATCAAGACTAATGAAAATAGACAGGAAAACTGGAGATATTGTTCATTCCCGTTTCTATAATTTATGCGATTACCTTAAAAAAGGTGATTTATTGGTACTCAATGATTCAAGAGTTTTACCTGCAAGACTTTACGGTGAGAAAAAAGATACGGGAAGCTTTATTGAATTTCTGCTTCTGGAGCAGAAAGGAGATAAGCTTTGGGAAATTATTTGCCGTCCGGGAAAAAAAGCTAAGGTTGGTACAGAATTTTCTTTTGGGAACGGTATACTAACTGCAAAAGTTATTGAAGTAAAAGATGATGGAAACAGAATCGTAAAATTTTCATGTGAAGGGAATTTTTATGCAGTACTTGATGAAATCGGACAAATGCCTTTGCCTCCTTACATAACCGAAAAGCTGGAGGATAAGGAACGCTACCAAACAGTTTATTCTAAAGAATTGGGTTCTGCCGCTGCTCCTACTGCCGGACTGCATTTTACTAAAGAGCAACTTGAAGAAATCCGGTCAATGGGTGTTGATATTGCTTATGTTACCTTGCATGTAGGACTCGGAACATTCCGTCCGGTAAAAGAGGACGATATATTAAATCATAAAATGCATAGCGAACACTATCATTTAAGTGAGGAAACTGCTGAAAAGATCAATCGCACAAAAGCGTCCGGCGGACGTGTTATAGCTGTAGGTACAACTTCATGCCGTACTCTTGAAAGTATGGAGCTTGAAAACGGTTTGGTAAAGTCCGGAGACGGATATACTGACATTTTCATTTATCCGGGATATAAATTCAAGCTTCTTGACGGACTTATCACTAATTTTCATTTGCCGGAAAGTACGCTGATAATGCTTGTGTCGGCATTTTTAGGTTACGAAAATACTATGAATGCGTATAAAATTGCAGTTGAAGAAAAATATAGATTTTTCAGTTTTGGGGATGCTATGTGTATTTTGTAAGAAGGAGGATTTTATGGAACTTTCAATATATTTTAAAAGTATAATTGATCAGGATATATGTCCGATAGTTATATGTAATCTTTCACATGAAATAATTTATATGAATCCGGAAGCAGTTGAAAGATATGCTAAAAGAGGCGGTATTGAACTGATAGGAAAATCGCTTTTAAATTGTCATAATGAGGATTCAAATTCTAAAATAAAAAAAGTTGTTAAATGGTTCAGTGCAAGCACGGAAAATAACAGAATTTTTACTTTTCATAATCCGAAAGAAAATAAAGACGTTTATATGGTCGCTCTTAGGGATGATAACGGCATTCTGATCGGATATTATGAAAAGCATGAATATCGTACTCCAGAGAGGAGAAACATATGAAAATCAAAAAAGGTAAAACCGTATTTACAATTATAGGTGCTATATTTTTTATAATTGGAATGATACTGGTTGTTATAGGCGGTATATCATGGGCAAGAACATCAGCGTTTATGAATTCCGCTCAAAAGACAAAAGCTGAAATAATAAGTATAAGTGCAGACAGTTACAGAAGAAATGGTAAAAATCATACCCATTATGATGTTTGGATTGAATATACAGTTGACGGCGAGGTCTTAGAAAAAAATATTAATGAATATAATTCAAGCATGTATGAGGGCAAAGAAATTGAAGTGTATTACGATCCTGATGATCCTTCAGATGTAAGAACAGATTCAAAAGTATTTGAGTATATATTTTTAGGAATTGGCGGTTCATTTGCCGTAATCGGAGCAGTATTTCTTATAATAAACATCATAATTGGGCGTCGTATAAAAATCCTAAAGAAATCAGGAGATAAACTAAGCGGAACAATTACTAATGTTACAATGAATTATAACATGACTATTAATAATCGTCATCCATATAAAGCAGAGTGCGAGGTCATAAATCCGTATGATGGTGAAACATATCTTTACAGTTCTGAAAACATCACTGATGATATATCAGGATTAATAGGTATGAGGGCAACAGTTTATGTAGACAGAAATAATAAGAAAAAATATTACGTTGATATTTATGAATTATTGGATAAGTATAACAAGGATAATAGGATTCACGATTTCAGGTAAAAAATTGAATATCGGTTATTTAATTGATTATTATAGACAAAAGAAAACTTATCGTGCATGAGGGACATGAATATTTGTTGACGGAGATTGATTATGAATTTAAGGGAATGGATTAAAAAACCTGTTAATACGAATTTGACAACACTTCTTGCGGATTCGGCGGCGCTTCTTGCCGTAGCTATGAAAATATATTTTGATTATAATTACTATATGGATTCGGCAGATACGGCCGCTGAAATAATATTCGGTCTTTTTATCGGTATAGGAACATCGTTTGTTATTTTTGGTATTATTTTTTTTGCTGCTGTAATTATTATTTTAGCGGTTATAGCACGAGTCGTTTATTCGTCGGAAAATTCAAAAAGACTGCTTGCGTATCGCATTATAACCGGAATATGTTTTTTTATTGAATTGCCTGTTTCACTGATGGGGGCAGTAATACTGGCAGATACATGGTATGTAATAGCGGCAGTTATATTCGGAATAGCTTCAGTGTCAGCATTTATTATAGGAATAAGAAATACATATTCAGATAGAATTTTAAAATAAAGGAGAAATTATGTATACATTATTAAAGAAAGAGGGAAAAGCAAGAAGAGGACAGTTTGAAACGGTACACGGTACTTTTCAGACGCCCTGCTTTATGAATGTCGGCACAGCGGCGGCTATCAAAGGAGGTATTTCCTCTCTTGATCTGGTAGATTTAAAATGTCAGGTAGAGCTTTGCAATACATATCATCTGCATTTGCGTCCTACGGACAAGGTAATAAAAGAAATGGGCGGACTGCATAAATTTATGAACTGGAATCGTCCGATTCTTACCGACAGCGGAGGATTTCAGGTATTTTCTTTAGCCAAGCTGCGTAAGATTAAAGAGGAAGGCGTTTATTTTTCTTCTCATATTGACGGAAGAAAGATTTTTATGGGTCCGGAAGAAAGTATGCAGATACAGTCTAATCTTGCTTCTACTATAGCTATGGCGTTTGATGAGTGCATTGAAAATCCGTCGGAGCATGAATATGCGGCAAATTCAATTGAGCGTACTACACGCTGGCTTTATCGCTGTAAAGAAGAAATGGGAAGACTGAATTCTCTGAGTGGTACTATAAATAAGAATCAAATGCTTTTCGGGATCAATCAGGGCAGTACTTATGATGATTTGAGAATTAAACATATGGAGGATATAGCTGAACTTGATCTGGACGGTTATGCCATCGGCGGACTTGCTGTGGGTGAATCCACCGAGGAAATGTACAGAATTATAGATGTTGTCGAGCCTTACATGCCTGTGAACAAGCCGAGATATCTTATGGGAGTAGGAACTCCGTCAAACATTATAGAGGCTGTTGCAAGAGGCGTTGACATGTTTGATTGTGTTATGCCTAGCCGTAATGCAAGGCATGCGACAGTATTTACATGGTCGGGAGTAATGCATCTAACTAATAAGTGCTATGAAACTGACAGCCGTCCTATTGACGAGGAGTGCGGCTGTCCTGTCTGTCGGAACTTTACGAGGGCGTATGTACGCCACCTTTTCAAAGCCGGTGAAATGCTTGCCGGACGCCTTGCAGTTATGCATAATCTATATTTTTACAATACTCTCGCAGAAAAAATAAGAGACGCTTTGGATAACGGTAATTTTAAGGATTTCAGAAAAAAATATTCCGAATTGCTGTCAAAGAGAATTTAGGGGGACAAATAATGAGTATAATTGAATTGATTCTTATTGGAATAGGTCTTTCAATGGACGCTTTTGCAGTATCGGTGACGAATGGTCTTTGCTGTAAGAATATCAAGGCTGGAAAAACGATCATGACGGGGGTCTGTTTCGGAGGATTTCAGGGATTAATGCCTCTTATCGGCTATTTTTTAGGACGTGGTTTTGCGAAGTATATAACGGCTTTTGATCATATTATAGCTCTAATTTTGCTTGGATTTATCGGTGGTCAAATGATATGGGAGTCGTTTAAAAAGGACGAAGAAAAGAATGAAAGCAGTATTCTTACCGGAAAAATGCTGTTTATGCAGGGAATTGCAACCAGTATTGATGCTTTAGCAGTAGGAGTAAGCTTTGCAGCGCTTGAAAACGTAAATATAGCTTTTGCAGCGACTGCCATTTGCAGTATTACATTTATGTTTAGTATTGTTGGAGTACTGATAGGAAAGAAATTCGGAAATATACTTAATAATAAGGCTCAACTTGTAGGCGGACTGATTCTTGTAGGAATCGGAGTTAAAATTTTTGTGGAGCATACGTTTTTTTAATAATTTATACCGTGTTTATTGTGAGGAACATAAAAAATATGTTCCTCACATTTATTATATAACTATTATATTAAATTGACAGATTTGTCATAATCGAAATTAAATTTGAATATACTGATTTTAGCAAGACAAGTCCGGATAAATCTAATAACGGATTTTGTGTAAATTAGGAGGTATATAAATGGATTTAAAGATTAACCGAGAAATGCTGTCAGTCAGTGAAAAAATATATGATGGTGTTCAGGAACAAAGCGTTGAACTTGATTATATTTTACCTGATTATTATCCCGACATTTTTAAACTAATCAAATGCTGTATTGCTCCGACTATTATTTCCAGTAATATTAACGGTGATTCATTAACATATGAGTTACTTGCTGACGTTAAAATATTATATTGTTCTGAGAAGGATAATAAATTACAATGTATCAATCAAAAAATGACATACTCAAAAACAGTGCAGATGGGAGCAAATGTAAATAAACCCATGGTTTCTCTGATCCCTAAGGCAGATCACATAAATTGCAGAGTTGTAAATCAGAGAAGAATTGATATGCGGGGCGCTGTTTCAATAAAAGTCAAGATTACCGGCGAGACCACTCAGGAAGTAATATGCGATATATTTGGTATGAATGCACAAATGAAAAAAATACCGGTTGAATATGCTGCTAAAAAAATTATAGAAAATAAAACTATAACAGTTAATGAAGATGTTGAGTTAAACATGTCTAAACCGTCGGTTTCAGGTATTGTAAGGTCGGATGTAATTTTGTCTGAACCTGATAAAAAAATTATATCCAATAAACTTGTAGTTAAAGGAGACGCTGAAGTAAAGGTTTTATATACATGCAGCGACGGAATGGAAACTATGAATTTTTCAGTTCCTTACAGTCAGATCGTAGATATGGAAGGTCTTGACGAAAATTATGATTGTTCAGTAAATCTTCGGTTGGTCTCATGCGATATTATTGCAAATACGAACAGTGACGGCGAAAATAAATTATTAAAATGTGAATTAAAAATCGGAATACGCTGCCGTGCAATAAAAACGCTTCCTGTGCAGCTTGTTGCCGACGCATATTCAACTTCTTATCCATGTGAATATGCTTCGTCCAAATTTATGATTGACCAGCCTCCCGTATCAGTAAATGAAATTTTTCAGAATAAAACTTCTATTGAAAATGATGATGGAACAATAGCTTGTGTTTATGATGTTTGGAGTACTGTAAAAAATATTAATATTCAGATAAATTCTGAAGAACGTTCACTGAAAATAAGCGGTATGCTGTGCTTTAGCATTATGATAAAAAATGAGAATAACTTTCCGGCTATACTGGAAAAAGAAGAAGCGTTTGAACATGTAGTGGAAAATGATAAAATAACTGAAAACAGTTTAGCGGAAATAAATGTTGAACCTCTTGGATGTACTTATACTCTTACCTCATCAAACGGTTTATCTATAAAAACGGATATTCGGGTAATCGGCGATTTGTTTACGTCTTCAATTTGTGAAGCTCTTACAGATGTAAAATTTGACGATACTGTAAAGATCACCAGAGACGGAGATTATGCGCTTAAATTATATTACGGAGTAGAAAATGAAGACGTATGGAATATTGCCAAAAAATACTGTACATCAGTAAATGCAATAATGGAAGAAAATTCTCTAGACAGCGACCGTTTAACAGATAACGGCATGTTATTAATACCAATTGTGTAGGAGGATAAAATGGTTAACGATATTTATAATGATATATCCAGAAGAACGGACGGAGATATATATATAGGGGTAGTCGGACCCGTTCGAACGGGAAAATCTACATTTATAAAAAGATTTATGGAATCGTTGGTGATTCCGAATATTGAAAGTGATTTTAAAAGAGAAAGGGCCATTGACGAGTTGCCGCAGTCTGCCGCAGGCAAAACCATAATGACTACCGAGCCGAAGTTTATTCCTGAAGAAGCGGTTGAAGTTAATCTGGAAGACGGTGCAAAATTTAATGTACGTTTGATTGATTGTGTCGGATACATAGTTCCAAGCTCACTGGGATATATAGAGAATGAAGCTCCCAGAATGGTTGTAACTCCATGGTTTGATGAAGAAGTACCGTTTAATATGGCTGCGGAAGTGGGTACTCAAAAGGTTATATCCGAACACTCTACAATCGGTTTGGTGGTAACTACTGATGGAAGTATTTCAGATATTCCCAGAGAGGAGTATGCAGAATGCGAAAAGCGGGTTGTTGAAGAACTGAAAGAAATAAATAAACCTTTTATTATCATAATGAATTGCTTGAATCCTGAAGCGGAAGAGTCTGTATTGTTATGTGAGGAGCTTTCCGAACAGTATGGAGCAACCGTTATACCTGTAAATTGTCTGGAGCTGAGTGAAAAAGACATTAAGTATATTATGACTCAGATATTGTTTGCATTTCCGATTAAAGAAATTAACATAAGAATGGAAAAATGGATAACAGGACTTGCAAAAGGTCATTGGCTAAAAGATGAGATTTTTTCAAAAGTAAGGGAATCTGCGCAGGATATTAAATTAGTAAGAGAGGTTAAGCAGGCGGCGGAAAAAATAAGGGAGTGTCAGTATATAACGGATTCAAAAATTGCTGAAATTGATCTGGGACAGGGAAGCGTTACCATACAGGTTAATCTTGACAGTACGCTGTTTTACAAAATACTTGGTGAAACGACCGGTATAGAGATCGTAAACGAGAGCGATTTGCTTCCGATTTTAATGGAACTTAATAAAATAAAGAAAGAGTATGAAAAAATTAAACCGGCGCTTGATGAAGTTGAGGCAACCGGTTATGGAATAGTAATGCCGGACATTGACGAGCTTTCTTTAGAAGAACCGGAAATAATAAAGCAGGGAGGCAAATACGGCGTAAAGCTTAAAGCTTCCGCTCCGTCAATTCATTTAATGAAAGCGGCTATTAATACAACGGTCAGCCCTATAGTGGGTACAGAAAAACAAAGTGAAGAACTTGTTATGTATTTATTATCAGGTTTTGAAGAAAATCCAAAAAAAATATGGGAATCAAATATTTTTGGAAAATCTCTCCATGAACTTGTAAACGAAGGACTTCATAATAAATTATACAAAATGCCTGTAGATGCAAGAATGAAATTACAGGAAACCTTAGAACGTGTTATAAATGAAGGCTGCAGCGGTCTTATCTGCTTTATTCTTTAAAAATTAATAAAAATACTTCCTTTTATGAATTTCATTGCCGAAAAAAATCATAAGGGAAGTTTTTTTATAATATTGTTGATATTTATTAAAAAAAGTGATAAAATATTCATATAAATACTTTAGGATAAGGAGAATTATATGAATATTATCAATGACAGTAACTTTGAAAATGAAGTTTTGAATTATAACGGAAAAATTTTGATTGATTTTTGGGCGGGATGGTGCGGACCATGTAAAATGATGACGCCTGTTTTTCAGGAGCTTGAAAAAAGTTTTAATAATATTAAATTCTGTAAGATTAATGTTGACGAGTGTTCCGCACTTGCAGAACGTTTCGGCGTTATGAGTATTCCTACATTTATTTTATTTGAAAACGGCAAGGCTGTAAAGCAAATGACAGGCGCACGACCGAAATCAGAATTGGTAAATTATTTTAATTTGGATATTGACTCGAAAATTTAATATTTTCGGGTTATTTTATTTATCTGTAATTGAGAGTGAAAAAATGAATGATTATTTTTAATAAATTTGTATAAATAGACTTTACATCTTGGTAATTTTAGTGTAAAATATAAAAAGAATATTTTGCGAGGTGTAAAAATGGAACTTAAATATAAAAGAGTGCTTCTGAAATTAAGCGGTGAAGCATTAGCTGGAGAAAATAAATTCGGTTTGGATTATAAAGTAATTACCGATATATGCAACAGTATAAAAAAATGTGCTGACGCAGGAGTGGAAATGGGAATTGTAGTCGGGGGAGGAAACTTCTGGAGAGGACGTTCCAGCGGAGGTATGGACAGAACAAGGGCAGACCATATGGGAATGCTTGCAACTACCATTAATGCACTGGCTATTGCCGATGTACTTGAATCAATGGATATTGACGTAAGAGTGCAGACTGCTATCACTATGCAGCAGGTTGCCGAGCCTTATATAAGAAACAAGGCTATGTCTCATCTGAAAAAGGGCAGACTTGTAATTTTCGGCTGCGGAACGGGAAATCCGTTTTTTTCCACTGATACGGCAGCAGCATTGAGAGCAGTTGAAATTGAAGCTGATATTTTTCTCAAAGCTACAATGGTTGATGGGGTTTACGATAAAGATCCCAATAAATATAATGATGCCGTTAAATATGATTCACTGACGTTCAGCGACGTGTTAAATCAGGAGCTTGCTGTAATGGATAGTACTGCCGCAACTATGTGCCGTGATAATGATATGGGACTTTTAGTATTTGATCTTAGCCGTCCTGATAATATCTATGATGCAATAATGGGTAAAAATATTGGAACTATTATAAAGGAGAATTAATTATGAATGAAAAAATAAAAAAAGCAGAAGGTAAAATGACTAAATCTGTGGACAGGCTTAAAGGAGAATTTGCTGCGATCAGGGCAGGCAGAGCAAATCCGGCAGTACTTGATAAAGCTATGGTTGATTATTATGGAGTACCAACACCTATAAATCAGATGGCTGCCGTTTCAGTGTCTGAAGCCAGAATACTTCTGATTCAGCCTTGGGATATTTCAACATTAAAAGCAATTGAAAAGGCAATAATGACGTCGGATATAGGTATTACCCCAACAAACGACGGTAAGGTTATAAGACTTGTATTTCCTCAGCCGACTGAAGAAAAACGTAAGGAGCTTTGCAAGGAAATAAAAAAATACGGCGAAGAAACAAAAGTGGCAGTTCGTTCGATAAGAAGAGATGCGCTGGAGTCCCTGAAATCTATGAAAAAAGAAGGGGAAATCACAGAAGATGATTTGAAAGATCTTGAAAAGGAAGTACAGAACTTAACAGATAAATTCTGTAAAAATATTGATAATCTTGTTTCCGAAAAGGAAAAAGAAATTATGAGCCTGTAATTTAAGGTTGGAAAAGTATGGCATTATTTAATAAAACAAAAGAGGAATTACTTCCTGAACAGTTTCCTGAACATATTGCGTTTATAATGGACGGAAATGGCAGATGGGCAAAAAAGCGTGGATTACCAAGAAAATTCGGTCACAGGGAAGGTGCAAAAACATTTAAAAAAATTACAAGATACTGTAAAGATATTGGTATCAAAAATATTACTTTTTATGCTTTTTCTACTGAAAACTGGAAACGTCCTGAAGATGAGGTAAGCGCAATTATTGAACTGTTCAGAGAGTACATAGTTGATGTGCGCAATTATATAGGCGAGGAAGTCAGAGTTTTATTTCTGGGAGATAAAACAATATTTGATGATGATCTTCAGAAAAAAATGAACGATCTTGAAGAGGATACTAAAGATTATAATAAAATGACTATGCTGCTTGCTATAAATTACGGCGGACGTGATGAAATTGTTCATGCGGCGAAAATACTTTCAGAACAGGTTAAAAGAGGTGAAATCCAACCTGACGAAATTACTGAAGATATGTTTCAGAAATATTTGTATACTGCCGATGTTCCTGATGTGGATCTGATGATCAGACCAAGCGGAGAATTGAGACTTTCAAATTTTCTTATATGGCAGTCTGCATATGCTGAATTTTATTTTACAGATGTTTTATGGCCGGATTTTTCACCTAATGAATTGGATAAAGCATTAATTGAATTCGGAAAACGTTCAAGACGGTTTGGAGGTGTCTGAATGGCAGTCAGGTTACTTTCTTCTGCGGTAGGTATTGTAATTGCTGTAATTATCCTGATTTTACATAATACGATTGCATTGAATATTGCAATAGCATTAATTTCAGTAGTTATGGTCTATGAAGTTTTGAAAGCTGCTAGATGTACTCAACTTAGATTAACATGCATTCCAGCGCTTTTGTACGCTGCTGTTAATCCGTTTATAGTGACCGGAGAAGCTGCAAAATACAAATTTACTGTTACTTTTATTGCGCTGATTTGTATTTTTACAACATATATTATTCAGCATAATTCAATGAAGTACTATAGACTTATGTTCATAATTGCTTCATCATTGTTAATCAGCAATGCTATGAGCAGTCTAATTATATTGCATGATATTGATAAGGTAAATGGATTAATGTATTTGATTATGGGATTATGCGGAGCTTGGCTTGCTGATTCGGGAGCGTATTTTGTAGGTACGTTTATAGGCAAAAAGAAATTATGTCCGGAAATCAGTCCTAAAAAAACAGTTGAAGGATTTGTCGGAGGGATTTTTATAACCGGTCTTTTGTTTATGCTTATTAATTTTGGATATTCAAAAATTCTTCCTCATTTTACTGAATATACTGTAAGTGTAAATTACTTTGAAGTATGCGTATTGGGAATGATTTTGGCAGTTGTAGGAACTCTTGGAGATTTATCAGCATCTGTAGTTAAAAGACAATGCGGAATAAAAGATTACGGAAATATTATGCCGGGTCACGGCGGTCTTATGGATCGCTTTGACAGTGTTGTTTTTGTAGCTCCGTGTCTTTATGCATTTGTTACTATTTTTAATATATACAAATAACTATAAACAGGGGCTTAAAAGCCCCTGTTTTGCGAAAAATATATGAAAGGCTGGTATTATGCCTTAAAAATGGCATATAATTATATGAATAAGGTTATATCAATTCTTGGCTCAACCGGTTCTATAGGCACACAAGCTATAGAAGTTGCACGAATGCATAATATTAAAATTCATGCGCTTGCCGCAAACAGAAATTATCAAATGCTTGCTAAGCAATGTAAAGAAAACAATGTAAAAACTGTTTGCATTTATGATGAAAAATATTATAATGAATTAAAAGTATTGCTTGACGGAACAGGTACAAAAATACTTACCGGTATGGAAGGATTATGCGAAATAGCTGCTGATATTTCCGGAGGATTGCTTTTGAATTCGGTTGTTGGTATGGTGGGACTTCTTCCTACCCTGACAGCGATTGGTTCCGGTAAAGATATTGCCCTTGCCAATAAAGAAACTCTTGTTGCAGGCGGAAATCTTGTGATGAAGGCGGCTGAAGAAAAAAATGTTAGGATCTATCCGGTTGACAGCGAGCATTCAGCAATTTTTCAGTGCCTTCAGGGAAATAAACGCTCACAGCTGAAAAAAATTATTCTGACAGCGTCTGGAGGACCGTTTTTTGGTAAAACTGAAAAAGAATTGAAAAATGTAACAATTGAACAGGCTTTAAATCACCCTAACTGGAGTATGGGAAACAAGATCACTATTGATTCTTCAACTCTTATGAATAAAGGTCTGGAATTCATTGAAGCAAAATGGCTTTTTGATCTTAAACCGGAACAGATTGAAATTGTTGTGCATAAGCAGAGTGTCATGCATTCAGCAGTCGAATTTAATGATAATTCTGTCATAGCGCAGATGGGTGTGCCGGATATGAAAATACCTATTCAATATGCTATTCTTTATCCTGAAAGAATGGAATGCAGCTGCCGCCCGTTAAGTCTGACCGATTACGGTACGCTTACTTTTGAAAAACCTGATTATAAGACATTCAGATGTCTTTCAGCGTGTATCGAAGCTATCGGCAAAGGAGGAGCATATCCGTGTATTGTAAACGGAGCAAATGAGGAAGCGGTAAAACATTTTCTGAATGGAAAAATAGGATTTCTTGATATAGGTAAATTGGCAGAAAGTTCTGTTGAAAGCTTTAGTTACCGAGAAATAACTTCTTATGAGGACGTAATTGAAATTGACAAAGCGGCAAGGGATTTTGTTAACAGCCGGGTAAATTAGGAGGTATTATGCTTAAATATATACTGGCAATCATTATTTTTGGAGTTATAATCTTTATACATGAATTCGGTCATTTTTTTGTTGCAAAGCTTTGCGGAATAAAAGTAAATAAATTTGCTTTGGGTATGGGACCGAAGATACTGAAAAAACAAATAGGCGAAACTGAGTATTCGCTTAGACTTTTTCCTGTGGGCGGTTTCTGTGCGATGGAAGGTGAAGATCAGGAAAGCGAAAACAGCCGTGCATTCGGGAATAAACCCGTATGGAAAAGAATGTTTGTTATAGTAGCCGGAGCGTTCATGAATATACTGTTAGGATTTGTACTTATTGTAATTTTGACTTGTATGCGCAGTGCAGTTCCCAGTACAATAGTCGGAGGATTCAGTACACAGTCTGAAACCAGTGAAATAATTACGGCGCAAAGCTATGAATGCGGACTCAGAGAAGGTGATGAAATTATAAAAATGGACGGTATGAGAATTTTTACTCCCAGTGATCTGAGTTATCAGCTTTATTCGGACGATGATGGTAAATTTGATATTGTTGTTAAAAGAGACGGTAAAAAAATAACGCTTAATGATGTGATATTTCATGACAGTGCAACAGATTCTGTAGTAGACTTTCAAATTAAGGGATTAAATAAAAATCCTCTGAATGTATTGGCGTTTTCTGGCAAAGACACTGTTTCAACGGCAAGAATGATATGGATTTCTCTTGTAGATCTTGTAACGGGAAAATACGGGTTTAATGACCTTTCAGGACCGGTAGGATTAGTTGGGGCGATAGGTGATGCGGCTGATGCAGGAGAAACATTTAGAGAATCTTTTATGACTCTGATAAATCTTACAATATTTATAACTATTAATTTGGGTATATTTAATCTTCTTCCTATTCCGGGACTTGACGGCGGAAGATTTCTGTTTCTTCTTATTGAAGCAGTAAGACGTAAACCGGTAAAGCCGGAACATGAGGGAATAGTTCATTTAATAGGTATGGCGCTTTTAATGATGCTTATTGTTGCAGTTACTTTTAGTGATATAAAAAAATTGATAGGGTAGGTAAATATACAATGAGAACGGTAAAAGAAGTTAAAGTAAAGGATTATATTCTCGATGGTAAAAAAATATATATTCAGTCTATGCTTAATAAAAGATCTGACGATATTGAAGGAAGTGTAGATCAGGCTGTTGAATTGGAAAAAGCCGGCTGTGATATTGTCAGAGCTGCAATACCGAATATGGAAGCCATAAAGCTGATCCCGGCAATAAAGGATAAGGTTAATATTCCTCTTGTGGCTGACATACACTTTGACTATAAGCTGGCTCTTGCCGCAGCTGATGCAGGAGTAGATAAGATAAGAATAAACCCGGGCAATATCGGAGATATTGACAGAGTGAAACAGGTTGCAGTTACATGTGCAAATAAAAATATTCCAATAAGAATAGGCGTAAATTCAGGTTCGCTTGAAAAACATATACTTGAAAGATATCAGGCGCCTACTGCTGAGGCATTGGTAGAAAGCGCACTGTATCATGTAAAGCTTCTTGAAAAATTTGATTTTGAAAATATTGTTATTTCTATCAAATCATCAAATGTTAAAACTATGATTGAAAGCTACCGTCTTGCGGCGCTGAAGTGCGGATATCCTATGCACCTTGGCGTTACTGAGGCTGGAACTGAAAGAATGGGCATTATAAAATCTTCTGTGGGAATAGGCTCGCTTTTGTGCGACGGAATAGGAGAAACTATAAGAGTTTCACTGACTGGAGACCCCATAAAGGAAATATATGCGGCAAAGGATATTTTGAAGGCTGTTGGAAAGGGAAGCGGTGTTGAGGTTATTTCATGTCCTACATGCGGACGGACTAGAATTGATCTTGTTAAGGCAGCATGTATGATAGAGGAAGCGGTTAAGGATATCAATAAAGATATTAAGATTGCGGTAATGGGCTGCATAGTAAACGGTCCCGGAGAGGCCAAAGAAGCAGATATAGGAATAGCCGGCGGAGATAAATGTGCAGTACTGTTCAAAAAGGGCGAAATACTGCGTAAAATTCCAGAAGAAAATATCGTACCGGAATTGCTTAAAGAAATTGAATTATTATAGGAGATTAAAATGACTGAAATCAGATTAGGCGATTTTTTAAGTGAATATACAAATGATATTCCCGAAATTACAAAAAACGGAAATATTTATAAATTAACATATTCGGCAAATCTGACTGAAATATCTTTTTATGTAAATTTCAGGGATTTAATTCCCTATAATGATATAATATCATTTGAAAAGCATCTGGAAAAAATTCTGAATTTGGATAAAATTAATCTTTATTGTACATACCTTCCGGAAATGTTTACAATGAATTATTATAATGATCTGATTTCACAGCTTAAAAGAAAATTATCTGTTGTAAACGGATTTCTGGATAATGCTGATGTAAAATATGCTGACGGACTTATTTCTATAGAATTGAAAAACGGCGGATACGACTTATTGGTTAAATCAAATTTCAGCGGAGAATTTTCAAAGCTTATTCAGGAAGAATTTAATTTAAATATCGATGTTGAACTTACAGGCGAGCATAATGTTAATGTTGCAGAGCATGAGAAAATGATGGAGGAAGTAAGAGCGTCAATACCGCAGCATCAGGAACAGTTCGGTAATAAACCGCAGATCTCCAGGGAAATATCCGATCCTAAGCCTCCCAAAAATACTTCTGCTGATATTTCTTCACTTGAAATGCCCTTTGAAGTTATTATAGATTCGGCAGAAATTATTATGGGACGGAATATAAGAAATACTCCTGAATCAATAGCGTCTGCAACAGCCGAACTTGACAGAAAAGTAACAATCATGGCTGATATTTTCGATGTAGGAGAACCCAGAAATACTAAAAGCGGTAAGACGATTTATTCTTATTTCATTACAGATTATACAGGTTCAATACAAATGAAAATGTTTGTTGATCCGAAAAAAGACGAAATAGCTGTGGACAAGCTTAAAAAAGGAGTAACAGTTATAGTATCAGGTTCAATTGAATTTGATACATTTTCTAAAGATATTACAATAAGACCGTTTTCTATTGTTTCAGTTAAAAAGAAACAAAAGCAGGATAATGCGGAAAAGAAACGAGTCGAACTTCATTTACATACAAACATGTCTGCAATGGACGCAGTAACGGATACGGCAACTCTGATTAAACGGGCACATTCATGGGGTCATAAAGCAATGGCTATAACCGATCACGGAGTAGTGCAGGCATTTCCTGACGCAATGAATGCATCGGCCGGACTGGATGACTTTAAGGTTATATACGGGTGCGAGGCGTATGTTGTAAACGATATTAATCCTGTTAATATAATAAACAAGAACGATACCAGAGATGTAAACGACGAAATAATAATATATGATGTAGAAACTACCGGTTTGAATGTGGAAAAAGAAAGATTAACTGAAATAGGCGCTGTTAAAATAAAAAATATGCGTATTGTCGACAGCTTTAATATTATGGTTAATCCGGAAAAACCAATACCGCAAAAAATAGTCGAGCTGACCGGTATAAACGATGGCATGGTCGCTAATGCACCTAAGGAGAAGGAGGCGGTAGAACAGTTTCTGGAGTTTTGCGGTGATAATCCGGTAATGGTTGCACATAATGCAAGATTTGATAATTCATTTATTGACGCAGTCTGCCGCAGACATAGTATTTCTCATGAATACTCCAGTATTGACAGTCTTGTAATGTGCCGCGCGATGCTTCCGGAGCTTGGAAAGCATAAGCTTGATACGGTTGCAAAGCATCTTAAGCTTGGTAAATTTGAACATCACCGTGCATGTGATGACGCACTGATGCTGGCAAAAATTTTTATAGAACTCATGGGACGTCTAATTAAAAATAACAGTGTTGAAAAATTGTGCGATCTGAATACTAAAGTTAATAAAATAGACGTTAAAAAGCTTAAATCATATCATCAGATTATACTTGTAAAAAATAGCGTGGGATTAAAGAATCTTTACAAGCTTATTTCTTACAGTCAGTTGAATTATTTTTATAAAAAACCTCTTATGCCGAAGTCTGAACTGCTAAAGCACAGAGAAGGTCTGATTTTTGGAAGCGCCTGTGAAGCAGGAGAATTATTCAGAGCCATAATTGATAAACACCCTCAGAAGGAAATTGAAGAGCTTGCAAAATTTTATGATTATCTGGAAATTCAGCCTGTTATGAATAATGAATTTATGCTTCGAAACGGTATGGCTGAAACAGTAGAAGAACTTGAAAATTATAATAGGAAAATTGTTGAACTGGGTGAAAAGCTTAATATTCCCGTTTGTGCCACATGCGACGTTCATTTTATGGATAAGGAAGACAGTATTTTCAGAAAGATCCTTATGACCGGAAACGGATTTAAAGACGCCGAAAATCAGCCGCCTCTTTATCTGCGTACTACAGATGAAATGCTTGAGGAATTTAAGTATCTGGGTGAAGAAAAAGCGTATGAAGTTGTTGTTGAAAATACTAATATGATAGCCGACTGGATCGAAAATGATATCCGTCCTATTCCTAAGGGAACATTTACTCCGGATCTTCCCGGCGCACAAGAAGATTTAGTACGTATAACAAATGAAAGGGCAAAAAGCATATATGGAGATCCTTTGCCTGAAATTGTCGAAAAACGACTTAATCGAGAGCTGGAATCAATTATAAAGCATGGATTTTCAGTATTGTATATTATTGCGCAGAAACTCGTGTGGAATTCTGAGGAACATGGATATCTTGTAGGTTCAAGAGGTTCGGTTGGCTCTTCGTTCGTGGCTTCTATGGCAGGTATTTCCGAGGTTAATCCGTTAGCTCCTCATTATGTGTGTCCGGAATGTCAGTACAGTGAATTTATTACGGATGGAAGTATCGGTTCCGGTTTTGATCTGCCTCAAAAGAACTGTCCTAAATGCGGAACGGATATGAAGCGGGACGGACATGATATTCCGTTTGAAACATTTTTGGGATTTGACGGTGATAAAGCGCCTGATATAGATCTGAACTTTTCCGGTGAATATCAGAGCAGCGCTCATAGGTATACCGAAGAATTGTTCGGACCGAAAAATGTATTTAAAGCCGGTACTATAAGCGGTGTGCAGTCTAAGACTGCATTCGGTTATGCCAAACATTATCTTGAAGAAACCGGAAAGACTGCAAATCCGGCTGAAGAAAACAGACTGTCTATCGGCTGTACCGGAGTAAAAAGAACAACTGGTCAACACCCCGGAGGAATGGTTGTTGTTCCATCGGATTATGAAGTATATGATTTTACACCTATACAGCATCCGGCGGAATCAGATGAATCTGATGTTGTTACCACTCATTTTGATTTCCATTCGCTTCATGATACCATTCTGAAACTTGATGAATTAGGACATGTTGTGCCTACCCTATACAAGCATCTTGAGGACATAACAGGAATTAAAATAAAAGATGTTCCGACATCTGATCCGCAGGTTATAAAAATGTGTACGTCTGCTGAGGTTCTTGGAGTAACACCTGAAGAAATATATTGTCAGACGGGAAGCTTGGGTATTCCTGAGATGGGAACAGGATTTACGATCCAAATGCTTATTGACGCAAAGCCTACTAAGTTCAGCGACTTTCTTCAGATTTCCGGATTATCACACGGTACAGACGTATGGCTGGGCAACGCTAAGGATCTTATAGATCAGAATATATGTACAATTTCAGACGTTATCGGTACTCGTGACAGTATTATGACATATCTGCTCTATAAGGGTGTAGAACCTAAAATGGCATTTAATATTATGGAATTTACCCGAAAGGGTAAAGCGCCTAAGTTCTTTACTCCGGAAATTATTGAAATGCTTAAAGAACATGATGTTCCGCAGTGGTATATTGACAGCTGTCTGAAAATTAAATATATGTTCCCGAAAGCACATGCTGCTGCGTATGTTATTGCGGCAATAAAACTGGGATGGTTTAAGCTTTATAAGCCGCTTGAATTCTATTCTACATATTTTACCACTAGAGGTGCTGATTTTGATATAGAAACAGTTGTCAGCGGTATTAACGCAGTAAGAAATAAAATTGAACAGTTAAAGGCAATGGGTAATGAAAAAAGTGCAAAGGAAAAAGATACTTATGATTTGCTTTTAATAATTAATGAAATGATGTCAAGAGGATACGACTTTCTTCCGGTTGATATTTATAAATCTCATGCGTTGAAATATCTTATTGAAGACGGGAAAATCCGCATTCCGTTCAATGCCATTTCCGGCGTCGGAGAAAATGCGGCATTGAAGCTATATGAAGCTGCACAGAAAAAGGATTATATATCTATTGAAGAATTACAGGAAAAGAGCGGTGCGTCAAAAACAACAATGGAAGCTCTTGAAAGAATGGGAGCTTTAGGCAGTTTGCCTAAAACTAGTCAGATGACTCTGTTTTAACTTGACTTTTTTTAATTATCATGTTATCATATTAGCGTACTAAAGTGAAATAAGGAGAAATACCAATGAGAAGCAATGATCTAATTACTCCGGAAGGTACAAAAGACCTTCTTTTTGAAGAATGTATAATCAGACAATTAATAGAAGATAAAATTCATAAAATTTTTAACAGCATGGGATACTCCGAGCTGATAACTCCAAGCATAGAATTTTATGACGTTTTCAATCATAATTCATCTTATTTTCCTCAGGAGAAGCTTTTTAAGCTGACAGACTGCAAAGGCAGACTTCTGGTATTAAGACCGGATAATACTATTCCGATTGCCAGAATAGTGGCTACAAGACTTAAAGATACTACTCTTCCTATGAGGCTTTATTATAATCAGTGTGTATTCAATATGGCTCCGTCTCTGAAGGGAAAAAGCGCACAGGTAGTACAAACGGGAATTGAGCTTATCGGTTCATCGTCTAAAATGGCAGATTTGGAGGTTATTTCAACTGCAATAGAAGTGCTGGCATCATGTTCTTCCAGCAGCTTTTCGCTGGAAATTGGTGATATAAGATTTTTTAATGAGCTTGTAAATAAGCTTGACGCTAATGATATACAAAAAGAAATTATAAGAAATTATATTGAAACCAAGAATTATCCGGCGTTGAATGATTATCTTGACAGTATAGGTAAAAATGAAATAACACACGCTTTAAAGAGCCTTCCAAGACTTTTTGGCGGTGAAGAAGTGTTTGAAAAAGCTTCTAAATTGTTTTCTGACGAAAAAATTGACACTATTCTTGCCAATCTTAAGGATCTGTATAATCATATTTCACAGATTATAGGTAATGGGAATCTTACTGTGGATTTAGGAATGGTAAACCGTACTGATTATTATACAGGCATTATAATTAAGGGATATCTTGAAGGATATGGAGAAGAAGTTCTGTCCGGCGGACGTTATGACAAACTGATTGCTGATTTTGGATATGACGTTCCTGCAACGGGATTTGCCGTGAATGTTGACGCAGTTACAAAAGTTGAAATGAAGCATAATTCTGCTGAAGCTTCTGTTGTTGATACAATTGTATTTGCCGAACCGGGATATGAAATGCAAGCACTGAAAATTTCATGTGATTTAAGAAAAGAAAATAAAAAAGTTGAAATATCCTTGTTTAATACAATAGAAGAAACAAAAAAATATTCAGAAGAAAAAAATATTGGAAATATAATATCTGTCGGTAAAACAGTAACGGAGGTAAAATAAATGTCAAAACCATTGAGAATAGCTCTTACAAAAGGAAGGTTAGAAAAGGATACGTTAAACCTTCTGGAAAAATCAGGCTTTGACTGTACTGCCGTAAGAGATAAGGGAAGAAAATTAATTCTTCCGATAAAGAATGCTAATATTGAAGTTGTACTTGCCAAAGCAAACGATGTTATTACTTATGTTGAACACGGCGTGTGCGATATGGGTGTAGTGGGAAAAGATACAATTATTGAAATGAGCGGTAAATTTTTTGAATTGGTTGATTTGGGATTCGGTCGATGCAAATTTGCACTTGCTGCTAAAAAAGGCACTGATTTTTACGAAGGATACGGAGTAAAAACAATAGCTACAAAGTATCCGAATGTTGCAAGAAACTTTTTTGAAAGTAAGGGCATGGATATAGACATAGTAAAAATTGAAGGTTCGGTTGAACTTGCACCATTGTTGGAACTCTCAAACGGAATTGTTGACATTGTAGAAACAGGTACGACTCTTAAGGAAAACGGATTGGAAGTTATTGAAGATATCGTTTCTATTTCAGCAAGACTGATTGTAAATACCGTAAGCTTAAAGCTTCGTCAGAAGGAAATAGAAGATTTGATCAGTATTATTGAGGAGAATTTAAATGATAAGTAAAATTTATGCAAACGGAAAAGATGAAATTGAATTTCTTGAAAATCTGAAAAAAAGAAGCGGTGAAACCAATAAAAAGGTGGAGCAGGTAGTAAGCGAGATAATTGAAAACGTAAAGGAAAACGGCGACAAGGCCGTAAACGATTACACGCTGAAATTTGACGGCAGTCTGCCAGAATATTATGAAGTACCGCAGGATGTCATAAACGACGCTCTGGAAGAAGCAGATGAAGATTTTGTTAATGCACTCCTGAATTCTATGGAGAATGTTGCAGATTTTCATAATCGTCAGAGGGAAAACGGTTTTATGCACTCAAAGGACAACGGTGTTATGCTTGGTCAGAGAGTACGAGGACTTGAAAGAGTGGGTCTTTATGTGCCGGGAGGTACGGCTGCTTACCCATCAAGCGTTATTATGAATGCTATACCTGCAAAGATTGCCGGAGTAAAAGAAATTATTATGGTTACTCCGCCTTTAAAGGACGGCACTCCCAATAAAGATATTCTGGTTGCGGCAGCTGTCTGCGGAGTAGACAGAATTTTCCTTACAGGCGGCGCTCAGGCTGTGGCAGCTTTGGCTTACGGTACAGAATCAATTCCTAAGGTTGATAAGATTGTAGGTCCGGGAAATATTTATGTTGCTACTGCCAAGAAGCTTCTTTACGGTCAGGTTGATATTGATATGATTGCCGGACCAAGTGAAATACTTGTTATGGCAGACGAAACTGCTGATCCTAAATTTATTGCAGCTGATCTTATGTCTCAGGCTGAACATGACAAGCTTGCTTCTTCAATTCTTCTTACAACAAGTGAAGAAATTGCAGATAAAACTATTGCTGAAATTGAAAGACAGATGCAATATCTGTCCAGAAAAGATATAATTGAAAAGTCTCTTGATGATTATGGAATGATTATTATATGTGATTGTCCTCACTGTGCTGTTGAGCTTGCAAATGCAATAGCTCCGGAGCACCTTGAAGTACTTATGAAAAATCCAACAGAGTATATAGGTAAGCTTGACAATGCAGGTTCTGTATTTCTGGGTCAGTATGCATCAGAACCATTGGGAGATTATTATGCAGGTCCTAATCATGTTTTGCCTACAAGCGGTACAGCACGATTCTTCTCTCCGCTTTCTGTTTATAGCTTTGTAAAACGTTCCAGTTATATTTATTATACGGAAGAAGCTTTGCGTGAAGCCAAAGATGATATAGTATTGATTGCAGAAAAGGAAGGTCTTACCGCACATGCAAATGCGATAAAAGTAAGATTTGAATAAGCTTTGATAAGAATTTAAAATGAAAAAGCCTGATTCGGCAGAACGGAGATAAATATGAGTTGGGAAAATAATATAAGACGTGTTGAACCTTATGTACCGGGCGAGCAGCCAAAAGAAAATGACATCATAAAGCTTAATACAAATGAAAATCCTTATCCGCCGTGTCCGGGTATAAGACAGGTGTTAGATAGCTTTGATATAGGCAAAATGCGTTTATATCCGGATACAAATGCCGATGTACTAGTATCTGAACTTGCAAAGAAATATGATCTTGATAAATCTCAGATATTTGTAGGTGTTGGATCAGATGATGTAATATCTATGGCTTTTATGACATTTTTTAATTCAGATAAACCTATTTTGTTCCCTGATATAACCTATTCCTTTTATGATGTCTGGGCAGAAGTTCATAGAATTCCGTATAAGCGTATTTCCTTAGATAACAATTTTAGAATTAATCCCAATGATTATAAATCAGAAAACGGCGGTATTATTTTTCCTAATCCCAATGCTCCCACAGGCGTATTGGAAAGTGTGGAAATGATAGAAGATATCATTAAAGCAAATCCGAATTCAATTGTAATGATTGATGAAGCTTACATTGATTTTGGTGGTGAAAGCTGTCTAAAATTGATTGATAAGTATGAAAATCTTCTTGTTATTCAGACGTTTTCAAAGTCCAGATCAATGGCAGGCATGAGAATTGGATTTGCTATGGGAAATTCTAAGCTTATTAAGTATCTTAACGATGTAAAGTTTTCTGTAAATTCCTATACTATGAATCAGTTGTCACAAATATGCGGTGCAGAATCAGTAAGAGATGAAAAATATTTTAAAAATACTGTTGAATTGATAATTAATACAAGGGAAAAAACTAAAACTGCTCTTGCCGAATTGGGATTTGAATTTACCGATTCAAAAAGTAATTTTTTGTTTGTTAAGCATAATAGTGTTAAGGCAAAATATATATTCGAAGAATTAAAAAAGAAAAAAATATATGTTCGTTACTGGAATAAACCCAGAATTGATAATTATCTGCGAATCACAGTAGGCACTCCGGAAGAAATGTCAAAGCTTATTTCGGCATTGAAGGAAATTGTAAAAGTCTGAGAAAGGATATCATTATGAAACACGGTCTTGTTGAAAGAAAAACCAGAGAAACTGAAGTTTCGGTTGAAGTTACGATTGACGGAAAAGGAATCGCAGATATCAGCACAGGTATCGGTTTCTTTGATCATATGTTGACAGCTTTGTCAGTGCACAGCGGAATAAGTATGAATATAAAGTGCCAAGGGGATTTGTATGTTGACGGTCATCATACCGTTGAAGATACCGGTATTGTTCTGGGACAGGCATTATCTCAGGCGCTTGGTGATAAATCAGGTATTGTACGCTACGGCTCGGCGTATATACCAATGGACGAGGCTTTGGGATTTTGTTCTTTGGATATAAGTAACAGACCATTTCTGGTATTTAATGGTGAATTTACTAATCAGATGATAGGTGAATATGATACATGTCTTACTGAAGAATTTTTCAGAGCATTTGCTGTCAATGCAGGTATAACGCTTCATGTTAATATGGTATATGGCAAAAATGATCATCACAAATGTGAATCTGTTTTTAAGGCTGTTGCGCATGCGTTGAAAATGGCTGTTAAAGAAACAGGATCCGGTGAAACGCTTTCAACTAAGGGAGGATTGTAAAAAATGATTGCTGTAATTGATTATGGCGCCGGAAATATTTTCAGTGTAAAAAATGCATTGGATTATTTAGGCTTTGATTCATTACTTACAAATAAAAAAGAAGATATTGAAAAAGCCGACGGACTGATACTTCCGGGAGTAGGAGCATTTCCCAGCGCTATGAAAATGCTTGAACAAAGCGGTTTAACAGAGACTATTAAAACTGAGTCAAAGAAAAAACCGTTTTTAGGAATTTGCCTTGGAATGCAGCTTATATTTCAAAAAGGATATGAATTTGAAGAGTGTGACGGACTGGGTTTGATTCCAGGCAGCGTCAGAAAAATGGAAGAAAAGGATTTAATTATTCCTCATATGGGTTGGAATAAGCTTGAGGTTCTAAACGACTGTCCATTGCTTGCAGGACTTGACGATAACAGCTATGTTTATTTTGTTCATTCCTATAAGGCTGAGTGCGAGGATAAAAATATAGCGGCATATTCCGTATATGGCGGCAGAGTACCTGCACTGGTATACGATGGAAATACTGTATACGGCGCACAATTTCATCCTGAAAAGAGCGGAGATACCGGTCTTAAAATTCTTAAAAACTTCGGAGGACTTATTAAATGATAATTTTACCTGCAATAGATATTAAGGACGGAAACTGCGTCAGACTTTTTAAGGGCGATTTTTCTACAGTTGAAAAAGTAGCGGCAGATTATATGGAGACAGCAAAAGGTTTTGAAAAGGCAGGCGCTTCATGGATACATATGGTAGACCTTGACGGCGCAAAGGAAGGAAAACCGGTAAATACTAAGATTTATAAAGATGTAGCGACTAAAACCTCATTGAAAGTCGAAGTGGGCGGAGGAATAAGGAATCTTGAAACCATTGAGGAATACCTTGCAATGGGAATTTCAAGAGTAATAATAGGTTCAGCAGCTTTGAAAAATCCTCAGCTTGTAAAAGATGCAGTGAATAAATTCGGCTGTGAAAAAATCGCTGTTGGAATTGATTCAAAAAACGGTATGGTTGCAACCGAGGGATGGCTTGAATCATCTGACGTCCATTATATAGATCTTGCAAAGAAAATGATTGAAATCGGTGTGAAATATTTTATCGTAACGGATATTTCTAAAGACGGTACGCTTTCAGGCGTAAATACCATTCAGTTGGCAGAGCTTTCAAAGGCGACAAAAGGACAGTGCAATATAATTGCAAGCGGAGGAGTTCATACAATTGAAGATATAAAAGAATGTAAAAAACTCGGACTTTACGGTACAATTTGCGGAAAATCCATTTATAAAGGTACTCTTGATCTGAAAGAAGCTGTTGAAATAGGGGAGGGCGCATAAATGCTTGCAAAGAGAATTATTCCTTGCCTTGACGTGAGAAACGGAAAGGTAGTCAAGGGAGTAAATTTTGAAGGAATTAAAGATGTAGGCGATCCGGTTTTATATGCTGAGGAATATAATAAACAGGGCGCTGATGAAATAGTATTTTATGACATAACAGCTTCATTTGAAGGCAGAGGCGTTTTCCTTGACGTTGTAAGAGAAACTGCTAAAAAAGTATTTGTACCGCTTACAGTGGGCGGAGGAATTAAAACGGTTGATGATATCCGTGAAGCGTTAAGGGCAGGTGCAGATAAGGTTTCTGTAAATTCACAGGCTGTACAGAATCCGCAGTTAATAAAAGACGGGGCTGATATTTTTGGAAGTCAGTGCATATGCGTTGGTATCGATGCAAAAAGAATTTCCGATAAAAAATGGACTGTCTTTATAAACGGCGGTCGTGTTGATATGAAGCTTGACCTTATAGACTGGGTAAAGCAAATCGAACAGCTTGGTGCGGGGGAAATATGCCTTAATTCCATTGATGCCGACGGAACTAAAGCCGGATTTGATATTCCAATGCTTGACGCTGTTTGCAGCGCTGTAAATATTCCGGTGATAGCAAGCGGCGGCGCCGGAAAAATTGATGATTTTTCAGAGGTGTTTGAAAAAACCGGTGCTACTGCTGCACTTGCCGCTTCACTTTTCCATTTTAAGGAACTCACTGTTGGCGAGGTTAAGGATTATTGCAGAAGCAAAGGAATTATTGTGAGATAAATAGAAAGGCAATTTACAATGGAAAAAATAAAAGTGAATTTAAATAACCTTGACAAATATTTTGTCAAGAGCGAACTGATACCTGCAATTGTATATGAGGCAGATACTAAAACTGTTCTTATGCTTGCCTATATGAATGAGGAAAGTCTTAGAAAAACTTTGGAGACAGGATACACATGGTTCTGGAGCCGTTCAAGGCAGGAACTGTGGAATAAAGGCGCAACATCAGGTCATTTGCAAAAAATAGTAAGCATTTACAGCGATTGTGATGATGATACACTGCTTGTAAATGTTAAACAGACGGGCGTTGCCTGTCATACCGGAGAATACAGTTGTTTTTTTAATAATATTTATGAGGGAGAATAAAAATGACAGTTTATGAAGAAATTTTTGAAGTAATCAAGCAGAGAAAAAAAGATTATGAAAATGGTACTGCTCAGGAAAATTCTTATACCTGCTATCTTTTTGAAAAAGGTGTAGATAAAATCTGCAAGAAGATCGGTGAAGAAGCTTCTGAAACAATAATTGCAGCTAAAAATAAAGATAATGATGAACTGAAAAATGAAATAAATGATTTACTGTATCATGTAATGGTGCTTTGTGCAAATCAAGGACTTGAATGGTCAGAGGTAGAAAAGGTTCTGGAAGAACGAAATGAAAAGATCGGAAACTTAAAAAAATTTCATCAGGTTGATAAAAATACTTGATTTTGTAACAATTCGTTTCAAGTCTGAATATTATATATAGAAGTGTTCAAAAAATTTTGAAACTTTAGTATATAATAGGAGGACTTTTTTTATGAGCGAATATACTCGTCATTTTAACGACTGTGACGCTGTTCCAATTAAAGTTAACAGAGTATTTGACAGCTGCAGTGACAAAGACTGCGTTACCGGCGTTCAGGTTAATCTTGACTGTAAACTTCCGCCGGAAATAGCAATAGTGAAATCAAGATGTATAACAGTTTCAGACGTATGTATGAATGTTGAAGAAATACCGTTTAATAAGGGATTCTTTTCGGTTGATTTGACATTTTCACTGGACGTTCAGCTTTTAGGTTATGAAAAAGCCTGTGGTGATCCCGTTATTCTTACCGGTACGGCAACAGTCAGCAAAAACTGCATACTTTATGGCAGTGAAACAAACTCTAAAACATTTTACAGCGACGGTACATCAATAGGAACCACAGGAAGCTGCTGCAACACTATTAATCCGCCGTCTGCCGCTGTTCAGGTTGTTTCGCCGATCGTACTTGAAGCTAAAATTGTTAAGGGATGTCAGCACTGTGATTGCGGATGCAGTGAAAGCAGCGAATTTCAGTTGCCTCCTCCAAGACCTCAGAGAGATGTTGTCTTGACGTTAGGTTTATTCTATGTTGTTGAATTGACTAGACCGGTTACTATAATGGTACCAACTTACAATTATACAATACCTCAAAAGGAATGCTGTGCAGATATGGCAAGTCCGTGTGAAATATTTGATAAAATTAAATTTCCGGTAGAGGAATTTTCACCTTCAAAACTTGAAAATAATAATAATTGCGGATGTACTTATCCGGCAGAACGCAGTATCAGTCATGATGACTGCGGTTGTCAGGATATATAATTTTATCGGGACGGTCATAAGACCGTCCGTTAAATTATAAAAGAGGTATGTGTAGAAAATGAGATCAAGAAAGAAATTAAATAAAAGAAAAATATTTATTGCCGCAGTATTTACGGCTATTATAATAATAACAGTAATTTGTATTGACATTAAAATAAAGAACAAGATAGAACAGATAAGTATATATTACTGTAATATATCTGTGTCAGAAATTATAAATAAAAGCGTCAGCAAGACGCTTAATGATAATAACACAGAATATTCAGATTTAGTTTATGAACTTTATGACGCAGATAATAAACTGTCTTCAGTAAAGGTTAAAACTGATAAATTAAATATTCTTCAAACACAGATTATATCCGATATTAACCGTCAATTATTAAATAACAGCAAAAATAAAATTAAAATACCATTGGGGACGGTCAGCGGTTCATATTTGTTCAGCGGACGGGGTCCGGAAATTGAAATAAAATTTCTTCCGTCCGGATCAGTATCGTCGGCGCTGAACAGTGAGTTAACTTCTGCCGGAATTAATCAGTCGTGTCATAAAATTTCTATGAATATTACGGCTGATATTACAGCTGTGTTTCCTTCAGGAAGCTGTAATACCAGCGTACAATTAAATTGTATTTTAGCTGAATCTGTAATTATCGGAGAAGTGCCTGACGGAATCATAGGAGAAAATATATCCTAAAATACATAATACGAGCTTTAATTTGAAAAAATAAGTTGAAAATATTGCATAATCGTGGTATAATAAACAATGTATTTATTGTAAAGTTAGTAAAAAACGGAGAGATTATGAATAGTTCGGAAATACTTGATAAAATAAAAAAATTGTCTGCGGAAATTGAAAGACATAATAAAAATTATTATGTGATGGATAATCCTGTGATTTCGGATTATGAATATGATATGATGATGCAGGAACTGAAAAAGCTTGAGAATGAATATCCTGAATTTGCTTTTGAAAATTCTCCTACAAAGCGTGTGGGGGGAGAGGCTCTTAACACATTTGAAAAAGTTGAGCACAAGGTACAGATGGGAAGCCTTCAGGATGTTTTTTCTTTTGATGAAGTGAGAAACTTTATTGAAAAATGCTTTGAACAGCTTGATGCTCCTGTATTTATTGTCGAACCTAAAATTGACGGCTTATCTGTATCATTGGAGTATGTAAACGGAGAGATGACAATCGGTTCAACCCGTGGAAACGGTTTTGAGGGAGAAAATGTAACAAATAATCTTAAAACTATAAAGTCAATACCGCTTATCCTGAATGAATCAGTTCCATTAATAGAGGTTAGGGGTGAAGTTTATATGCCCCGTAAAAGCTTTACTGAGCTTATAGAAAAACAGGAACTGAATGATGAACAACCTTTTAAAAACCCAAGAAATGCAGCCGCAGGCTCTCTTCGCCAAAAAGATTCTAAAATTACTGCACAAAGAAAACTTGATATTTTTGTATTTAATTTACAGCAAATTGAAGGTAAAAATATATTATCTCATAAAGAATCACTGGACTATATAAAATCGTTGGGGTTTAAGGTTATACCAAGTTATATTGAATGCAGAAATTATGAAGAAATTATTGCTGAAATAAATAAAATCGGTGAAAGCAGGAATAATTACTCTTTTGATATTGACGGTGTTGTAATTAAAGTCAATAATTTTGAACAGAGGGAAATAATGGGATCTACTGCAAAAGTACCGAAATGGGCAATAGCTTATAAATTTCCTCCGGAAGAAAAAGAAACAAAGCTTCTTGATATTGAGGTAAATGTTGGAAGAACAGGCGCAATAACGCCAGTGGCTGTTTTTGAACCGGTAAATCTGGCTGGGACAAGCGTTTCCAGAGCAGTACTGCACAATCAGCAGTTTATTGATGAAAGAGATATCAGAATCGGAGATACTATATTGGTAAGAAAAGCCGGAGAAATTATTCCGGAGGTTATTAAAACTGTATGTCATGATGAGAATTCTATGAGGTTTTCACTTCCTTCGGAATGTCCTGTTTGCGGAACGTCTGCGGTCAGATATGAAGATGAAAGTGTGCTGCGATGTCCTAATACTGACTGTCCGGCACAGCTTTTAAAAAATATTATTCACTTTGCTTCAAAGGATGCTATGAATATTGACGGTCTCGGACCTGCTATTGTACAGGTTCTTTTGGAAAAAGAACTTATTAAGTCGGTAGCAGATTTATACTGTATTGAATATGATCAGCTTGAATCTTTGGAGAGATTTGCAGAAAAGTCCGCTAAAAATCTTCTTAAAGCAATTGAAAATTCAAAAAGTAATAATCTTGACCGTCTTTTGTTTGCACTTGGTATACGGAATATAGGAGTAAAGGCTGCAAGGCTTTTATGTGAAAAATTCGGTAATATTGATTCTATTATGAATGCAGACGCTGAAGAAATATCAGAAATAGACGGGTTCGGAAACGTTATGGCAGAAAATGTGGTTAAGGCTTTTAAAGAAACTCATAGGATTGAACTTGTCAATAGATTGAGAGAATACGGAGTAAATATGATTTATAGATCTTCCGTATCCGGAGGAGACGGAAGATTCAAGGGTAAGACTTTCGTTCTTACAGGTACTCTGCCGACTATGAAAAGAAAAGACGCTCAGTCCTTAATTGAAAAGCTTGGCGGAAAGGTTTCCTCATCTGTTTCAAAGAAAACTGATTATGTTGTTGCGGGAGAAGACGCTGGAAGCAAGCTTGTGAAGGCACAGGAATTGGGAATAGAAATTATAAGCGAACAAGAGCTTATTAATATATCAATGTAAAAGGATGGTAGATATGAAAATTGACATTAAACATATTGCGAAGCTGTCACGCTTGAGAATAGAAGATGATAAGCTTGAAAAATTTGAAAAGGATATGGAATCTATTGTTAATATGGTCGACAGACTGCCTGATGTTGAGGGCATGCTTGATCTGAACCCTAAGGATACTATGACTTTAAGGGAAGATAAAGCGGTTACTGATAAATTCAAACGTGAAGAACTGCTGAAAAATGCACCGGAGGTTCAGGCAGGCTGTCTGGTAGTTCCGAAAACTGTTGAATAAAGGAGTTTACAATGAGATTATATGAAAAAACAGCTTCAGAGCTGTCAGAAATGCTTAAAAATAAAGAATGCAGCGCTGTGGAATTATGCAATGATGTATTAGCAAGAATAAATGAAACTGAAAATAAAATTGGTGCTTATGTAACTGTAGCGGAAGAATCTGCAAAGGAAAATGCAAAGAAAATTGATAAAGCAATGGCAGCGGGAGATAAGCTTCATCCGCTTGCAGGTATTCCTATAGGAATTAAAGATAATATTTCTACAAAAGGAATCAGGACGACTTGTTCTTCAAAAATGCTTGAGAATTACGTTCCTCCTTTTGATGCTACTGTAATGAATAAGATAAATAATGCCGGAATGACAGTGCTTGGTAAAATGAATATGGACGAATTTGCAATGGGTTCTTCTACAGAAACGTCCTACATGCATCTGACAAGAAATCCTTATAATACAGAATGTGTTCCGGGCGGTTCGTCAGGCGGTTCCGCTGCCGCTGTTGCTGCCGGTGAGGCAATACTTACACTTGGTTCAGATACAGGCGGTTCTATACGTCAGCCTGCTGCACTTTGCGGTGTTGTGGGAATGAAACCTACTTATGGCAGCGTTTCCAGATATGGGTTAGTAGCGTTTGCTTCCTCATTGGATCAGATAGGACCTCTGGGTAAATCCGTTAAAGATGTGGCAATGCTTCAGAGCCTTATCTGCGGTCATGACAGATACGACGCAACTTCTAAAAATATTGAATATCCTGACTATGCGGCTGCACTTAAAGAAAATGCAAAAGGTCTAAAAATAGGTATACCTAAAGAGTATTTCGGTGAGGGAATTGATTCTCAGGTAAAGGAATCGGTAATGAAAGCCGTTAAAGAATTTGAATTACAGGGTGCAGTTATAAAGGAAATTTCTTTGCCGAGTACAGAATATGCAATTAACACATACTATATTATTGCGTCAGCAGAGGCTTCATCAAATCTTGCAAGATTCGACGGTGTAAAGTATGGCTACAGAACATCTGAATATGACGGTTTGGTTGATATGTATGAAAAGACAAGAAGTGAAGGATTCGGTGACGAAGTTAAACGAAGAATCATGCTTGGTACTTTTGTTTTGAGTTCTGGATACTTTGACGCTTACTATAAAAAAGCAAAAAGAGTTCAAAATCAGATTTCTCAAGAATTTTCCAATGCTTTTAAAGAATGTGACATTATTGCTACGCCTACAGTTCCGGCATCAGCTTTTAAAATCGGTGAAAATATAGGCGACCCTATTAAAATGTATTACAATGATGTGTGTACAGTAACAGTAAATATTGCCGGACTTCCTGCAATTAGTCTCCCATGCGGTAAAGACAGTGCAGGAATGCCTATGGGACTTCAACTTATCGGGGACAAGTTCAGCGAGCAGACGCTTCTGAATACAGCTTATACTTATGAAAAAATCTGCGGCGGATTTGACGTTCTGTCAAAAGCACTTTAAGGAGGAATAACAATGAAGGATTACGAAATAGTTGTAGGTCTTGAGGTCCACGCAGAATTGAATACGGAATCGAAAATTTTCTGCGACTGTAAAAATGCATTCGGACTTGAAGTGAATACTCAGGTTTGCCCTATCTGCATGGGAATGCCCGGAACACTGCCGACCTTAAATGAAAAGGTGGTTGAGTATGCAATAAAAATGGGACATGCTCTCAACTGTACTATTAATACTCTGTGCAGACAGGACAGAAAAAATTATTTTTATCCAGATCTTCCTAAGGCATACCAGATTTCTCAGGCTGATATTCCTCTTTGTGAACACGGAAGCCTTGAATTTATGGTAGACGGAAAAATGAAAACAGTTGGAATTACGAGAATCCATATTGAAGAAGACGCCGGAAAATTATTACATGACGAATCGTTTGCAGGCTCGCTTGTTGACCTGAACAGATGCGGTGTACCTCTTATTGAAATCGTTTCGGAACCTGATATAAGAAGCTCGGCAGAAGCTAAGGCTTATCTGGAAACTATTAAGTCAATATTGCAGTATATTGGCATATCTGACTGTAAAATGCAGGAGGGTTCAATTAGATGTGATGTGAATGTTTCTGTTATGGAAAAGGGTTCAAACGAATTTGGTACAAGATCTGAAATGAAGAATGTCAATAGTTTCAGTGCAGCAGTCAGAGGTATTGAATATGAGGCAAAAAGACAGATCGAACTGCTGGAAAAAGGGGAGAAGGTAATTCAGGAAACAAGAAGATGGGACGATTCTAAGGGAATGAGTTTCCCTATGCGTTCTAAAGAGGACGCTCAGGATTATAGGTATTTTCCGGAACCTGACTTGCTTACTATTTCAGTAGATGAAAAAATGGTAAATGATTTGAAGGAATCTTTACCCGAGCTTCCAAACGCAAAAATTAAAAGATATGTGAGAGATTATGGTCTTTCACAAATTGACGCTACTCTTATTTCCGAGGACATGGAAAAATCATCTTTATTTGATAAATGTAATTTATTGGGTATATGTAAGCCGAAGAATATCAGTAATTGGATATTAAGCGATATCTCAAAATATATTAATGAAACCGGTAAGATTATTTCTGAAACAAACTTAAATGCCGAAAATCTTTGCGCTTTAGTAGAAAAAATTGAAAAGGGTGTTATTTCCAATTCTGCCGGAAAAACAGTGTTTGATGAGATTATGAAAAACGGCGGAGATGTGGATTCTATAATTGAATCAAAGGGACTGGCACAGAATTCCGATACTGATTTTATTAAAAATCTTGTTAAGGAAGTTTTTGCAAACAATGAAAAATCTATAAATGATTACAAAAACGGTAAAACAAATGCGTTGGGTTATCTTGTCGGACAGTGTATGAAGGCTTCAAAAGGAAAGGCAAATCCTGGTATTGTAAAAGAAATTGTAACCGAAATGTTAGAAAAATAATTAAATAAACTTTTGGTATTAATTTATTGTTAAAATAAACAAAAATAATTCATGACTTTCATACATTATGACAAAATTTACAAAAAACTATTTACAAGATTGTGTAGATGTATTATAATAAACATGAAAATTTATTGTATAACTTGTGAGGATTATAGGTTTACATTAATTTTGATTAAAATGAGTTTTTGACTGACTCATTAAAAATTGTTGTATATTGAACAAAATATACAATAATACACAAAAGAGCGAGAAATCGCAGAAATTTTTGTTTAATTTTTAGGGAGGGTATGCAATGCATAACAAAATTACAAAGGCAGTTACTGCAAGTCTTATGGCTGCTGCAATGTTGACAACAACAGTTGCAACAATTGCGCCTATGAGCGTTTCTGCCGGACAGGTACTTGGTGAAAATGATTTTACTTATAAGGCTTTGCCTTGGCACACTTGTGAAACTAACCCGGCTAAGCAGACATTTGAGTTGACTAGTGACGGAACATTCCATGTTACTGTTAAAGAACCGGGCGGTGTAGCAGCTGGCGGTGAATCCAGATGGGATCTTCAGTTCAGACACAGAAATCTGACTTTTAAAGCAGGTCATACATATAAGATTCATTGGGAAGTTAAGGTTTCTCGTCCCGGTATTCAAATAAACACTAAGATCGGTAATATTAAAGGTGATGAGGAATACTGGAATAATAACAATGCAGGTCCTCACGGCGGCGGTACTTGGAATCCAATTATAACAATTAATAGTACAGAGTGGCAAAAGTTTGATTCTACTTGGACTTGTCCTCAAAACTTAGAAGGTGTTGAATGGGCATTCCATTACGGCGGTGCTGGCGCAAATCAGCCTACTCCTTGTACACAATCCGGTGACGAGATTTGGTTTGATAATATGTCAATTGAAGATACAACAGGCTCTGAAGGCGACTGGAAAGGCGGTCAGGACAATTTAAGCGCTTTGGGCGTTATGAATCGTGATAACAGCGGTCTGGAAAATAACTATATCTCCGTAAACCAGGTTGGTTATTTTACAAAGCTTGCTAAGGTTGCTACATTAGGTGATAATAAGGGTGATAAAATTCACGGATCTACATCAATTGAGCTTGGCGACTCGGCTTTGGAATTTGATCTTATTGATAATGCTACTGGAAAGTCAGTATATACAGGTAAAACAGTTCCGGGCGGTTTGGATGCTGATTCCGGAGACAACGTACATACTCTTGATTTCTCTGATTTTACAACAGCAGGTGAGTATTATCTCAAGTGCGGCGATTATGTAAGCTTCCCATTCAAGATTGGTGATGATATTTATAGTGAATCCGGTCACAATATGCTGACAAATGCTATGAACTATTATTATCAGAACCGTTCAGGTATTGATATTGAAGAAAAATATATTACATCAGGTGATAAATCTTCACTGGCTCATATAGGCGGTCATAAAACTGATACAGCTGCAGTTCAAACAAAGTGGATAAAATCTTATAAGTCTGCTGAAGAAGCTACTGGAACATATAAGAGTTCTGATATTACTGCTACAGGCGGTTGGTACGATGCCGGTGACCATGGTAAATATGTAGTTAACGGTGGTATTTCTGTATGGACTCTCCAGAATATGTATGAAAGAGCAGTAGCAGAAGAAAATGCTGATAAATTTGCTGATGGCAAGGGTACAGTTGTGATTCCTGAAACAGGCAATAATGTTCCTGATATTCTTGATGAAGCAGCAGTTGAACTTGACTGGATGATGGAAATGGTTGTACAGCCTAATGAACCTACATGGGGTAAATATGCAGGTCTTGTATATCATAAGCTTCATGACCATAAGTGGACCGGTCTTGCTACAAGACCTTGGAATTACGATGGTCCTAAGGATCAAGGCGGATGGGAAACAAAGCGTATTGTTAAACCTCCGACGTTTGCAGCAACACTGAACTTCGTAGCTTGTGCTGCACAGGCAGCTCGTCTGTGGCAGGATATTGATTCTGCGAAGGCACAGGAATATTACGATGCAGCTGTAGCTAGTTATGCAGCTTATAAAGAACATTATTATGAATATGATAAGTCAAAGGCTGGAGAAGATGGTAATGGTCAGCCATTGTACGCTCCTATGGATCAGGCTATAGGCGGCGGTGCTTACGGTGATGATAACGTTAAGGATGACGCTTACTGGGCAGCTTGTGAACTTTATACAGCTTCTAAGGCTCTTGGTAAAGATGGAGATTCTTATTACAAAGATATTAAGGATTATGGCGATGCATTTACGGTTCTCTCAACTCTAGAGGGCGGTGAAAATAACGGTTCTTTCGGTTCATTTAACTGGGGCAATACTGCTTCACTCGGTTCACTTTCACTGTATTTGAACGGCGATACAATTACTAGTGATGAATTAAACAAGGTTAAAAATTCAATTGTTGATGCTTCTGAACTTTATATTGCTAAGGAAGAAGAACAGGGTTATGGTATTCCATATCAGGGTACTACATTTACAGATCCAGTAAATATTGGTGATGAAGTAGTTAACGGTTTTGAATGGGGTTCGAACTCATTTGCTGTTAATAATGCAATAGTAATGGCTTATGCTTATGATATTACTGGTGATAAGAAGCATATTGACGGTGTTTCTACTGCTATGGACTATGTTCTTGGACGTAACCCACTGTCAGTTTCCTATGTAACTGGTTATGGTAGCTATCATATCAGCAGACCTCACCACAGATATTGGTCTAATGAACTTGATTCAACACTTCCAGTTGCTCCGGATGGTGTAATGTCAGGTGGTCCTGGCGCTGGTCTTCAGGATCCATATATTCAGGCTCTTGGATTTAAGAGAGGCACATTGGCTTCAGAACGTTGCTATGTTGACTCAATTGAAGCTTGGTCTGTTAACGAAGTTACAATCAACTGGAACGCTCCATTTGCTTGGGTTGTTTCATTCCTTCAGGATGAGGCTCCTAACGTTTCAGATTCAGATGAAGATAAACTTGTTGTAACACCTTCTAAGGTTGAAGTTGAAGTTGGTGAAACTGAAACATTAAAGCCAACAGTTAATGGTTCAGCAGTTGATGCTACATTTGAATCAAGTGATGATTCTGTTGTGACAGTTGATGCTAACGGTACTATTACTGGTGTTGGTGAAGGTACGGCTACAATTACTGTAACATTTGGTGATAAGACTGCAACAGTCAATGTTACTGTTACTGAAGTAGGTACAACAGAAAGTACAGGTGTTACTGTTCCAAGCTTTACAGGTGATTTGGATGAAGTTAAATACGGTGACGTTAATGTAGATGGTTTTGTTGATTCTAGTGATATTGTTACTTTAAATAAATACCTGTTAAACAATATCGCATATCCTCTTAAGTCAGACGTAGCTATGGAAAATGCAAATTGTGTATATGATACAACTATTGATACGAAGGATTCAGTAGCAATTATTAATTGTGTTCTTCAGATTATTGAAGAATCAGATTTGGGTCCTCAGAAATAATTTATAATATCACAAAGTACTATTAAAATTAAACCACGATATTTCATTTGAAATATCGTGGTTTTTTGTATAAATAGAATTTACTTTTTTAGTTGCTTTGAAACCAAAGAATCAGCACTGATATTTATTAAATTTTATTTAGCCAAAAGTTTTGTTAGGCAAATAGATTTTCCAAAAAGAAAAAGCCATTCAATTTTGAATGGCTTTGTAATATAATAAGAAAAAAGCCGGAATTCCTCCAGCTCCTTTCTTTGTTCAAGTGTTTTTTCTTTTTCTCTTTTGTTCTATCACTTTAAAATTATACCATAAATTTTAAAAAATAAAATAGATAACTTTTAAATAATATATTAATTTTTTGTTAATAAATCCATGCATAAATAAGTAGTTGGTATAGAATTATCATTATATTTATAAATTCTTCAAATTATATTCAAATTCAAAGCTTGCCCTGTTACTTGTAAATTCACATAGTTTTTTACCTTTAAATGTAAATTTATAATATGCTGTGCAGGAAGCGCTTTCATGAATTGTTCGGTTCATTTTTCCATAATCGGGTGCATAAAGCGGCTGAGCATTTTTTTCAATTAATACTGTATTCAGCTCATAATCTCCTTGCTTTACAGTGACGGAATTTTTGCTTATTCGTTTTATTTTTGCACCAAGATAAGTAGCAATGCGATATTCCCTTCTATTCATCATTATGACACCGATTATTCCTGTAAAATGTCCTCCCAATATGGGAATATCCGCAACGGATAGCATAAGCGAGCCATTGCTGAAGTGACATTGTGTCCAAATATATCTATTTGGAAATGAACGGCCGCAGTCTCCTTCAATATATCCCATACTATTTTTAAAAATCAATAGTTGTCCATTAACATTGATTTGTCCGTCAATTCGATGTCTCATACTGTAAACACTATGTCGGCATTGCATGAATGGTATAAATTGAAATGGTCCCATAATATCATACTTGATTGGTGAAAGATGACTGAAATTCAGATTTCCCTGTATTATAATGTCTTTTGTATAAATATTAATGTTAATTCCTTTTTCGGAAAATTGGTTTTCGCCAATTTTGACGGATAATTGTTTATCTTGAAATTTCAGAGAATCGAAATATATGTTAAAAGCAGAAGAGTTTGTTATTATCTGCAATGACGCAGTTTCTTCCTGATTGCTTCGATGAAATGCCGGAATAAATGCAATTGTATGATCATCGTTAATACATTTGAAGTACCAGCCTTTAAAATAGTTTTTTTGCAACAACTGAAATATTCCTCCTTAATTTTCTATATAGTATTTCCTATTTAAAAAAAGTTATTCAGCAGCTATATTTTTAAAATGTATCTTTAATGCAACAAAATGACAGTGGATACTATTAATGTGTCCGCTGTCATTAATTTATATGGAAAATTTTACAGTAAAGGAAATAACATTATTTTTATAATTAACAGAAATACTGCCATTATGAAGCAATACAATTTCTTTTGCAATTGAAAGTCCGAGTCCGAAGCCTTCTTTTTCTTTTGAGTGCGATTTATCAGCACGGTAAAAACGTTCAAACAAATGCGGAATATTATCTGTATTGAAATTTTTGCATTGATTTTGACAAGTCAGTATAATTATACCTTTTTCTAACCGTAAATAAAGATTTATCTTAGATTCTTCATCTGAATATTTAAGTGCATTATCAAGTGAAATTCCTGTAAGTTCGTCTATTTTATCCGGATTGCCGATAAATCTTATATTATTTTGTATATCAGATATTATTTCTTTCTTTTCTTCAAAGGCTCTGCTTTCAAAATATAATGTTGTATTTTCTATAACCTTGCTTATATCAAATTGCTTAAAATCGTCAGGTTTTTTTTCTTGATTTGAAAGTTTTGAAAGAGTTAGCATTTCATTTACAAGTCTGCCCATTTTCTGAGACTGAACCTTAATACAGCTTGTAAATCTGTTTGAACCGATTTTCTTTTCCATAAGTTCCGCAGTTGCTGTAATTACGGTAATCGGAGTTTTAAGCTCGTGGCTAGCATTTGAAATAAATTCTTTCTGTCTTCTATAATTTTCGCTTATTGGTTTTACTGCTTTACCTGATATTATATATACAATCACTAGTATTAAAATAAATATTATAACGCCGGATAGAATTGACACTAATAATAATTGACGAATGTTTTTTTCAGCCTGTGTACTGTGTATAAATGTGTGGATACTGAATTTATCAGTTTCTGTAACGTCATGATTGTAGCTTATATTATTGACAATAAAATCAGATTTGTCAGTTCTTTGTAAAAAAGAAATTGCATCAGGTTCTGATATTTTTTGAGAAATAGTATCCCTGAAGGATAAATATCATTAAAGTCACAAATTTTAACCTTATAATTCTGTGCTGATGCAGCAGAAGCATCTTCATTGTATTGTATTTCTATACTGTCAATATTTAGTTTAACATCAGGGTTATTTGTACTTTCTGAAGCGCTTGACATTGTCCACCAGACAATAGAAATCAGGAATCTATCCTGTGACACTTTTGTTATATCCGTAGCAACCGGCTGCTCATTACAGATAAAATCAGAGTTATCCGTAAAATCAACTGTTATTTTTGTATTGCCCTGATTAAATTTGTATTCTTTGTGAATTAATTTTGAATTACCCAGCTCATCGGTCAATTCAAAGTAAATTCCTCCGCCAGCACAATACCATTCAGCGCTTGTATCAGTACAAGTTATTTCGCCGTTGAGCGTAATATTTTTAATTGTTCTTGGATTATATGGAATAATATGATCGCCGATATCGTTTGTATCAGTATCTTTTAAATAAATTATTTCTTTATCAATATCTGGCATATTGGAATAAGCGGTCTGTTTTATCATCTCGTCTGCGGTTTTAAATTCACTATGATATGAAATCTGCATAAAAAGATTTAAAATCAGCAGCATTACAAAAAGAATAACAAACGAAATTGAAGTTGAAAGAATAAAAAACTTCTTCCTAAGACGTTTTATTTATCTCTGCGTCTAGATAAGGCGCGTATTCTTGCCATCAGTTACTTTGTATTAAATGGTTTTGTGAGATAATCATCAGCGCCGCTTTCAAGTCCGTCTAACTTATCCTCGATTTCTGACTTTGCAGTAAGTATTAAAACAGGTGTATTAATATTATTTTTCCGGATTTCAGAAAGCGCCTGAATTCCGTCCATTTCAGGCAGCATAATATCCAGAATTTATTATATCATAAATTCCTGATAATGCATTATCAAGTCCGCTTACTCCGTCATATGCTGCATCAACATAATATCCTTCCATCTCAAGCATTTCAGTTAATATCATAGAAAGATCCTTTTCATCTTCTACAATGAGTATACGCATATATTTCACTTCCTTAAAATTAATTATAACACATTTTACAAAAAAACGCACGCCTAAAAATAAGGCGTGCGTTTTATAATATATTAAGAGGGAATAAGATAAAGAAGAAAGCAATTTCATTATCAATTTATTGGAGATGTAATATGAACTGATCTTACTTTAATATATTTTGTCAAGTCTGTGCCTTCAGGTAAATTGTTTCCCCAGCTTTCAGCAACCCACCAGTAAAACAGGTTAGCTTCCTTTTCATTCATGCATTGTTCAGTAAGCCTTTTATAAAGTTCTTCATTACCGTTTTGTTCAACCTTTACATCATTCAATGTAATCTGATTTGGTTTTGTCATATCAATCTTGACTACTCCGGAATCATTTGTTTGCCATTCATAAGCAATCCAGTATTCATTATCGTCAATATTCTCAATAAAAGAAATACATCCTCCGCCGCCTACGCAGTCTTTCTTTTCAACTTCAAGAATCAATTCACTGCCTATTCCGGATTTAAATGTAATTTTATGTTCTGTAATTACACCCGCTTCGCCTTCAATTACCGGTCTGCCTTCATTTTGCTTATTTATATATTTTTGTTTCATAATGCATAAATCAAATGCGTTCCAGACGCCGTCGCCGTTCAGGTCATAATCTTTGTCATATAAATTCGGAGTACTTTTGTTTACAAGGAAATTCTGCAAATTATTAATATCGTCAATTGTATATTCTCCGGAAGCTTGACTGGTATTCCATGAGCCATGACCCATATTTGTATCAAGCTCAAGGCTCATAGGTCTTACGTTAATAACTGCAATAACTTCTTTGCAGGCAGCAGCCTTAAGCGCAGATACTTCCTCTTCTGTTTTTCCTGCTGTTACAGATGAATCCGGTCTGTTGCCCGTCAACAGCCGCCTGATTGATCTCAGTTATACATTCCAAAGCTTCATGACAGCATTCATCGTCAGCATACCACCATTCATGAACATTATCGACCTGACGAGGTTCGTTCATTCGCATTATCTCAATCTCAAATAACATCGAGATAATTACCTCCTTTATAATAATTTTATTTTCAAAAAATTATAAACATTTCACAATACAGCACAAACTGCGGCAGTTCAGAATTATACCATGTGTGAAAAGATATATAAGTCTGCTTTGTATATCAACCGCATCTGTAATTTTATGGCTGATATCAATCTTGCTTAATGACTATGCAGATTTATTTTCTATTTGAAGCATTCTGTTTTCTTTTAATGAATTAATTATATCATAAAAAGCTTGAAAAATCCTTTAAAAATTATCTAATTATACTCAAGATTTTTTAATAATTCTGGACGAAAACTACAATCGCTGATAAAATATCTTTCGTTTTATTTACTGATTTTTTGTACAGTACTTCTATATTGATAAATTATTATAAAAGCAATATAATTATATAGTCACTCGTTTTTCTTTTGATTGATAAACTACATTATAACGCTTTGCTTTTTTTTGCAGGGCATTATTTATATACAACAAAGATGCCCACAGGATAAATCCTGTGGGCAGTACATCAAATTATTTTTGAACTTCAATTGAGTTTTTTTAGTAAAAACAGTAAATAATTATTTACCGCCAATACTCTGTTCAGCAAGGTGCTTAGCAATTGCAGCAGCATCAAGAGCTGTAATCTTACCATCGCCATTGAAGTCAGCAGCAGGATATTCATCAATTGAAACCGGCTTACCCATTGCATCAGCTAATGTCTTAGCAATAAATGCAGCATCAAGAGCTGTAAGCTTGCCGTCACCGTTAGCATCGCCAGGGATAAAGTCATTAGAAGTAAACTTAATGTTCTTGCCGTCAGCATACTGTTTGATTTCTGTTGGAGCTTCAGATGTACCAGCATTACCCTTAAGTGTTAAATCACCATAAGGAATAGCTGTAACATATACATTGAATTTGTCAACGTTAGCCTGTGAAAAGCCCATTTCGTCAATATTCATGATCAATGTCATAAGCTTGCCTTTAACTGTAGTAGCTGCAGAAATATCAACCTTATTAAGGTGATTTACAAGTTTAACGCTTAATTCTTTAATGTCAGCGTCTGTAATAGCGCCGTTTTCGCCAGTGCCCTTGTAATCAGCTTTTTCTGCAACATATCTGATAATATCATCAGTTGTAGCAGCTTCAGACAGTTCGTTGTCAAAGAAATCCATAACCATAGTAGAAGTCAGGAAAGCTGTATTTCCCATGTTATCAAGCTTAAGTGAATCAGGAACATTTACAACTGCCAGATTTTCGCAAAGACCAAAAGCATAATCAGCAATACCAATAACAGCCAGTTCTTCATCGCCTTCAGTAACTGTAGCAGGAATTGTAGCTTCTTCAACAGAAATATCGTTCCAAGCTGTTACTACAACGCCGCCTTCAACTTTTTCATATTCAAAAGGTGCTGCTTCATCAGCGCTTACGCCTACAAATGGAATAGCAGAAGCAAGTAAAGAAAGTGCTCCGGCAGTAGCCATTAACTTTGAAATAGTTTTTTTCATAAGTAATTCCTCCAATTTTTATAATATACATAATAATATCATTAAAACCTCTTTTTGTCAAGAAATTTTATGTAAAATTCATAATTTACCAGTTTTCATCAAAAAAGAAGTTAAAATGTAAGAAAAAATATTTAAAGGATACTATACTCAAAATTTTCCCATAATAATTCTGTACCCAAATCTGTTCCGAACGGCAGAAGAGCAAGAGCTATAAACATTGTTTCTTCCGTGGAAATATCGGTTCTGATAAGTGTAGCATAGTCGCCTTCGATCTTTATAACTTTGTATTTATATGATCCCATATTCTCCTCCATAAATATAATAATACACGACTGGAATAAAGTCAATATGTTTATTAACATTTTCGTAAAAAATGCATAATATTATATTAAATATGTTGATAGGATGTGGTGTTATGAACAGTACAATTGTTGTACTAATAGTTTTTATATCATTATTTTTGTTTATATGCGCATGCGGAATGTTAAAAAAAATATTTGGCGAAGAATGTATTTCAGATTACTGTAATATTTCTGTAATTGTACTTTATGGTAATGAAAATATAAAATTAAAACTTAATCATGTTGTTAATAAAATGCAGTGGATAGATGAAGATTTAATTAATAAGATAATTCTGATAGACGGTGGTTTAAATATAGAACAAAAAGAGCTTTGCAATAATTACTGTCATAAATATGATTTTCTGGAATTTACAACTCCCGACAGTTTAAATGATATGATATTTAATTTGCAGAAAAATAATTAATATTTTATCAGAAATTTATTAAGCTGGATCAAATCTGATATGCCTATATTACCGTCCGAATTAAAGTCAGCGTTATTTTTATCAATATCTGTTTCGATGCCTGCAACAAATCTTTTTAGTACAACAGAATCAAATATATTTACTTTTTTATCGTTGTTAACATCGCCTTTAATTAAGGTATCTATACTTTCAGACGGCAGTGTTGGCTGTTCCCCGGAATAATAATCGGAAAGTGAAATACCGTTTGCACCTATTGCGAATTTGTGGTCAAGACTTATAAATTTACCATTTTCGTCCTGCCATAATGCAGGTTTAACAAGCGCATATTTATCTTCGTCCCAGGTTCCGAAATTATCGTATACCAATCCGCCGGTATCACCTGAATTTTCATTAAAGCACCAAAAAGTATGATGTATTCTGTTCTCGATCATCAAGTCTCTGAGACAGGTCAGCCATTTAGTATTTGCACCGTCAGGATCGTGCTGTTCATCTATAAATCCGCCCCATTCGCCCATAAGAAGCGGTGCAGTTTTTTCTTCTAGAAGATAAAACCAGTTGTCATACCAGTATTCTTCCATTATACTTTCCTGTGTAAAGCCTTCATGGAACCAGCTTTGTTCATAAACCAGCGGACCGTAATCATGGGGCGAGTATACCAGCTGACTTTGATGTTCACCTAAATCAATAGGATTTTCCTTTGCACCCCGAAAGTTTCCGCCCCACCATGCACCGTAATAAAATTCCGTATTAGTAGTCCAGTCTTTTGCCGGAGCAGTCCAGTCGTAGCCTTCTTTAGGGTAGACTTCTATTCCCTCTACCATTATAAGTAGATTTGGATTAATTGCCAGTACTTTTTCCGCAGCGCACTCGGCAGCATATTTCCAGTTGTTAGGATCCTTGGAATCGTCCCATTTTGCCATTTGCGATGGAACGTCGGCTTTGCCGTGAGGCTCGTTTTTCAAATCTATTGCAATAAGCGTATCGTCGTCTTTATAATAATCTGTAAGCCATTCTAAAGCTTCATACCAGTCTTCAGTGGAATATTTGTCAGTATACCATAGGCTGACCTGATGACCGGCTGAAGCTGTTTCAGCGCTGTGTATATCAATCATGATTTTTATGCCCAGTTCTCTGCACCATTCCACTGCCTGATTCCATACATCAAAGCTGTATTTTACTTTACCGCCTACAACACCCTCTACTGTCAGTTCCGGATTAGTCCATTCATTTATTTTTGGCGTCGCCGGATCGGGTTCGTTGTTTTTCCATTGAAGCAGCAGCTGAGTAGACATAGGAACACGAAGAAGATTAAATCCATGGTCTGCAATTTCTGTAAGCATTTCGTGCATATTCCGTGACCATACGCCGTCAAAAACCTGACTGCCTACATTGTATCCGAACCAATTGCACCCTGTAAGCCATACCGGATTTCCGTACATATCTACTATTTCTGCGTTTTCATTGACATGCAGCCAGTCGTCATGATATTCGTCCGGTTCCGCTGCACTTGGAACGGTACTTCCATAAACGCCGACAAAAACTGATGAAACCACTATAACTGCGGCTGCAATTCTTTTTAAGTTTATTCTTTTCATAACTAACACCTCCTGTTATTTTTATAGTAGCATGTAATTTTCATATTGTCAATATTCTTTCTTTTATAAACAGGAATTTTATGTTTGCAAAAAAATACGTAAAATAATTGATTTTTCTGTTGAAAAATAGTATAATAAAAAAGGTATAGTGTAATGACGTTTAAGAAAGGGAATAGCATGGAGCAGGATTCGCTGAAAATTGAAGGTACTATTGAAGCTGTCATATACAGAAATGAAAATAATGGGTATACTGTTCTGGATATAGATACAGGTGGCGAGCTTGTAACTGCCGTTGGCGAACTTGGCGACGTTGAAGCGGGCGAAGCGCTTCTGATGGAGGGGCAGTATGTCACTCATGCCAAATTCGGAGTACAGTTTAAAGTAGAATACTTTGAAAGAAAGCTGCCCAATACATCTGTTAATATATGCAAATATCTTTCTTCAGGTGCTATAAAAGGGATAGGTCCGGCGCTTGCAAAAAAAATTGTCGATGTATTCGGCGAACAGACGCTGGAAATTATGGAAAAGGAACCTAGAAGGCTTTTAGAAATAAAAGGTATTTCTCCGAAAAAATGCGACAGTATAGCTGAAGAGGTTCAGAAAATTTTTAATCTCAGACACCTGATGATTTATCTTTCCGAATTTGGCCTTAAAGCAGGTATTGCCATGCGTGCATATCAGCTGTGGGGACGTCAGGCGATTGAAATGATTAAGGCTAACCCTTACTGTCTTTGTGACAATTACATAGGCTTGTCTTTTAAAAAAGCGGAAGAAGTAGCGGGAGAGATGAATATTCCGTCAGATTCACATAAGCGAATTGAAGCGGGATTTATATATCTTCTCAGCGAAAATGCAAATGCTGGTCATTCATGTATACCGATTGACGTTTTTGAAAAGCTTGCATGTACCTATCTGAAAATCACTCAGGCTGATTTTTATGAAGTGTATAACGAACTGATGGAAGAACAGAAAATTTATGAGTATATAAAGAATGACAGGGGATTTATATACCTTGACGATTATTACTGCGCTGAAAGTTATATTGCAGGAAGGATCGGAGTAATACAGGCGTTTTCAAGTCCTGACGACTATGATTATGAAAAGCTTATTGACATAGAGGAAGAACAGAACGGGATACATTATGAAAAGCTTCAGCGTCAGGCTATAACAACGGCTTTGTCCAGAGGTATTATGATTATGACAGGCGGTCCGGGCACCGGTAAAACTACTACTTTAAACGCTATTATTTCTCTTTATGAAAAAAAAGGCGAATCTGTAATGCTTGCTGCACCTACAGGAAGAGCTGCGAAACGTATGTCCGACTTGACCGGACGTGAAGCGAGAACAATTCACCGTTTACTTGAAGTGGAATTTGATGCGGGAGGAAAACTGAAATTCAAGCATAATGAAAGCGATCCTCTTGAATGTGATGTTGTGGTAGTTGATGAGATGTCGATGGTTGACGTTATTCTTTTTGAAAGTCTTTTAAGAGCACTTAAATTAAACTGCCGTCTTATTATGGTAGGAGACAGTGATCAGCTTCCGTCTGTGGGTGCGGGCAATCTTCTTAAAAGCCTTATTGAAAGTAAGTGTATACCTGTAATTGAATTAAAAGAAATTTTCCGTCAGGCAGAGCGGAGCTGTATTGTTACGAATGCTCATAAAATAGTAAGAGGAGAAATGCCTGATCTTACACAGAAGAATAATGATTTCTTTTTCTTTAAAAGATCTCAACCGGAAATGGCAATAAATCTTATAATTGATCTCGCTAAAAAACGGCTGCCTAAAGCATATAACTATTCATCAGTTGACGATATACAGATCATATCTCCGTCAAGAAAAGGCGTCGTTGGAGTAATAGAACTTAATAAGGTGCTGCAGGCACAGCTTAATCCTGCCAGTACAATGAAAAAAGAGGCAAGGTCTGTTATATATACTTTCCGTGAGGGAGATAAAATAATGCAGACTAAAAATAATTATGACATTGTTTGGTCAAAAGACGGAGAACAAGGTGCCGGTATTTATAACGGAGATATCGGAAAAATTCTAAGTATCAACAGACAGCGTATGGAAGCGGTTATTTCCTTTGACGGAAGAAATGCCGTATATACGTTTGATATGCTGGATCAGCTTGAACTGGCTTACGCAATAACCGTGCATAAAAGTCAGGGAAGTGAGTTTGAGGCGGTAATTATGCCGCTTATGGGAGGTTTTGAAAAGCTGTTTTATCGAAATCTTTTGTATACGGCTGTTACACGTGCAAAAAAGCTGCTTATAATAATAGGTACGGAAGAAATTATAACAAAAATGGTTGTAAACAATAAGCGTACAAACAGATATACCTGTCTTACCGCTATGCTCAGGGAAGAAATCAAACCGCATGAATAAAGCAGTGAGTTATATATTGGATTTATTTTTTCCGAACAGATGTCCGGTTTGCAGAAGCTTTACAGAATATAATGAACTTGTATGTGAAAAGTGCATGAAAAAACTGGAAAAGTACACATTTGAAAGTATCGACGCTCTGCCGATAACAGGTGCGTTTTATGACAGAAAATTAGCGGGTTATTATTATGAAAATGAGGTAAAAAACGGTATTTATTCTTTAAAGGACGGACATAAAGAATTCGGTTATTACCTAGGAAATATTATATCGGAAAAAATAATATGTGATGAAAAAATTTCTAAAGCTGACTGTATTATACCTGTGCCTATGTCTGCAAGGAGCTTCAGACTGCGCGGATATAATCAGGCAGCGGTTATAGCGGAAACTATTTCCACTATAACCGGAATTAAAATGATGACAGATATTTTATATAAACATGAGTCAAAGGTTCAGCATAGTCTGAACATGACTCAGAGAATGGAAAACGTCAGTGCGTATAGTATAAAAAATACCGACCTTTCGGGACGGAAAATTATTATATGCGATGATGTTTGTACGACCGGAAGCACAATCAACAGATGTGCGGAATTATTAAAAAGTATGGGAGCAGCCGAAGTTTATGCGGCTGTCGGAACAACAACAAAACTTAAGAAGGAATGAAGAAAATGGCACAGGACATTGGAATTGATTTAGGAACAGCAAATATTGTTATGGCAGTCAATGGCAAAGGGGTAGTATTAAATGAACCGTCTGTTATAGCAGTAAATAAGAGGACAAATAAAATCCTTGCAGTAGGTAAAAAAGCCTATAGAATGGTAGGAAAATCTCCGGAATACATATCGGTTATAAGACCTTTATCATGCGGCGTTATTTCAGATGACGAAATGACTCAGTGTCTGATACGTGAGTTTGTCAGAAAAGCCAGCGGATACAGATTGATTAAACCCAGAATAGTTATATGCGTTCCGTCTTTTATTACCGACGTAGAAAGCCGTGCAGTTGTAGAAGCAGCTATGAATGCAGGTTCAAGAAAGGTTTATCTTATTCAGGAGCCTATTGCGGCAATACTCGGAGCAGGTATCAATATGTCAAAAGCAAGGGGACATCTTGTAGTTGATATCGGAGGAGGTACGACTGATGTTGCCGTTGTATCAATGAACGGCGTAGTCACTTCACGTTCTATAAAAACGGCGGGAAATATGATTGACAATGCTATTGTAAGATATATTCAGAAAAGGCATAAATTGCTTATCGGCGACAGAACAGCTGAATCAATAAAAAAAGAATTAACTAATTTATATGATCCAAGTGACGATGTCAGAATGAATATCGGAGGAAGAAATTTAATAAAAGGACTTCCGGAAATGATTAATATAAGTGAAATGGAGGTTTTTGACGCCATTGAAGATGAAGTATTTGAAATAGTTGACGCCATCAGAAATCTTCTGGAAGATACGCCTCCGGAACTCGTAGGCGATATATATGAAAACGGTATTATCCTCACAGGAGGAGGTGCTTTGCTGGGAGGATTGGATAAATTAATAAACAGAACCTTAAGCGTAAAATGCAATATTGCCAAAGATCCTATGGGGTGTGTTGCAAGAGGTACTGTTCAGGCGTTTAAGCGTATTGACAGTCTTTTAGACGGTTTTGAAAACGTTGCTTTATATCAGTATAAATAAAATATAAATTGTTTAAATTTAATAAATTTTATATTATGTAATCGTAATATTTAACAAAATTTATTTTTGATTTTTATGTTTAGTTGACTTTTCAGCCTGTTAGCTATATTATTATAATTACAATTTGAAAGGGAATGATAAATATGAATCTTCCGAAGGATCCGGTTATTTTGCTTAGTGTTATCAATACTTTGCTTAGAGATAAGTACAAAAGTTTTGATGAATTATGCGATGATTATAATATTAAAGAAAGTGAAATAACCAGTAAGTTAAATCTTATAGGGTATAGTTATAATGATAAATTAAATCAATTTAAATGAGGAGGAATTATGAAAATAATAAAAAAAATAATGACTGTAATTATTTCATCCGTAATTTTATGTTCTTGTTTTTCATTACTTCCGGTCAATGCGGAGCAGGTTTATGTTTATGGAAATAAGGCTACTGTATTTGACCTTATTGCTATGAAACGCAGTCTGATTAATGAAGACGGAAATTATACACTGACAGATTATCAGCAAATGTCTAATTTTCTTTTGAAGAAAAAATCCAGTGTGGCTAAAAAGGTTTCTATATCTTATGATACCGAAGGATGCGATATGTCTTCATATTTAAAGCCTGAGGTACTTGATACAATTGAGCGTTACAGCGGTACCAGCATTATAATTCCGCAGGCAAGTCTTAAAAGAGAAGGCTTTATACACGGAGGATGGATGTACGATGGAAAGGTTTATAAAACCGGAGAGTATTTTACGGTTCCTGAGACTGACGTATTATTTGTTCCGTATTGGTATTCAAATCACGTTATTACATATTATGCAGGCGATTACGATGGTATAGTAGGAAATAAATATGCAACTGTCAGCTGTACTGCGGGTACAAATTATGATATAGCGGCGTCTTCGCGATTTTCACGAAAAGGATATAAAATTACCGGTTGGCTATGTTCATATGACGGATTGATATATGGTCCGAATTCAAAATATCTTGTGCCCGATTCTGATGTGACTTTTACTGCAATCTGGCAGGCGGCTCCTGCGGAAATAAGTATTTCAGCGAATAATGGTAATTATAATGACAGGTATACGGTAACAGGAATATGCGGGGAAGAATTTGTTCTTCCTGAGTGCGAGTTTGAAAACGGTACAAAAGTATTTAACGGCTGGAAATACAACGGTACTGTTTATCAGCCTGGAGATATTATTATTATTCCTGCACTTTTAACCGGTGAAAAGGTTGTTATAACTGCTACTTGGAAATAGTAAAAAAATGATTTTAATAATTTTCCTTTACTTTTAAATATTACCTGTTATATATTTTTAGCGGATGTCTATAATATTAGTGCGGCATTAATAAATTATAAAAGGAGATTTAAATATGAAAGGCGAATTTACTCAGAAGGGCAAGGAAGCTCTTGAACGTTTTAAAATGGAAGCAGCTAGTGAGGTAGGCGTAAATCTTAAGCAGGGTTATAATGGTGACCTCACATCAAGAGAAGCCGGATCAATCGGTGGACAGATGGTTAAGAAAATGATTGACGCATATAAGGTTCAGTAATAAACCAGATTAATAAAGCGGTACAGTTATTACTGTACCGCTTTTTTTAATTAATGCCTTAATTCTGAAAAAATCATTGTTGCAAATTGGAAATAAATCAGCATTGAGCATGTATCAACAATCGTACTGATCAAAGGAGTTGCCATTATTGCAGGGTCAAGTTTAACCTTTTTAGCTATAAGCGGAAGGGCGCAACCTATAAATTCTGCAATAATTACCGTTCCTATAATGGAAAGAGTAATTACTATTGACAGTTGAAGATTCTTATAAAATATAAATATTCGCAAACCATTTGTTACAGCAAGTATAACGCTGATTATTAAGGAGATCCTGAATTCCTTAAAAACTGCTTTAAAGAAGTCTTTGAATTGGATTTCACCGGTTGCAAGTCCGCGAATAACAGTAGTTGAGCTTTGAGAACCGCAATTACCTCCTGTTGACATGAGCATCGGGATAAATGAAACTAAAATAGGTATAGCCTGAAATGCTTCTTCATATTTTGTAAGCAGATTTCCTGTAATTGTAGCTGAAAGCATAAGAACAAGAAGCCATCCTATTCGTTTTTTGGCGTGGGTAAAAACTGAAGTTTTGAAGTATGAATCCTCTATTGGCTGCATAGCTGCCATTTTGGAAAAGTCCTCTTCATTTTCTTCAGCGATTACATCCAGTACATCGTCAAAAGTAATAATTCCTACCATTCTTTCCTCATTATCTACAACAGGCATAGCAAGGAAGTCATATTTTGAAAACTTTTTAGCAACATCTTCACGGTCTTCATGAGTATAAACAAATTTCACATTAGAATCCATAATGCTTTCTATTGTGGCATCTTCGTCAGCTGTAACCAGATCGAGAATTGTTACAAATCCTATTAATTTACGTGATTCTGTAATATAGCAGGTGTATATTGTTTCCTTGACAACCCCGACTTTTCTTATCCAGTCCAAAGCCTCTTTTGTAGTCATATTTTTATGAAGATAGACATATTCGGTAGTCATAACACTTCCTGCACTGTCAGTCGGATAGTCCAGAATAGCATTAATCTGTTTTCGTGTTTCAGCGTCTGTATTTTTAAGAATTCTGGATACAACATTTGCCGGCATTTCTTCAATAATATCAACCGTATCGTCAACAAATATTTCATCAAGAATTTCACGCAGTTCTTTGTCACTGAAACCGCTGATAAGATGCATTTGCGTATCGCTGTCCATGAACGTAAAAGTCTCAGCTGCAAGTTCTTTAGGAAGCAATCTGAATAGAAGTGTTATGTTCCTCGGAGAAAGCGTTTCCAGAAGAGATGCAAGGTCTGCGGGATATAAATCTTTTACAATGGATTTGATTTTTACATAATTTTTTTCATTTAAAAGTTCAAGAATTTTTTCGGTCATAAGCTGTACACCTCTGAAAATAAAATGAAAAGTCCGCATCAGGACATGATACGGACATAAAAATATAAAATATCTGTATTTCTGTCCGTTCGAGCTTTAGCTTCGCAGGGCGTGAAATTACATTAAAATATGCCTTGGTTCGACATATTTTGTTAACCATCTCATAGTGTCTCCACTACTTTGCGGCAGTAACCCGTATCCCTGTGGTAGCCTTACCTACCGGAATTATTATATTAATAATACTCTATTTTTTTCGTTTTGTCAATAAGATTATTAACATTAATGAGCAGAATATGAAAAAAACTTGTTAAAATTACATAAAATATATTCTTGTTTTTTTGCTATTTCATAGAAAAAATTGCAAATTATTAAAAAACAGTTACAAAATATAAAGAAATATGTTATAATATAGTCATAATTGAAATTTTAATATTACGGGAGATGAAATGATGCATTTTTTTAAATCAAAAAAATTTATAATTATGATTGTTTCAGCAATTATGATGACATCTCTTGGCATTACTGCCAATGCAGAATCGCTTCTAGACCAGACATTGACTTATGACAGTAATAAGAGCGCTTTTTTAAATTATGATCCGGAAAATGATACATATGAGCTTCTGACTGAGGATGGCGATGATATTTCTGATTATGTATATGATGAAACTCCTGATGAAACGCAAGCAGCGGTCACAACGCCGGCAGTTACAACAAGATATATATCTCCGGCAACTACTGTTCCTCCGTACATAGGAAGATTAAGAGCTGAAATTTTATCGGAGAGAGCGTTGCTGACAAAAGCTACAACGGTAAAAACCACTGTTAAAACGACCGTAAAAACTACAACCAAAGCAACGACCACTACCAAAAAAATATATGACGGCATTGACGTTTCCAGGCATCAGGGAAGTATAAACTGGAAGAAAGTAAAATCAGCGGGTATTGACTTTGTAATGATTCGCGCCGGATACGGAATGGAATACGATCAGGTGGACGCTAATTTCCATACAAATATAAAAAATGCACAGGCTGCCGGACTGGAATGCGGCGTTTACTGGTACAGTTATGCAGTCAGCACATCAGAGGCGCTTAAAGAAGCGAAAGTATGCTATAATACAATTAAAGGCTATAAATTAAGCTATCCGGTTGCTTTTGATATTGAAGATCCTACTCAGACAGGACTTAGCGTTACTACAATTTCAAATATGACAAAGGTTTTCTGCAACTATCTTGAAGAACAGAAATATTATGTGTCAGTATATAGCTATGCAAGTTTTCTTAAGGATAAAATGAACAGCAGCGTATTGTCAAGATATGATATATGGGTTGCTCATACAGGAGTATCTAAGCCTTCATATACCGGAAGCTATGGAATGTGGCAGTACAGTCATACAGGAAAAGTAAACGGAATCAGCGGAAATGTTGATTTGAATTATGGATATAAAAATTATCCATCAATAATTAAATCCAAGAAATTAAACGGTTATACATAAAATAAAATTGGGTACTGTTTTCAGTACCCAATAATTTTCAAAGGAGAAAGATTAGTGTTAAATTTTATACTTGGCGGAGCCGGATGCGGAAAGTCTTATTTGATGATGCAGAAAATCAATCAGTTTATAAATAACGGTAATGAAGTTATTTTTATTGTTCCGGAACAATTTTCTTTTGAAACTGATAAAAAACTTTACAATTTTTTAGGTTCAGAAAATTTTAATAAAATCTTGTCTGTAAGCTTTACTTCTCTTGCTAAGGAAATTTTTGAAAAGTTTGGCAGCAGATCCGGCGAATACGCCGAGGATATTCATAAATTTATTCTCATGAATAAGGCGATTAAGGAGCTTGAAGTAAATAAGTCTTTACAGTACTTTAATAAACAGTCCCGCAAAATTAATTTTATAGGCGATGCACTTAAAATTGTTACGGAATTCAGACAATGCGGTATTTTGTCAGAAGAATTTATGAGATTTGTTGATTCTGCCAATAATAAATATAATGAAAAAATTTACGATCTGGCTCTTATTTATTATACTTATGATAATATGCTTAAAGAAAATCATCTTAAGGATAGTCTTACAGATATTTCTGAAGCGGCCGCTATAGCTAATCTTAATGATTTTTTTGACGGACGTATTGTATTTATAGATGAATTTGAAAGCTTTACCGGTGATGAGTATGAAATGATTGATACGATTATCTCACAATCAAAAGATGTATTTACAGCGCTCAGACTGGAAAATATAGGAGAAAATCAATACGGAGTATTTGATTCTGTTGAAAAAACATGGAAAAGCTTTTACCAGACTGCAAAAAAATATAATATTGAAATTGTAACTGAAAATTTAAAAAATACAGTAAAATATAAAAATGATGATTTAGCTTATCTTAATAAAAATATATTCAGAAATTTTAACGGTAAACAACAGTATTCGGAAAACATAAGTATAATTGAATGCAGAGATTTATATGAAGAGGCAGATTATATATCTTCTCAAATTAAAGAACTTGTTATGAATCAAAATTACTTATTTAGTGATATAGCTATATTGTCTAGACAGCTTAATGAATATACTTATATACTTGAAGCCGCATTCAGAAAATATAATATACCTTATTTTATGGATATAAAAAAATCGGCTTATCATACTGTAATAATGCAGCTTGTTATAAATGCAGTAAATATTTTGTGCGAGGCCAGACCTGATACGGAAACAATACTAAAATATATAAAAACACAGCTTAACGATATTACAATAAAAGAAATTTCAGAAATTGAAAATTACTGTTTTGAATGGGATATAAGAGGTGAACAATGGTTTAGTCCTTTTACTGCTGAAATAGAAAAGAAATCAGGTGTTGAAAATACCCGAAAGAAAGTTATGGAGCCTATAATCAATTTACGAAATAAATGTAAAGGCGCCGATTGTAAAAAAATATGCAAAAGTATATATGAATTTTTATATGAAACTAAGGTTCCGATCAGAGTATCAGAATTATGCGGCAAATTAAATGATATGGGATTGACTTATCAGGCAAAGGAACAAAAAAGAATATGGGATATACTTATGTCGGTTCTGAACGCCATTTCAGAAATCGGAGGAGCTATGACAATGAGCGAATTTCACCATTTATTTACAGCGGTTATTAAACAGATCACATATTCTATTCCTCCGCAGACTCTGGACGGAGTACATATTGCAGGTGCTGAAACAGCAAGATTGGATTCGCCGAAAGCTGTGTTTGTTCTGGGAGTAAACGAAGGATATTTTCCTATGGCTTCCCATAAAAGCGGACTTTTAAATGAAAAAGACCGTATGAAGTTTGAAATGTCCGGACTTCGGCTTTCAAGAAATACGGACGAGCTTATATCAGATGAAAAGCTGATAGTATATAAAACCTTGACTTATGCTTCAGATAAGCTTTTTATATCGTATCCTCTGAGCGATAACACAGGTTCTTCACGATATCCTGCGTCAGTATTGACTCAAATACGCAATATGTTTAAAAATGAAATATTGAGTTCTGCTTCGGATAAAGATATAGTGTTTTATTCTTCAACCCCCCAAGCGGCGTATTATAATTATATACAAAATTTTAGTCGATCAGACAGTAAAATTGAAAGTCTGAGAACAGTCTTGAAGGACTATCCTTACTATACGGCAAAAATTGATTACTTAAAAAAAGTATCTTCGCAAAAAGAATTTCATATTGAAGACGCTAACCTGATAAAAAGAATTTATACTGATTCTCTTAATATTTCCGCAACGGGAATTGAAGAATTTAATTTATGTCATTTTAAATTTTTCTGTAACAGCGGTTTAAAATTAAAAGTCAGAAGAAAACGTCAGATCGGCAGCCTTGAACAAGGTAATTTAATTCATCAGTGTCTTGAATGCGTTTTAAGCTCATGTAAAAATAAAGAAGAGTTTGATAAGTTAAGCCGAAATCAAATAAGTAAAATAATTGAAAAATGTGCCGATGATTATTTTGAAAGCAATATGGGGGGTGTAATAAAAAGAAATGCAAGACTGGAAAGTAACCTTAAACGTATAAAGGAAAATATATTTAAAATAATTTCTCATTTGCAGAATGAATTGAAACAGTCTGAATTTCGCCCTATAAATTTTGAATTTAATATAAATGAAAAGGGAATAGCGAATTTAACCGGAGATAACGGTATCGAGATAGTAATCAGGGGGGTTATTGACAGAGTAGATATTTATGAAAGTAACGGTGAGAAATATATACGTGTAATTGATTACAAAACCGGTAAAAAAATTTTTTCCATGTCGTCATTACTTTATGGCATTAATTTACAGATGCTTTTATATATGTTCACTATCACAGGCAGCGGGGGAGCATACAGCGACTGCAATCCGGCAGGCGTACTGTATATGCCTTCCGGAGAAATTGTCTGCGGAAGGGACAGAGACGAATCGGATAATATGGAAGAATATTTGAATAAGCATTATAAAATGAACGGAGTAGTATTGAATGACCGTGCGGTACTTAATGCTATGGAAAAGGATATTCAGGGAATATATATTCCGGCAAAGCTGCTAAAGGGAGATACCGGAGACGGAGAACTTCTTTTAAATAAACGTTCTTCATCATGTCTTACTTCTTCGCAGTTTAAAAAACTCAGACAGCATACAGAAAAAATAATAATTGATGTATGCAATGAGCTTTACAGCGGTAATATTGACGCTGATCCGTTGGTGATTTCCGGCGGCAGTCCTTGCGATTACTGTGATTATTGGTCGGTATGCGGAAATGTTCCTTGTGAAAAATATCGTGAAGCTGATAAAAATGCGGAGGAGAAAATGTTAAAAATTATTTCTGATTAAAAATGATCTATTGACAAATGAATAAGATATGGTATAATTAAATCATAATTACTGTTTTCGGGCTGTGAAGAATTTATCTTAGCAATCGGCTTACAGGCTTATGGGCATATAATAATATGTAATAGCTTATAGTTTACCCGATTAGTTAGTAATCGGGTATTTTTATTTTTGAAAGGATTTTAAAAATGGAAAAAAGAATAGCGGTGCTTGCCGTGATTATCAATGAGCTTGAGTCATCAGAAAAGGTTAATTTAGTTCTTCATGAATACAGTGGAATAATAATAGGAAGAATGGGTATTCCCTATAGAGAAAGGGGAGTTTCAGTTATATCTGTTGTTGTGGACACTGATACCGATACAATAAGCGCTATTACGGGTAAGCTGGGAAAAATCAGCGGTGTATCTGTAAAAGCAGCAATATCAAAAAGTAAATGAAAGAGGTTAGAAAAATGTATAACAGCAAATCAGTTAAATCAGAGGAATTTATTGATCATGAGGAAATAATGAAAGTCCTTGAATACGGTGAAAAGAACAAGGACAATTCCGAAATGGTTGATGAAATTTTAAAGAAAGCGGAATCATTAGTGGGACTGGATCGTTATGAGGTATCAGTTTTGCTTTACGCATGTGAAAATAAAGAAAATAAAGAACTTCGTAAAAAAATATTTGCTATGGCTAGAAAAATTAAGGAAGCGATTTATGGTAAAAGGATTGTAATGTTTGCTCCTTTATATGTATCAAACTACTGTATAAACGGCTGTAAATACTGCGGTTATCACTGCGGTTCCGGAATCAAAAGAAAGAAGCTTACTCAGGAGGAAATTGCAGAAGAATGCCGTGCAATTGAAGCAATGGGTCACAAGCGAATTGCAATGGAAGCAGGGGAGGATCCGAAAAACTGCGATATTGATTATATTATCGAATGCATGAAAACTGCTTATGCAACTAAAAACGGAAACGGTGAAATCAGAAGAATCAATGTAAATATTGCGGCAACTACTGTTGAGGATTATAAAAAACTAAAAGAAGCCGGAATAGGTACTTATGTTTTGTTCCAGGAAACATATCATAAACCTACATATGAAAACTTGCATCCGTCAGGACCAAAAAGCAATTATGATTATCACACAACAGCTCATGACAGAGCAATGCAGGGAGGAATTGACGATGTGGGTATCGGAGTATTGTTTGGACTTTATGAGTATAAATATGAAGTTATCGGTACAATGCTTCATGTAAAGCACCTTGAGGATACATTTGGAATAGGTCCTCATACAATTTCAATTCCGAGAATCAGAATGGCAGAAGGCGTGGATTTAAGTCTGTTTCCGAATATAGTGACAGATGAACAGTTTAAAACGATTATTGCCGTTTACCGTTTAGCTGTACCATATACCGGAATGATAATTTCCACAAGAGAGGAGCAGAATTTCAGAGACGAAATTATTTCTCTGGGAATTTCACAGACCAGTGGCGGTTCATGTACAGGAGTTGGCGGATACGCTGAAAGATTAAGCAAGGGATACTGTGATAGCAGCTGCGATGATCAGAGTACTGCACAGTTTAAGGTCTCAGATGAGAGAACAGAAGCGGAAGTAACTAAAACGTTGCTGAAAAACGGATATATTCCAAGCTTCTGTACTGCCTGTTACCGTGCCGGAAGGACCGGCGATCGTTTTATGCAGCTTGCAAAGACAGGAAATATTTCTAACTGCTGTCTGCCAAACGCTATGCTGACACTTGCTGAATATGCTCTTGATTACGGTGATGAGGAATTCAATAAACTTACTTTTGATGTTATTGAATCTGAAAGAGAAAATATCAAGGAGGAGAAAGTAAGAGTTAAGTTTGACGAATACCTTGAAAAAATTAAATCAGGGGAACGTGATTTCAGATTTTAAAGATCCGAAAGGAGATTACTATGGTTTCAGAGATTAATCAGACGCCTAAGGCGTTGAGATTGCATATCGGAGTATTCGGAGATACTAACGCAGGCAAGTCTACATTTATTAACGCAGTTACCGGACAGAATATCGCTTTGACTTCCCCTGTTGCCGGAACAACAACGGATCCTGTGTTCAAGCCTATGGAATTACTGCCTTTAGGTCCGGTAGTGTTTATTGATACGGCAGGTCTTGACGATAAAAGCGAGCTTGGACAAATCCGTGTTGAAAAATCTATGGAACAGTTAGAAGTGTGCGATGCAGCAGTACTGGTAATAAGCAGTGAGAGTCAGAATGTCTGTTCCGTTAAAGAATATGTCAGTATGATAAAATCAAAGAAAATACCGTATGTTATTGTAGCGAATAAAATTAACGGTAAGAAATCTGAGTTGGACTTAGAACTGTATGGCAATGTTGTTTCGGCAGATTTAAATGATAAAAATGATATTGGTAAAATAAAAGAAACTTTAATAGATTTGCTTAAAGATAAAATTGAAGATCCTGTTCTTACCGCTGATCTTGTACACCCTGGAGATTTAGTGATGCTCACTGCTCCGCAGGATATTCAGGCGCCTAAAGGACGTCTGATTCTTCCAGAAGTACAGGTTCTGAGAGATTTGCTTGACAATAACTGTATGGTAATGACTGTAACGTCTGATAATATCCGTAACGCACTGGATAGTCTTAAAAATCCGCCGGCACTTGTTGTTACCGATTCACAGATATTTAAGGAAGTCAACGAAATAATTCCGAAAGACATTCCCCTGACATCTTTTTCATTGCTGATGGCAAAAATCAAGGGGGATATAAAAAGTCTTATAAAGGGTGCTGAATCAATTGATAATCTTACGGACGGTGATAAAGTTCTGATACTTGAAAGCTGTTCGCATCATGCTATGGATGACGATATTGCAAGAGTAAAGATACCTAATCTGTTAAGAAAATATACCGGTAAAAATCTTGTTATAGACAACATATCCGGACAAAATATAAGTATAAATATAAAAGACTATAAACTTGCAATACATTGCGGAGGATGTATGATAAATAGAAAAGCTATGCTTAAAAAGCAACGGATATTTAGTGACGCCGGAATACCGATGACTAATTTTGGAGTGTGCATAGCGTATATGAACGGAATGCTGAAAAGAATTTGTTATTAAATTATTGTCAATGAAATTTTGGAATATTTCTAGAATTTCATTGACATTTTGATTGTAATATTGTATAATATGTTTAAAAGATATAGAGGCGGATTAAGGGTAAATAATTTGGAAGGAGGATACCATTATAAATGGTATAAAAGTTCTATGAAAAAATTTACCATTAGTTTTTTAACTGCTTTTTTCTTTTGCATTTCTGTTCTTTCAGGTTCGGATGATTATGCAATCAGGACGGGACTTTCAGCTGCCGCTTTCGAGGCGATAAGTGCAGAAGAAGAATTTGATGCTGAAATATGTTATGATTCCGGCGATTGGAGTCAAACATCCTTGTTGATGCCGAATGATTTTGAATTTCTTTATAATGAAAATACGTTCAGTTATTACGATCAGCTTGATGATAATAATAAATCGGCATATAATGCAATGAAAGTATGGCTTAATCCTACAACTGAAAATATTTCGATTCCTTTACCCGACTCAATAACCTTTCAGGCTGATTCAGCAAATATTTCTGATTGGAGCGATGATCAGCGAAGTGAATTCTGGAATCTTGTTATGGCAAATATTAAAGAGGGCAAAACAGCGCTGACATTTGATTATCCTGAATTATTCTAGCTGGATGAAAAAAAGATCACGGTATCTGTTGCAAATGCTAAAGTAAGCCGTAATTTTATAACAGGAAAATATACTGTATATGTTTCGGAAGTAACAGTAAGCGGTAATGTTAAAGATGTATATAATGACGTTGAAACCGCTGAAAAATTTCAATCGATTTATGAAGACTGTGTGGATAAATTCACAGTAGAAGGAACGGATAATTACAGTAAAATTAAATATATTCATGATTCAATAATAAAAAGAGTAAATTATGATTTATCTGCGCCGTACTATGATACCGCACTGGGATTTTTTATAGAACCTTATGGTATAGTTTGCGAAGGATATTCAAAGGCTATGAAAATCTTATGCGATAAAGAAAATATACCATGCATTCTAGTAGTCGGAAACATAAATCTGGAAACAAATTTTGCACATATGTGGAATTATGTGCAGATGGAAGACGGACAATGGTATGCAGTAGATTGTACATGGGACGATTTGGATGATGAAACGAATCTTGTTAAATATCAATACTTTCTTAAAGGGTCTGAAAGTTTTAACAGTAATCATACTCCGGATAATACGTATATAACTCCTGCATTTACTTATCCGGAATTAAGTGATACTGATTATGTATATATTTCAGATCAACCGATTGTCACAACTTCTGTAACGCCTCAGGTTACCTCTTCGATAACAACTGTTTCAATAAGCGTTGAAAGTTCTGCAGTATCTAAAACTACTGTAACATCTGAAAGCAATGTAACATTAACTACATCAGTAGTTTCCTCTGTTGCTTTGACAACTTCTTCGTCTGGTACAGAAGTTGTTATAAAAGGAGATTTTAATAATAATGGAAGGCTTGATACAGGAGATGCAGTAATACTGCAAAGAAAATTAGTAAGGAGCTTGGAAATCAGCGATACGGATTTAAATTATGAGCTTAATGATGATAAGCGGTTAAACATCTGGGATTATGTTATTTTATTGCGCAGAATCAGAAGTATATAAAAAAGAGCGGTATTTCCGCTCTTTTATTTTTTATATTCTGGTTATTTTTAAGCAGCATTATATTTTTGAATAGCCAAAGCTGTTAATAATTGCGTCAACTTTTTGACCGGATTTACAAAGCTTGCAGTCATGAGCCGACATGGTTTCGTAATTATTCAGATCTTCAGAAGTAAAAATTGAATTGATTTGAATGCCGTTATGTTCGTTTATCGCACTGAATATAGAAGCAACACCGGCAAGCTGACCATTATAATATTGCAGACATTCAACTGAACGGTTGATAGTTTTTCCCGTTGAAGCAGATGAAATCAAAAGAAGAATCTGTTTATTGAAAACGTGTTTTTGAATATTATCCCTGAAAATCATTTGATTGTTTGCATTGGTTTCCGGAGTAATTACACAAATATCCTTTCCGCTGTTGATAGAGGTATGTCCTTCCTTAGCAAGCTCTCTTGCAAGAAAAGCGCCGATGATTTCAGTGCCTTCAAGACATATAATTGTATCGACAGACAAATTGGAAATATATGCTTTTGCAAGTTCTCTTGCAGTTTCCTTTGCTACCTTATGATGAGTTTTGATTTTTGTCATATCAATATAGTAATTAACATGTGAATGATTGGTTGCAAAATGTCCGGGAATTACTCCGATTTTTATTTTGCTGTTGGATTTTGATTTGATTTCTAATATTCTTGTTTCCATTATTTTGTTCCTCCATTAGAATTTTATTAATATAATTATAACAGATTATACATAATATGTCAATCTGAAATATAAATATTTATGCAAATTAAAATGATTTCTGGGAGAAGCTTTAATAAAGTCAGAATTTTATATTTACTTTTAATCGGTTTTATGATATTATTAATTTATGAAAAGGAGGCGGCAATGAAAGCGGTAATAAAAAATATTTTAATAATAGTTGAGCTTATACTTATTATTTTTCTGTCGGTGGTTGTTTACTTTTTATACCAAAAAAATAATGAAGCTGTAACTACAATGGGAGCCGGAAGTATATCGACTGATCAATATGAAGATATAGATAGAAAAGTAAACGAGAATTACTATGAGCTGAGCGGCAAGAAAATACTTCTGGAGGACGGTACATACGGAGAAATATGGATTCCTGTTTTGAAAAATGTTCCGGCATTTTCTAAGGAAATTGACCAGATAAAAACAAGAAACGGACGAAAATACTATTTAGACGGTTCTGATATAACATCATTGCTCGGCGTAGATGTTTCTGTCCATCAGGAAAACATTGATTGGCAGAAGGTAAAAGAATCAGGAATAGATTTTGCCATGATTCGTCTGGGTTATAGGGGTTACGGCAGCGGCGAAGCCGGACTTGATGAAAATTATGCTGAAAATATTCAGGGAGCAAGAGAGGCAGGAATTGATGCCGGAGTATATTTTTTTTCCCAGGCAATAACAGTTGAAGAAGCAGTTGAAGAAGCGAATCTTGTTATTGAAAGCCTGAAAGGACTTGATATAAATTATCCTGTAGTATATGACTGGGAAATCATTTATGATGACACTGCAAGAACGGATAATGTATCTGTCGACGTTCTTACGGATTGCTGCGTGGCATTCTGTGAAACTATAAGAAATGCCGGATATACTCCTATGATATATCAAAATAAGCGTACTACTATTTTTAAGCTTGATTTGAACAGGCTGACGGACTATGATTTTTGGTTAGCGGAATATGGATCGGAACCTACATACTATTATGACTTTGATATGTGGCAATATACAAGTACTGGAAGTGTTCCCGGAATAGAGGGAGATGTGGATCTGAATATAAGTTTCAAGGACTACAGCAAATAAACTTTGAAAGAGCAGTAATAAATACTGCTCTTTAAATTTCGTTTAATTTACTTTATTATTTCACATAATTTTAACTTGAATAAAATAATATTAAAATTAGATAGATAAAAGAAAGTCACAGAGGGGAAAACATGAAAAGGTGTGATTTTTCTTATGAACAAATTAAAAAAAATAATCAGTGTACTGATGATGATTACAATGGTATCTGTTGTATCGGCAGGGTGCAGCGGTAAGAATACAAATTCAGAATCTGTGTCTGGATCGGCAGAAACATCAGAGACATCATCTAGTACAATACTGATAATACAGGATCTGTTTTAAATACTGTATCCAATACCTCATCAGATTATTTTGATGATGAAGATCTGCTGGAAAATTATAACGATGTTACAGCGGAAATATTAATGAAGGGCGATAATATTGAAATAAATGGACAAGGAGTCGTTTACAGCAATAATATAATATCTGTAACCAATGGCGGTACATTTATTTTTAGCGGAAACTTAAATGATGGTCAGATTTATATTAATAATGAAGAGCTTACACACATAATATTTAATGGGGTAGATATTAGTAATTCGTCTTCTTCACCGTTATTTATTGAAAATGCAGATAAAACAGTCATAACATGTGTAGACGGAACGGAAAATATTTTAAGTGATACTAAAAATTATGTGTATGAAAGTGATGAAGAAAACGAGCCTGACGCTGTTATATTCAGTAAAGATGACTTGTCTTTAAACGGAAGCGGTTTATTGATTATTAATGCTGAATATAATGAAGGCATTACCTGCAAGGACGATTTAAGAATTTCCGGGAGCAATATTAATATAAGTTCGGTAGGCAACGGTATTAAAGGAAAAGATTCTGTCGTTATAAAAGATTCGGATATAACTGTAAACTCACAGCAGGACGGTATAAAATCTTCCAATGCAGATGAAACAGACAAGGGTTATATAGTTTTTGAAAGCGGAAATTATAATATAACTGCCAAGGAGGACGCTGTTTCGTCGGAAAACATATTGACTATAAACGATGGCAGCTTTGTTTTAAAAAGCGGAAGTGAATCCATATCACAGATCAATGATACAATGGATGCAGATTTCGGCAGATTCGGAGGAATGGAAGGTAATCAGAATAAAACTGAAAACAGTGAAAAAGGGATTAAAGCTGTTTCGGATATTATTATTAACGGAGGTACTTTGAATGTTGAAAGTACTGATGACTGTGTACATTCCAACGGAAATATAACAATAAACGGAGGAAAATTAACTTTAAATTCCGGAGACGACGGTATACACGGCGACGGTAATGTGAATATAAAAGACGGCGAAGTTAATATAGAGTCTTGTTATGAGGGAATTGAAGGAATAATTATTAATATAGACGGAGGAGAAATAAGCATTACTGCCAGTGATGACGGATTTAACGCCAGTGACGGCTCCGGAAGCAGTATAATGGCACCGGGAGGATTTGGAAATTCTTCGTCTTCCTGCGAATTAAACATAAATAATGGAAATATTTATGTAAATGCCGGCGGAGACGGTTTAGATTCTAACGGTATTATAAATATAAACGGCGGCACTACTGTCGTAGACGGTCCGGTAAGCGACGGAGACGGAGCTTTGGATTCCGGAAGTGAGATAATTATTAACGGCGGCATACTTATTGCGGCAGGAAGCTCTGGTATGGCGGAAACGCCTTCAGACAGTTCCGATCAGAATACAATTGCAATTGCATTTTCTCAGAGTAATCGGGCACTGACTGCTGTATGTGTAAAAGATTCGGACGGTAATATTATTGTCTCATATCAGCCTTCAAAAGAATATTCATCGATTATAATAAGTTCTCCCAAACTTATTTCCGGCAGTGAGTACAGTATTTACTGCGGCGGAAGTATTACCGGTGCAGATAATGATTACAGCATAGATGGAGAATATGAAGGGGGAGAACTGCTTGAAACTGTTGTTTTATCCGGTGCAGTAACTTATGCCGGAGACGGCTCAATAGGACAAATGGGCGGTATGGGTGGCATGAAACCGGACGATGGTTTTATACCTGACGGTAATGACGGAAAAACCGGCGGACATATGCCAAATGGAAATAACGGTATGGCTCCGCCTGAAAATAACGGAACAGGCGGCAATATGGATCCGTTCGGAGAAAATATGGGAACTGAGCAGTAAACTTTTATTATCGGAGCATTTTATGATTTGCAGTTTAAATGATTTGAAATGCAAGGAAGTAATAAATGTTGAAACCGGTGAAAAAATCGGATTTATTGACGATATTGAATTTGAACCGGAAAACGGAACAGTAATAGCTTTTATAATTTATGGAAGAATGCGTTTTTGGGGAATTTTCGGTAAAGAGGATGATATTATTCTTACATGTCAGGATGTTAGACTTATAGGGAAAGATACGATACTTGTAAAATTAACAGGCAGTTCTTATGTAAAATCATCAATAAGAAAAAATAAAAATCTAAAAAAATAAAAAAAGGTATTGATTTTTAAAAAAACTTATGGTATAATTAAACGGTAATTCGCACGCTTATACTTTTGGCAGCCGGTGCCGCTGATTATTGCGGTTGCTGCTGAGCTAAGTTGGGCGGAGGAAAAAATAAAACCAACAGGAGGAACTACCATGGCAGTAGTATCAATGAAACAGCTTCTTGAAGCAGGTGTACATTTTGGTCATCAGACAAGAAGATGGAATCCAAAAATGGCTCCATATATCTTTACTGAAAGAAATGGAATTTACATTATTGATCTTCAGAAGACTGTAAAGAAGCTTGAAGAAGCTTATATGTTTGTACGTGACCTTGCAGCTGAAGGCGGCAATGTGCTTTTTGTAGGAACAAAGAAGCAGGCTGGCGATTCCGTTAAGGAAGAAGCTTTAAGAGCAGGAGCACACTATGTAAATGCTCGTTGGCTCGGTGGTATGCTGACAAACTTTAAGACAATTCAGACAAGAATTAAAAGACTTGAACAGCTTCACGCAATGGAAGAAGACGGTACATTTGAACTCCTTCCAAAGAAAGAGGTTGTAAAGCTTAATCTTGAAATTGAAAAGCTTGAAAAATTTATGGGCGGTATCAAAAATATGGATCAGATTCCTGCCGCACTGTTTATTGTTGATCCAAGAAAAGAAAAGATTGCAGTAGCAGAAGCTAAAAAGCTTAATATTCCAATTGTAGCTATAGTTGATACAAACTGCGATCCGGATGAAATTGATTATGTAATCCCAGGCAATGACGATGCAATAAGAGCAGTTAAGCTAATTGCTGGCGCTATTGCGAATGCTATTATTGAAGGCAGACAGGGTGAAGATACAACAGAGGCAGCAGAGGAAAATACTGAAGAAACAGCAGAAGTTGCTGAATAATTTTGAAATAAACCCGAATATTTAATACATATTCGGGTTTTTCGTAAGAATATAATCAGGAGGAACTTGTAATGGCTAATATAACAGCTAAAGATGTTGCTGAGCTGCGTAAGCAGACAGGCGTTGGAATGATGGATTGTAAAAAAGCTTTAATGGAAGCTGATGGCGATTTTGAAAAGGCAACTTTAATTTTAAGAGAAAAAGGTCTTGCAACACAGGCTAAAAAATCAGGAAGGGTAGCAGCAGAAGGTATTGTTATGTCAATGACAAATGCTGACCATACTGTTGGTGCTGTTGTTGAAGTAAATATTGAAACAGACTTTGCTGCAAATAATGATGAATTTAAGAAGTTTGTAAATGATGTTGCTCAAACTATTATAGATACAAATCCTGCCGATCTTGAAGCACTTAATGCAGCTCAGATTTCAGGTGGTACTATGACTGTTGCTGAAACACTTCAGGAACTTTTCCTTAAAATCCGTGAAAATATGCACATCAGAAGATTTAAGAGATTAGAGGGTATTCTTGTTCCTTATGTTCATGGCGGCGGTAAAATCGGTGTTATGGTAAATTTGGAAACACCTGCTGGTGCAACAGATGCGGTTTTGGCATGCGGTAAAGATTGTGCTCTTCAGGTTGCTGCACTTAAAGCTCCTTATTTAAAGAGAGAAGATGTACCTGCTGATGTTCTTGAGTCTGAAAAGAAGATTATGCTTGCTCAGATGGATGAAGATCCTAAGATGGCAAATAAACCTGAACAGGTTAAGGCTAAGATTGTTGAAGGTAAAATCGGTAAATATTATTCTGAAAATTGTCTGTTAGATCAGGAATTTGTTAAGGATGGTTCATTTACAGTTCAGAAATATGTTGACAATTGTGCTAAGGAAGCAAATACAACAATTAAGGTTGTTGATTATGTTTGCTTTGAGAGAGGCGAAGGCGTTGAAAAGAAAGAAGACAATTTTGCTGATGAAGTTGCTAGCATGATGAAAAAGTGAAAAATTTTTGAAAAGAGCATTGGAATCCCCGAAAAGCCCGTAATTAGGGCGTTTCGGGGATTTTTTTGCGTTCAAAGAGAAGGTCCATAAATTATCGCAAATTACCGTATTTTCATATAAATTTGGGGGATTTTTTGGGGGAAAGTGTTCCCCCAAACGCCATGTCAAACTTTGCGTCATTCTTTTCCGGAAGTCGCCTGATTATTACCCCCAACATAAAAATAGTTATCCCCCAAATTCAAAAAGTTTCCCCCAAAAAACTTAATTTTCTCGCAAATTTCTCAAAAAAATAGACTGTTAAACTATCATTAAAGGGTATTTAAGAGGTTTAGACAATAAATAAAATATACATAGCCGTATGCTTTTTAGTATACGGCTAAAAAAATATCCGAAGAAGTTAAAAAGAGAAAAAGACTGAAATCGGAACATAAAAAATATATAAAGCACATTAGAAGTAACCAATGTGCTTTATTAATTGAAAGGAGTGTAAAGATGATAAAGTATAAATAAAACTTTTGCAAAAGCTCATAAAAAATTAATAAGGGAGGTATAAAAGATGAACAGCAGAGGAATTGATCCGGATAAAGAATCAGTAATAGATATTCCTCTTGAAGAAATCAGCGATTTTCCCAATCATCCGTTTAAAGTAAAATTGGACGAAGATATGGCTGAAATGGCAGAGAGCGTAATAGAACAGTTCAAGATACCCAAAGGTCGTATAGACAAATATTTTTCGCCGGGAACTCCTGCAAAAAATATGGAAGAAACAATAATAAAAGCGTTGGAGCTATACAGAAAGAGAGAAAGAAATGAAAAAAACAGATCAGAAAGGTAAAATACTCACAAGGGATAAGTATATCCATTTTAAGAAATCGGCTCAAAGCCGTTCTCCCCCTCTCCACACCTCACCCCCTATTAACCTGCTGAAAATACCAGCGGAAAGAGAAATGTTAATACTGTCTTAAAATAAAATTACCTATGTATAAAAACATAGAAAAATACTTTACAGACAGATGATTAAAATATATAATAATTTCACTGGAGGAAGAATTATGAGAAAATCGGGAATATTATTAATTTCGCTGTTTACAGCAGTTACATTACTTTCAGGCTGTAATGAAAAAGAAAGTAATGAAGAATCATCATCAGTAACAGAAAGCAGTTCAGTTACGACAACGACAGAAGCTGTTTCTTATTCGGATAGTATCACAACAGTTTTAACAGAAAATATAACAACAACATCTGCTGCTGAAAAAACAACAGATAAGCAAACCGTATCATCAACAACTAAAACTGTTACCAAGAAAACAGAAGAAAATACCACTACAGTAAAAAGCAGTACAGGTAAAAGTGTGAAATCAAAGAATACGACTTCAAAAACTACAGTGAAAAAAGCCAAAGCAAAGAAAACTAAAGCTGTAAAGCCAAAAAAGACAGCAGTTAGAACTAAAAAAACAACAGTAAAGCAAAAAGGTTTTTCTAAAGCGGACATAGAACAGGTAAACAGCTTTATTAAAGAAGTGGTAAAGTCATATGAAATCGGTACTGAATGTTCAAATTGCGGCAAACAAGGTGTTGTATATTTAAGCGGAAACGTTGACGTATGGAATGGATATTCGTGGAATACTCCTATAGAAACAGCAAAGCTGAAAAGCACAGACAGAATAAACGAAGCTGTAAGCAGTTACATTAATACAATATATAATGAGTGGCAGAGTGACGGAAAAATGAGTAAAAATGATATAAAGAAATACAGCTGCATTTATGTTTATTGGAATAAAACCACTAAAGATAATTATGATCTCTATTTGATGTGGTGAATTTAAATATAACTTATTTAAGGATCAATGTTTAAGCATTGGTCTTTTTTTTATTTTAATAGGAAAGGAAAATGCACATGAAAAAAATATTGAAAAGAGCAGTATCTGTATTTACCTTGCTGACAATAGTATTTACTATGATTCCGGCAGGTATAACAGTTTCTGCAAGCGATACTGTAATACAAATTGAAAATGCACAGGAACTTGGAATAAATAAAGATTTAACAATAGGAAAAGGATATAAAATAAATGCCGCTGACTATTGGTGCATGATTCATAAATCGGGAAATTACAGAGCTGTATATTGCATAGAACCGGGAACACATGTCCTTACCGGAGATAATTACAGCAAGGACGCAGCAGACGAGTATCTGAACAAAGTAAAAAATGATACTTTAAACGCTGATGAAATCAGAATTGTGTTGGGAGAAGTATTCTTGTACGCATATACCGGAAAGCTTGATACAGTCGAAGGGTATAACCGATATGTTGCAACACAGCTTTTAGTATGGGAAGTAATCGTGGGACAGAGGGATTTGAACTTCAAGAACATTGATAACGGATATACCCCTGTTAAAAACATTTTCAGCTGCTTTAACGATGATTATGCAGGACAGAAAATAAAAGAATATTACGGGGAATATGAGGCGTTGATTAAGTCACATTCAAAATCTCCGTCATTTGCATATAAAATGAAAACAATAGCACAAGCTAAAGCCGTTTCAGCAGAGAGTGACGGAACATATACATTTACTGATAAAAATAATCTGCTTACAAATTTTGATGCAGATATACAAAACGGAAGCATAGTAAAAAAATCAAATAATACTCTTAAAATTAAAGCAGACGATGGTAAAATTGCTACAGTAAAACTAGTTCAGAATAATGTAAATGAATCCGGTGAGCTTACAGGTTTCCTAACACTTACATGCGACAGTAAGCAGACATTAGCCGAGCTTAAAGCCGATCCAAGAAAATATTATGTATCGGTAAAAGGACTTGAAAACGGAAGTCTTGATATTATAAAGACTTCTGAGGACGGTATAGTTTCAGGAATTGAGTTTACCGTAACAGGAAACGGTAAGACTTATACTGTTAAAACCGATAAAAACGGCAAGATAAATATCCCTGACCTTAAAGCAGGAAGCTATACAATAACCGAATCTGTTCCGTTACGTTATGCAGATAAGCAAAGCGTTACAGTTAATGTTCAGGCGGGAAAAACAGCGTCGGTCACATTTAATAATATTTTAAAGAAATTCAATGTTAAGGTAGTAAAAAAGGATTTTGAGAAATCAACAGCTCAAGGCAACGGAACACTTGCAGGAGCTGTTTACGGAATTTATGATAATGGAAAATTAATTGATAAGTATACTACAAATGCAAACGGCGAATTCACAACAAAGTACTATGTATGCGGAGATAACTGGACTATAAAAGAAATAACTCCTAGCGAGGGCTATCTCCTCGATACTACGGTATACAAGGTCGGTGGAGAAGCTAAGAACTTTAAAATTGAATACAACAGCATATTGAGTAATGTGACGGAAAAAGTCGTTAAGGGCAGAATTGCGATCATAAAGCATACTAATGACGGAAGCACTCAAATTGATACGCCGGAAACAGGAGCTGAATTTCAGATATTCTTAAAATTCGCAGGAAGCTATGAAAATGCAAAGGACAGCGAACGTGATACTCTTGTTTGTGATGAAAGCGGATTTGCTCAAAGTAAAGAAGTACCGTACGGCATTTACACAGTACATCAGACAAAGGGCTGGGACGGCAGAGAGCATATAGCTGATTTTGACGTATATATATCTGAAAACGGCAAGATATATCAGTACCTTATTAACAATGCTGAATTTGCAAGCTATATAAAAATAGTCAAAACAGACGCTGAAACAGGAAAAATTATTCCATATTCAGGTGTCGGTTTTCAGATATATGACCCTGACGGTAATCTTATAACAATGAAATACACTTATCCGGAAGTTACAGAAATAGACACATTCTATACAAATGAAGAGGGTTATCTAATTACTCCTGAAAAGCTGAAATACGGTAAAGGATATTCATTAGTTGAGGTACAGTCTCCGTATGGCTATGTTTTAAATTCCGAACCGGTCTATTTTGACGTAGTGCAGGAAGAAAGCGGAGAGGAAAATGAAATATCTATAATCAAAGTTGAACGTCCTAATATGGCACAAAAGGGGAAAATCAGCGTTCAGAAAACAGGAGATATTTTTACACGAGTAAATAGAACTTCTTCCGCATATACAGATGAAAAAGGTAATTTTATTGAAAACCCTACAACATACACTCCTGTGTTTGAGATAGGAAATCTGTCGGGAGCAGTATTTCAGGTAATTGCGTCTAAGGATATTGTTACGGCGGACGGTACTGTCAGAGCGAATGCAGGAGATGTTGTTGCTGAAATTATCACTGATGAAAACGGCTAAGCTGTAGTTTTAGTAGTATTTATAGTTGCTAGTTTAGTATTTTTAAGATTCCGCAATAAGAAAAAATAAGATTTCAGGGGCGGTATTACCGCCCTTTTTACATAACTAAAATAAAGGAGGGATTGAGATGAACGATAAAATAAATAAAGGATATATAATTACAGATTCAGTTCATGTAGGAGATACGGAATTTGTTTTAGGCGTTAGTATGCATGAGCCAAATCAATTTGTTACATGGGAATGTAAGGACGGAAAGGAGTATAATTGGGGACACTATACTGATAATTCGTTGAAAGCTACCAGAGATTTATGCGAACGTGCTATGAATGAATTGAAGTTTCTTGAAAGTAATGTTTACAGAAACAATAGCAATGTATATAACCTATTTGCTACTGTCAAATACGGTAATAACATGGCAGTTATAGAATTTCCGTCACGAGATTTAAGCAGTATATTATCCAGTATTGGTATTAGACTATCGCCAAATCAGATTTATTTGAGTAGTAATTATGGAATAGAAGTAAGTTTGCATCCTAGTGAAAATAAAATGATCGAAGCATTACAGTTTTTGTTTCAGGATAATACTTCTCTGTATATGGTCAATGAAGTTTCAAGAGCCGTGTTTCATTCGGATTATCGTATTTACGACAGGGTAAATGAAAATCTAAAGGCGGGAAGTTATCACAATTTAAAAGAGTTAATTAATGAGGTAAAAGGTTATACGCAATATTTGAAAGGAAAAGAAAGAAGTAATGAAAGATAAAATAAATGTATTAAATACCGCAACACCGGAAGAAAATCTGTATTTATTCGGTCAAAGCACACAGATTAGCGGACAGACAGGATTTGTCGGTTATTTGAGAGGTGATTTTGACAAAAGCGGAAACGGATTCTATACAACGTGGTTTGACGATCGCATATATTTAAAAACAGATGAATTCAAATCGGAATTTGATACTGTTATCAATGGTTTGAGGTCTGACAAAGCATACGGAGGATTATTGGAAAATTTAAGCTCTATGCAGTCATATTGTCATAAGCACAAAGAAGGCTGTATTGAGCAGAACTATTCTAAACAGTACGGCTTTCGTCTTAATACCGACAAGTATGCGTACCTTATCAGATGTAATCCTATTAACGGAGATTATAGCTTTTATGTATATGCATATGTAAAACAATATCTTGACAGTCATATGAAAAAAGCTGAAAAAGGAATACGTTTTATAGACAGCAGATATAATCAGCTTTTCCGTATAGCTGACGGCGGCAGAATAAAGCTTGAATATCCCGATGGTAAAAGTGATATAAAAATATGCAGATTTATTGATGAATATCATGTTGAAGTCGGAATCACGCTTTTCCATATCTGTGAATTTGCAGAACGTATGGAGAAAAATGACGTTAAATATACTCCCGCAATACCTGCACTTCCTGATTTTTGTTATAGTACGCTTCCGTCAACGGGAGAGCTTATACAGATAAAATTCGGTACTCACGGATATTCATCTTGTACTGTTCCGCCGGAGTGGAAAGGCAAAGAGCGTAAACTAGCCGATCAATATAACGTAAAGCTCAATGTGACAAAACAACAGGAAGCAGCTATGATTCATGGCTCAAAATATGGTTGGAATACACCCGGAACAGATTTTCGCAGCTACAATAAATCCGGGAAACAGTACAAGGATAAAAATAACGATAGAGAGAGGTAGCAAAATGGCATATAACGCTAGGAGGATAAAAATTGGCTGGGAAAACAGATAAAATAACAGAGTTGTATCAATCGGCTCTTAAAGAAATTACATCCGGTTCTGAAAAATGGACATCGTTTTTAAAATCGGCATGTCAGAATTTCCGATTGCCTTTTGATGAACAGCTTCTGGTGTATGTGCAGCGACCGAAAGCAAAAGCGGTTTTAGAGATAGGTGACTGGAATAAGCGTTTCGGACGTACGGTAAAAAAATATTCAACAGGAATTGCGGTCTTGGATAAGAAGTCAGCATATCCAAAGGTAAAATATTATTTTGATATATCTGATACGCAGGAAAGCAGAAATGCTTATATATATCCCGCTGTTCCGTTATGGGAGGTAGGAGAACAGCATTATGATGATGTGAAAGAAGCGGTTATTAATGCATTCGGCGTTTCTGAATCTTCCGGTGAACTTGATAGGGTTATACTTACAGCTTCTAAAAACATGGCTGAGGATCATTTGACAGATTATTTTCACGATATTTTTTTAAGCCGTAAGGACAGTTTCTTGGAAGAACTTGATGAGTTTAATGTTAAGGCTCTGGTAAGCAGTCTGTTATCGAACAGTTTAGCATTTATGCTGCTTGAAAGGTGCGGTTTTGACGCTGACGGATATTTTGAAAGAGAGGATTTTCAAAAAGTTACGGAGTTTAACACGCCGGAACTAATGAACATATTCGGAACGGCAGTAAGCGATATTTCCGAAACAGCTTTATCAGTTGTTGCGGAAACAGTGAGAAATTTTGAAAATCGCACATTTGCACAGAATAATTCAAAGATATATAATGAAAAAGCTGATAATAAAGCTGATGAAAGGAGTTTTAATAATGGAGAAGCTGAATTACAAGGAACAAGACGGAGTTTATCTTCCCGACCTGGAGGGAAAGCCTCAGCAGGAGGTTTATGGGAAGTTCGCATTTCTTCGCCGGCAATATCTTATGAAACAAAGGTACGGAGTGTATCTGAATTATCTGACAACGGGAACACTCAACAGTCACCTGAAAGAGATACAGAAACAGGCGGAGGAGATGATGGAAATAACCGTTCGGCAAATGATGGAGTTACAAGGCGTGACAGAGAAACTGAAAGCTCAGAATCAATTAGAGTGGATAAGGAAAATGAACAATATCAATCAGTCAGCAGAAGAAATGATATTAAAAGACCTGATATACTCATAAACGGAAAGTCCGGCAGTAATAAGCTGCCGGATTTTGATTTTTCACTTAACGAACAGCTTTCACTTTTTGATTACAGCTATGAAAATGACAGCAGTTATATTGAAACTGAGTATTCATTGTCTGATGAAGTTATAAGCAGTGTTCTTAGAAGCGGAACAAATGACAAGGACGGAATTTATCATATTGCAGCCGAATTTATGAGGAAAAAGTCCCCACAGGAAATAACATTGTTTTTAAAGAAAGAATACGGTACAGGCGGAAAAGGACTTGTAATTGATAATACAAAGTATGCAGCTTGGTTTAATGAGAACGGTATCCGTATAGCATACGGAAGCTCTGTATATCATGCCCGTCATTCTGTTTTGCTTTCATGGGAAGATGTTTATAAACGCATAAACGATTTACTTGAAGCCGGACAATATATGCCGCAGAATCAGCTTGATAGAGTAATCAGCATACAAAGAAAAGAAGCCTCAGAATATTTGTGGTATTTGGAAAGGGAATCAACAAACTTTCCTCTTGACACTGAACTTTTTAAGGGCGGATTTCCTGATTCTACAGAAAGGATTGCAAAAGAACTTGAAAATCCCGAAGCGGTCAAAGATTTTATAGAAAAGCTTGAAAAGTTCAATGAAGAATATAAAAACGATCCCTCGCTTATTAATTTCAAATATTATTCTCCCGAAAAATCAATCGGTGATCTTAAAAATCTTCTTATACAGCCAAAAGAATACAGAGCTGATGAGAAATTTACTGATAACACAAGGCGTTTTATGAGTGAAGATGAAATAGATAACTATTTTATCACAAGAGGAAGCGGTGTATCAGGAGGAAAGTATAGAATATATCAATATTTCTCAGAAAATCATACTACGAAAGAAAAACAGGAATTTCTGAAAGAGGAATTCGGAACAGGCGGCTATTATAATGGTATTTATAATTCATGGCACGACGCTAAGGGTATTTCTTTTTCGACTGGTGATATAACAAATCCTGATGATAAGGTAACATTTAAATGGAATGACGCTGCAAAAAAGATAGGACGCCTTATTTCTGAAAAAAGATATATGACCAAAAAGGAAATAGACTATCTGCCTGATTATAAAAAAATAAACTTGCAGTGCAAATACGTGCATTTTTTTATGATGTGCCGGAAGAAGAATATCGTCCGTATTCCAAAGATATGGACTATTCAGATTCTATAAAATCAATTCGCCTTTTGCTTGAAAGTCCTGAAAAGACAGAAACGCTTTTAAATAATATGAATTTGATTTTAGATAGCACAAATAATACTAACCGATTATATGAAAGTATGAAACTGGCTGTTCAGAATCTTACTGATTATAAAAACGGCAATTACAGCCTGTTTCCTGAAACGAAAACAAAAGAGGTTGGTTTTTCTGTACCACCTTTAGAAAAGGAAATATATCAGCCTAAAAAGGAAGAAGCTGTACAGGAGCAGAAAAAGTCTGAAAAGCATTTGGCTTCTGTTTCAGGTAAAAAGGGTGAAAATTATCGAATTACCGATATGCACCCGTCTTACGGAGGAGCAAAACACCGTTTTCAGTCTAATATTGAAGCTATCAGAATTTTAAAGCAATGCGAGGAGGAAAATCGTCAGGCATTGCCTGAGGAACAGGAAATACTTGCAAAATATGTTGGCTGGGGCGGTCTTTCTAACGCCTTTGATCCCGAAAATGAGGAATGGAAAAATGAATACGCTCAGTTAAAGGAATTTCTTACGCCTGATGAGTACAGTTCAGCACAGGAAACAGTTTTAACCTCTTTTTATACACCGCCTGTTATTATTCAGTCAGTGTATAAAGTAATTGAAAACACAGGACTTAAAGAGGGGAATATTCTTGATCCCGGCTGCGGTATAGGTAACTTTCAGGGGCTAATACCTGAAAGTATGAAAAATGTTAAGATGTACGGTATAGAACAGGATTCCGTTTCAGGAAGAATAGCAAAGCTTCTCTATCCTGAAAATCAAATTGACATAACCTCCTATGAAAATACTGATTTGCCGGATAATTTCTTTGATGTAAGCGTGGGAAATATACCTTTCGGTTCATATCAGATAGCAGATAAAAAATATGACAGACTGGGACTGTATGTTCACGATTATTTTATTGTTAAAACCCTTGATAAACTTCGTCCGGGCGGAATAATGGCAGTAATAACAACTAAAGGCACTATGGATAAAAAAAGTTCCGATGTGCGTAAATATATAGCTCAGAGAGCAGAGCTTTTAGGAGCGATTCGTCTGCCTGACAACACATTTTCTAAAAATGCAGGCACACAAATTACCTCTGATATTTTGTTCCTGCAAAAGAGAGAACGTGTAATAGACATAGAACCTGACTGGATACATTTAAATGAAGATGAAAACGGACTTGCGGTAAACAGCTATTTTGCCGAACACCCTGAAATGATCTTAGGCAAAATGGTTATGGAATCTTCACCGTACGGTATGCAGAGTGCCTGCAAGCAGGTAGATGGAACAAATCTTGAAGAAATGCTTTCTGAAGCAGTTAATAAAATTTATGCCGATATTCCTGATTATGAGCACCAACGTGATGAGGAAGCTGAATCAATACCAGCTGATCCGTCTGTTAGAAATTTTAGTTTTACCGAAGTTAATGGAAAGCTGTATTATCGTGAAAACAGCCGAATGATAAGATTGCACCCGTCTGATACAGCGGCAAGCCGTATAAGCGGAATGATAAAAATACGTGACTGCGTCAGAAATCTGCTTGAAATGCAGGCTGACGATTATCCTGACGAGGACATAAGAAAGGAACAGTCAAGGCTTAATTATCTTTATGATTCCTATACAGCTTCATACGGTATTTTAAATTCAAGGGCGAATAATCTTGCGTTCAGAAGCGACAGCTCTTACGGTCTGCTCTGTTCTCTTGAAATACTTGATGATGAAAAGCAGTTTTCACGCAAAGCGGACATTTTTACTAAACGCACCGTTAAACCGAAAGTAACCGTTAATGCAGTTGATAATGCTTATGAAGCCCTTGCATTGTCACTGAACGAAAAGGGTTTGATTGATATAGGCTATATGAACTCTCTTTACGGCAAAGGCATGGAAAAGCTCACAGAAGATTTAAAGGGTAAGATATATCAGAATCCTTTGACTGCACATGACGAACTTACCGGTTGGGAAACAGCCGAAGAATATTTATCGGGAAATGTACGCCGCAAGTTTGAAGCTGCACAAAAAGCAGCGGAAACTGATAAAAAGTATGAGGAAAATGTAAAAGCTCTTGAAAGAGTATTGCCTAAAGATTTAGGTCCCGGAGATATAAAGGTACAGCTGGGAACGACATGGATACCAAGCGGCATAATTGATCAGTTTGTATATGAACTTTTAAATCCGAGTGCAAATTTCAGGGATAAAATAAACGTAAAGTTTATGGAAAGTAACGGAGAATGGTATGTAAGCAATAAGAATATAGACAAGGGAAATGTCAATGCAATTTCAAAGTACGGTACAAAAAGACTTAATGCGTATTGGATAATTGAATCAAGTCTTAATCTGCGTACTGTTCGTGTTTGGGATAAAAAATATGATTCCGTAACCGGAAAAGAAAGCAGAGTTCTGAACCAAAAAGAAACTGCGCTTGCACAGAATAAGCAGGAAATCATACAGCAGAAGTTTGAAGCGTGGATATGGCAGGACGCTGACAGGCGGAAAAAGTTATGTAGAATATATAATGACAGATTTAATTGTTTAAAACCAAGAGAGTACGACGGTTCTCTGCTGACCTTCCCTGAAATGAATCCTGAGATAAGCCTTAATTCTCATCAAAAAAATGCGGTGGCTAGAATTGTTTTCGGAGGAAATTCTTTGATTGCTCATGCAGTAGGAGGAGGAAAGACCTTTACAATGTGTGCTGCATGTATGAGATTAAAGCAGCTCAAAATAGCTTCAAAGCCTATGATCACTGTGCTTGACAATACCCTTTATGACTTTGCCGCCGCTTTTATGAGTCTTTATCCAAACGCAAATATACTTCTTGCAACGGAACAGGACTTTGAAAAGCGTAATCGCCGTAAATTTTTCGCCCGTATTGCTACAGGCGAGTATGACGCCGTTATCTTAACTCACACTCAGTTTGGAAAAATTCCGATTTCCTATGCTCGTCAGGAACGCTTAATAAAAGAGAATATTCAAGAAATTACAGATGGAATTTCTCGACTGAAATCAGATAAGGGAGAAAGGATTACTATTAAACAGTTGGAAAGAACTAAAAAGTCGCTTGAGTCAAAGCTAAAAAAATTGAGCGACCAGTCAAAGAAAGACGATATAATTTCATTTGAGGAGTTAGGTGTTGACTGCCTGTTTGTGGACGAGGCAGATATGTTTAAAAATCTTTATTTGCATACTAAGATGGGCAATGTTTCAGGACTTGCACAGACTGAATCCCAAAAGGCAAGCGACTTATTTCTTAAAACAAGATACCTTGACGAGATAACCGGCGGAAACGGCGTTATTCTTGCTACAGGAACTCCTATTTCAAATTCTATTGTAGAAATATATACAATGCAAAGGTATATTCAGTATGGTTTATTAAAAGAAATGAGACTTGATTATTTTGACGCATGGGCGTCAAACTTCTTTGTAAAAACCTCAAAAATGGAACTTAAACCGGAGGGCAGCGGATTTCAGATGAAAACCCGTCTTGCCTATTACAAAAATGTACCTGAGCTTATAAATATGTTTAAATGTGCGGCAGATATACAAACTGAGGATATGCTTGATCTTCCGAAACCAAAGGCAGTATATAAAAAGGTAGTTACTCCGCCTACGGAAGTACAAATTGAAATGCTTAATAAAAGAGCCGAAAAAATACGAAAAGGAAATGTTGATCCAAAAGAAGATAACATGCTTGTGATCACCAATGACGGAAGAAAGCTTGCATTGGATCAGAGAGTCATCAATCCAAAACTTCCTGATGATCCTGACAGCAAGGTAAACGCCTGTGTTAAAAACATTTTGGATATATGGGAAAAAACCAAAGATAAACGGCTTACTCAGTTAGTTTTCTGCGATATGTCAACTCCTGACGGAAAATACGATCCTATTGAAATGGTTGAAAAAGACGGCGTTTTTGTAGTTGAAGAAAGAAAACAATGGAATGTTTATCAGGATATAGCCGATAAGCTTATCAGTGCGGGAGTTCCGGCTAATGAAATTGCTTTTATTCATGAGGCTAAGAACAACAAGCAAAAGGACGCTATTTTTGCAAAGGTACGAACCGGTAAGATACGAATACTTTTCGGCTCTACTATGAAAATGGGGGCTGGTACAAACGTGCAAAAATATCTTGTAGCGCTTCATGACCTTGATATTCCGATGAGACCACGTGATTTAGAACAAAGACACGGAAGAATGGTCAGATTCGGGAATCTAAATAAAGAAGTATATATTTTCAGGTATATAACCGAGCGTACATTTGACGCCTATATGTATCAGATGTTAGAAAACAAGCAGAGAATAACTGCTCAGATTATGACAAGCAAAGCTCCGTCACGTGTTATTGAGGACGCAGATACGGAGGTTTTATCCTATGCCGAATGCAAAGCGATAGCTACAGGCGATTCCCGTATCATGGAGTATTGTACTTTGCAAACGGAAATTAATATGCTTAACTTATTAAAAAACGATTATCTTAATCAGAAATATGAGCTTGAAGATAAGGTTTTAAAATATTATCCGTCACAGATCAGCAGCCTTGAACAGCGGGTATCCGCATATCAGAAGGACGTGGAGCATATTAAAAGCAGCCGTAATGCCGGATGTGAGTTAAAGGGAATTCTATATGCCGATAAAATGGACGCCGGCAAAGCCTTAATGAGCGTTATAAAGACAATAAATTCAGAATCTCCCGTTTTGGTCGGCAGTTACTGCGGATTTTCTTTATCTTTGAGTTTTGACGCTTTTTCTGATACGTATTATGCACATTTAAGTCATAGTCAGGGTTATAAGGTTACTATGGGAGAAGATATACGTGGAAATATAACAAGACTTGATAATTTCTTAGGAGGTCTGCCTGATAAACTTGAAAATTGCCGGAATCAATTACAGGACGCTAAAAGACAGTTGGAGACAGCTGCTGCCGAAGCGGAAAAGCCGTTTGAAAAAGAAGAGGAACTTAAAAATAAAATGACTAGATTTCAGCAGCTTAAAGTTGATTTGAAAATTGACGAGCGTAAGTATAAGGACTTTGATTCTAAGGATAAGTCCGACAGAAGTCATGATGAGAGATAGTTATACACCAAAGACGGATAAGAGCATTTCGCTCATATCCGTCTTTTAAGTTAAAATTGAAAGGAGTTGAGATCTATGCCATATATCGCACCGGATATAGTACTTGAAGCAAAAAAGATGGATTTGCTGACATATCTTAAAAATTACGAACCGGAGGAGCTTATAAAGATTTCAGGTAACACCTATTCGACCCGTACCCATGACAGTCTTAAAATATCCAATGGAAAATGGATGTGGTGGAGCAGAGGAATAGGAGGCAGGTCGGCACTTGATTATCTGATAAAAGTAAACGGCTATTCTTTTTTAGAAGCCGTAGAAACAATTACAGGCAAGTCGGCAGTATGTCCTCCCGTTTATGTAAAGGTCAAAGAAAAAACAGAAAAGAAGCTTCTTTTACCTGAGTCTAACAGATGTCAGAATAATGTGGTTATGTATCTTAAAAACAGAGGAATAGGTGCAGACATTATAAATTTTTGCATACAAACGGGACGTGTATATGAAAGTTATCCTTATCACAATGCAGTATTTGTCGGACTGGATACCAAAGGAAACACAAAGTCAGCTTCATTGCGTGGAATAAAGAGCGATTATATTGGTGAAGCTGAGGGCAGTGACAAGGAATACTCTTTTTCAATACCCGCTGAGGAAAAATCAAAATATGTACATCTGTTTGAATCGGTTATAGATTTGTTATTCTATGCCACATTGCTAAAGTTATACGGCATAAACTGGCGAAAAGATCATTTGCTATCACTTTGCGGTGTATATCAGCCTGCAAAAAATATCGAACAGAGTAAGGTTCCTAAAGCATTAACACGATATTTTAATGAATATCCTGAGATTAATACATTGGCTTTGCACCTGGATAATGATAAGGCAGGCAGACTTGCGTCTAAGGCTATAAAAACAGTACTTTCAAAGCAGTATTATATAATAGATAAGCCCCCGCCTATAGGTAAAGATTATAATGATTTTTTATGTATGAAGTTAGGAATAGGAATTACTAAGAGGGATAGTAAAAAGAACGAAAGGACTAATACAAGATGAAAAAACTCAATGTAAAAAATACATTGAGTTTTTTAAACTTAAATATTAGGGAAAATAAATTTCATAAGATTATAAACAGGTGTGCCGGCAAATGAACCGGTTCCAAAGGAAATCCCTGCAATATCAATACTTCCGCTGCTGCTTATAGGAAAGTTTACTGTGCTTAAATTATTACAACTTGCAAATGTGTTTTCTTCAAATGTCAGACTTTTATATTTATTAATTGTAACGGTTTTTAATGCAGGTAAGTTCTGAAATGCTGTTTTATATACAATTAAATCCTGTGTAGAAGAGCCTGCAAATGTTACACTTTCAAGAGATGTACATCCATTAAAAGAATCGTTATATACTCTGTCTACGTTTTCTGGTATTGTTATAGATTTTAATGAAGCACAATTTTGAAATGCACCAATGGATATATCTTTTATGCTTTTAGGTAAAGTAATATTCTCCAAGTTATAACAATCCTTGAAACAACATTGCGATATTGCTGTTAATTTTGAAGAAAGATAATTAAAAGAAACTGTTTTTAAATTTGTGCACCCTTTAAATGAATTTTGATAAATATAATCTACATTATCCGGAATAGCAATAGATGTTAATGATGAACAGTTATAAAAACATCCTATTTCTATTCTGCTTAATTTTGAATTTGTGGCAAAAGAAATTTCCGTTAATTTTGTACAATCAGCAAAAGCACTTCCCTGTATAGTTGTAACAGAACTTGGGATTGATATATATGTAATATTTGAATTTCTGAAAGAATTATTTCCTATTGCTCTCATATTTTCAGAAATATAAACTCTTTTTAATGTAGTATTATTTTCAAATGCATAATGATTAATATATGTAAAAGGATATGAAACTCCGTTTTCCACAATTACAGACGGTATTGTCAGCGTTGATGATGTACCTGTATAACCTGCTACAGAAACTTCAGTATGATTATAATTAAATTGATATTCCAAACCATAAGAAGTTGTTTCTGCACTAACGGAAATACTGTTTACAAATGGGATACTATTAGAAAATATGCAGCAGAAACTGGCGGAAAGATCATCTGTTATCACTTTGCGGTGTATATCATCATGCAAAAAATATTGAACGAAATAAAATAAGCCGCCTATAGGTAAAGATTATAATGATTTTTTGTGTATGAAGCTAGGACTTAAAATTACAAAAAGAGAAAAAAGGAGTTATGTAAGATGAAAAAAGAATATAATGTGACTATAACCGAAACTCTGCAAATGACAATTGCTGTTGAAGCGGAGAATTTGGCGGAAGCTGAGGAGATAGCAGAAGAAAATTGGAGTAACGGCGATTACATCTTAGGTGCAGAGCAGTTTGTAGGTGCAAGCTTTACTGCTGATGATAAGACAAGAACAAAGGAATATGAAAGGTAGAGTAATTTGATAAGTAATAAAAATATAATATGGAGCGATATTGATCTGAATTTTGACGATTGGAAAGAGGATTTAAAGGCGGAATATCCTGAAATGAATGATGACCAACTTTACAATTTAATGTATGAGATAAACGGCGGTTATCTTGAAGATGAAAGAATAAATCTTGATATTCAGCTTTCAAAACCTATAATAGTAATAGCAGATTTAGGGTTATGGAACGGCAGAAAAAGCGGATACAAAATGATTGACAGTGGGAATATAAAGGATTGCCTTTATTCCGACTGTGATTCAAACGAGTGGTATGTAGACCAAAAAGGCGATTTAAGATGTACGGCTATACATCATGACGGAACAAATCATTATCTTTATCGTGTTATAAAAGATAAAGCAACAGAAAACCAAGTAAATAAATTATTAAATCTTATTTATTTCGATAAAGCAACCCGTTCTGATATAGTTCGTGTTACAAATCGTCTGGGCGATGATATAGGAAAAGTCTATGGCTGGGAATTTGATAAAAGAAGCAGTAAAAGAGATATGGCGAGATAAAGAGATTTTAAAATATAAATATTATATTAAATGAAAGGAACGAATGAAAATGAAAGTATTAATGGTAGAGCCGCATAAAAACGCTTATGAGTCTGACATAGGAAACGATCTTAAATCAATGCAGGAAGCAGTAGGCGGCTCAATAGAAGCCGCATATTTTTTTGAAGAGCCTGTTTCTCTTGTTTGCAATGAGGAAGGTAAAATTAACGGACTTGAATTAAATCGATCTGTAAGAAATGAAGACAACGAAATAATGGATATAGTGGCTGGTACATTTTTTATATGCGGATTAAATGAAGATAATTTTGATTCGCTTACTTCTGAACATATGGAAAAGTTTAAGAAAATGTTTTTGAATCCCGAAATTTTTATGAAAACATATGACGGAATAAAATCAAGAAAAGTGTCCGAAAGTTATTTTATCAATAAAAAACCTAAAGATTATGAAAGGTGAAATATGTAATGCAATAACAGCGAAGCGGATAATGCATTATACCAGCAAGCAACGCCTTTTGGGGACAAAAGGCAAATATCAGGAGAACATTTCCCCTGAAACCCCAGATTAAGAGGTGATAAAAAATGATAATGTTTTTGTCAGGAATGATAGTAGGAGGAGTGATAGGTGTTTTTATAATGTGTTGCATGCAAATTAATCGGATTGAAAGTGAGAATAGGTATGAACAAAAGAACGATAGAAATTAAAGTACGTTTAAATAATAACGAAGCTGAATTACTGAATAAGCATGTAAAGAAAAGCGGATTATCCCGTGAAGCGTATCTGCGTCAGATAATAAAGGGTCTAGTACCTAAGAATACTCCTCCCCCTGATTATTATTTGATGATGAAAGAGCTACACAAAATCGGAAACAATCTTAATCAGATAGCACAGAAAGCTCATGTGCTGAATGTTGTTGACGTACAGCGATATGATAAAGCTGTACGCCATTTTGAACAGACAGTAAGAGTTATAACAGAAGCGGTTGTTTTACCGGATAAAGCAGAATAAATGGCAGTTACATCAATTTGGAGCGTTAAGGGGTGGCTGGGCAAAGTAGTTATTTACATTCAGAATCCTGACAAAACAACTAACCCTGACTATATAAAAATACCCAAAATGACAGACAAAGAAGAACAGTCATTGACAGATGTAATTGCATATGCAGTCGATCAGGAAAAGACTAATGGAAAATCAGATAATTTGAATCTAGATAACGAGGATATACCCATAATGCAGCAATATGTTTCAGGTGTTAATTGTACTCCTATGACTGCAAGGAGCGAAATGCTCGCAGTTAAAAAGCGATATGGAAAAGACGAAGGCATTATGGCATTTCACGGTTATCAGTCTTTTGCACCATATGATGATATAACTCCTGATACAGCACATAAAATGGGCATTTTGCTTGCGGAAGAATTATGGGGCGATCGTTTTCAGGTACTGGTTGCAACACATCTTGATAAAGAAAATCATCTTCATAATCATTTTGTGGTTAATTCCGTATCCTTTATTGACGGTCTGAGGTATCATCGTACCAAAAAGGATTATTACAATATGCGTACTGCTTCTGATAAATTGTGCCGCCAATTTGGATTGTCTGTAATTGAAAACGCCGAATATGGAAAATCAAAGCACTATGGTGAATGGAAAGCTGAAAAAGAGGGACGTCCTACATGGCGTGGCTTAATTAAATCCGATATAGACAAAGCTATTGCAAAGTCGCTTACTGAAAAACAGTTTTATCACTATTTAAAAGAAATGGGCTATGCAATTAAATTCGGAAAAGATATAACAGTCAGACCACAGGGTAAGGACAGAGGAATGAAGCTTGCCCGTAATTTAGGTAATGAATATACAAAAGAATCAATATGCCGTCGTATTCTGAATAATCACAAGGTTAAAGCTGAAAAACCATACGAGAACAAAACAGTTTTTTACCGATTATCAGGTAATCATAAAGCATCTAAAAAAATAGGCGGTCTAAGAGGATTGTATTTTTACTACTGTTATCTTTTAGGTGTATTGTCTAAGAAGCATTCTGTTAATCCAAACAAGGTAAGGTTGATTATTCGGGAAAATTTAATTAAACTAGATGAAATAAATAAGGAAACAAGGCTGCTTTGCCGTAATCATATTGATACGGCTGGGCAGCTTTTTTCATATAAAGAAAATCTGCAAGTCAGTATGAAGCAGCTTGTTGATAAAAGACAGCATTTAAGGTACAAAAGCAGAAATATCAAGGATAATGAAAAGCTGTCGGAAATCAAATCGGAAATTGCAGATATGACAAAGCAGATCGGTGAATTTAGAAAGGAAGTGAAGCTATGTGACGGGATTATAAAACGGTCAAATATTATGAAAGACAAGATAGAATCAGTACGGCAGGAAAAGGAGGAAAGAATGAATGAACACATCAGGCGAAGCCGCTGATCAGATTGTGCGTATGTCGCTTGAAGCGGGTGAAGCTGCGTTAAAAATAACAGGGGCCGGTGCAAAACATATTGCAGCGGCTCTATATGTTATTTTGAAAGATAAGAAAAAAACTAAAGGCAAGACCAGACTTGAAACACTGGTGCGTTCCTGCAAACCGCTTACAGTATTTTCAGTAAAAAACAGCGATTTAAAGGATTTTGTAAAGGAAGCTAAGAGATACGGTATTTTATATTGTGCTGTACGTTCTAAAAAAGGCTTTAAAGACGGTATGACAGATATAATCGTTAAGGAGGAGGACGCAGCAAGAATAAACAGGATCGTTGAACGCTTGCAGCTTGCTTCTGTCGGTGATACTGCAAAAATCAAAACTAAAATTGAGAGAAGTAAATCAGAAAAAACAGAGTCGTTAAAAACTCATACAGTTCCCGAAAAAGATATGCCGGAAAAATCTGAGGAAGATAAGCTTATGGAAGAACTGCTTGGAGAGCCGATTCAAAAAGAAGGTAAAAAACAGGAAAACCCCTCTTTGGCAAAGACCGAAAGCCCCCATCGGTCCGAGCCTACATTAAAGAAAGAAAACAACTACAGGGGGAATACTTCTAAATCTGCTAAGAAACCGTCTGTAAGAGCAGAATTGAAAAGAATACGTGAAGGCAGAAAAGCAGACGTTGATAAATCTGACCAAAATTCACGTTCAAAGGATATTAAGCCTAAAGGTCAGAAACAGTTAGCTCACAGACAGCCTAATATCAAAAAGAAGAAAAATATTAAAGAGAGGTAAGTTTTATGGATAATTTTGATTCTATATTAAATGTAAGTGCTGTTAATACAAATGATAAAACATCTGTATTTGCGGCGGAAAGTAAAGAAAATCGTAATCACTGTTATGATATGTCTGAAAAAATGACAGAAAAAATCGCTTCAGATTCAAATGCGTTTCAAATATTTCTTGATGTTCAAAGCAGATTTGACAGATATACGGCAAATAACGCTTTACTGATTACGGCACAAAATCCTGAAGCACAAAAGCTTGGCAATTATGGTTATTGGAGAGAACAAGGTGCATATGTAAAAAGACAGGAAAAGAATAATCCTATTTTTATTTTAGAACCGGGAAAGGAATATACTCGTGATGACGGTAGTATCGGAACATATTACAATGCAAAAAAACTATACGATATTTCACAGACTACACTACAGGAAAAGCCGCAGCAGAATGCAAGTATAGATGAAAAACTTCTTATTCGTGCTTTGATAAGCAGACCGCCTGTTAATATATCCGCTTGCGAGCCTGATAAAATGCCTGAAAACAAAGGAGCTGTGTTTGTTCCAGAGGACAATTGTATTTATGTAAGAAAAGGAATGAATGCAAAGGATATTTTCAGAAGTTTGACAGTAGAGCTTTCCTTAGCCGGATTTGCCAATAAGGATAAGGACTATTACCGTGACGGTTATGCGTTTAATGCATATTGTGCTTCATATCTATTATGCAAAAAATATGGAATTGAAACAAAAGGATATTTTGATTTCAGCAATGCTCCTGGATACTTTAGAGGCATGGATAATCAGGAAGTACGGGGAGAATTGAATAATATTCGTGAATCTGCTTCGGATATTTCATTGAGAATGTCAAGAATACTTGAACAAGGAAGGAATCCCAATCAGCGTGAACAATCCCGATAAAAAATAGACGGAGGGGTATATGAGTAAAAATATAATTAAACTTGAGTTAAGTATGTCTGATTATGGAGTTATTTATAACACTTATAACACATTGATAAATGAAAGAAATCAAAAATTAAAGAATGGTATGTCTACAGAAGTTATTGATGATGTTTTAATAAAAATCATAGATTCAAAACCTAAAGAAAAAAAGGAGAAAAAAAAACGTGAAACAAGATGACAGGCATACAGTACTGATATTATCAGCTTGCGGACTGTTACCTGTTATATGGTTTGCTTTATTGACAGCTCCGTATATATCACATGGCTTGTTTTATGTAATAGAATACTTGCCGGAAGCAATGCGGAATCCATTTAAAATAGAATTATGCAGGGACAGTTTAAAAACTGTCCTTATTTTTTTACTTGTTTACGGTATGGGTATCGGCATTTACTTTTCTACACGAAGAAACTACCGCAAGGGAGAGGAACACGGTTCTGCAAAATGGGGCAATGCTCATGAAGTAAATAAAAAATACAGCAATCCAAAATTTGAGGTAAATAAAATATTAACTCAGAATGTCAGTATATGCTACAACAGCAGAAAGCATTTGAGAAATATGCTGACTTTAGTTATCGGAGGAAGCGGTGCAGGTAAGACAAGATTTTATGCAAAGCCCAATCTCATGCAGGCAAATACTTCATTTGTGGTCTTAGACCCTAAGGGCGAGAATTTGCGTGATACAGGACATCTTTTAGAAGAAAAAGGCTATGAGATTCGTGTATTGGATTTAATAGAAATGGAAAAAAGCCATTGCTATAATCCGTTTGTCTATCTCAGAAATGATAACGATGTACAGCGGCTTGTAACAAATTTATTCAAGGCAACTACTCCGAAAGGTGCACAGTCACAAGATCCTTTTTGGGATACCGCAGCTTCTATGCTTCTGTTAGCGTTGATATTTTACCTTAAATACGAAGCACCGGAGGAAGAACAAAACTTTCCTATGGTTATGGAGTTGCTAAGGGCAGGAGAAGTGCATGAAGATGATGACAGTTATCAAAGTCCCCTTGACGAACTGTTTGAAAGATTGGAAATGCGTGAACCTGACCATATTGCAGTAAAGTACTACAAGGATTATCATTCAGGAAGCGCTAAAACTCTGAAATCCATTCAAATCACACTAGCGGCAAGGTTGGAAAAATTCAATTTGTCAAGCCTTGCAGCTTTGACCGCAACAGACGAGCTTGATTTATCGTCATTAGGAGAAAAGAAAACAGTGTTGTTTGCTTTGATACCGGACGATGATACAAGCTATAACTTTTTAGTATCAATTTTATATACTCAGTTATTTCAGCAGTTATTCTACCTTGCTGATCATAAATACGGAGGCAGACTTCCTGTACATGTGCATTTTCTAATGGACGAATTTGCAAATGTTTCGCTTCCTGATGATTTTGACAAAATATTGTCAGTTATGCGTTCAAGAGAAGTAAGTGTATCTATAATTCTTCAGAATTTAGCACAGCTTAAAGCCCTTTTTGAGAAGCAATGGGAAAGCATTGTCGGTAACTGTGATGAATTTTTATATCTTGGCGGCAATGAACAAAGTACTCATAAGTATGTCAGCGAACTTTTAGGAAAAGCCACTATCGATACTAACACATACGGAAAATCGACAGGTCATTCAGGTAACTATTCTACTAATTATCAAATATCGGGGCGTGAGCTTTTAACACCCGATGAGGTGCGTATGCTTGATAACCGTTATGCACTTCTTTTTATAAGGGGTGAACGTCCGGTGATGGACTTAAAGTATGACATTATGAAACATCCGGACGTTGATATGACCGCAGACGGCAAAGCCGGAATCTATTATCATGGCGAGATAAATCAGGCAATAGCTGATATTTCGCTTGGAGATAGCTTTGACGGAGAAATCAACGGAGAACAACCGCAAACAGATTTATTTGAACTTTTATCTGATGAGGATTTAGAAGCCTTATTAGATGAGTAATAAGCAGGAGAAACAAATTATGAATAAACCAAACAAAACAAATATTAATAAGCCGACTAGAATTTATAAGGTAATGATATTACTTGCGGCTATGATTTTAACGTCAGCATTATGCTTTACAACAGTTTATGCCGCTGACGATCCGTTGCAGGTAGTAAACAATCTGTCTGATTTCATATTCGGACTTATCCGAGCTATAGGATTGATACTGTTGGGATTCGGAATAGTGCAAGTGGGACTATCTCTTAAATCTCACGATCCAAGTCAGAGAGCCAATGGATTTTTGACTTTGGCAGGCGGAGTTATTATTACGTTTGCAAAAGAAATCCTTAATTTGATAACAGGATAAAATATGAGCAGGCTTTAAGTCTGCTCATTATCATATGAAAAGGAGGATTAAAATGTCAGATAATTGGGTAGTTCAAAACTTGGACAATGCCCTAAATACATGGAACAATAAATTATCGGAAATATGGCAGCTTGTTTCGCAATCTCCTGAAGAGTTTAAAGGCGGAGGAATATGGGAAGTAATTAAGGATATACATGGAGCTTTGCAAGCAATAGGTTATGCGTTACTTGTTTTGTTTTTTGTTATTGGAGTAGTTAAAACCTGCGGCAGTTTTACAGAGGTCAAGAAACCCGAACATGCATTGAAGTTGTTTATCCGTTTTGCACTGGCAAAGGGCGTTATCACACATGGATTAGAGCTGATGATGGCTTTGTTTAATATAGTCCAGGGAATAACAGCAAAAATCATGGATTCAGCAGGTTTCGGTTCATCTTCAAAAACGGTATTACCTGACAATCTTATAGAAGCTATAGAGGACTGCGGATTTTTTGAGAGCATTCCATTATGGGCAGTAACGCTGATAGGGAGCCTGTTTATTACCGTATTAAGCTTTATAATGATTATGAGTGTGTACGGAAGATTTTTCAGATTATATCTTTATACTGCAATAGCTCCTGTTCCGTTGTCAACCTTTGCGGGAGAACCAACGCAAAATATAGGAAAAGGATTTATTAAGTCTTATTCGGCAGTATGTCTTGAGGGTGCAATCATAGTTCTTGCCTGCATTATATTTTCTCTGTTTGCCTCCTCCCCTCCTGCGGTCGATACAGATGTGTCGGCTGTAACTATGGTATGGAGTTATGTAGGCGAATTGGTTTTCAATATGCTGGTACTTGTGGGTGCTGTCAAAATGGCTGACCGTGTGGTTAAGGAAATGATGGGATTGTAAATTAAAAGTTTATTGACAAGATAGTATAAAATGAGTATAATGTAGTTAGAATAATACTATCAAAGGAGAGATTGTTATGAATATACGTCCGTCGGCAGCAATAAGACAAAATTATAATGAAATTGCCGAGCTTTGCAAGAAAAGTAAAGAACCTATTTTCCTCACTAAAAACGGCGAGGGAGATTTGGTAGTTATGGATATTGAAACCTTTAATAAAAGAGAAAAAATGCTCAAACTGCGTGAAGAGCTTTTAGCTGTCGAGGAGGACAGACTTCATGGCAGTAAGGGCTATTCAGCCTGCGAGGTTGCTGAAATGATGAGAAAAGTAATCGGAGAGGAAGCTGACGGCAATGGACGAGCAGAATAAGTATACAGTAATTGTTTCGGAACATGCTAAGCAAATGCTTGTATCACATGCTGCGTTCCTTGCTCAGACAAGCGTTAATGCTGCTCAGCGGCTTGCAGATTCTTTTGAAAAAATAGCAGGCTCGTTGGAATTTATGCCGCAAAGATGTACATGGCTAACAAATGAATTTATTCCCCGTAATATGTATCGTTACATTTTGTTTGAAAAGAGATATATGATTATATTTCAGATAAAAGATAATACGGTATATGTGGACCATGTCATTGATTGCCGTCAGGATTATGAATGGCTTATATTATAAAAATAAGAATAACAGATTGAAACGTCGCTTATTGAGCGGCGTTTTTTATTTATCATGCGGAGGTATTTATGAACAGAGATAATAAAATCAATAATGCTAGTGAGTAAGAAGATCACGATAAATGGTATCGTGATGAATTTAAGAAACCGTTAGAAGAAATACAACAGGATATTTTCTTTAGGGCGGATAATTTTGAGCATGAAGATTGGTACAATGAATTTTTAATATATACCAAAATCGGAGTGTGTAATCCGCTGCCGGAACATTGTTCAGATGTTCAGAAAGCATTGAAAATTATGGGATATAGTACCCGTGTTGCTGAACAAAACGGAAAAACATATATTGTTCCGGATAATAACAGGAGTAAGCAGCACAAACAGAAAGAATCTTACGAAAGATAAAAAACTCCGATTTATATATCGGAGTTAAAATTAACAGGTTTGCCTGTTCGTGGATCAATTAAATTGTTTTTTTCATCGAAAGTAATGCTGTTAAGAGGTACGCCTAATTCTCTGGCACGCTGAATTTGCCATGATATAAAATCATCTTCAAAGCGGTTGCTTCTTTTGCTTTTGATTTTTTTAATCAAGGAATACATCCATGATAAAGCAACAAGACCTATCAATATGTAAAGCCCTAATAAAACTTTAGATTCGTTTTTTGTAGTCCAGTCAGTATAAAATGTGCTAATGGTTGCCGCTAAAAAATAAATAAGCGGTAAGGTCAAACGAAGCTTGCCTGCGACTTTAAAAATCAGAGAAAAAGTAAATATTATTACGGAAAAGGATATTGACAGAATAAACGCACTTTTCATGCAGTCACCTCTTAATATATAATTTACATGACTAATTATACCAAAAAAAACTAAAAAACGCAAGGAGGAAATAACTTGGAGGTAAAAATAAATCGAGAAATCCGTAATTATACGGAGTCAATGTTTTTCGGATTGTCAATGAGGCAATTCATATTTTCTTTGTTAGCATGCGGCGTTGCCGTCGGACTGTATTTTTTGCTGTGCCCATATGTAGGGACTGAAACTGTAAGCTGGATGTGCATTTTGGGAGCAGCGCCGTTTGCAGCATTAGGTTTTATACAGTATCACGGAATGAATGCCGAACAATTTCTATGGGCTTGGATAAAATCCGAGATTCTTGTTCCTAAGTGTATGGTATTTCAGCCGGAAAATATTTATTATGAAGCATTAAAAAATTGTATTGATAATCATCAAAAGGAGGAATTGAAAAGTAATGATTAAAACATTAAAAAATACATTTAAACAGGATAAAGAGAAATTTGCCATACCCAGCAGCGTTCAGCAGGCAATTCCTATTCAAGCGATTTGGCAGGACGGGATTTTTCAGGTGGGCAGAAACAAGTTTTCAAAAACATTTAAATTCACAGACATTAATTATGCGGTTGCGGGCAGAGAAGATAAAGAAACAATGTTTCTTGAGTACAGTGAGCTTTTAAACTCGTTTGACAGTGGTGCAATTACAAAAATCACAATAAACAACAGACGTCTTAATAAACAAGATTTTGAAAAAACGATTCTTATACCAATGCGGGAGGACGGTCTTGACTTATACCGTAAAGAATATAACGACATACTTTTGGAAAAGGCAACAGGTTCAAACAGCATAATACAGGAAAAGTATGTGACCGTATCTGTATTTAAGAAAAATATAGAAGAAGCAAGAAATTATTTTACACGAGTAGGTACAGAACTTGTATCACATTTTGCGCATTTAGGCTCAAAATGTGTTGAAATGAATGCTGAGGATAAGTTAAGAGCATTGCATGATTTTTACCGAACAGGAGAAGAAACCGGTTTTCATTTCGATTTGTCGGAAACTATGAAAAAAGGACACAGCTTCAAGGATTTTATATGTCCTGACAGTCTTGAATATGAAAAGGATCACTTTAAAATGGGTACACGTTTCGGACGTGTACTTTTTTTACGGGAATATGCAAGCTATATAAAGGACAGTATGATTGCAGAACTGACAGATATTAATCGTAATTTAATGATGAGTATTGATGTTATACCGATACCGACGGACGAAGCCGTCAGAGAGGTTGAAAACCGTTTGTTAGGGGTAGAAACAAACATTACAAACTGGCAGCGCAGACAAAACGCCAATAATAACTTTTCCGCCGTTGTGCCTTACGATATGGAACAGCAGAGAAGGGAAAGCAAGGAGTTTTTGAATGACCTTACTTCAAGAGATCAGAGAATGATGTTTGCTACTGTTACTCTTGTACACACAGCAGACAGTTTAGAGCAGTTGGACGAGGATACCGAAACACTGCTTACTGCTGCAAGAAAACATCTATGCCAGTTTGCAGTTTTAAAATATCAGCAGATGGACGGACTTAATACTGCACTTCCGATAGGACATAGAAAAATCAACTCCCTGCGTACTCTTACTACCGAAAGTCTTGCAGTGCTCATGCCGTTTCGGGTTCAGGAAATAATGGACGAAGGAGGTATTTACTGCGGAGAAAATGCAATATCTCATAATCTTATAATGTGCAATAAGGCTAAACTTTTAAATCCTAATTCATTTCTTTTAGGTGTTCCGGGAAGCGGTAAATCATTTGCGGCTAAAATGCTGATAGTTTTTCTGGCACTTGCCACCGGAGATGATATTCTTATATGCGATCCCGAACGAGAGTACGCCTCACTCATTGAAGCAATGGGCGGTGAAGTTATACGAATTGCCGCAGGCAGCAAAGACCACATAAATGCAATGGATATGGTAGACGGTTATGGTGACGGACGAAATCCGGTAATAGATAAATCCGAGTTTGTATTATCTTTATTTGAACAGCTTGATTCAAAGGGAATAAGCGCTAAAGAAAAATCAATAATTGACCGATGTACAGACGCAGTTTATGAAGATTATAAAAACGGCGGAAGCGTACCTACGCTATGTACTTTAAGAGAAAAGCTGCTTGAACAGTCGGAAAAAGAAGCACAAGACTTAGCACTTTCGCTTGAATTGTTTACAAGCGGAAGTCTTGACGCTTTTGCACATGAAAGTAATGTTGATGTTAATAACAGAATGATAGTTTATGATATTATGGATTTAGGAAAGCAGTTAAAAACTATGGGACTTCTGGTTATTACCGATGCAATGCTCAACAGAGTGACGGAAAACTGGAAGAAGGGTAAGCGTACCCACATCTTTTTAGACGAATTTCATGTTGTATTTGAAAATGAATATTCCGGAGCATTTTTCAATTCTGCATGGAGAAGATTCAGAAAAAGAAACGCTTTTCCTAGCGCTATTACTCAAAATGTAGAATATTTGCTCGATTCTGTTCTGGCAAGCAGTATGCTTTCAAACTCAGAGTACATTGTTATGCTCAATCAGGCGGCTTCTGACCGTCAGAAGCTTGCAGAACTATTGAATATTTCAAATGAACAGATGAGTTATATAACAAATGCAGATGCCGGATGCGGTTTAATCAAGTACGGAAGCTCGCTTGTACCTTTTATTAATAAGTTCCCTAAAAATACACGTTTGTATAAGCTTATGACTACCAAACCGGGCGAGGACAGTGCTAACAGACGATAAAAAGGAGGATTAAATATGGATTACAAATTAAGTGAAGATGAAAATTACCATGTGCTTATAGACGAACTCGATAAAAGAGGTTTAGATAAGGAACGTAATGAAGTGGTTGGTCTTGTACATTATTTAGAAAGTATGGAACAGCAATTTACAAATGTTTTAGATGAATTACAGCAGGTACGATGTCAGCTTGAAAAAATTCAGGATAAGGGAATACGTAAAACAATATTAAAAATTACAGACAAAGCAAAAGAAGCTGTTAAGAAGTCATTATCAAAAATAAATACTGTCAAAAGCAACTTATCTCATTTCTTTAAAAATGTTAGCAAAGGAATAAAAAACCGAAGTACTCAGACGCTGAAAAAAGCAGTAAGAGGACTAAGAATCCCTGATGTTTTAGCACAAATCAAAATCGAGCTTAGCAATCTTAAAAACAATTTATACCGAAAGGCAAATAAAATTGAATTAGTGAAATATGAGGTCGATTCAGCTAAAAATCATATTAAAAATGCATTCAGAACTTTATTTTCAAAGGCTTACAAACCAGACAAAAAATCTGATAAAGGAATACTTTCTGTTATTAGAAAATCATTATTAAAATGCGGGAATATAGTTTCTAAAATGGAAGGAGCTGCTGACATAGCTATGAATAAATCTTCTCAATTCAGTAAAACAGAAGATAAGCAGTCAATAAAAATTGAACTGGATACATTAAAATCAAAGCATAAGTATACAATTGAAAAACCTGTTCCCGTTAAGGAACAAGCGAGATAGTTTAAATCAAAACAAAAGCAGGCTTCGGTCTGCTTTTGTATTTATATGGAGGTTAAGAATGAAAAAATTATATATGGCATTACTGTTGGTATGCGTCAGTATTTTAATCGTTTCAGGTTATAAATTAATGACCTATTACAAAGAAGATCAAAGATATATTGAAGAATTTTCAAAGCTTTCTGAAATAGCAGAATTAAATGAAACTAAAGATTACAAAACGGAGAAGCTTCCGTATTATTCGGATTTATATAATAAAAACAAGGATTTTGCAGGTTGGATTTCTATTAAAGGTACAACCATCCATTATCCTGTTATGTACACTCCTGAAAATCCTGATTTTTATCTAAAACATAATTTCGAAAAGCAGTACAGTGATTACGGTGTACCGTATATTTCAGAGGCTTGCAGTATTGCACCTCTGAGTGATAACACAATAATTTACGGTCACAACATAACAGGCGGAAGAATGTTCGGAGCATTACTAGACTATACAGATAAAGAGTTTTATGAAAATCATAAATTTATAGAGTTTAATACTTGTTATAAAAAAGGAAAATATGAAATAATTGCAGTTTTCAAGACAAGCGTTTATGACGAGCAAGGTTTTAAATACTATACATTTATAAATGCGGACAGCAAAGATGATTATATGCATTTTATTAAACAATGCAAAGAACTATCCTTTTATGAAACCGAAGCAACGGCGAAATACGGAGATAAATTAATCACAATATCTACCTGTGATAACGGTTTAAACAACAGAAGATTTGTTATAGTTGCTAAAGAATTGACATAAGAGGTAGTTTAATGGACAAAACGATAAAAACTAAAAGTACTAAAAAAGATATACGGATATTAGATAAGACTGCTGTGGTAGGTAAAAATATTCGACATAACTATGTACGAATGAAGAATAATACTGAACATAATCAGAAAAATGAACACTCTCCTGTTGATTATGCTGAAAGTAATATAGAAAATGCAGTTAAAACAACATTATATAAAACAGCAGGACAAGTAAAAAAATATAGGGGTAATGTTAAAAGAGCAAGTCAAAATAGAAAATATAATATTAATAAAGGTGAGGAATTTACACAGCCTTTTAAATCTATTGATAAAACAATTAAAAATACAGGTTATAAATTTAACACACGAAAAAATGTCAATAAAACTGTTAAAGAAGCTCACAAACTATCCGGCAAAACTGTAAAAACTGCGGAAAATACTGCACGTGTTTCTGTCAAGACTTCAAAGCAAGCGGCTAAGACTTCCAAGCGAACAGCAAAAGCGGCACAGAATTCTTACAGAATAAGCCGTGAAGTTTCAAAAAAAGCTGTAAAAACAGCTAAAACAACTATAAAAGCTACTGTAAAATCTGTTACTGCTGCTGTTAAATCATCAGCTTCTTTATTAGTTGCGGCTGGACCGATGGTAATATTAATGATATTAATTATAATATTATTTGGGGGTATTTTAAGTTTTGTTAATGATGATAGTTCAGGAACATCTAATCGTATAAGTTCGCAAGTGCAGAATTATGATATGGTTATACAAAAGTATGCTAAACAGTATGGTATATCTGAATTTACAGAACTGATAAAAGCAGTTATGATGCAGGAATCAGGCGGTCAGGGAACTGATCCAATGCAAGCGTCCGAATGCAGTTACAATACTAAATTCCCTAATAACCCAAACGGTATCACAGACCCTGAATATTCAATAAATGTTGGTATTCAGAACCTTGCTGCATGTCTAAAAGCGGCAGGCGCTGAAAATCCTATTGATATGCAAAATATACAGCTTGCTTTGCAGGGATATAATTTTGGTAACGGTTATATCTCATGGGCTAAAGAACATGGAGGTTATTCAGCTGCTAACGCAATAGAATTTTCAAATATGATGGCTAAAAAACTTGGTTGGGCTAGTTACGGAGATATAAATTATGTTAATAATGTTCTGCGTTATTATCCGTTTAGGAGTGTACCGTTAGGCATTGGCAGTGACAAGATTGTACAAATTGCTTTAACTCAGGAGGGTAATTCAGGCGGTAAACCATATTGGTCTTGGTATGGATGTTCTTCACGAATAGAATGGTGTGCTTGTTTTGTAAGCTGGTGTGCTGACCAATGCGGATATATTGACAGTGGTATGATTCCTAAGTTCTCTTATTGTCCGGCAGGAGTAGACTGGTTTAAATCAAAAAACGCATGGCAAAATGGAAGTTATACGCCTAAACCCGGAGATATTATATTTTTTGATTGGGATTATGATAATATATCAGATCATGTTGGTATTGTAGTCAAAGAAGAAAACGGAAGAGTTTATACAATAGAAGGTAACAGCAACGATATGTGTAAGCAAAATAGTTATGAAACGGGCGGCAGTGTAATTTTGGGATATGGTACTCCAAAATACTAACTTAACTTTCCTATATTTTGTTAATAATATAAAATATTTAGATTTTAGGTACAATATATTGTGTTTTGATTAAAAATAAGATAAAATTGAAAAAGGCATATATCAATAAAGATATATGCCTTAATGTTCATAAAATAAAATATTTTATGAATATAATTTTTTGTTACTTTTTATTTAAATATGTTGTAATTAATATCATTATAGCACAATTTTATTTGTTAGTAAATATGCATAATGCCAAAAGCTGTTATTGCTTTTTAGTATTTTTGCATAAGCACATACCGAGTATAATTTAAAGAATATCTGTGTCAATCTAAATATTTCTAAAGTAAAAAAAACGAAATTCAAATTTTATCAGGCAGCGAAAGAAAAAAGCTTGAAACATATTTGCTCAGTAATTTAAACCTGCCCAATCTATGCATCTTATTATGCCTTTACACCGGATTAAGGGTAGGGGAAATCTGCGGTCTCAAATGGGAAGATATAGACATAAAAAACGGATGCCTATTTGTAGCCAGAACTGTTGAAAGAATATCATTAGGAAATGGTAAAACAATGATAGTAATAGAACCTCCTAAAACAGAATCTTCAATCAGAAAAGTATATATACCTCTTTTTATTGTTGCTTTGCTGAAAAAGTATAAGGATAACTCCGATAAATATATTCTTTCGGGAAAAACAAAACCGACTGAACCGAGAGCATTACAATACAGATTCAAAAGAATTCTCAGCAAAACTAAAATCAGAGAATTATCTTTTCATTCTTTAAGGCACACATATGCTACATTATGCATTGAAAAAGGTATGGACATAAAAACTTTGAGTGAGCTTTTAGGTCATGCAGATGTAAAAATAACGCTTAACACATATGTTCATTCTTCGGATAGTCTGAAGAAAAAATATGTTAAGCGTTTAGCCGGATAAACCCGTAAATACGGCTTTTTACATACTTTTATATGTTCATAAAATATTTTATTTTATGAATAGACAAAGTTTCATAATAATATTTTAACTAAAAATTATATGCAGTCAAAAAACAAAGTGTAAAACTTTTATTGTTGTAATTCGCAGCTTGACAATAAAATATAGTTAAGGGTGCTAAAGTCGATAATTTAAATTATTTAGATTGTGATATTATCCGGAAATATTATCAATAAAAATACGTATCCACCAACGACAGTTAAGGAGGACATAATGTTCAAGAAAAAAATTCTGTCAGTTTTATCAGCAGCGGCTGTTGCTGCTTCAATGGCAGTAGGTACAGGAAACACAGCACTTGCGTTAAAAGACACAGGTTTAAGCGGTACATATACACAAGGAAGTACTATTAAAACATTTCTTAATACTGATTATGAGGGTTACGGCTCTGTAGAATTAGGCTATGAATATCTTACATTACCTGATCAGCCTTCTGCAACATTCGGTCTGATTGCATTTGATACTGATTGGAACGGCTGGACAACTACTTCAGTAGGACAGCCTAATAATCCCGAAGTAAATGTGGATTACACAAGCATTGTCACTATTGATCAGATTGAAAATTCATTGAACACCGGAAAGGAGGCTTTAGGCTTTAATCTTGTAACCGATAATTTCGGTTCAGGAGAAGTTAAGCTTAATTATGTAAAGTTTAACGATAAGCAGGGCAAAGAAGCCACAATTACCGGGTCATGGACTAAGGGAACAGCTTCGGAAATGACAGTTACAGGCGATACCGATATAAATGTTGACGCTAATCCGTATAATATTTATGTATCAGGTTTCTCAGGCTACGGATTTACGAATCCGACTGTTGATGTAACTGTTACATACAATAATGATATCGGAGAAGATTTATACAAACAGGCTTGCTTGTATTATGTAGACGGTTATCAGACAGCAGATGAAGCATGGACGCCTGTTGAAGAATTGGAGTACAAAAAAGCAGAAGCAGGTCAAACGGTTACATATTCATTTAATGTAGAACCTACAAGACACTCGTTCTTTGCTTGCTTTGACGCTTGTACTGTTAATGAAATCAAAGTTTATGATAAAGTTCCAAGTGACGTAACCATAACAGGTAACTGGACAATGGGAACTGAATCTGAAATGTTTTCAAGTGATTATAAAGTAAATGTCAACGGCGGAACAGAGAATATAGCTATCTCAAGTCTTCCATTTGACAGATACTTTAATCCTACAATTGAAGTAACAGCAAATTATGCTGAAATACCTGTCAGCGGTAAAGTGCAGGCTAAAATTTTCAATCAGAATAATGAAACGATTGCTGGTGGAGATGTTCAAGTAACTGAAACAGGAGAAAAGGTATATACCTATGAGTTAAGCACAGCATTAACAGCAATTAATTTGTATTTCAGTGATTGTACGGTAACGCAAATCAGAATCTATGACAACCGTTCGGCTGATATTACAGAGATAAATAACCGAACAGCTTCACAGCTTACTTCTATGATGGGTAAAGCATGGAACTTAGGAAATGCTCTTGATTCAACTGATAATGGTACAGTCGGAGAAACACTTTGGAATAATCATACTGTAAATAAATCATTGTTTGAGCTTGTTAAGGCTAGTGGTTTTGATACCGTGAGAATACCTGTTTCATTCATGGACAAGATAGGCAGTGCCGAAAGTGGATATGCTATCGATACAGCGTGGATGAACAGAATAAAAACCGTAGTAGACTATGCTTTGGATTCAGGACTGTATGTAATCATGGATATGCACCATGACGGTAGCAAGGATATAACAGGCAAGTGGATTGATATTTCATTGCCGGAGGGAACTAAAAGAACAGAAATGCTCAATAAGTTCTCGGCAGTATGGACACAGATAGCAGAAACATTTGCAGATTATGACCAACATCTTGTTTTTGAGTCAATGAATGAAGTAATGATAGGTGACAGCTATGGATATACTTCAGCGCTTGCATATGAAAACATTAATGCACTGAATCAGACATTTGTAAACGCTGTTAGAAGCGTTGACGGTAACTCAGACAGATGTTTGCTTATTCCCGGATATAACACAAATATAGACCTTACAATAAGCGGTCTGTTTAAAAAACCAACAGATACAACAGCAAATAGATTAATGCTTTCTGTTCACTATTACGATCCATATGATTTTACATTAAATGAACAAGGTACATCAACATGGGGATCATCAGAAGAAATTGCTTATTTAAAATCTCAAATGCAAAAGATTTCTGCTTTTGCAAGTAGTCTGAATATGCCTGTTATTATTGGTGAATATGGAGCTATTGATAAAGATAATTTTGACTATAGGTTTAATTATTTATCAACATTTAATATGGAAGCAGCTAATCATGGTATAGTAACAGCATATTGGGATAATGGATTCACAGGAATTTATGGATTTGCTCTGTTTGATAGAGAAACTAATTCTGTAACAGAAAGCGGAGAAACTATAATATCCGCAATAATGGGATAATAAAAATAAATATTAAAAATGACACCTGGTTATTATTGTAACGGGTGTCATTTTTATTTATAATTTAGGAGGGGAAAGAAAATGAAGATAAAATATTTGAAACGCTACTTAAGTGTTTTACTTACGGGTTTAATAAGTTTAAATGCAATAAGTTTTGTAGCATTTGCGGAAAAAAACAATGATAGCAGTCATTTCACATATACAATATCTGATGGCGTAGCTACTATAGCAACATTTGATAATTTAATAACAGATGTTACATTACCTGATAATGTAGTGATTGATGAAGTTACATATAATTCTGAAAATGAAAAATTGGTTATAGGTAAATCTTTATTTAGAACGACAAAAAGTCAAACATGTTCTGTTGCAAATGTTGTTATTCCAAAAGGATATAAAACATTACCACAGTATATTTTTCGGGAAACAGCATCATTGAAAAAAGTTACTTGTAAATATACCGGAGATGATTTTAAACTAAATTCATATGGCTTTTATAAATGTACTTCATTAGAAAAACTTTATATATATGCTAATTCATTGAATCAGTCAACAATCCTTAATGTATTTAATGATGTTCCAACAACAGCTATTGCATATGTAAAAAACGAAACAGTAAAAACAACAATGGAATCATTAAATTGGCCAGGACAAATAATAGTTAATCCTAATCTTGACAATGACAGCACATCAGTTAATAAAACGGCCTTACAAAACAAAATAACCGAAGCGGAAACATTTTTATCGGGAATAGATAAAAGTAAATATAACAATGTCGCAGAACTGGAAACAGCAATAGCTCACGCTAAAACTGTTAATGAGAATGCTTCGGCAACACAAACAGAAGTCGATAATGAGGTTATAGCCTTAGCGTCGGCACTAAATAAAGTAACAAAAATAAAGCAAGCTTCAAGCTTCACAATAACAAAATGCGAATCTATTTTTTACGGTACAGAGGGCGGATTTAAACCGCAGATTGATATAACAGCAGGTGACGGAGAAATAACATACAAGCTATTTAGTGATGAAGCTTGTACAAAGGAAAGCAGTTATAATTATAATAATTCCCGTATATCGCCAAACAGTTATTATATCAAAGGCTTTATGGCAGAAACAGAAAACTATCATGCTTCCGAATCAAATGTTTTAAAAGTTCAGGTTTATCGTATCGGAGTAAGTAAAAAGGATTTAAATGATGCAATTACAGCCGCTGAAACATTTTTTGAAGAAAACGAAATCAATAAAATTGATTTTAATTCAGCAGCATGGAACGATGTATATGCCAGCAATACAGGAGCATTAGCACGAGCAAAGTCAATTGCCCAAAATAATTCAGGTACGATTTTTCAAAGCGAAGTAGATGAGAGAACGCAAAACTTAATAACATCTCTTAATAAGCTGAAAGAATCACCGGCAGATACAACAGAAATAAGAGCAGAATTAGAGAATGTTATTAGAACAGCAGAAGCAATTGAAAATATCTACAGTAATGAAAGCTGGCAGGCATTTCAAACAGCTTTAAACACAGCTAAAGAAGTATTTGCAAAGGAAAATGAATTCAAATCGGTTTATTCTAATGCAAAGGATATGCTTTTCAGTGCTATAGAAAATTTAACTACAGAAGATGCCGGCGAGCCTTTTATCAACATAAGAAAAGGCGGAGTTGAGTCAGAGTTAATTAATAAAAAAGCAGAAGAATCAATGAACGGAGCAGTTAAAGTAAAACTGACATTTGACTGTGCAGACAATGTATCGTTTAATAAATATGCTTCAATTGAATTAAAGGCAATAATAACAGGAACTGAGAGCTATGCCAAAATCGTTGGTATAGGAACGGAAGAAGAAGCAATAAAGGGTGAAAAAGGCGTAGTAGTTGAACTGTCTTTGAAAAATCCGATAGCAGCAGGTGATGATGTCAAGCTGACAGCGTACACATGGGCATGGAACGGAGCAAAGGAACATGTGTATGGTATAACAAAAGTTGAATTTTTTGATGCTGACGGTCACGCAATTTATGCTATTACAGACAGAACAATAGCAATGGATAAACTAAAAACAGAAATTGAAAAGGCAGAAAAGATAGAGCAAGGCAGTTATAGTGACGAGAGCTTTGCAGAACTGACAAAGGCAATTGAAAGTGCAAAGGCACTTGAAGAAAAGGCAAGCAAAGCAGACATTAACAAAGCTATCGACGCTTTAGACAAGGCTGTTAAAGGCTTGAAAGAGCCAACACCGACTGAGCCTATAACACCGCCGACAAAGCAAGAGCCTAGCAACAATTCTCAACCGACAAAGCCGAGTATTGCTCAGACAAATAAATCAACAAGAAGCTCTGAGGCAGTAGCAAAGGACAAGAAAGCGGCTCAAAAGCTAATGAAGCAGGCAAAAATCACAACGCTGACTGCAAAGAGCAAGGCTAAGAAAAAGATAACTGTTTCATGGAAAAAGGTTAAGAAGGCTAAGGGCTATCAGGTTGAAGTATCTGCAAAGAAGAATTTCCAAAAACCGATATTCAAGAAATTCACGGCTAAGACAAAGCTCAATATCAAGAATTCCAAGATAAAGAGCAAAAAGACATATTATATCCGAGTAAGAGCGTATGCAACCTATAAGGATAAAAACAATGTAACCAAAAAGGTCTACAGTAAGTGGATAAAGAAAATACGCAAGGTCAAAGTTAAATAGCTTCTAAATTATTCCTTAATATTATGCAGAACAATAACTGCTCCTGTGCAATGCAGGAGCAGTGTTGTACTGTGCGTCAAGGGAAGTTGTCAAGCTAACAATGAATTATTGGCTATAGAGTACTCAAAAAAACGAGGATACAGTGGAAATATTACGCTGTATCCATATTTTTTTTAAAAATTTTCAAATAAGGTGAGACTTTTTGCTTTTTAAAACGCTTAATTAACAGTAACTAGTAAATATAATAAATAATTAACAGAATATATTTCAAATATAGAGAAATTAATGGTATTATATAGTAGTTACAAATAAAATTGACAGAGGATGTGTTGACATGAAAAGAGCAATAAGTATTGCCGTTTGTATGGCGGTGAGTGTTTCGGTTTTTGTACAGAGTTCGGCATTTGCCGAAGAGCCTGTGTTTTCAGGGGAAAAGGAAAGCTATATAGTTCTGACCGAAACCGAAAAAGACGGAAAGAAAATTCAGTCGCAGTTCGACGGTGAAATTCTTCTCGGTGATGAAGCTGTAAGCTGTGAGCTGACCGAACATCAGGCGGAAAAACTTGAACAGCAGTCGGGTGTAATTGCAGTAAGTGAGGATATTATCCTTGAGGGCAGCGGAAAGAAGAGCAAGAAGAAATTATCTGCTCCTGCTGAACAATGGAACTTAGAAGCCATTGGTGCAGATAATTCAGAAGCAAAACCAACAGGCGTAAAAATCGAGGTTTTAGACAGCGGAGTATCCTATACAGATGATATAAATATCATGTGTGAGGTTAATCTTGTTCCCGGTGAGGAGGAAGTCAGCCCGATGTTCGTTGACGCAAACGGTCATGGTACGGGAATTGCAGGGCTTATCGGTGCTAAGGATAATAAAGACGGAATAAAGGGTGTTTTCCCTGACGCCGAGATTTATTCTGTCAAGGCGTTTGACGAAGATTTGAAGTCACCGCTTAGCCGAATAGTAGAGGGTATCTATTGGGGCATTGAAAACGATATGGATATAATCAATATGAGTTTCGGGACAACGGTCAATTCGGCGGTATTGCACCAAGCTGTAAAAGACGCCGAATCAGCGGGAATACTTCTGATAGCGGCGGCAGGAAACACCGAACATCAAGACATTAATTATCCTGCCGCATATGATGAAGTGATAGCTGTAGGCTCAATAAATGCAGAGGGCAAGCTAGCCGAGCTTACATCAACAGGCACAGAGCTTGAACTATTAGCACCCGGCGAACAGGTATGTACAACAGGGCTGTTCTATGGTACAATAGGCGTAAGCGGAACAAGCATAGCCACAGCACAGGTAACAGGAGCGGCAGCAATGCTGAAAGCAAAAGACAAAACGAAGTCAAACGACTTTATCAGAGGGCTTTTAAAAACCTCATCTAAAGAAGTTGAGGGGACAAACGCAGGACTTATCGACTGTGAATATGCTTTAGAGATTTATGACGAGTATTCAAAAAGCTACACCAAAGGCGAAAAAGCAGTTAAAAAGCTTGAAAACAACGAAGCTGTTCCCGACTATTCAGACCAAGCGGATATTGTTGTTGAGGGGTTGTGGAGTGCAAGCGAACATGAAGTAATTGTTAAAAGTGTATCAAAGAATTCAGGCATTTCGCAGGCTAACATAAATTATATGGCGAAAACATCAAAACTGGCAGATAGAACAAAGAAATACAAAGATACGGATGTTTTTCATGGCAAATCAAATTATGTAATGAGTTTAAAATTTTTATGGAAATATGCAAATTTGATTGGAAAAGGCAATACTGCTGCTAGTGCTGCAAAAACTGTAAAAGCAGATATTGATAAGGTAAAAGCTTATCAATCAACTAGTGATACGATGATAAATGAAAAAAACAATCTAAAACAAGGAATAGATTCTGCTGAATATATGATTAAAGAACAAACAAATTATTTCAAGGGAAAAGGCATTAAATTAACAGCCACAAATAAAAAGTTTTTGGTGATGGGATTTATAATGCATTTAATCGGAGATACATATGCTCATGCAACTATTGTTCCAAAGTATACATTTAACAAAGTGCCTAAAGAAGACAGACATTATAAAGTAGCTAAGTTTTCAAATGATCCTGATGATCATAAATCAAGATTTGGCATGAATGAATTTGTTGCAACTAAATTTTTTTATGAAGTAAAAAAGTCTGTATATGACGATCCTATGATAAGTTCTGATGAAAAAGCTTTAGAATTTAATAATAGAATTAAAAAAATAACTCAAAATGCACATAAAACAGAATATGATAATAAGTTAGATTGGGGCTGTTTATTTAAGGCAACAGACCTTCAAGTTTTGACTTTTAGAAAAATAAAGTTCTATATGAAAGAATCATCAAATTCAAGGTAAGAGGATAATGTTAATTTTTGTCCTGAGAGATACCGAGCAGCTAAAAGTGTATCAAAGAATTATTTAAATAATTATGCAAAGGCATTCAGTAATATTTTAATAAGCAAAGGCAGTGTCAAATTATATAAGTTTGATAGTTATAAAGATAGAAAGTAGGATACAATTATGAAAAAGATAGTTTCAATTATATTGAGTGCAACAATTTTAATGTTAATAGCAATAAGTCCTGTTTCAGCAAATAATGATTATGAGGACAATGGTGATTTTAGATATATATATCAGCTTAATGGATCAATACTAAATGCTTTATACAAAAAAGCAAGTTCAAAACAAGAAATAAAGCGTATTGAATTCCCGGTAGAATATAAAGGAAAAAAATAGATTATATAGGATTTATAGGTTTAGATGATGCTCCTAAAGTAAAAAACTTAAAAGTAAATACTATTTTTATACCTAAAACTATTGATAGATTACCAATGCATTGTGTAGATAATCCTGATTTCGATGAACCTCTTAGATTAATAAGTTTACGGAATATAGAAGTCGATAAAGATAATCCTATTTATGTTCAAAAGATGGGATTTTATATTCAAAGAATATGAAAGAAATGAAATTATATCCTGATAGAAATAATATGACGGAATATAAAATGCCAAGCAGTGTGGAGGAAGCTTATGATCTAAAAAAAAGAAATAATATAATAAAATTATACTTATCAGATAATTTAAAAATAGTGTGGTATAACTTAGCACGAAATTGCAAAAAACTCGAATATGTACGAATTGGTGAAAATACAACTGATTTTTGGCCAAAGGCTTTTTATGCTAATAAAAAATTAAGAAATGTAGAAATAGAATCAAAAAAGTTAAAAAAATTGGTATGATGTCATTTTCTAAGTGTTCTCGCTTAAATAAAATCAATATTCCACCAACTGTAAAAACAATTGGTGAGGGTGCATTTTGGCAATGTAAATCTTTAAAGAAAAAAACTTTGCCTAAAAACTTAAAAAGCATAGGATTTTCAGCATTTGCAGATTGTAAAAAACTATCTAAAGTGATAATTAATAATAAAAAGAAAGCTCCTAAAATTTCAAAGGATGTAGTTAATTCAGAAACAGGAGTATACAAAGATGCATTCAAAAACACCAAAAAAGGCATAAAGTTTTATGTAAAAAATAAAAAAGTAGCTAAGAGCCTGAAGGAACAGCTAAAAGGCAGCGGAGTGAGAAACGCTAAGATTTTGATAGGCAAAAAAGTTGTGTATAAGAATGTGAAGTAGATTGATTATATAAAATAATCTTTATCAGCAATAAAGAGAGTGCAGAAACAATAACTCTGTGCTCTCTCTTTTTATGTGAATATATACAAATAAATGCTAATATTTTGTATAATCACATAAAATTAAACAGAATAATTCAAAAATTATTGAAATGGATTTTATTTAATGATAATATGTAATTATAATACCAACAAATGGTATTTTAAATCAGTTAAGGAGGTTAAGCCAATGCATAAAGAATAATAAATTCAATTCACACAAGTAGTTAACAACAAACTAAAATTTTGAAAGGAAGTCTAGTATGATTAACAAAAGAAATCTTTTTAAACGAATAATTTCAATTCTAACAGTTGTCACTATTATTGTACCTACATTTACTCAGCTTGCTATATCTGCCGAAGAAACGGACAAGTACCCATATAATATTTTCGGTCGTAACGGCATTGAAATCAATGCAGGCAATTTGTGTATTAACGGTGATGTTCATACCAACAAAGAAGCCAATATAACGGCTTACGGCAAAAACATCAACGGTAAAATTACAACAGGTAATGATATAGAAAAAAGAGTTAAGCATGTTTATGCTGATACTAAAATTCGTGAAAAATACTTTACTGAAAACTGTGAACTTTATGAGGACGGTTATGTAAAATCAGAAATGAATATACATATCAACAGTCCTATTTTTTCATACAGAAACATTGAACTAGACGGAAATGTAGCGTTGAATTCCAATATAGGAACGCTTATGAATATAAATGTAACAGGAGAAGTTAAGAACGCAAATACTTCTGTTGTTTACTCAAAGTACGGAAATATTACAATTGAAAATGACAGCACTGCCAATATTAACGGGCTTATCTATGCACCGCTTGGAACGCTGACAATTAACTCCCCTAATGTTTCAATAAACGGTATTATTATTGCAGACAAAATCATAATCAACGGAAACAGTATAAACCTAAACGGCAATGATAATATTGCAAGGTTTATCGGAACAGAATCGGAAGTTTATGATTTCAGTGATTTAGAATATTTACCGGAGGACTGGCTAGGCGATACCGATAAAGATGATTTGTTTGATATTTATGAAAAAGTTATAGACACTGATCCTTTCAATCCTGACACGGACGGAGATAAGCTTCCTGACGGTTATGAAGTACTTACACTGAACACAGATCCTCTTGAAGTCGATACAGATGAAAATGGTGTTTCTGACGCTGATGAGGACTTTGACAATGATAATTTAAATAACTTAGGCGAATATGAAAATAAGACGGGACCGTTTAATCCTGACACCGATGATGACGGACTATTGGACGGAGATGAAATCAAAAAATATAAGACTGATCCACTCAATCCCGACACTGATAATGACGGATTATTAGACGGTGAAGAAGGCTATAACGGTACAATATACAAGAAAAACGGAGTATATTTTGACCCTCTGAATCCCGATACTAACGGAAACGGTATACTTGACGGTGATGAAGTTTTCAGACAGTATAAGAAACAAGAGGTCAGTACCTATGATGAAGCAATAACAGAAATAAATGTGAGCATGAGTACAAATGGCAGTCTGGAAAGAAATCTGAAAATTGAAAGTATGTACGGTATTGACGCTATGTCCTCAGATGTGTTTGCCATGATCGGTGAGCCTTTCAATTTTGAAACTTCTACAAAGTTTAATGAAGCAAGAATAACATTTAAGATTGACCAGTCGAAATTAAGAGATACAGAATTTGACAATTTAATTATCCTTTGGTATAATGAAAAAGAACAGATATTTGAAGAAATGCCTACAACCCGCAATAAAGCACAGTCAACTATCAGCACAAAAACTACTCATTTTTCACAGTATATTATTGTAGACAGTGAAAAATGGTATGCAAACTGGGAAGCAAGTTTTACTGAGCTTCGCAAGATGTGGAATGGCGGTACGACTTCTTATAAAGAAATGAACACGATATTTGTAATTGACTGCTGTTCAGACATGGAAACCATAGACTCATCTAATCAAAGACTTAATATCTGTTCAAATATAGTAAACGGAATGATGAGCGAGGACAGAGCAGCTGTTATCACATATTCTGAGTACGGTACAAGAGGAATGACAGGATTAACGGATAAAAACTCTGTACTGTCAATATTAAGCTCATATATTAGGAATAGCGGAGCAAAATCAAACCTAACTCCTGCGTTTGCGGATGCTGTAAATATAGCAAACAGCAGTTCAGCCGAAATGAACCGTATTATCATATTGACAAATGGTAATACACAGTTTACATTAGATTTGGGCGGATATAATCTGAGTAATGTTACAGTAAATGTAGTTGATATGGGCGGCTATACAATGTCTGAAGCTCTTATGAATGTAGCTTCCGTAACGGGCGGCAGTGTATATGGTATCGCAAGTGCAAGCGATTTAGCTTATCAGGTAGGAGATACAATTTATACACCACCGCAATTTATCGGTGAAGATTCGGACGGTGACGGTATTCCTGACCTTGTAGAACTTTATGGTTTAAAGCCAAATGGTCAGCCGATAAATAGCGATCCATACAATAAACATTCAGATAAAGACGGTCTTCAAGATAATGAAGAGCTGAATTTTTCAAGAGAAAAAATGACATACGACTTGGATAAGGAGGAATATGACGGCTCTGTGTTTGTTTGGTCTGATCCGACTTTAGTAAATTCAGATTGGGACAGTTATGATGACAAAAAGGAAAAGGAACTTGGCTCTAATCCGTTAGTTGCAAATTTCTATATTGAAAACGAGGATTATGATTATATAACTAATAATGTTTATTTTACTTCAAGCGATTATCTTAATACATACAGTAATAGTTTGTTTGAATCAAGTATGATGTGGCTTGGAAACAATGTATTTAGTTCAAATGGAGATAAAGTTGAGCTTTATAAAAAAGCAATTATTGATTATTTAGATGTAAATTTAAATTCTAAAAAAACAGAATATGAATTGCAGGAATTATATGATTTGGAAAAATCCATTTATCAGAAATTTAATGATTATATCAATTCAGCTTATCAAGTAATAGATATTTCTGGAAAACCAGATGCTAGTTTACAAAAAGATAAAGAATTACTTAATGAATTTAAAGCAAGTATACAAAGACGTTATGAAATTCTGAATGAAACGTATGATCATAATGCAGAATCTAGACAATCGTTTTTTAAGCGGATGGATGAAGCAGCTAATGAGTATGAGTGGTATGTAAGTCAAACTAAAACTTTAGATAAAAGAATAAACTTAAAAAACATGGGGATAAAATCGTCTAAAGGAATCATGAAATATGCTGGATTTGCTTTTGATGTTTTTGATATGTCTTTTGATGCAGCTGCTGTCTATAATGATTATGTGATATTTAAGAGTAATGTGAGGGTTATGGAAGATGGTATAAATATATTAGAGATTATTTCAGAATCTGATAATGTATATATAAAAAAAGCAGCATTAGAGCTTTTAGATATGGCTAAGAATCAATATAATAATGCATTGTATGAATGGGAACAAGCAGCATTTGAGTTGGTTGATAATGCATCATATGCTTATGCGCTTAATAAATTATCTAAATTACCTAAATACGGTTCTTATGCTAGTTTCTTTGTGTTTGCTACTGGTATTTTATCAAATGCTGGTGAATTATGTATGAATGCTGAATATACTGTAGCAAATGCTACTATTGCTGACACTTTATGTAATGAAATTTGTGAAATGGCTAATACAGGTCAACATCTAAAAAATGGAATTTCAATAAGTAAAAATTATAGAACTGCTGCAAAGAGATTTACAGATTTAATTGTATTAAGAAAAAATGCTGAACAGCAATATGTTAATTTAAACGAAAGTTTACCATTTTATATAAAATGGTCTGAAAAGGATTGTCTGCAACATGCTAAAAATAATATTAATATTCTTAATGAAATATTAGCAAAGTATTCATATACAATAAATTAAACCTGCAAATAGAATTATAAGGAAGAATTAAAAATGAAAAACTTAATTAGTTTTTTTGATATTCCCATAGTAATTATAGTAATGTTTATAGTTATTTTACTTTTAAAAAGATTTAATGTGATTTATAAGAAAAATGAAGAACAATTAGAAAAAGAAATATTAATGGAATATAAAAAACCAATTGATCGTTTTGCATTAAGATTACAGGAACGCAATACAATATCAATATTATTATTATTTATAGTAGTAGGCATTATTATTATCTATAACAGATTAAATGGTACTATGCCAAATATATTTCTTATTTTAAAATCCATGATTATTAACAAGCTTAAATATTAAATATCAATTCTCTATTTAAATCTGAGGAACAATATATTAAATATAGTAAATCTTATCCATGGTATTCGGAATGGTTAGATAAAAAGGGTCAGAAAACAGCACAAGATAATATTGATAAGTTGAATATTATATTAAGCAAATATAATAATGAGGTAAATTAAAATGAAAGAAATACTTTCTTATTGGGATATTTCTTTAGGTTTAATAGTTATAGGATTGGGAATCTTTAAATGGCATAAATATGAAATCTATAGAAAAAAGCGTGATGATCGGATGCTTAGAGAAGGTAAATGGGTGTTTTCAAAGGACGATAGCTTTGAGTATTCTATGTGTATGCTTTTAATTGTTATTGGCATAATATTTATTTATAATAGATTAAGAGGTAACCTACCAAATATCATTATTCTAATAAAAGAATTTAGTACTTATTAAGATTTTGAAACAATTAAGAGTATATTGGGAAGATTTATAAATTTATTTTAGGCGAACAGGTTTTAAACTTGTTCGTCTTTTTTGCTATAGGTTTTAGGTACATATGAAAAAATATGCTGATTGTTTTGTGTTTTAAAGTCGATTTCTTAATGTTATCTCATACTTGTGTGCTATTCTAAAATAAAACATATAAAATATAAGAAAAATATAAATATATGCAGTAGAATACTGATTTTTACAAAATTCTAAATTGAATTACAATATAATTTGTAGTATAACAAGATTATTGTTTTACTACATTTTTTGTTTTTTTATAGGTTTATATATCATAATTTATTATTCTCTTGTTTGATTTTGACTGAACAGGAGGTATTAATGATTGAGATATAACAATTTAAAGGCTAAAATTTTCTTAGGTAATAATAAATTAAATTTGCCGAAAAAAACACATATGAATAATATAAAGCTGATGAAAGTTCTGTTAGTTATAAAACAGATTCATCAGCTTTTTTTGTTTTTTTATTCAGGACGTTCACCGCCACTCCAAACTTAATCAAAAAATTAAATTAAGTTTGGAGGTGTTAATATGGCTTTTAATAAAGCGAAAGAAGAACGAAAATGGTTGAATTGGAAAGAATCCGAAGAAAAACAGATGCGTGAATTTGGAGTGAGTGAAGATGTAATTGAAAAGATTAGAAAGAGTGATTGGACAACCTTTAAAGCAGAACGCTGCTATTATGAAAAAGTGATTTCAACTGATTACATAGAATATTTTTCACAACAAGAATATAAAAAGGAATATAAGACATTAGAAGATTTTCTTAATGATATTGAAAATCAAGAATTATATTTTGCATTATTATCAATTGATAAGATTTCATTGAACATCATTTTTTATAAAATTCAAGGGTATTCAGTTCATGAAATTGCTCGAATATTAGATTTGACGGAAAATGCTATATATATGAGAATAAGGGTAATTAAAAAAAAGATTAAAAAGTTTTATAATTCAGACAAAAAATAGTATTCAAAAACGGCTAATGGGTGAAAGAATTTATTCTTTCACCTTTTTTAATATCAAAACTTAATAACATTAGAAAAGGGTATTTAACTTTCTGATAAAGTAAATGAACGTATATTTATATATAAATGCTATTAATATTCAAATTTTCTAGTGATAAGTTATCATTAGAAAATTTGGCTATTTCATATAAACACAGGATAACTACAAATTATCATTTGTTAATACCAGAGAAAAAAGGGAGTTAAACTATTGATAATAAACGAATTGAAAACGCTCTTATAGTAAACGAAAGGAGGAACATTATGCAATATAAATTTAACAATGAAATCAATAAATTGTACAGTTCAATTAGGGACATGGAAAAACAGTTTACGGACAGTCTGATACTTAATCCGGTAGAAAACATACCTTTCCCAGATGTACTCGAACCTTCAGTATCCTTTATGCATGGATTATACAATACAGACACTATTCGCACGTCGGTACAGAAATTGGATTCGAAATTACAATTTAGTGGACGAGAAAAAGTAACGGATGATATAAAAAACCATATATGAAATGTGGGCAAAATTATTAGACGCAGAAGCACTTTCAATGAGGCTGCTATCCGGACTTCATGCTCATATTGTACTTTTTATGGGTATAAGCGAGATTGGCAATAAAGTATTATATCTCCCCGAAAAAGCAGGGGGCATACTTCTGGAAGAGCTATCCTTGAACGTCTAGGATTGAATACTGTGGAAATTCCCTATGACAATTCTAATCACAGAGTGGATAAAGATAAGTGCTTAGACATAATAAAATCTTTTGAACCGGATATTATTTTTGTTGATCGCAGCGAAGGGTTAGTATATGAGGATTTCACATGGATCGGGCAAAGCTGTAATTGCTGCAAAATATTTGATGCTTCTCAATATCTAACAAATATTATTTGCAGTGATTATAATAATCCGTTCAATATGGGGTTTGACCTGATAATATCTACATTACATAAAAATCTGCCTGGTCCTCAAAGGGCACTGATTTGCTCAAAGTATGACAACGAAACATGGCGAAGGCTCCGTTCCAAGATAAGCTGTTATGTATCCAATATGCACTTCTACACGATTTACTCAGCAGGATTTATGCTCAATCACATGGAAGAGCTTAACAGCCTTTCACGAAATATGCTCCAGAACGCAGTATTACTTGAAAATGAATTAATAAAGGCAGGTGTCCCAATGGTATCCCGTCATTCAACACTTCTGGAACCTCCTACCCATCATTGCTGGATAAAACCCGAATCACGTGAGAAAACCTTTGACATGTATCTGACATTAGAACGAATAGGATTACTTGCCAATTACAGGCTATTACCCTATGATATCGGATATGGATTGAGATTAGGTCTTTCCGGCGCAACAAGATCTGGTCTGCAAGCAAGTGATATCCCTTATTTAGCGGACTTGATCTCAAGAGCGTATAAATATGAATTTACCGCGTCATTAAAAACAGACGCAATTGATTTTATCCACTCAGTAAAACAGAGGTGTTCTTACAATGGTTAATAAAATCCATATGTTGACCGAACCGTACAGATTTGAAGTATCTGATACAGAACTCCCCGAGCCATCAATCGGTTATGTAACTATTAATTATTTGTTTTGTGGGATTTGCGAGGGAGATTATTCGCGTTATATCGGACGCCGAAAAGATTATCCCATAAGTCTAGGACATGAATTTGTCGCCAAAGTGGTGAATCCGGGGACAAGCGATAAAATGAAAAAAGGCAATATTGTTATATCTGATTTAAATTACAGATGCGGTTCGTGCAGCTCTTGTAAACGTGGAGCGTCACATTTATGCATCAATAATAACCTTGGCTTGTTTTCAAATCGTGGGTTTGCTCAATATGCAAACATAAATGAGGATTATCTGTTTAGGATAGAACCGTTAAGGTATTTACCAAGTGCCACTTTTATTGAACCTCTATCTTGTGTAATTCATGCCTGCGAAGGCTTAGAAATCAATGAAAGCAGTAGTATTCTAATAGTGGGAGCAGGAAGTATCGGGACAATGTTTGCATTCTGTTTGAAATATCGCTATAACTGTTCAAAAGTGGAAATAACTGATATAATACCTGAACGAGAGATAAAAGTAAATAACTGCTTTGGCACAAGAATATATAATGGTTATTCACATGAATATGATATTATAATTGAATGTTCAAATTCGTCCGATGGATTGAAATTTGTTTTAAATAACATTGGAAATGGAGGATGTATTTGTGTAATGAGTCATTTGTATGGTTTAGATACTTCCTTTGTTTATGAAGCACTTTGTCAAAAAGAAATCCATGCGACATTTCCTCTTCGAAATGGCAATACTTCAAATATGATCGCTGCCATTGAGTTGATATCACGACATTGGGCTCCAAAGTTTGACAGTCTAATTCGTGTATATACTGATATTAACCGGGCATTTAGTGAAAAGAAAAAAACAGTTTATAATAAACAGGTTGTTCAATTTTTTTAGTATCTCTGAAAACCTAAGAGCCTCAAATTTACTCATACATAATGTATGGGATCACCCTTGATCAAAGCGATCTTAAACTGTTAATGAAGCGTTTATAGCACGCTGCCGTGTATTCAAAATCCACCCATTCAAATTCTGTCCGAAGCTGTTCAAGCATTTTATTGTTTCCCTGCATTATGGAAAGAGGAAGTCTAAAAAATCGGTATACCTGATTTTTATCAAGTAATTCCTCAATTCTACTAAGCGTGGTGTGGGAAATCCCCCCTAACTTAGCATAATTACAGTATGCTTTTGCAATAAGTGCAAAAAGCTCCCCAGATTCGTAACCATTTTCCTTGTTTATGTTAATGCTTTTGCCAATGAAACTATATGCCATTTCATATTTATGCTTTGTGATAAGAACTATAGCCTTGGAATAGTAAAGTTTTCCTATATTTCTGTAATACCTGAAATTTTTCGCTTGCCTTAATGTTTCATCATATAGTTCATCAAATTCTTCCGAATCAAAAAAGCAAAATGATTCACACATATTAGTCTGCAAGTGAATTTTTGCACTAAGCGACCTGACATTAGCAATCTGTCCCTGATATGCACACTTGGCTTTATCCAGCATCATGTTAAATCTATATATATGTCCGATTGCTGATTTCTTCTCTATCCACAAAACAGATCTTTTTTTTATTAAATAATTCTATTGATGATACCCTTTGTTTCATATTGTCCCTCCATAGGTCTGTATTCTGGAAATATTCTGCAATGAAACCGTATTACATAATGATAATTTGTAGTTATCTATGGTTGATATTAATATTTTGATTAATTCAATGTAAAAATATTAGGATGGTTAGTGTAAGTTTTTAGAATATTTAATAGTAACATCAATATTCTGGTTTGACAAATAACTAATTATATAAACAAAGGAGAGATTAAATTTGCACATTGTATATATTTGGATAGAACAGTGTGGCTGCTTTAGAAATAATGAATTCAATTTTACAAGTAAATATGATTTTCATTATGATAATAGAAACGGAAAATTAGACTTTAAGGACCAGTCCAAAGATTATGTAGAAAATTTCTTTGGAAATCAAATTGAACTGACCGCTATAGTGGGGGAAAATGGTGTTGGTAAGACAACATTAATGGAATTTATAATGACTTTATCTAAGGATAATCTTATCCAAACAAATTGTATAATTGTTTGTGAACAAATCAAAACAGAAAAGAAAGAATTGATTGCCTATTATACAGATAATATAGAATGTAACTGCTCTTGTTCTTATGTTTCTTTAAAACCAATTAACAATACCCATGGTTATAGGTTTCCAGAAAGCAACAGTTTAAAAATGATATACTATACAAGCTGTTTTAACTTTAGCCAATATCATGAAGTATATGGTGATAGTATTAATTTGTCAACTGCCAGTTGCTATTGGAGGGAATATACGGATCTTAGTGAACTAAAGAAAGCAGAAAAAAATATAGTTATTTATCATTATCATCAAGAAATTAAATATCAAATTGATTTTTTGACTTCAAAGAAAAAAGACGTTGAGGATTTCGGAATTAAATATCCCGGATACGTAACTGTAAAATTTAATTATTATGATAGTCAACAATTTTTGAAATGGTTTAGAAAGAACATCAGAACTTCTGAAAGTGAAGCCATAGATTTATTTGACAATTTTTTCCCTAGACTGTCAGATAGTATAGATAATAGTGGAGTGAATGAATTTAAATATCGGATGAGCATAGCTATTTTTTCATGTATGATTCAAGAGTTAGATTTTAGTCACCCGCAGCTAAGTGATAAAAAATGCATAAATTTTTTGACACAATTAATAGAAGTATATACTAATAAAAACAATAGTAATTCAGATGCTTGGAATAATCTTCGTAAATTTTTTGAAAGACAAATAGAATTAATAAAATCTGTCAATGAAGAAGTTAACGAAAAAAAATCATATGATTTGTTTGATAATAACTTTATTACCTTAAAAGCTCAAGTGTATATGGATTTTATGAACTTTATAGATAACCAGCTTGTGTTTTCGGATTCTCCTTTTAGTTATATTAACACATTTAATTGCTTTACAATTGCTTTTAGTGCAAACATAAAAGATAATCAAGCAGATATTCAAACAGAGCTTTCATTGTTTTTTGAAAAATATCGTCAAACAACAGGTATTTTGGACTATCTTTCTTTTGAATGGAACCTATCTTCAGGGGAAATGGCTCTTTTAAACGTTTTTTCTAGATTATTTAGCATTACAAAAGAAATGAATAGTAGTCGCTTTCTACCACAAGATGTTAATTCAGATATGAAAGCAGACAATGCGATTATTATGATTGATGAAGCAGATATGATGTTACATCCGGCCTGGCAGCAAAAATATATAAAATCACTTATTGCATTTTTATCAGATGTATATAAAGATACACATTTGCAATTAATGATAGCAACACATTCACCAATAATGCTTTCTGACATACCAAAGCAGAATGTGGTTTATTTGCATAAAAATAATGAACAAATCATTGTTGATGACAATGATGATCATGCCGAGATATTTGGAGCAAATATTTTTCGATTGTTTAATGATGCTTTCTTTTTAGATGAAGGTGCAATTGGGTGTTTTGCCGAAAAAAAGCTTGCAGATCTTCTTGAAATGATAGTTAAGCAAGCAAATCAGCGTAAATTTGAAATTAAAAAGCGTATTTCTATGGTTGGTGATGTCTTTTTAAGGAAAAAAATTGAGCAGATATTTATTGATAAATTACATGTAATGAATCGTGTAGAAGAACTTGAAGATCAAATGAAGAAAATACAGTCAGAGATAATTGCTTTAAAAAGTGCTGATGAGGGAAAAAGCCATGATTAAAATAGAACGTTGGTTTGCACCGGACATGATACAGCGATATGAAAAAAAGATGCTAAAAAAAATTAAGAAAAATTACCGTTCAAATGGGTTAGCAAATTCAATTAAAATTTATTTTGAAGAAAATGGTTGCTTTTCTGAACGGAAAGTGCGAGAACTATTAGTAGGAAAGATAACAAAACAGAAAATACAATCTTTTCCTGAAATAACTAAAAAGCAAAGAAAAAAACTTGGGGAATTCTTTTCTTACAAATTTCTTCAAAATGATCAAATACGGCATGAACTTATAGCCTCTTTAGGAATTCAAGTGTGTCCATATTGTAATCGTCAATATATTACATCATGGTGCAACGGTAAAAAAACAAGAACCACAGCAGATATAGATCACTTTTATCCTAAAGAAACATATCCGTTGCTTGCGTTATCACTGTATAATTTTATCCCGTCTTGCCAAATTTGCAATTCTAGAATGAAACTTAATCGTACAGATGAAATCATATACCCATATGAGGAACGTTTTGGAGATGATGCAGTATTCAAAGTTGTATCAGATGATAGTAAAACTGAAAAAATGGATTATGTTGAATCACTACATTTACTAATGGGATTGAAAAACTCAAAAATAAATTTTAAGATTGATGTGAATTCCAATAGTATTATTGCTGACAAAATAAAAAACAGTATTGTTATGTTTCATTTGGAAGAAATATATCAGTCACATGAAAGTTATGTCAGAGAACTTTTGATAAAAAAGCGTATATATGATGAAGGAGCATATCTTGAAATGCTCAGCAGACAATTTTCATATATATTCAATAAGTATGGAATCAAATTTAGTGATTCTGAATTGGATTTGTTTATGTATGGATATAATTGGGTTAACGGAGAAGACCCCGAACGACCATTGTCAAAATTAACATATGATATAGTAAAGCGAGGATAATGAAAGGAGAATGATGTTTTTTACTGTTATAAACATCATAAAAAAAGAAATGATTAATACTTTTCAAAGATTACTTTATATTTTAGGAACTATATCACCATATGCTATAATTACTTCAATATGTTATGGCGGACGTATTTCCTATTCTGTATATGCAAAATGGATTGAGGAAAGTAATGAAATAAATGTGAATGCAGTGTCAACTAAATGTCAGAAAATATCTGTTATAATTTCAGCCGTACCAGGATATGTGTGGATTATCATAGCTGTTTCAGCAATATTATTGATTTATCATATTTTATTTTTAAAGATTTCACTCAATAATCTGCCACAGATGGATTTTCATGCAAACAAATCACCAGAAGAAAATGATGGATTTGCAAAAGGATTAGGTTTTGTATATTTGCTTCCTATAATTGAATGGATTCTAACAGAAAAGATATTTAATGTCAGTGAACAGGCAAGTGGATGGTTTCTTCTTATTATTGGGATTTTGGCGTTTTTTGTAAGTTTATTTGCAAATAAATCATATGGCAGTCCAGTATACTGGATAATGGGGTACCACTTTCATACTATACAGGCTGATAAAAGCAAGTCATATGTGCTTATGTCACGAATAAAACATTTTAGGAATAAGGATCAGGTTAAGAGAACAATTAGATTGTTTGAGGATTTATTGATTGATGTATCGTAAGAGTTAAAATTAAATATACATAGGAGAATGGGTTATGTTTGATGATAAAACGGTATTTTTAATTGTTAAGGAGAATCACGCAGACAAAATTTACAAAGTTGAAATGGATGCAAAGACTCAGCAGAATATCAATAAAATTTTTGAGAATTCTGCAATAGAATTGACAGGAAAGCAGCCTGTAATATTTACGGGTAGTTATTCTCCTCTGGAAGATGAAATTCTTTGTATTCAGAACTTTGTTCTGTCTGATGATTTAAAGGATGCATTCCGTAATCCTGTAATGATAGAATCCTTTATTCCTAACAAAACAGATATGCAGGATATTAAAGCAATTTGTATTTGGTACTGCGAGAATACAGGAAATGATGAAAAGTTTATTGCTGGTTTTCAGAAGTTTCGGAAAGATCAGTATATTGCTATAGATAAAATTCGTTTGTTATATGATGAAAAAACATTCAAGCAGGATCAAAGAGTTGGCATTGCAATTTCTGATTATATTGATTGTTTATATGATGGAACTAACCTTATTTTTAATTCATATTACTACGCTCGACAGGTATTTGATTTATCTGAATATTACAGAACAGCTTCTAATGTTGATATTGATAATTTTATTGGTGCTAATATTATAGATTTTGGTGATGCCGGAGAGGCTTTTAAAATATCTGCAAACAGCTGGATAAGACGAAAGATTGCGCTTATTAATGATTCAGGAGTATTGACTCAGTATAAAGCAACAGATATAAAAGAACTTGCTAAGAAACAGTCAAATATTGATGTTACTGTACAAAATGAAAAAATTGTATTTCCTACAGATACAAATGAAATAAAAATTTTGCTTAGCTTTTTAGATGAAGAGGCTTATCAGGGACCATTTAGTAAAGAAACCTTTTTATCAAACTCAAAGAGAAAAGCAAGAGGATAATTGTATTTTTATTAATTAATAGTTAAAAATGCTGTTTTTAATGTAATACCAAAGACAGTAATATACATTAATTGTATATTTATTTAGCAAGTAATAAAATTATTTATATTGCAAGTAACTTATATGCTAATTTTTGTATTTATAGTAATATTTTTGATATGTTTGTTTTAAATTCTATTTTTGTAATATAATAGGGTTTGAAGGAAATTAAGATAATTGTATATTATCCTATACAAAATAAATTTGTTCCTTAATGAGAATATATTTTGTATTATGCTTGTTTTTTATTTTTTAATAACTTTTATATTGCAGTGAAAAAAGGTGGGTAAATTGTGAATGAGAATAAGTTTAATGAAATACTTCAAGAGTTAAGTGAATGTCGAGAAGATGAACGAAACTCACAAAATCAAATGCTTCAAACAATTGCTACTGCTGCTTCTGCGTTAACACTTATACTAGGGGTATCTATTTTTGGTAGTGATGAAATTATACAGCAATCCTATCCACTTAAATTAAGTTTATATTTATTAAGTTTTATAGTATTGTTGGCTGCTATTTCATATATTGTATATCTTGGAATTGAAAATGTATTAAGATTTCATTACATAAGATATCTAGAAGATAATATATCATCAATATCAGATAAAGAACCAACTACCATACATTGGATAAACTTCAATTCAGCAGTAAATACAAAAAATATTAAACACATATTTAATTCATTTTATACTTTAATTTCATATTTTTCTTATTTTTTATCAACACTATTTGTTATATTATTTTGTTTAGGTTTAATAGTTGTTCAATACTATGTGTTTGAATTTGAAAAAAATATATTAATTATCATGCCATTTGTACTTATATTTATTGCCTTTTTTATCTTTATTGGTATTTCAATTAAATCAAAAGATATGTTTCAATTTTCTTATGATTTTTCTATGAAAAAACAAAAAGAAAGATTATTTAGAAGTAAGCTAAATTTAAATGATGTGAATAAGAAAAGTAACATAACGAAGCTTTTTATAAAAGGAATAATTTATTTCTTATATCCCAAAACTAAAGATTTTCAAAAAATAATGTTTGTTTTAGGTGGATATATTTTAGGTATAATTCTTGTTTATAAACCTATAAACTATTTTAATGTCTTATACATTCACTTTAAAAAGATTCTACTTGTATTATTAATAATTGAAGTTTTAATTTATCAAGTAAGGTATCAATTTAATGATATAAGAGGACTTAAAGAAGATATAGAAATCATGAAATTAATGAATAAGACAAATAAATATCTAACATTATGCAAAAATAAAACAGTGAGTGTTGTTTTATCATTTTCATTTATATTTATTAAAGTAATATTAGCTTTTTATCTTACCTTTAAATTTGGAGGTTCAATGACTACACCACTTTTATGGTGCATGTCTCTTATAATTTTAACAACAGTTTTATATGAAGTTGCAAGAACTGTAAAATGCGATATAGCAATTTTTATTCTAGTAACTTGTGGATATCCTCTTAGATTACTTACAGGTCTTTGGTGTGTAATACCAAATTTGTTTAAGTTAGGAATACAATCTAACGGGTTAAATATTCCACCTTCACAAATTATTATATATTTAATTTCTATTGCTGCACTAGGTGGTTTTTCAGCAACAATACCTTGGGTATATGAAGCTTTTTATCAGAAAAAATGTGCAAATCGTATTGTTAAACATCACTATGTGTATTTATTTAAAAGTTTTGAAGCGCGATATAATCAATATATTATTGCTAATAATAAAAAATTTTATCCGTTACTTGAAAAAGGAAAATTAAGCGACTGTTGGAATTTATATTTTTTGGTGTCAGTTGTTTTTCTTTCATTTAATATTATAATGCTAAATTCTTATAGTTTTGATTTTGTATTGCTAGAATTTATAAACTTTTTATTATTCATAAAACTTTGTTGCAGTTCATATAGAATAGTAACTTTTACCTTAATAATGTCCATGATATTTATATCAGTTAAAATTTTTCTGATAATATTATTTTGTAGTTCATTAAATAAATATATTTCTATTGGTTTCTGTGCTCATCAACTTATTTTCACATTTGTGTATTATTGGCTACGATGTCGATTTGATCCTTCTTTTGACTTTTTTAATTTGCTATTTTCTTTATTAATTGGATCAGATACTTTAAAATTGCTGAAAAAAGAAAAAATTAAGTGATGGCTTATTTAAAATGAGGTATAAAATCAAGAAAAATTAATGTCATCTATTTTATAGTCACAAGACATCATGCACTGACAAAATAGATGACAGTGCCGTAAAGCCCGTATGTACGGGCTTTTTTCGTGTTTTGAGGGCGAAAAAAAGAGATAAAAAACTATAGATGCTTTTGGGCGATTTTGGGCAACTAGAGGGATTCAAACCGATACAAAAGAAAATAAAAAGAAAATGGAAGCAGATTTGAGAAAGAAAAACTCAAGTCTGCCTTTTTTGTATATAGAAAAAATAAAGCCGTTTTTGTTGCTTATTCACAAGAGGAAAAGCAAAATCAATTTAAAGTGGCAGTTGAACTTGGAAGCTGTCACACATGACTGCGGCGATGAACGATGTTGATGAAGAAACACTGAAAAGTCTTCATGTGATGTGTGTTACGGAGGTCAGGAAAATCAATGGAATCATTGATTACGAAGATGCTGTGGAGTATCAAAGAGAATAGAAGCTGAGGGTTTTATCACAGACTTTACTTCTACGCAAGTATGTGATAAAATGTTATTAAAAAAGAGGTGTTGTAAATGAAAATCAGATATATACATGAACCAACTGATCTGCAATGCGGACAAGCTGTACTTGCGATGGCACTTAATAAAACTGTCGATGAAATTATTGAATATCTTGGTAATGACCGAGAAACAATTTTGAAAGAAATGAAAATGACATTCAGAAAATTTGGAATGAAGATATCTGATGAAAGATGTTCTGTAATTTATAAAAATGATCTTCCTGAAATGTGCCTGCTTAGTCTTGAAACGCCAAGGTGCTGGCATTGGTCGCTTTTTTATGATGGGACATTTTATGATCCGGAACATGGCATAATGACTGACTTTCCCAAATCTAATAGGCGTTATTACTGGAAATTATCTTGGAGGTGATCATGTGCCGAAAATTATTGTCACGAGCCGCTGGCTCCAAGAAAAATCTTGCGAATTATGTTAAGTATGTCGCAACCCGTGAGAGATCGGTGACGGTGATTTGTCTGCGGAGCAAGGTAATGAATATGCTCAGAATATTCTGGACAATATGGAGCAGTTTGAACATCAAATGCTTGCAAATACCTTGTTCAGTTTGTTTATAAATCTTAGTTGTTGTATTGAAGATGACTATCATCACAAATTTCAATCTGGCAGAAAAATGATTGACAGTAAGTTGCGTAGAATGATTTATGAAAAGAAGCAATCGCTTGGTATTAAGCAAGAGCAAGTTCAAACTCAGGAATATTAAAAAAATCGGCATATCGGATTTGGATAAAATTCGGTACGCTTTTGGCGGAATTGACGAAAACTAAAACGTCTTCTTCATGTTCTATTATATCACATTTTTTACAGGAGAATAATTATGATAAAGCTCACCGGTATAAATAAAAAATTCGGTTCTGAGATTTGTCTTGAAAATATAGATCTTGAAATATCAGACAGCACTTTTACAGCATTAACAGGAAAAAGCGGCAGCGGAAAAACAACACTTCTGAAGATAATAGGCGGACTGGAATCACCCACAAGCGGAACAGTCGCGTATGACGGCGTTTTCATAAACGAAATGAGTGAGGAAAGAAGCAGTTTTTTTCGCAATAATAACCTTGGCTTTATTTTTCAGGATTATTTTCTTGAGGAAAATTATACTGTTTTTGAAAATGTTTCTATCCCTCTTGTTATTTCCGGAGTTCCAAAGAAAAAAATACAGCTGCTTGCTGAAAAGCAGCTTGAAGCAGTAGATATGCTGTCAAAAAGGAATTCACTTATAAAAAAACTTTCGGGTGGAGAAAAGCAGCGAACAGCAATAGCGAGAGCAATGATCAATGATCCTGCAGTCATACTTGCAGATGAGCCCTGCGGAAATCTTGATAGTGAAAACAGCAAAAATATTATGAGAATACTGAGAAATGCGGTAAACAACGGAAAGACGGTCATTCTTGTTACTCATGATAATGAGGATGCGCTGAAAACTGACAGAATAATAAAAATATGTGATGGGAGAATAACCGAAGATGCTGTTTTATGACCAAATTATGCTGACAGCAAGGGAAATGCGTATTCAAAAAAATTTGCTGATCGTATTTACTCTTATCAATATTCTTTTTTCTGTTATTGGTACTATTACGATGCAGTCTGCACTTTCAGCCGATGATATTTTGTCAAAACATATTGATATCCGTTATCCAGACGGAGAAATTGTTGAACTAAAAAACGCAGAATATACGCAAAGGGAAGATTTGCTCGACATTGGATTCAGTGATATCACCATAAGCTGCAACGGTGAGAAATGTGATAGATAAAAGCGAAACATATAGAATATTTGCCGTATCATCAGCTTCCGAAGCTTAAATTTATAAGCGGCAGCCCTTTTGATAAAAAAAGTGAAAACAAACCGTGCATTTTGATATCAGAAGAAATATCAGAAAAATACGGCTTGAAAACAGGCAGTGAAATAACATTTGAAGGCTATACAAAGAATACCGTTCCGTTTTCAGTGTTCGGCATATATGATAAAGATGATGATACGCCCGACATAATAGTAAATTTTGCTCCTTACATAAAAGAGATCGATCTGATAGGAGTTTATTCCGGCTACGGTATGTATGGAAGGATAAACAAAATTTCCGATGAAGTATACATAAAAGAAAAATGTGAAAAGCTTGGCATATATTATACTTCCTGTGCCGAAAACTGGTTTGGTTCACGCAGACTTATGATAATTCTCATGTGGACAGTTTTTTTGGTCGTTGCTGTCCTGTACATTATTTCGCAGGTATACTTTGAAATGCAGATATTTGAAAACAGAGAAGGGTTTGTACAGATTTGCAAAATTCTTGGTATGAAAAAGTAAGATATCAGCAGGATTTTCATAAGAGTGTGCTTATCGTGCATTTTTGCTGTCCTGATACTATCAATACCTGTAATATGTTTTATTGGATACTTGGAGAATATATCAGTTCATGCTGTCACAGGAATAAGTGTTTTTAGTTTTGATTATTCGCTTATTTTTTTAGTTACAATACTTGTTGCAAATACAATTTTAACTGGCGCTTTAATGAGGTCAAGAAAATATGAATAACGCATTTTATAAAAGAGAAACCTTTTTGAGCATTAAAAGGTACAAGCTGATGTCATTAAAAATGTTCGTACTGTGTTTTATATGTGCATTGATAAAGACATTCACATTTTCATTCGGTATGTCATTAAAACATGATATGGGTGAAATAATCGACAATAAAATGTCATTGTGCAAAAATACAGTGATACTCGATGGAAATTCAGCAGAAAAAATAATAAGCAGTCTTAACGAAGAGTATATGCTCACAAGTGAACTTAGCAATGGAGAATTTTACGGAAAAAGCATAGATGATCTCAGTATAGAATACGAGGGGCATAACTATAAAGGCATAAATGACTATACATATGATTTTAGTATTACCGACATGATAATCGAAGATATGTGTAGTGTAGATTTCAAAGTGAGTACAATATCCGCAGAAAGCACTCTTTTTTCAAAAGGCGATTCTGAGGAATTAAAATCGTCTCCTAAGCTTATGGGAAGTTTACCTAAGCAAAAGAAGGAAATATATGAATAACTGTATAATGAAGGATTATACAGTTCCGGCGAAAAAAATGGTATCCTTGTTGGTAAAATGAAGGTGAGAGTATGCCGACAGTAACGGTAATACAGTCGACAATGGCAGAAGAAAAAAATACAATGCTTCGCTGTGCAGCATATGCAAAGCGGCAAATATAAAATTTTACGAAACGGAGGTTTGATTTATGGCAAAGAAAAGAAACAAGGTGAAATTTGGTTTGTCCAATGTGCACTGGGCAAAGATTATCCAATGGGGCGAAGATTCTGATGGAAACAAGGCGGTACCGGCATATGGCGAATCAGTAAGCCTTCCTGGTGCAGTTTCATTGTCTATTGATGCCAACGGCGGCAACGAAAATTTCTATGCCGACAATGGTGTATACTATGTCATCAATAACAATTCCGGAGAAGATTCTACTGAGGTTAAGACAGAATCCTTGTCTCTGACAGCGGCTGCACTCCCGACAGGCTTGGTGAAGGCGAAAACCTGTGAAGAAACAGACGAAACCACCTAAAACAACTGGTACAAGATGCCGTATAATCCAGATACATCTGTGAAAACTACGACAACGACTACTACAACAAAATCGTAAAGGGGTGATTCCATGGCAATCAAGAAAAATATTATGGTGGACGGTATAGAAGTACCGTTCAAGGCAAGCGCTGCGGTACCAAGACTGTTCCGTCTGAAATTAGGAAGAGATATTTACAAGGATTTTGCTGCACTACAGAAATTTGTATCCGAAGGTGATGCGGATAACTCCGGACTGGACATTGAAAGCCAGGAGGTTTTTGAGAATATTGCTTATGTGATGGCTCGACATACAGATTCAGAAAATGTACCAGATTAACCAGATGCGTGGCTGGAACAGTTTAACACTTTCAGTATCTATGAAATTCTTCCTAAGCTCATTGAACTGTGGGGTCTGAATATCGGTACCTAAGGGGTAGGCGATCTGGATTTATTGACGATTGGACTTGTGAATGATATGTTTACCGCACGGGAGAATGATGATGTGAAGTATGATTATAAGGCACAGCAATCTGACTTCGATTAATTTTAAGTTAAATTCGCAGTAAAACTTGATGTTGACTTTTGCGTAAAAATTGGTTATAATAGAAGTAACCTAAAAGAAAGGGCGTGTTTCTATGCCGACTATTAAACCGATTTCTGATTTAAGAAACTATTCCGCTGTTTTACAGGATGTTGCTTTCGGCGCACCTGTTTATCTGACGAAAAACGGCAGAGGTTGCTATGCAATTGTTGATATCGCTGAACAGGAAGAATATGAAAAGACAAAGGCTGCCCTTCGTCTGATGTGCGAGCTGGAAAAAGGCAGAAAAGCCGGTGAAGAACAGGGATGGCTATCATCCGATGATGTAAGGGAACATTTCAGGAGAAAAGCAAATGGCTGAGATACATTATTCCCCGATTGCACTGAATGACCTTGATGAAATCTGGGCATATATTTCTCAGAGCCTTTGCAATCCTATTGCTGCACAGAATACGATTGACGGTATCATGAATGTTGTGGATATGCTGGCAGAGCAACCTGAAATGGGTACGCCGCTTTATTTTCTTTCTGGACTGAACAGCGGCTATCGCTATGTCATCCACGAAAAATATATGGCATTTTATCGCACAAACAGAACTGATGTATATATCGACAGAGTCCTTTATGGCAAAAGCGATTATATGCGTGTTCTTTTTAAGGACGAAGAATAAACAATTTTATCATTATAAAAGCATCGCTCCGGCGGTGTTTTTTTATATACATTCAAGAGCCGAAACAGGCTGGCTACCTTAAAAACTTTGCACAGAAGTTTGATGGAATGCTCCTTTGAAAGCCGGGAGATCAGTTCTACTCTTTCCCGGATTCCCTTGAGAAGATAGCCATTGCTACGCCCCGCAATCGTGACTAGGAAGAAATCATGGGTTACCGTGATGTACTGAATACGATTTATGAGAACTTCGAGTATATCCCGATCACATCGAATTATATTCTGCAGCTTCACCGCGATCTGTATAAGTATTCCCACAAAAGCATCGGCGGCACATTTAATAACACTCAGAATTATATCAGCGTAACTGACGCAGAAGGACGGGAGTTTGTTCTGTTTACTCCGCTTGCCCCGTATGAAACGCCTCCGGCAATTGATGCAATTTGCGAGAGCTATAATCGCATGATAGATACACAGGAGCTTGACGCTTTACTGCTGATACCGGTGTTCATTCACGACTTTCTCTGCATACACCCGTTCAATGACGGCAACGGCAGAATGAGCCGACTGCTGACAACACTGATGTTGTACCGTTCCGGTTATGTAATCGGCAGATATATCTCCCTTGAAAGCAAGATTGCAAAAAACAATAATCTTTACTACGATGTGCTTGAGCAATATCAGAAAGGCTGGACGGAAAATGCAGAAGATCCCACGCCTTTTATCAAGTATCTGTTGCAGACCATTCTGGCTGCGTACCGTGAATTTGAGGAGCGCGTGATGCTGGTTGATGAGAAGCTGCCTTCTATCAAAACGGTACGTCGGGCTGTCTACAATAAGATCGGCAAGTTCACCAAGAGTGAAGTCATGGAGCTTTGCCCGACACTCAGCAAAGCTTCCGTCGAGAACGCAATCAAGCAGCTTGTAGAACAGGGACTGCTTGTAAGGCACGGGACAGGACGCAGCACATTCTATACAAGAGGTGATGCACAATAGCAACGATAGCATCTGTCGTGAAACGGCAGGTGCTTTTTTGTATGGGGCTGGGACTGCCCTGGTGGGGGTATCGGAATCTCTACGGCAGCGCCAACACAAGACCGGCGCCCCCTTATAACCCTTTGATTTTTGTTGATCCTAGTGGTAAATATGGTGTAGTGATTTATGATTCTTATCCTTATGAAGAAAATACGACTAAAGACATTTAGTAGTAGTAATTTTTTCCTTAACTTTATAAATAGTAGTTGCATACTTGCAGTGTCAAATTCCTATGCAATAAAAAATTAATATCAAAACTGCTTTCAGGGACACTGGCGCTGATGTTTGTAGGCTAGATAATAATCTACGGCGACGGCAGTTTATAGGGCATAGTTCATGCAGAACCGTCATCAGCTTTATAATAATCCTCAGTTTTATAAAAATTCATAGTATTGCCTGTTCCTATGATTTCCATCAATAAACCGGTTTTTTCACCGTTTAAAATCAATTCACCATTATATACTGCTTTTGACTTACTGTTATTGTCATATGTAATTTTAATATTAATTTCTTTGCATACTCAATTAATAACTTTATTCGGATGCGGCGATTTTCGCTGTTCTTGATCCGGCATATACCATGACAGTGATGCCTATGCAAGTACTGCACAAAATATTGAAGTATACAAGAAGCTTTCAAAATGATATAGCAGGCTATAGCTGTGCACAGCTCATTGATTTCCATAACAGGTGGAATTCGTGACTATGTATTATTAGAATCGGCTCTCTAAGCCTCATTTTATACATTTGATGGAAATAAACTTTATCCCTCATTGCTACAGAAAGTTGCAAGAGGTATTTTGCAAATGGGAAGTAGAAATCTGAAGAATTATTTACATAACTCAGTCCCCATAATTAATATTCCACAGAGAAAAGTATTTATATGTAATAAAAAATCCGTATTTGAGAAATGAAGTGCGGATTTTTATGATTTATACTTGTAGATGTAATTTAATATAATTTGTTCATTATAAGTGAGTTTAGATTACTGTAATTTAAATATTAATTTAATAAAATTAGTTGATTTTTTTGATATTTTATGTTAATATATAAATATGACTTTTACATTCATCAGGAAGATTAGTATTATGATGTATAATTGATAAATATAATGCTGCTATTTAAATAAAAAAAGAGGAAGTTGAAGATGTTAAAAGTCAAATCTGCTTTTGTAGGTATGGCTATTACAGTCAATGCACTTATGACCATGCCGATTTCTTCTTTTGCAGATGAAGAAACCAGTCATACATATAAATATGACGGTTATGAAGTTTCGTATGACGTTACAAATGCATGGGGAAATACGGAAGTTGTTTCAGTAACGTTATCCAACACCGGTGACAGTACTATTGAAAACTGGATGCTGTATTTTGATCCCAATGGACAGGTACACAGCACTGTTAATGTTCAGGAAGCACAAACTTCTGCCGGAACAACATATTTTAGAAACAGCGGATATAACGCCAATGTTAATCCGGATTCGTCAGTTTCGTTCTGCTACGTAAATCAGACTTTAGGAGATTCATTTAATTCAGAATAACACCTATAAACCTATTGAGTCGTGGGAACTGACAGTTGATACTAATTTTACTATTTAAGTATGATCTTTCTGACATGGGTATAGAATTATGTGTAAATGCATTAAAAAATATTTAGAAGATACTTTGGGGGTAGAAATTAAATGAAGAATAAACTGATTAGATTAATTACCATTTTATTAAGTGTTTCAATTGTCACAACATCTTTTAGTCTTCAAATGTCAGCTTCAGAGACCATATCAGGAGTTGTGATACAAAATGAATGGGAATATGAATTAAAAGATGATATTATGACATGGACATTTTTAAAAGATGATTCAGATATTGTTATGACAATTGAAAATGGAGTTTGCAATGTTGACGGCAATATCATATCAATCAATATATTTAATTGGAATGAGCCGGATAATTCAGAATCTAATTTTGTATTTGACTGGATGAATAAAAATCCAATTAAAGAAATTAATTTTTCTGATAATGTAACTAAAATAGATACATTATGGTTTTCAACTTGGTATTTTTATAATGCAACCAAAATTTCTTTTGGAGAGAATATTCAATCAATTAGTAATAATGCTTTTGTATCTTCTGAGGTACAAAACATAATTTTACCTGAAAATTTACAACAAATTGGTCTAGATGCATTTAGATGGTGTTATAACTTGAATGATGTAACAGTATTATCACAAAATATTGTTCTCGAAAATTCCGGCATAGGATATGGAGACAATGATGAGCGATTAGAAAATATGATAATACGAGGTTATCAAAACTCTACTGCGGAGGTATACGCAAATCAAAACGGATTTACTTTTGTTGCACTTGATGAACATATAACTATGAAAGGAGATGCCAACGGAGACGGAAAGCTTGCAGCAAGCGATGCGGCATTTATTGCAAAAGAGCTTGCACAGTCGTCTATTTCAGGAGAGAAAATAACAGCTGAGGATTATCCAGCTATGGATTTCAATCAGGATGGTCAGGTTACAGCCAAAGATGCGGCAGATATTGCAAGATATTTGGCAGAGCAGTCGATAACGTAAGCAATTGATAGTAATAATAAAATATTTTATGAAAACGGAACTGGAAACACATATCCAGTTCCGTTTTTTAGTTTATAAAGAATCGTTATTATACATAGGTAATGAATAAATAACGGAGGTAAAAATGGACAGAAATACTTAATTAGAAAGAGAAATTCAAGCAGCAACACAGGCTTATATGGAAAACAGGTTTGAACATTTAATATGCAATATCCTTATTGTATAAAATTATATTTTACATCAACAGATGTAGATGCTATGTCATCAAATTTGGAAATACAGAATTTGACAATTTAATTATCCTTTGATATAATAAAAAAGAGGAGATATTTGAAGAAATGCCTACAACTCGCAATAAAACACAGTCAACTATCAGCACAAAAACTACTCACTTTTCATAGTATATGATTGTAGACAGTGAAAAAATGAAGAATACAGTTCATGGTTGGTTATTTCTTCTTACATTATAAAGAAGGAATAGTTTTCATGGAAGTGAAGTTGATGTATATTGACAAAAATAAAGAGTTTAGTTGTTATGAACAATATTTGCCTTTGATTTCAAAAAGACGCAAGGATAAAATATCTCGATTTTATTTTGATAAAGATAAAACAGTATCCTTGTTAACAGGTCTGCTTATCAGAAATGAAATATCACAGCGTTTAGGTATTATTCCTTCCGATATTGAATTTGGATACGGTGAACACGGTAAGCCATATGTTTTAAATAGTCGCGATTATCATTTCTCAGTGTCACATTCGGGAAATGCTATTGTATTTGTAGGTGATAGTTTTCCAGTTGGCATTGATATTGAGCAAATTGCTGATGAAAATCTCAAGATGGCAAAGCGTTTTTTTACTTGCAATGAATATGAGTACATTATAAATAGTAAACAACTTAATATAGCGTTTTATAAAATTTGGACTTCGAAAGAAGCATATGTAAAAATGCTTGGACTAGGATTATCTAAACCATTGAAATCTTTTGATGTCTTGAATGAAAGTATAAACTGTAGTTTTGTAACTAAACGAGCAACTGAGTATCTAATTACAGTTTGTTCTGAGAAAACTGTAATTAATGATATAAAAATAGAAGAATTGCCCATAGAAAGGCTGCTTAGATAGTCTTATTTTTTTGCTTATTACACTCTTCTTCAACGAATTTTAAAATATAGTCGCTCTTTAAAGGGTTTTAGGAATTTCCCTGATTATATAAATTTATAAAAATAAATTTTCGTAAGTTCGGGAGAATTTTTGCGTGGAATGAGAAAAGGAATATACTTTTTCTGTGCTTGTTAAGATAAATAGGGAAAACACTTGCTTTGTGTTTACATTTAATGAATTTTGTGGTATAATCTGCTTTGTAGATCTTGTTAATGACAGAACAGAAGGAGTAGAAGTATGCTACATATTGCTATATGCGATGATGACATCAAAGCTTTAGGAGAGATTAAACAGATCTTGGCTGATTATTGTAAATTGAAGAAATTAGCAGCTAAAATTTCTACATACTGTGATGGAACTGATTTGTTGGTTGCGGATGAAAAATTTAATATTATATTTTTAGATATTGAAATGCAGCGGTCAAACGGAATTGAAGTGGCACTGCAAATACGTAGGATGGATATGAATGTTCCAATAGTTTACATAACGAGCTATATTGATTACTGGCGCAGAGCATATAAAGTACATGCATTTGATTTTATTATAAAGCCGTTTAAATCTGAAGAATTACATAAGGTTATGAGAGATTACTTAGCTGCATTAAATGATGCGAGCGAGGAAATCATAACATTTCCAACTAATGAAGGTGTTGCTTGTTTTAAGGTGAATGATATATACTACTTTATGTTTGAAGCAAAGAAAAAGGTGTATGTGCATACTGCCGATGAACGAGTATTGGTTAGAGAGAATCTGACGGATATATATAATAAGTTAAATAAGGATCAGTTTTATCAAACAAGGCGTGATTGTGTATTGAATCTAAAGTATGTTCAGAGAATTCAGAATGAGTTTGTAATTATAATGAAGAATGGCAGTATGTTGCCGTTGGCACAGAAGAAGAGAGAAGAGTTTATATACAAACTTTCTAATAAATTAGTGGATACTTTGAAAGTGAGGACTATATGAATGATTCAGTAGCTAGAACTTTGATTCAAATTTTAAGCTCAAGTATTACTAGTTTATTAATGTTTTTGTTGTTCTATAAATTATATAAGCCAAAATATCACAATAAAACAGTTTATATTATTACATTCTTTTTTTCAATTATATGTATTGTTCTAGTGAATCAATTTTTTATAAAAATGAATATAGCATACTTTAACTCAATATTTTTATTTGTGTATGCCTGCATATTAAATTCATTGATGTTTAAGGAAAAAACAAAAAAGACTTTTATATATAACGCAATATATATAGTTGTTTCAGTGTTTGCTAATGTATCTTCTGTATTATTATGCTCTGTAATAACCGGAAATGATTTTGCTGCAATTTCTGAAGATATAAAGTGCGTACTAATGTTTAATAACTTTTATTGTATGTTTATGGTAATAGTATGGGTGATATTTATATCGGTAATTATAAAAGGACATTTGGAAGCGATTAAATTTAGACAGCTACTGTTGATAGGACTGTTTGTGTTGTTTGCACTATTTGTGGAATACAATTTTACAATAAGAATTGATAATATATCTGATGTTATAACCGACTTGTTTATTTTAATAGGATTTTTAATTGTTAGTATCTATATAGTGTATGTTACAGGAGAAATTGCCAGAGCGTATAAAGATAAGTATGAATATGAGTTGATGAGGAACCAAAGTCAGCTTCAATTAGAGCATTATATTGAAATGAATAACAGATATGAAAAATCACGAGTTGTAATGCATGATATTAAGAAGCATTTAGAAGTTCTTAGGTCTTTGAAAAACTTAGATAGTGAACAAGCTAAAGAATATAGCGATGTTATAGAAAAAGAGGTGGATGTATTATTCGAAGGTTTTCAGTGTTCAAATAAAATTCTTAGTGTTATAATGAGTCAAAAAATTTCTGAGGCGGAAAATTTATCAATTAAGGTAGAAACAAAAATAGAGGACATTTTATTTGAATTTGTTAACGATTTGGATTTGACCGCAATATTTGCGAATTTGTGGGACAATGCAATTGAAGCTTGCCAAAAAATAAAAGTCGAAGATAGGTTCATTCGTATTTTAATAGGTCGTGTGAACGATTTTTATGTTATTTATTTTGAAAATAGTTTTAATGGCTATGTGAAAAAACGTTTTGACAACATTATTTCTACTAAAGAGTCCCATAAGGGGGTTGGGTTGTCAATAATAAAAGCATCAGCAGAAAAGTATAGCGGAACATTTAATGTACTTAATGATGATACGGTATTTAAAGTAGAGATATTGCTGCCAATAGAATAGTATTAAAAAAGTTAAAATCTAAATAAAGCATCTAAGCTTATGTTGATACACAAATTTGCATAATGTTTAGATGCTTTATTTCGTTGTTCTAGAGATTACTGTGATATTGTAGGGGCATATCAAATCCCAAATTATATAATGAAAACTTGTCTGTATCCGTTGTAAATTTAAAATGAGTAAGCTCCATATCATTTTTTTGGTAAAAGCGGTGTGCAGCTGTTCTTTTACGATTGCTTGTTACCTCAATAATCTTGCAATTCTGTTTTACAGCATATTTAAAAGCAGCATTAATTAATGACCTCCCTATGCCTTCAGAACGATGACTCTCCTCAATGATTAGTTCTATAATTTCCGCTGTTCTGCCGCAATGGTGCAGTTGATTTTCAAGCCTAAGATGCAGAAGCCCCATAACCTTTGAATTTTTCTCATAAAGGAAAACGCAGTGCTGCCTGCTGTTTAAAATCTCATCATAAATTTGTTTAAATTCACTTTCCGGAAATTCGCATTCTTCAAGTTCGGAGATAAGTTTATACACTATATCCATATCTTCCGGTACTGCTTTTCTTATCATGGATAATACCTTCCTTTAGTCAAAGATTTTTTCTATACCGCTCTGCTCGGCAATAAAATCGCCTAAGTCAACATCTGCCGGTTCAAATTCACCATGAAAATCACTTCCGCCAGTCAGGAACAGAGAATACTTTTCAGCGTATTCTCTGATGGTTTCCCTGTCCTTGGGCGAATGAGAATGGTGATTAAGCTCCAGACCGTCCAGACCGTTTTTAACAAGCTCCGGTATAAGGCTGAAATTCTGCTGCTGACCACTGTGTGCCAGAACAGCAAGCCCTCCCGAATTCTTTATGGCCTTCAGAGCCTCTAGAGGGGATATATATCTGATATCAAAGGCGCAGATACCGCCGTTTTTAAAAGTACTGTAATAGAAATTTCCGAACATTTCATCTGCTTTTTTACGTCTGACAAGATTCTCCATAATATGCTGCTTGTATATGTATTTGCCGTCAGCTTTTCTCAGCTCATTTATATCAATTTCATAGCCGTGCTGATTGAGAATACCTATCTGTTTAATAGAATTTTCATGACGTGCTTCCAGCGTGGGACGCACAGTCTTTTCAATCAAATCAATATTTCTGATGTTATACCCCAGAATATGTACACGAAAATTTTTCTCATAATCAAAGGCGGAAATTTCTATTCCGGCAGTCACCCTTATTCCGGAATGTTCCGGCAGCTGCTTTGAGTGGGAAAGCGTGTCATGGTCGGTGATCACTATTGCATCCAGACCGTTTTCCTTGGCGCGGCTGATAAGTTCAGGTATTGTAAAACTGCCGTCCGATACTGTGGAGTGTATGTGCATATCAGCTTTTATCATTCAAAAGTTCCCTCCGAAATATTAAATACATTGTCGCAGATCCCGTCCATGAATTTCAGATCGTGAAATATACCAATCATACTTGTGTTTTCATTTTTCAGACTTAAAATCATATCACGTACCAACAGCTTTGACTGGTCGTCAAGAGAAGCGGTAGGCTCGTCCAGCAGCATAAGGCGGGGACGCTTTACCATGGTATGGGCAAGGTTAAGTCTGAGCCGTTCTCCGCCGGAAAATGTGTTGGGGTAAATGTCCCACAGGTTTTCGGGCAGGCGGAAATAATCAAGCATTTTCTCAGCCTTTTCCTTTGCCTCATGAGCGCTGTGACCCGTTTCCGTCAGCGCATTCATAACGTGTTCTTTTGCAGTAGTTCTTGGCATAACATTCAAAAACTGCGAAACATATCCGATCTCATGATTACGCAGATACAGTATTTCACGTTCTGTCGCAGTAGTCAGATTTATCTCTTCGAACGCTTTACTGTTGTAGATTATCTCACCATCGGTAGGGATATATGTACGGTGAATACATTTTAATATGGTGGATTTTCCTGCTCCGGAGCGTCCTACTATACCAAGGAATTTCCCTTCATCAAGAGTAAAGCTTATATTCCGGCAGGAATGGATTTTACGGTTTGCATTATGCAGAAAAAAGTTTTTGGTAAGACCGTTTAATTTCAGAATGTTCATACCGTCTGCCTCCTGTATTTAATTTTTGACACAAGCTTTCCATCTGCAATAACATGGGTAATAGCCGGATAATCGTCCACAATATCAGCAATTACAATATCAGCTTTTTTGCCCTTTTCAATAGAACCGTAATTCTTGTCTATCCTCATTGCCTTTGCCGGATTCAGAGTTACCTTTTTTACCATTTCCGGCAGAGACTGTTCATATTTATCACGCATTATAAACAGACTATGCAAAATCGCCTGAGGAAAATAATCGGAGCAGAGAATGTCCGCACACCCTTGAACAATTGCGTCAGCCGCCGACATATTTCCGGAATGGGAACCGCCAAGCAGTATATTTGGAGCACCTGCAACTGTATAAAAATTCATGTCATGGGCAGCTTTTGCAGTATCTTCCGTAATAGGAAATTCACTTATGTCAACTCCCAGACGCTGGTTTATCTTCAGCTTTTCCACAGTATCATCATCATGAGAAGCAACAGTAATGTTTCTTTCATGCGCCATATCAGCAAGCTCTTTTAACTGTTCAAATGAAAGCATACCCTTTTCCTTGTGATGCTCCAGAACTTCTTCAAAGGTCATAGCCTCATTTTCCATGCCATGATATTTGTCTACGGTATCACGGTAAACCTCAAGGCTGCGGTACTGCCCTTGACCCGGAGTGTGATCCATAAATGAAATTTCGTGTACCAGTCCACGTTCCATCATTTCCTTTGCAATGTCATACGCTTCAATGTTGTCAATTTCAATTCTGAGGTGGAAACGGTGATGTATCAAATGACGGCGCTTGTGTATATTCGCTATCAGTTCCGCCATTTCCAGTACGTTTTCCTTTGTACGAAGGGGACTTTTACCGAGAAGTTCATCTTTATACAGTGAAAAGGAATGATATATGGTAGTGATACCAAGCTGGAGAAGTTCCTTTTCACATTCCTTTAATGCAAGTTCAAAGGGGAAACGTGCTGTGGGACGGGGGTAAATAAACTGTTCTATCTTATCAGAGTGAACGTCTATAAATCCGGGCATGACGTATCCACCGTGAGCATTGATGGTCTTTTTTGCCTTGATATCTGAATTGCAGATATTAATGATACGATCCTTGTGGATCAAAAGCGTTTTGTTCTCTATAATTTCATTGGGCGTAACAATTCGTCCGTTTTTTATTGCAATCATATCTTCCTCCTGTTACAGCAGCGAATGTACAAGCTGCTGTGTATATGCATGCTGAGGGTCTTCTAATATCTGGTCTGTCAGACCGCTCTCAATGATTTTTCCGTCCAACATAACGACAGTTCTGTCTGCAAGCATTCGTATTACCGCAAGGTCGTGAGAAACAAGCAGGATAGAAATTCCGTACTGCGCTCTTATACGGCGTATCAGGTCAAGTACTCTTGCCTGCACCGAAAGATCAAGTCCTGTTGTGACCTCATCAAGGAGCAGTATTGAGGGATTGTTTGCAAGTGCTTTTGAGATCTGTACCCTTTGCTGCATTCCTCCTGAAAAATTTTTCGGCGCTTCACCCATTCTTGATGTAAGTATTTCAACAGATGTCAGCAGTTCCTTTGCACGTTCTGTCATAAAGCCTGCTTCACGGTTTCCTGCTGCGATCAGTTTTTCCGCAATATTTGAGGCTGCGGAATAATCCATTCTCAGACCACGAACGGGATTCTGATAAACCATACCCATTACGCAGTTTTTTATATTTCGCTTTTCTGCGGCACTGGCGTTCCATATGCTTTCTTTACCATTATGATAACCGCTGAGAAATGCGCTGCCGGAAGTCGGTTCAAGATCAAAGTAAAGGCTTTGCATAAGCGTAGATTTTCCTGAGCCGCTTTCGCCGACTATTCCCAGAACTTCTCCAGGGTAAACATCAATTGAAACATTGTTTGCCGCCCATACTGTTCCGCATACTGTACAGCGGTTTTTTTCAAGGCTTTCCTTACAGTGAGGACAGCCTTCACCATAGCGTACTGTAAGATTCTCCACCTGCAAAACAGGCTTTTCATTCAGCTGCATTCAGACGCACCTCCCTGCAATATGATGTATCGGAGCACTGATAAAATTTTTCTCCCGTTTCCGAATCAAAGAGTTCATCAAGATAAGTATTTGTACTTCCGCAAAGTCTGCACTTTTTTCCCTTAAAGCTTTCACGCTCAAATGGGACATCATCAAAGGCAAGTGACACAACATTGGTATACGGAGGAATTGCATAGATTTTCTTTTCACGCCCTGCGCCGAAAAGATAAAGACACTTTGACATATGCAGCTTCGGATTGTCAAATTTCGGGATAGGACTTGGGTTCATGATATATCTGTTCTCGACCGTACATGGATATTCTGTTGGAATTGTTACTTTGCCGTATCGAATAATGCTTTCATAAAGCTGTAACCAAATCGGTGCATAGTCCTTTTCAGCGTGCATTTTCTTGGTTACTTCCTCTCTCGGTTCAACTATTCTTAGCGGTTCAGGGATAGGTACCTGAAAAATCAGTATCTGATCGTTTTCAAGAGGAATTTCCGGTATTCTGTGACGGCTTTGTATAAGCGTTGCCTTGCGTGTGTCTGAAGTGACTTGTGCATTTGTAGTAAGCCTTACAAATTTTTTTATATTGACTGCATTGACGCTTTCATCACTGCCCTGGTCGATGACTTTAAGCGTGTCATCAGAACCGATAAGGGAAAGAGTAAGCTGAATGCCGCCTGTTCCCCAGCCTCTGCCTATGGGCAGTTCCCTTGAACCAAAAGGTACCTGATAGCCTGGAATTGCAACGGCTTTCAGAATACATCTGCGTATCTCACGCTTTGAACCCTCGTCTAAAAATGCGTAGTTATAATTTTCAGCGTTCTTCATTTTCCTGTTTCCTCCGTGTTTTTCTTACTGCGTCAAGCTTTGACTGGAATGTGACATAATGAGGAAGTTTGAGATGTGAAATAAAACCGTTCATTTCAAGACAGTCTCCGTGTGTAAGTACAAATTCCTCGTCTTGTGCCGCATAATCTCCGCCTCGTTCGATTTCACGGTCGATAACAGCCATTGCAATTGCTTTGTTTTCATTTCTGCCGAATACTGCTCCGTAGCCGCTTGCAAGCTTTAACTGATCTTTATCGCTGGACTGTGCAAACGCTTCGACCTCAGTAATCAAAATTTCCCCCAGATAAATCGTATCATTATCCGAATCGGGATAGGGGATTTCAAGTTCAATGTAACCGCTGCGCAGCTCTCCCACAGTAGGATGAACCTGTCCGAATCCTCTGAGTACGGAATAGGCAAGACCGGAAATAAATCCTGTATCTGCTCTTGTTATTGTCTGCAAGCGTGCACTTCTCGGTGCCGGAAATTCCAGCAGCTTTTCAGTAACGTCATAAGGTTCAGTGTTGTTCTCAGGGAAACGATCAATGAGCCCTTCGTCCTTTAGCATATCGGAAACCCGTCCGCAGGACTGTACTTTTTCCGGCGTCTGTTCTGCAAGGATTTTTTGAAACTTTTTATGCAGCTCTGCGGCATTTTCATTCTCAAGCTCAAAGTGGATAAGACGATGAGTGTAATCATAGGACGCACCAAGCATCTGTCCGCCGGGAATGTCCTTGAATGCAGCTGAGATCCTGCGGACAATGCGCATTTTCCCGGTATCTGCAACATTTGTGTAATGACTTCTTTTAAGGGTAGAACGATAGGCTCTCAGCAGAAAGACTGCCTCCTCGGGCGAACCCTCACACTGCTTTAAAGCCAGCGCTGCATACTCCTTTGAATAAAGTCCCGATTCACTCATAACCTTGTCAATCAGAAGTCCGAATTTATGTACAAGTGCGTCAATCTCTAAATCCTTGCCTGTACCGCTTCTGTAATAATCAAGCAGACGAATACTCGCCTCAATTGCCTCTTCACCGCCTGATACCGCAACATATGCCATTGCTTTCTCTCCTTTTCACAAGTCTTGGAACAGCAGTAATATCGCCGCTGTCCGATATAAAGATCATATCCACACCCTGAGGATATTCATAATTCTGGGCATCTCTGAGTTCAAGAGCAGTACAGAATACCTCCGAGCAGGAAATCTCTGTTTCGCCGTTTATCCCCGGACCGCAAAGACAAGCATTAATGCATTTTTCGCCGTTGTCACGTATAATAATTGTCGCAGAGCAGTGAGGGTCGGACAGCGTACCAAACTTGGCCTTTTCAAGAATCTCCGGAAGTATATCGGTGTCCGTAACAAAAATATAATCCGCCGTCCTTGTGTCGGCTTCAGGGGAAAGGGTTACAAGCATTATGTCTTGTTTTAATTCCTTATTTCCGGCAGCGCTGAAGCTTACTTCGTTGTCAATTAGCGTCATTGCAACTGCAAGAAATGATGGGAAGTCTCCGAAAAGCCTGTCCTTTTCTTCTGATACCGAAACAATTCTTCCCGGATTTGACATAGCTTCAAGAAGCTTGCGGAATACTCTTTGAGTATCAAATACCTCGTCAAAATTGTGGAGAGTATTCATACCGTCACCTCCGAATCCATAGAGTGAAAATTCACCTTTGTTTTTTGCAGCATGGCATTTTCCTTTTCTGTTATTTCATTTTGTTTTGCTTCCCATTCAAGCAGTATTTTTTCATCTTCAAAAATACCCTTGTTGCAGGCTGCATCTATTACAGCCATATTCAGTGTTTTTTCAAAATCATCTCCCATAGCGGCTGCTCTGCCCACAGTTCCGTCAATTGAAACTGATGCCTCGGATATTATAACCTCTCCGAGATAAAACAGACTGTTCTGCACCGGTTCACGCATTTTTATCATTGCAAGAGTCTTTTCCGGCTTTTTTATTACCGTGACCGGATATTTATCCCGTATTTTCTTTCCAAGCTCTGCTACCTTTTCGCTTTCAGCTTTGGAAAGAATTTTAAATAAACGTTTCTTTTCCATTTCAGTTTTATTTTACCCTTTCCTTAATTTTGGTCGAGAACATTTCAAGCATTACCACAGCAATAACAACGATATATGTAAGAATACCCATTTCATGCAGATTAAAATAAAAGCTTCCTGCCATATAAAGATTAAATCCAATACCGCCTGCACCGGCAGCAGCGCCTACTGCAATCGCATTAGTAAAGTTAATCTCAAACCTCATAAATGTCCATGCGACCATGCGGCTTAAGGAGGCAGGTACGATCGCCTGAAAAACTATCTGCCAGAACCCTGCGCCGCTGGCACGAAGCGCCTCGATAGTACCATCGTCGATCTCTTCGATTGATTCGGCATAAACCTTAGTCAGATAAGCAAAGCTGTGGAATGTAAGACCGATGACTGCTGCCACGCTTCCAAGTCCTGCTGATACTGCAAAAATAAGTACCCATAAAACGGTAGGAACTGCACGTATCAATGCAATTACACACTTTACAGCATTTGCCACACCGGACGGTGCAGTATTTTTAGCACAAAGCAGTGAACAGAAAAAGGCGGCAATTGCACCGAAAATAGTTGAAAGAGTGCCAAGGCAAAACGTCAAGAATAACTGATACATCACATTCTTGAATGTGTCGGTAGAAAGCTTTGGTTCTAAAAATACAGTTTTAACGTTTCTGAGAGTGGCGGCAATTGCTTCACCCAGCACTATCTCCTTGTAATCAAAGGAAATAAACGCATAAACTGTAAGTCCCAGGAGTACAGTAATAAGAATTTTTACAGCGCTGTTGCTTTTGCTGTGAACTCCAATTTTTATTTTACCGCTGCGTTTTCGCCTTGCATTGCATACTCCGCTGTATTGGGTCAGAACAGGTGTTGTCTGATCCATTATAAAATCACCTTCCTTATTAGATTTGAAACAAGCTCAATGGCAATGACCAGCACAATAATTGAAACGACGACTAAGCTTGCGGAACTGAAATCAAGTCTTTTGTAATAAAGGTCAAAAAGATAGCCTATTCCCGTTGCAGTTAGTATTCCTATAAGTGTGGAGTTACGGATATTCGTTTCAATCATGTAAAGTATCCATGTTACTATTCCCGGCATTGCAGACGGGATTATTGCCTGAAAAACAGTCTGGATAAAGTTTGCTCCCGAGGCGTTCAGCGCCTCTATTCCGGCTGCACTAACCTCGTCTATGGTTTCAATAAATGCACGTGTAAGCAGTCCGAAAGTCGTAAAAAACAGAGCGAAAAAACCGGTAAGGATATTTTGCCCGAAAGAAAACATCAGCAGCATTGCCCATACAACATCAGGAACGTTTCTGAAAAATGCTGCAACGATTCTGACAATACGGTTTACAATTCCGTTAAAGCCTGTTGCCTTTGAACCGAACAAACTGAAACAGAAAGCAAATATTGCCGCAATTACTGTTACTGCAACTGACAGCAGAGCCGTTTCAATAAGCTTGTCAAGTATCTTCGGAAAACGCTCCATTGCCTTTTCATCCGGCATGAGATTATGTCCAATCCATGCCATTGCTTTCGGAAATGAGGCAAGTCCCTCACTTAAATGAAATTCAGTTGCAGATGCAGAAATGACATATACCGCTATCAGTGTTGCAAAGATAACTAAATATGTTATCTTTCGTTTAAAGAAAACTTTTTTTACACTTTCATTCATAACTTTTCACCCTGTATATCGGTTATCAGGTCGCTGCCGTCTGAACCGTAAATTGCGTGTATCTTATCATCTGTCAGTTCATCAGGTCTGCCGTCAAAGACAATTTTGCCGGCTGAAACACCGATAATTCTTTCTGAATATTTCAGTGCAACATCAACCTGGTGCAGATTGACAATACAGGTGATTTTTCTTTCACGGTTTATCTTCTGAAGATGATCCATTATTACTTTTGATGCTCTTGGGTCAAGGGACGCAATCGGCTCGTCGCAGAGAATAAGCTTGGGATCCTGCATGATTGAACGTGCGATACCAACACGCTGTTTTTGTCCTCCGGACAATTCATCACAGCGCTTATACGCCTGGTCGGCAAGTCCGAGTTCATCTAAAATTGAAAAGGCACGTTCCTTTTCCTGTTCGCTGTATGCCCCTATAACACCACAGACTGTGGATTTTTGTCCCAGTTTGCCGTGAAGTACATTTTCAATTACACTAAGCCTGTTCACCAAATTATAATGCTGGAAGATCATTCCTGTTTTTGTTCGCACCTGTCTTAACTCACGTTTTTTCAGTTTCATAACATTCTGCCCATCATAGATAATATTGCCGGAGGTTGCGTCTATAAGACGATTAATACACCTTAGAACAGTTGATTTTCCGGCACCAGACGGACCTATTATTGATACAAATTCTCCTTCATCAATCGAAAAGGAAACATTGTCAAGTGCTTTTGCAGTATTGTTATAAACCTTGCTTACATTCTGAAATTCAAGAATCGGCATATATACTCTCCTCAGGATTCCATATTGCGGATCGGGTCATACCATGAATCCTCTACTGTGACAAAGCACATTTTATCTGATTCCTTTTCAAGCAGTCCCATACCGCCTTCCGGATAAAAAATCAGTTCATTATTGGCAACTTCATCTGATGTGAACAGTTCCTGAATGGACTGTACATCCTTTGGACTGAGCGTATCGCCATTATAGGCAAACGGACCGTTGAGCACCGGAATTGACTGAATTACAGTAAACTTTGAACCTGTTACGGTATCGAACGGTGCGCTAGCATCATCATTAATTGTATAAACAGAACCTGTCGCAGCCGCTTCTCCCTCTGTACAGGTAACATAAGGTGCAAGTTCAATGTCACAGAATGCAGCAATGTCGCATTTGTTTGAAAGCAGGTTAAAGGCAGAGCCTTGATGTGAACCACCGAAAAGCACCTCTGAGAAGAAAGCATCGCTTCCGCCCTCAAGCAAATCATCTACGATCAAGTTATCTTCAGCAAAATGAGAGATGATCTGGTTGGTCGGAACCTTAAATCCGGAAGTGGAGCTATTGGAAACGAAAGACATTTTCTTGCCTTTAATATTGTCAATGCTGTAAGAATCGCCGTCCAGATACTGGTCTGCATTTTCCTCCTTTACTGCAAAGAAACTGTAATAAAGAGCGTCATCAAGAGTACCGGATTCTCCGGATTGAACAAACAGCGGATTTACCGCATCATTTGAGTTCTTTGCCTGGATATAGCCCTCTGCACCCATGCAGCAGCCGATCTGTGCCGTACCATTGGAAAGAGACTCTATGGCAATGGCATAATCTGTAGTCAGCTTTTGCTCCACAGTCTTGCCTGTAGCCTGTTCAATAAGTTTTCCCACTTCGTTTCTGGCTTCCTGATAATCTTCTGCTGATTCATTCGGATACCATACAAGTGTTATTGTATCAGTATAATTATCCGACTGTTTTGAATCTGCGGAAGATTCAGCGTTTGTTTTGCTCTTCGAAGAAGAATCTTCTGTAGTACCGCAGCCTGTAAAACCAGCGCCGAGCATAGTAATTGCCATAATACCTGCAAACAACTTTTTAGCTTTCATTTTAAAACTCCTTTTCTGTTTTAAACCCGATACTCTGCGAAACATTTTCGTAAAATATCAATTTAAGTTTACCATTACATTTTATCACCTGATTGTAAAGTCAGCTATCTTTTTTAAGTAAAGAATGTGTTATAATCTACCTTTCTTTATAATCATAATTATGAGGTAAAGTGGTTAACGCATTAAACCATGTGTTTACTTTAAAGACTGTTAATTCTAAAAAGAATGTCAGCAAGTCATATAAATGTGAAGTTGAAATGCTGATCACGGCGATGAGTAAACCATACTGACAAAGACGGTAAGTTAACAAAGAGTTACAGATATGACGTTTTCAGCGTTTAGAAAGATATTGTTGTTTCTCCTTCTTCATCTGAACCTATTTCAGGGAAACCGTAAAGATAGAGCAATTTTTGCGTTGTACGGAGTGTATAACTATAATATTGAATAATGTCGGCTGGTATAGTTGCAACCATTACCCATCCATCGGGAGCACCAAGTGCAACAGATATTACGTATATATACTTTTATAATAACAATATCTCCTATGGCATTTATTAATACCATAGGAGGTTTATTTTATCGTTATTCAGAATTTATGGAAAGAAAAAACCTGCTGTCATATTTGATTTATTTTTTAAAAATATGATAAAATGTATCTGAAAGCATATTACATCCAATTATATACTAATGGAGGTTATTTATGATTCATAAATCTGAATTACCGGCTTGTCCGGTGGAAACAACATTGATGCTAATAGGCGATAAATGGAAGGTTTTAATTCTTCGTGACCTGAGAAACGGTACCAAAAGATTCGGTGAGTTAAAAAAGTCTGTAACCGGTATTTCTCAGAAAGTATTAACGTCCAATCTGCGTGATATGGAGAATAATGGATTGCTTACCAGAGAGGTTTTTGCGGAAGTGCCGCCCAGAGTAGAATATACTCTGACTGAGCTTGGTCATAGCATGACGCCGGTTCTGGATTCAATGGAAGCATGGGGAAAAAGCTTTCAGATGAGTATTAAGTAATAAAATATTAAATAAAATAGCCGCAGTGAATAAAATACTGTGGCTATTTTGTGTTTTTAATGACAAAATAATAAAAATGGGTTTATAGGTATGTTATAAATTTTATTATTTATATATTATTATCTGAAATATTTTGCTTTTTACGGTATTCTTTAGGTGGCATTCCAACCTGTTTATGAAAAAGTCTGCTGAAATAAAGTGGATTATCATAACCTACAGCTGAAGCAACTTCTGCAATGGAATAATCTGTACTTTCAAGCAAACTCTGAGCATTGGAAATTCTTAAATTTAAAATATATTGCAGAGGAGTTGAACCTGTGACTTGCTTGAAACAGCGAATAAACCAACATACGCTTAATCCTCTTGATTCTGCATATTTGTCAATGCTTATTTCTATATTATAATTTTTTCTGAAATAGTGCATGGCAAATGCAACTTCTTTTTCGCTTGTATCACTGAATTTAATATTGTTTTCAATACTTCTGCTAATCAGAATAAATATATTTTTCAAAAGCAGAGAAATAAGTTCCTCATATTTTGATCTGCACAGTTGAAGCTCCTGAATAATCTGACTGAAAAGCCATTGGTAGTCGGGAGATGTGCCGACATACTGAATGTTATTTTCAATATGAATGTTATAATCATCAAGAATTTTTCCTGTTTCGCTTCCGGTAAAATGGACCCAATAAACATTTGTTTTATCTTCTTTATAGTAAACGTACTCTTGCGGTTCATCCGGCACATAAACAATAATGTTTCCTGCGGTAACGATTTTTTCTTTCTCATTAATAAAAAAATGCGCTTTACCGGACGCTATATAAAGAAGCTGATAATCTTTTCTCCCGTTTGGACGGTGTGTAACAACTTCTGAACGGGTTTTGACTCGGTAGTTTCCGCAGCTTGTTACAATAAGTGGTTTGCTTGTATCTACCTTTGCCAGCGTAGAATTATGAAGATATGCCGCATTAATAAACATGAAAATTCCCTCCGTGAAAGTTTGTTTTATTATTATATCACTATTCTTTGCATACCTCAAGATGATTATATTATTTTGTGCATAAATTCGATTACTTTATGCATTTTATATTGAAAAAAGCGTGATATAATGTAATCAGAGAAAGAAAAGAATAATAATAAAAAAGACGTCTTTTAATTGCAGATTCAATCCTGTTCTCAACAAAATAGTATTTACAGTGGATAGACAAACGGATTTATAAGTTTTCTTTACAATATAAATATCCGTATGAAATTATTAAAATTTTATAAAATTAATTATTTTGTCTATAAATGGACATGCTAAAACTGAAAGGAGATTTTTTACTATGACTGAAAAGAGATATTTGAAATGGTACAATAAGGTGGGGTACGGATCCGGTGATATTGCCGGAAATGTAGTGTATGCTTTACTCTCATCTTTTGTAATGATATATCTGACAGACACAATCGGCATGAGCGCCGGAATTGTCGGAACTTTAATTGCAGTTTCCAAAATTTTTGACGGTATAACAGACATATTTTTTGGCGCAATGATTGATAAGACAAAGTCAAGATTCGGCAAGGCCAGACCATGGATGCTTTATGGTTATATCGGCTGTGCAATAACACTGATAGCAATCTTTGCAATTCCGATAAGTATGGGAGATTTCGCACAGTATGCATGGTTTTTTATCTCTTATACATTACTGAACAGCGTATTCTATACGGCAAATAATATTGCATATTCAGCATTGACAGCGCTTGTTACAAAAAACAGTAAAGAACGCGTACAGATGGGTTCATATAGATTTATATTTGCATTTGCAACAAGTCTTCTTATTCAGTCTGTAACATTAAAATTTGTTTCATTAATGGGCGGCGGTGCAGGCGGCTGGAGAACCGTGGCAATTATTTACGCTATTATTGGTCTCATTGTTAATACGATTTCAACATTTTCTGTAAAGGAACTCTCAGATGAAGAACTTTCAGAAGGTGAGCATACAAAGGAAGAAGAACAGAAATACGGTATTATTGAAGCATTCAAGCTTCTTATTCAGAATAAGTATTATATGATGATCTGCGGCACATATATATTGCAGCAAATTTACGGTGCAATGATAAATGTCGGCGTTTACTATATGACGTATGTTCTGTTTAATGAAAATATGTATGGTGTATTTTCGTGGTTTATCAATATTCCATTGATAATTGCGCTTTTATTTACTCCGATGCTGGTTCATAAGTGGAAGGGAATGTATAAGTTAAACAAATACAGCTATATGTTAGCTACTCTTGGCAGACTTCTTGTAGTAGTAGCCGGTTATTATGGAAGCGTACCTTTAATGTTGGCATTCACCGCATTGGCAGCTTTTGGACAAGGTCCATGGCAGGGTGATATGAACGCTGTAATTGCTTCATGCTCTGAATATACATGGCTGACAAAACATAAGAGGGTAGACGGAACAATGTATTCCTGTACGTCTTTAGGAGTAAAAATCGGCGGCGGACTTGGTACAGCAATTGCTGGATGGCTGCTTGAATGGAGCGGTTATAACGGTTCTCTTTCAGTACAGCCTGAATCCTGCATCAATATGCTTCATTATATGTATCTCTGGATTCCATTCATACTTAATCTTGTTATTACAATAATCCTTTCAAGAATGAATGTTGAACAGGCCAACGATAAATTAAAAGCAAAAATAAAAACGACAGAATCGTAAATCGGGAACGGAGGAAAAAATTATGAAATACGCATTAGACTGGCTTTCAGATCCGGAAGTTTTTGCAGTAAACAGAACAGCTGCACATTCTGATCATAAGTATTACAGAAATTATTATGAGATGGAGGAAAAGAACTCCTCCTTTATTCAGAATCTGAATGGAATATGGAAGTTTGCATGGGCAAAAAATCCATCAGAAAGAATTGAAGATTTTTATAAGGAAGATTTTAATACTGACAGCTTTGATAACATCAGGGTTCCGGGACATATTGAATTGCAGGGATATGGCAAGCCGCAATACGTTAATACAATGTATCCTTGGGAGGGGAGGGAGACCCTTTTCCCTCCTTATATCTCTGAAAAGGATAATCCTATCGGAAGTTATGTAAGGTATTTCGATCTTGAGGACGGCTTGAAAGGCAAAGATATATACATTTCCTTTCAGGGAGCTGAAACAGCAATTTATGTATGGCTCAACGGCAGCTTTATAGGGTACAGCGAGGATTCATTTACGCCTTCCGAATTCAATCTTACCGACTATATTAAGGAAAAGGACAATAAACTTGCAGTTGCAGTTTTTAAAAGAAGCTCGGCAAGCTGGCTTGAGGATCAGGACTTTTGGAGATTTTCGGGTATTTTCCGTGATGTATATCTTTATGCGATACCTTCAGTTCATATCAGGGATATGAAAATTGCTGCAGACTATGATTACAAAAACGGAAACGGTAATTTTACGGCAGAGCTTGACATTATTGCCAAAAATGCAAGGTATGCAGTAGCGGCAAAACTGATTGCTGCCGACGGTATTTGTGTATCGAAAGCGGTTGTTACAGACAGCAAAATTGATTGGAATATTAATAGTATAAGCCCTTGGAGTGCGGAAATGCCAAATCTCTATACACTAATAGTTGAGATTACTGATGAAAATGGAAATATAATTGAAATCGGTACGGAAAAGGTAGGTTTCAGAAGATTTGAACTTAAAAACGGAATTATGTGCATAAATGGTAAGAGGATTATTTTCAAGGGTATTAACCGTCATGAATTTAATGCAAGAAACGGACGTACTGTTACAGAAGAAGATATGATGTATGATATTAAGTTCATGAAAAAGAATAATATCAATGCCGTACGTACTTGTCATTATCCGAATAATTCAAGATGGTATGAGCTCTGCGATGAATACGGTATTTATCTGATTGATGAAACCAATTTGGAAACGCATGGAACATGGCAGAAGCTTGGAGCTTGTGAACCGTCAATGAATATTCCAGCGTCACTGCCGGAATGGAAAGCCGCTTGTCTTGACAGAGCAAGATCTATGTTTGAACGTGACAAAAATCATGCCAGTGTTTTAATCTGGTCCTGCGGAAACGAATCCTACTGCGGTGACGTTATTGCCGCAATGGCTGATTATTTTCATAAAGCCGATCCTTCAAGGCTTGTTCATTATGAGGGAGTAGTCTGGAATCGCATATATGATAATATTACTGACATGGAAAGCAGAATGTATGCAAAACCTTCAGATATAGAAGAATATCTGAAAAAGAATACAGGCAAACCTTATATCAGCTGTGAATATATGCATGCAATGGGCAATTCGTTAGGAGGTATGTCGCTTTATATAAATCTTGAAGATAAGTATGAAGCATATCAGGGAGGATTTATCTGGGATTATATTGATCAGGCAATTGAAATTGAAAATAATGATGGCAAAAGGACTCTTTTGTATGGCGGTGATTTTGAGGACAGAGCGTCTGATTATGGATTCTGTACAAACGGTATCGTATATGCGGACAGAACATATTCACCGAAAGTACAGGAAGTAAAAGCCTTGTATTCAAATATAAGAATGACAATCAAGCAGGGTATTTTGACAGTTGAAAACAAAAATTTGTTTATTAGTACGGATAATCTTAAATTTATAATTTATTTGAAAAAAGACGGAGTTGAAATTAAAAAGGATTGTATTGATTTGTTGGTAAATGCAGGGGAAACAAAAACTTGTAAAATTGAAATGACAATACCTGAATTTGCAGGTGAATATGTGTATGAAGTATCAGCTGTGTTGGCTGAAGATACAATCTGGGCAGAAAACGGTCATGAAATTGCTTTTGCACAGGAAATTTTTACTGTACAAAACAACTCAGATTCTAATATGGAATATACAAAGCCCCTTATTGTTTATGGAGACGTTATTATAGGTGTTCACGGCAAAAATTATTCCATGATGTTTGATAAAAAAGAAGGCGGAATCAGTTCGCTTGTTTATTATGGAAAGGAATTTATAACAAGAGTGCCGAAGGTAAGCTTCTGGAGAGCGATGACTGACAACGATACAGGAGCAGGAGAACCTTCAAAGCTTTCACAGTGGCTGATTGCGGGTAAATTTGCAGTATACTGTACTGATAAAACTGTATCAAAGGAATTAAAAAATGCTCTTGAGGTTACATTTGTTTACAAAGCTTCTTGTACGCCGTCGTTTGAATATAAGATTATTTACACTGCTTTCTATGACGGCAGACTTGGAGTTAAAGTTGAATATCCCGGTGTGACAGGAATGTCAGATATGCCGGTGTTTGCAATAGATTTTAAGCTGAATAAAGTATATAAAAATTTCAGTTATTATGGAATGGGACCAGATGAAAACTACATTGACAGAGCCTGCGGAGCAAGACTAGGATTGTGGGATTCTAACGCTTATAAAAATTTGTCTGCATATATGAATCCGCAAGAATGCGGAAACAGAACCGGAATAAGATTTCTTAATGTTTACGATAAGAATAATATTGGAATCAGATTCAGTAAGAAAAAAGCGCCTTTTGAAATGAGCGTACTTCCTTATAGTGCATATGAACTTGAAAATGCATTGCACAGGGAAGAACTGCCAAATATTTGTTATTCCTGGGTCAGAATTGCTGCAAAGCAGATGGGCGTTGGCGGAGATGATTCATGGGGTGCGCCTGTACATGATGAATTTAGAATAAATTCTGAAAAGAATATGACGCTTGAATTTGTTATTTCACCAATAATTTAAAAGTAAGAAAGGGAAAACAATGCTTGTAAAGGACTTTATTAAGGAAGTAAAAAGTGGCGGACTGGATAATTTATTTAAGAATATTTATAAACCAATTGATATTGAAAATCAGAAGATACGTTATATAAGCGCTGTGGAGAAATTCACAGCGCTCTACCCGAACCGTGAAGAGATCCATGTTTATTCCGCACCGGGTAGAACGGAAATAGGCGGTAATCATACAGACCATCAGCATGGCTGCGTACTTGCAGGCGCAGTTAACCTTGATGTTATCGGAATCACTTCATTCCATAATGAAAAAATTATCCGAATAAAGTCGGAAGGATATGAAGAATTTGCAGTATCATTAAAAGATTTAGATATTCACATTGATGAAAAAGGTTCTTCCGCTATAGTAAGAGGTATTGCAGCAAAATTCAAAGAAATGGGAGTTGAAATCTGTGGATTTGATATGTATACAACATCAGATGTACTTTGCGGCAGCGGCATTTCTTCTTCAGCAGCATTTGAAACGTTGATTGCAACAGCTATTGATAGATATTACAATCAGAATAGAACTGGTCCGGTAGAGATTGCTAAAATCGGACAATATGCGGAAAATTATTATTTCGGTAAAAAAAGCGGTTTGATGGATCAGATGGTATGTTCCGCAGGCGGTTTTGTTTTCATAGATTTTAATGATATTGATAATCCTGATATACACAAAATCAATTTTGATTTTAATAGTACAGATCATGAACTTGTTATTACAGATACAAGAGGAAATCATTCCGATCTAACCGACGATTACACTGCTATTCGTACGGAAATGGAACAGACGGCAGAATATTTCGGAAAAAAGGTTCTCAGGCAAGTAGATGAAAATCTTTTCTGGCAGAATATTTCTGAAATCAGAAAGAAGGTTTCAGACCGTGCCGTTCTTCGTGCCGCACATTTTTTTGGTGACAACAGAAGAGCTGTACTTGAAGCTAAGGCTTTGTCAGAAAATAATTTTTCAGAATTCCTTAATCTTGTAAATGAATCGGGAGCGTCCTCTGAAAATTATTTGCAAAACCTTTATTCATGCAGAAAAGCGACAGAACAGGCGATACCCATTGCAATTATGACAGGTAAACGAATTTTGAATGGTAAAGGTGCTATACGTGTTCATGGCGGCGGATTTGCAGGAACGATACAGGCATTTGTACCGGCAGAACTTGTAAATGATTATAGAATTGAAATGAATCGTATTTTCGGTGATAATTCATGCTATATTCTCACCATAAGACCGGTAGGCGGAATTGAAATAACAGGTGACGGAGATGAGGGAGTATGAATATTCTATTATTTGGAAATATATATTTGCACAATTTAAAATAACTAAAAACTTTATTGAATGCAATTGGGAATGATTTTGAAAAGCGAGGCGTCGGCAATGGTATATGATCTTATTCAAGAACTTATTGTTTATGGAATTCATAATAAGCTTATTACTGAAGATGACGAATATGTAGTTCGAAATCAACTGATGGATATTTTTAAGCTGGACGACTGGGAGGATTCGGATGTTACAAATGCAAATGAGTCAATTGAAGCTATTTTAAACAAACTTGTTGACTATGCATGTAAAAACAGAATAATTCAGGATACGGCTACATCAAGAGATTTATTTGATACAAAGCTTATGGGGGTATTTACACCGTTTCCTCATGAAGTGAATAAAATTTTTCAAAATAATTATTCTGATTCTCCTTCAGCAGCTACAAACTGGTATTATAATTTTAATAAAAAAATAAATTATATTCGTTCGGAAAGAGTCGAAAAAAATTTAAGCTGGACGTATGAATCTGAATTCGGTACACTGGATATTACCATAAATCGCTCAAAACCGGAAAAAGATCCGAGGGATATTGCAGCGGCAAAGGTACAAAAAGCTGTGAATTATCCGAAATGTCAGCTTTGTGTGGAAAACATGGGATTTTCAGGTCATATGACACATCCGGCAAGACAGAATTTGCGTCCTGTAAAGCTGAACATCAATAATTCAGACTGGTTTCTTCAGTATTCTCCATATGGTTATTATAATGAGCACTGTATCTTGTTCAACAAAAAACATACGCCTATGATTATTGATTCTTCAGTCTTTAAAAAATTATTTGATTTTATAGAACAGTTTCCGCATTATTTTATAGGTTCGAATGCAGATTTGCCTATTGTAGGGGGATCAATTCTGACTCATGAGCATTTTCAAGGCGGACATTATACTTTTGCAATGGAAAAAGCACCGATTGAAAAATCATTTTCCTTAAAAAATTATATGAATGTAGATGCAGGGATTGTAAAATGGCCTATGTCAGTTATACGTCTATCTTCTGAAAACCGTGATTCACTTGAAAAAGCGTGTGCGGAAGTGCTGGGTAAATGGAGAAATTACTCAGATAAATCTGCTGAAATTTTTGCACAAACAGGTAATATACCTCATAATACCATAACTCCTATTGCACGAATGAAAGATTCAAAATATGAATGCGATCTTGTTTTAAGAAATAATCGTACTACCAAAGAGCGTCCATTGGGTATTTTTCATCCGAATTCTGCGCTTCATCATATTAAAAAAGAAAACATCGGTTTAATTGAAGTTATGGGACTTGCTGTTCTTCCTGCCAGACTTTCGGAAGAGCTGGAAATACTAAAAAACGCTATGCTATCTCAATGTGATTTGTACAAAATTGAAAAAATTGCATCTCATGCTGATTGGGGAAATTGGATTTTGGAAAATCATCCTGAATTCAATAATGATAATGCTGAGAATATTATACGAAATGAAGTCGGCAGGGTATTTGAAGAAGTTCTTCGTGATTCAGGTGTGTTCAAAAGAACAGAAAACGGAAAAAAAGCGTTTGAAAAATTTATTTATACTATTTGATATTATAATTTAATAAAAATGAGAAACAGCAATACATAAAGCTGTTTCTCATTTTTTTATATTTTATTTAAAAGCATATGTTAAATGGCATTTTAAATATTCTGGAAGCGTTGATCTGCGGAGGCAGACTCATCGTCATTATTCCGTTGTAAATTATTCCGATCCTGTCATTGATGCGAAAATTACATACGCAGGATTTATTTACAACGACTTCCTGAGACGTAGCATTGTCCCGAACCAGCAAGCTGTTTTTGTTTACTTCCAGAACAGTGGCACACATAAGCATAATTATCACCTCGTGAATACATGTTCTATATATTTTATGCTGTAATTAGCATTATGGTGAATATATGTTTTTGCTCGGCATAGTAATAAAATCAGACAATAAAATGCTGAATCGATGGAATTTTTCATAAATAAAAATATCTCTCATAATATATAAATATAGATAAAATATAACGAGGTTGTTATGAATGGATTTTTATAAAAAAAATAATGCTCCATATGAAGAAATATTTAATCATATAGCCGATATATGCAATTTAATGAGATTTTGTTTTGAATCAGATAATTTAGAAGAAGTGATTAAAGCGTTTAATTATTTAAGAAGCTGCGAAGATATGACTTCTGAAATACAGTTGCCCATGGTACTTATACGTAAAAGATTCAGTCTGTCCGGTTTTGAATATATGTGTCTTATGCTTGCTTTGGCTTCAGCTTTAGAAGGTAAAGGAAGTCCGACATTTTTTGAAGCAGCAGAACATTATCCGTTTTTTCAAAATGCAGAAGTATTTGCAAGTTTAGTTGAAAATAATACTCTGAAATATCTGCTTGATTCAGAAGAAGGGTGCGGATTGTTGCGGCATTTTCAAATAAAAAGTATTGTATTAAATTTTATAATCGAAAAAAACATATCACATAATAATATATTTTTTAATACATACATAAAAAAATATCCTATTATATATAAAGACTTATACCAACGTATATTAAACTTTATTTCAGCTAATAGTGTGTCATGTATTTTTATAGAGGGTAAAACAGGAAGCGGCAGACGGGTACTGGCTTCTCAGATATGTAAGGAGCTTGGAAAAAATACGGTTACCGTTTATTCGGAGGATATAGAAAACATTTCGGAATTTTCTGAAAATTTAGTGGGATTATGCGTTATGACGGAAAGCGTACCTTTGGTGATATCAGATGCGGAAATAAAAAATGCTGTAAAACTGATAAATTTAATAACTGATTTTTTACCTTTTGTTTTTATTTGCAGTAGTATTAAAGATACGAAAATTTCACTGCAAAACAGATATTTAATGTATTTTAAAATTGGAGCAATTGATGAAAGCAAACGCCGCTGCTTATGGAATTATTATTTGGATTTTAATGAATCTGACATAAAAATACTTTCTAGCCGTTATCGCCTTACTGCCGGACAAATAGCTGGTGTTTGCAGAAATTGCAATTTAAATGCAGATATGAAGTCGTTAATTAGTGAAATAATGCTTTTAAATAGTGAAAATTCTTTATCACAAATAATACATCCAATGTTTAGAATAGATGACTTAATAGCAGATGAACATATTATAACAGTTTTGAATCAGATTATAAAAACGGCAAAGAATCTTTCTGGTTTTTTAGCAAAATACGGATTTGAAGAACTGTTTCCTTATGGCAGAGGACTGGGAATATTATTCTACGGAGCTTCAGGGACAGGTAAAACCATGTCTGCGTATATATTGGCGTCTGAGCTTGGACTTGATGTAATGAGAGTGGATCTCAGCCGAATAGAAGATAAGTATATTGGTGAAACGGAAAAAAGAATATCTGAAATCTTTGAAAAGGCAGAAGAAAATAATTGTTTGCTGTTTTTTGACGAGGCAGATTCTCTTTTTGCAAAGCGTACTGAAATATCTGATTCCCATGATCGTCATGCCAATGGACAGACAGCTCATCTGCTTCAGAAAATGGAAGAATATGATGGAATAGTAGTGCTTGCTACGAATTTAAACAGTAACATAGATCCGGCGTTTAAACGTCGTCTTCATTTTACTTTGGAATTTTTTAAACCTGACGCTGAAACACGAATGACCCTATGGCGCAGATTTATTCCTGACAAAATGCCTCATGAAGATTTGGATTTTAAATTTCTTGGTGAAACTTTTGAGCTTACGCCTGCTGAAATAAAATGGGCGGCTCTTTCGGCGGCAGTACAAGCGGACGGTTCGCCTATGACTATGGATCATATATTTTCAGCGTTAAAATATGAATATGAGAAGTCAAATCTTGCAATTCCCAAAATAAATTATAAAAATATTCAATTACAATAGGAGTAGTGTTTTTATATGTATAAATATAATAAAAAGCAGGACGAAATAACCGATACATCTGAAAAAGGAAAAACCGGTATACCGTCAGTTATGAAAAAAAGCTTTGAACAGTCCAGCGGATTTTCATTTGATGACGTCAGAGTTCATTACAGTTCTGAAAAGCCTGCACAGCTTCATGCGCATGCATATACTCAGGGAAATGATGTTTTTGTTGCTCCGGGACAGGAAAAACATCTGCCTCATGAGCTGGGACATGTGGTTCAGCAGAAAAGCAATATGGTAAAGCCTAATGAAGAAATAGGCGGACTGCCTCTTAATACAGATCCTGCAATGGAACATGATGCCGATGATATTGCGCAGAATGCTGAAGAAAATATGCCGTTTTCAGCTGATACCGATGATGTACCTTTACAGGCTAAGACAATAGACGGAGTAGTACAGATGGCAAACAGCCAGGATTCTTATAACTGGACAGCTGGAGTAGCAAGTACCATATTTACGGGATTGGGAATGATAGGAGCCGTTGGCAGTTTTTTATATTCTAAAAATAAGGACAGAAAGCATAGATATATTGAAGAAATAGAAAAATATACTGATATTGCCGCTGAAGCATATGATGATGCAGAAGCAGCATATGATGAAGCTAGAAATAGTAATGATAATAATGAGAAAATAAAAAAATATATTGAAACGAGAAAAGATGCTAACAAAGCTAAAAGAAATGCTGAAATAGCAATTGAAAAGTATGAAAATTTTGGAAATGAAAAAGATCCAAATAGTGGCAATGCAGCTAATAGAGCTAGAACAATACTTGATGATTCAGATAGTTTATTACGTAAGTTAGAGAATGAAGAAAGTATTGAATCGGAAAGTGAGGAAGAAGATAGTGAATATGAATTGTTTGAATTAAGTGAGGAAGAAGATAGTGAATATTAAGAATAAAAGATTTAAGAATAATATATTCTAACCATGGTTGGAGAAAACAATGACAAATTTAGACAATGCACTGGTTAAGCTGCTTTCCGAATCGCTTTCGGATATTCTGGTCGGTTCAGGGAGAGTGGGGATATGCACACCTGCGGAGCCTGGAGATTTTTTATTGGGTCTTTATTTGTATAATATACGTCCGTGTACGGATATAAATCCGCCGTCTGTTATACGTAAAGGGAGCAGCTTTCAGGAACTTTCTCCACACTTTTTAACGCTTTATTATCTTGTAACAGCTTACAGCAGAGCGGATGGAGTTTATAAAACGGCGGAGGATCACCGTATACTTTTTCGGGCGATTCAGACTTTTCAGAATATGCCGGTTTTAACAGAACGTGAATTAGGTTACAGACCGGGTACATATATAGATAAGCTTCAGGTTCAGATGGTCGATCTTGAACCGGACGAAATTGCAAATATATGGACGTTTCGGGAAAGTGAATACCGATTATCAGTGGCGTATAAAATAACTCCGGTCGAAGTATCAGCAGAAGCAGGCAGTTTTGTGACAAGAGTTTCCGATACGAATTTTAAAGGTATTCAGAGATGATAAATGGGAGTTGCTGAAATGAAATTACAGTTGATAATTCAATGTATAGATACATTTGGATTTAAATCGCCGAAGGATAAGCTTTATTTTTTTATAAACGGTAATCCGATTGAGACTATACATAAAGATAACGGTTTTTATTCGATAATTGAAAAGCTTCCCGAAAAATTTATTCTTTTGATTAAATCTTCCGTTTATTATTCTTATGAGTGCACTGTAAATCTAAAAGAAAAAAGTAATTATTTATCTGTAAATCTGATAAGAAAAATTCCGCCGCTTCACGAACCGACAGTCTGGATTGATACCGTAGGTTATACAAAAGCAGTACTGGGATTTGGATATTTTTTTCTTGCAGACTCGTTGAAAAATATGGATATATTTATATCTGTAGATAATCCGTTTCGTTTTTGTCTTGAGGGACGTAAATTTCTTATACGTGATACGCAATCTTTGAAAGAAGAATTTATCACGATTGAAAAAGCTGAAAACAATTTTATGAGCGTATATAATATAAAAAGATTAACAAATAATTATGATTCGGAAATTTCTGTAATGCTTCCGGCGTTTGATTTGAATATAAGTGCAATAATACCTGTTAATGAACCTGTTTCACTTCCTGCATTTATATGGCTTTATGACGAAATGGGAAAATCAAAAAAAATAGAAATAAAAAATTAGACAAGCGGGAATAACTAAAGCCTGTTATGAATACTATGTATAAACACATTAAATCAGGAGGAAAAATTTAATGCCAGAATATTTATCTCCCGGCGTTTATGTAGAGGAATTTGAATCAGGTTCTAAGCCAATGGAAGGCGTAGGAACAAGTACAGCCGGATTTATAGGACTTAGTGTAAAAGGACCGGATATAGGAGTACCGCAGCTTGTGACAAGCTTCGCAGATTTCAGAAGAAAGTACGGCGGATATTTATCCCAGTCGGAATTTGAAGAATATCGATTTTTGGCATATTCTGTAGAGCACTTTTTCATTAACGGAGGTACACGAGCCTTTATTATGAGAGTTGTACCGCCGGATGCAAAATGTGCTGAAAGTGTTTCAGAACAGGAAATTATTAAGTTTACAGCAAAGAATCCTGGAAGATGGGGAAATTTTATAAGAGTTATAATTACACCGTCATCTAAGGCAAAAACGCAGATTTTAAGTGTTGACGAGCTTCCTCAGGGAAAAGTGTATAAGATTAAAAATGCGTCGGGATTTCAGACGGGAGATATTGTTGCTTTTTCAGACGGTAATGAAATTCAATATAATAAAATTTCTTCCGTTCAGGATAATTTAATCAGCTTTACCAAAGAATTTTCAGGAGAAGTTACTGATAATAATATTCTTCCGTCAAAAACAATTTCCACATGTGAATTTAATGTTGAAGTAAAATATGAGGATACAGTTGAGCTTTATGAAAATGTTAGTCTAAATGTCCGCGCGGCAAATTATGTTAAAAATAAAATGGCCAAATCCGATATGCTTAATATTAGCTGTAATATTTCAGAAACTGAAGAATTGGATGCACCGTTTAGTATGCTTGCCGGCAAAGATAAGAATATTTTGGTTATCGGTCTTGACGGAGGAGCAGACGGTACTAAAGAAGCTTTGAGTCCCTCGGATTTTATCGGAACTGATAACGGTCCGGGAAAACGTACCGGAATACAAAGCTTTATTGATAACGATATAGTAAGCATAATAGCCGTTCCCGGAGTTACCGACGCCAACGTACAGCTTAGTCTGACTGCACACTGTGAAAGTTTGGGCAGCAGATTTGCAGTGTTGGATTTACCCATGGACAGTAAAAAAATTGACGATGTTATGGCTCATCGTAATATATTTGATTCAAGCTATGCCGCTTTGTATCATCCGTGGATAGAAATATTTGATCCATTGGATAAAAAGAATACTGCAATACCGCCGTCAGGTTCTGTAATGGGTATTTATGCTCGAAGCGACAATTCAAGAGGAGTACATAAAGCTCCGGCCAATGAGATCATAAGAGCCTGCGTAGGTCTTGACTGTATGTATAATAAAGGTGAGCAGGATATATTAAATCCAAAGGGTGTAAATCTTATCAGATCTTTTCCGGGACAGGGCATAAGAGTCTGGGGAGCCAGAACGTTAAGTTCTAATTCTCTATGGAAATATGTAAACGTCAGAAGGCTGTTTATTTATCTGGAGGAATCCATAAAAGCTAACACCAATTGGGTGGTTTTTGAACCCAATGATGAACTTTTATGGGTTAGGGTTAAAAGAACAATAGACGTTTTTCTTAATACGGTATGGCGAAGCGGCGCTCTTGCAGGAGGATCACCTGCCGAAGCATTTTTTGTAAATGTCGGCAGAGAAACTATGACTCAGGACGATATAGATAATGGACGGCTTATATGCGTAATCGGAATTGCTCCTGTCAAGCCAGCGGAATTTGTTATCTTCCGTATAACTCAGAAAACTTCGTCAGATGAATAAAAAGAAGGGAGAAATAAATGGCTGACATTGTATATCCATATACTAAATTTCGTTACCGTTTAGAAATTGACGGTATAGACGCAGGCGGATTCAGCGAGGTAACGGGATTTGATTCTTCTATTGATGTTGTTGAATATCGTGAAGGAGACATGGTGCCGACACCTATGAAAGTTCAGGGACTGCGTAAATACGGAAATGTTACTCTGAAATGGGGATTGACTTCATCAACAGTTTTATATGACTGGCTTACAGAAGGTATCGACGGACCGGTAAGCCGGAAAACTGTAACAATTACATCTATAGACGAATCGGCGGCAGATTGTGCGTCATGGCAGATTATAAATGCATGGCCATGTAAATATACTGTTCCTGATTTTAATGCAACATCGTCTGAAGTTGCGATTGAAACGCTGGAATTAACCCATGAGGGTATGACAAGGATAATGTAATTTATTGAAAGGAAATAAAAAATGCTTATACAAACGGAATATGAATTTGAACTTCCTCACGGATATGCGGACGATAGCGGCACGCTTCACAGGCGCGGAACAATGCGTCTTGCATGTGCGGCGGATGAAATTCTGCCCATGAGCGATGTCAGAGTACAGCAGAATCCGGCATATCTTACTATTATTATTTTGGCAAGAGTAATAACCAAGCTGGGTACAATTCCGCAGGTTGATACCAAGATTGTAGAAAAATTATTTACTGCCGATCTGGCTTATCTGCAGGATCTTTATCAGCGTATAAATCAGAGCGAAGCTCCTGTTTACAATACAATTTGTCCAAAATGCGGTCAGGAGGTTGAGCTGCCTGTGAATTTTTTTCTTCAGAACGAATAACTCGTACTCCTGTTGAACAGCTTTACAGAGAATCAGCGTTTATTGCATATTATTTTCATTGGCAGCAGGATGAAATATTAATGATGCCTCATAGGGTACGGCAGCAATGGTGCAGTCGGATTTCTGAAATACATACTGAAATTCAGTCCGATAATAAAGATAATATTTTTGAAATCAGGTGATATTATGCATAATCTTCTTCATGTATATTCGTTTTTTCTTACTTTCGGACCTTTAAAAGCGGGATTTCAAAAAATCAGCGGTATAGGTGAAAGCATGGAACCTGAATATATTTATGAGGGAGGACAAAGTCGGCCATACCCAATACGGGGCACTAAAAATAAGGCGGGCAGAATTACATTTGAAAAAGGTCACGGTTACTTAAATCCTTTTTTAAGTAAAAACGGATTTACAGCAGGTAGTCGTATTTCCTTGCCGTGCAGTATAATAATTACGGATAAAAACAACAAACCGTTAAGGATTTTTGCATTTGACAGCGGAATGCTGGTTTCATGGGAGATATCGGAGCTAGATGCGCTCAGCGGAAATGTTCTTATAGATAAGGCAGTCATTGAGCACAGCGGAATATATGAACTTACAAAATTATGAAAACTATAAATATTATTAAACCTATAAAATTAAGCAAACTATCGGTCAATAAAAATATATCTGAAATCATTAGCGGCAGGTATGAAATTTCTTCTGTTCTGTCTTTTCCGGTAATGCTTTATTCTCCGGTTACGGCTGATATTAGTAGATCGGGTATTAGCAATAATATTAATGTTAATGTAAGCAAATCAGATCCGTCTTTGTTTTTTAAAGCAAGTCTCATAAATTTAGGGAATTACAGTCGTATGAGAAAGTCCCTGAACAGCGCTGTTACATTACGGAATTTGTTTAGATCCAATAATGCTTTAAATCATTTGGTAGATGCGCTGTGGAGTATTTATAAGAGCAATAATTTGAGGCTCAGTCATAGTCTGCTTAAACTTATACGTCTGATTACTGAAAAAAACAACAGAGATTATGCAGCAGATAATAGCGTATTATCGCATATCATGCATGTACAGAAAAAGGTAATTAAAGTTTTAAAAAATACTGATTTTACATTAGTAAAGCATATATCTGCATTACATCGGAACATTTCAGTTTCAGATAATAAAACAAAAGAAATTTACAGTAGTTTAAATTCAGCGGAACATTATTATAACAGCAAGTCTGTAGCAGTTTCAGATATACTTTCAAATTCCTATACAATGACGCCTTTGCTTGAGCATATATACGAAAGCATAGAATCGGGTATGTATTTATATAATGATTCCAGCTATAAAAATGCCAAAACTCTTTACAGACTGACAAATTCTCTATGGAAAGTATATCTGGGACAGAATCTGGAGCTAAGCCGCAGCTTTTCACGGCTTATCAAACGCGTCAGTGAAGAGAACGAGAGTATTGAATATAAAAACAGAGAAAATAATTTATTCAGTACTTCCGGTTCGCTTAAAAATCTGGTTAATGCATTAAGACAGGCATTTACAGGAAATAATCTTGAGCTGCGTAACAGTATGATAGATTTGTTTGGTAATATAAATCAGGCGGTTAAACAAAGAAATATAAAGGTCAGCCGTAAAAATAGCTTCAAGTCAACAGTCAATATTAAGCTTATGCACAGGGACATAATACCCGTACGTGAAAATGTTCGGATGATTTATAAAAAAGGTTTTCTGAACAATGATTCTGAAACAAAAAATAAATACAGTAGCTTTGAACAGGAAACAAAGAAAAAATTGAAAGAAATTGAATCAAAATTTTCCGGATCATCGTCTGATAATATTGAAAGTATGATAAAAACAGTACTAGACAGAATTAATAAAGAGCAGAGGATAGAATGGCGTTTGGAAAAACTTCAAAGGGGGATATTTTAGATGTGGAAAAAGCAGTAATAATACTATACGGAGAAAATAACTGTCAGAAAAAAATTCCGGTTTTGTTTAACCCGTCTGATTATAATATATCCAGAAATGTTAACTATGCTAAACTTGATATTCCAGGAACTGACAGTCCTATTATGCAGTTTATTAACGGAGGAGAAACGTCATTAAAATTAACTCTCCATTTTGACACGCAAAATGATTATATTCAAAATAAAAATTCAGATGACGTAAGAGATTATACGGAACCTATAATGAGCGCTTTATGGATTGACGGAAAACTTCATGCTCCTCCTGAAGCGGCATTCAGCTGGGGCGGTTATTTTTTTAAAGGAATTATAACGGACGCTCAGCAAAGCTTTACTATGTTTTTACCCAGCGGACTTCCGGTACGCTCTAAGCTGGATCTGACATTTAAAAGCTCAGATAATGAATTGGAAGGACGAAAAAAATCTCCGTTTGAATCTTCCGACCGCACAAAAACGCGTTATGCGGAAAAAGGCGCTCAGTTATGGCGTATGGCATATGCAGAATACGGGCATTGGAAGTACTGGAGAGTAATAGCAGATTTTAATAAAATACATAATCCGAGAAAGCTGCCTGAAGGAAAACTTCTGCATCTTCCTCCCCTTAAAGAATTATGAAAGAACTTATGACGACAAAGACGTTCAGTTACAGTGAACTGAACAAAAAATATAATAATTTTCATACGCCATGCTGTACTGTTAAAGCAGGAACTACAGACGTAAAGTCATTAGGACTTCTGCCTTCGGAGATTGAAATACGTCAGACTATAAAAAACAAAGCAGGAACGTGTACTTTTGTTATAAGCAATGGTTACGACGTTGTTTCACAAAGCTTTAAAGATGAGATCGCAGATAATTTTCCTCTGGGACAAACTGTAGAAGCAGGTATAGGCTATATAACTCCTGTTTATATGTTCAAGGGATTTGTAACTGATATCAGTTTTTCTTTTGAACACGGTCAGCCGCCCAGCGCCAGAATCACATGCAGTGATATACGCTCTCTTATGATGCAGGGCAAGCTGAATGCTATGCCGGAACTTGCAAGCTTTCCTATAATGATGCCTCTTATAATGCTTATGTATACGTCTATTTTGAATATGAGGATAGTTTATTATGATTTATGGAATCTTGCGGAAGATTTCAGACAGAATACCAATGATTTTAATTATTTATATAATTATGGCTTGAAGCGCGGGTATGAATTTTTTGTATTAGGAGAGCACTGTTATTTCAGAAAAAAATGGCAAAACACTTCACCGCTTATGACTTTAAAGTGGGGAGAAAGTATAATCAGTTTTAACAGAGGAACCAGTTATTCTTCCAATAAACTAAGCGGTTCACTGAGCGGATTGCTGAGTTTAATTCCATTTTTTTCAGATAATTTACTTACTCCGCAAGGATATCCGCATAAAATGGCAACGCCTAAAATACCTAAAGTTGACATGGATACTTCAGAAGCTAAAAATACTCTTGACCTTATTAATATTATGCTGACAAGTCTGCATAATCTTGGAGACAGTATGGCGTCGGGAACAGTAACATGTGTTGGTATACCTGAAATAATACCGGGACGGTATATACGTCTGACTGGTCTTGATTCCAGATTTTTTGACGGAGATTATTATATTGAAGAAGTAACTCATAAATTTTCTTCAAGCGGATATATAACTTCATTTCAAATAGGATCAGGAAAATAAACGGAGGTGCAGTATGCTAGATGACATTGCCGATGTGATGACAGATGAGGATCATAAACAGCCTTATATTCTTATAGGTACGGTGATTTCAAACTATAATCCCTTAAAACCAGCTTCTGTTAAGGTAAGCTTAAGCGGAAAACCTGTTGGAATGGGTATAACTGCATGGGCGAAAGTTGCAATGCCTTCAGCGGCTGACGGCAGCGGAATTTACAGTCTTCCTAATGTAGGAGACGAGGTTGTTGTAGCTTTTTTGGAAGGTGAAATAGATATGCCTATAGTAATAGGTTCATTATACGGAGGAACTAAACTTCCTCCGGTTGAGGTCATGACTCCGTTAAATAATGTAAAAATGATCAGAACCAATTCAGGAAATATGCTGAAAATTGACGATTTACAGGGTATTAAGCTTGTTTCCTCAGCAAATCAGAGTCTGGAATTAAATGATAGTCAGCTTTCTGTTTCTTTGAATGACAGTACAGGTCAGACTGGAATAAATATTAATAACGGTTCTGTATCAGTCAAGGGGCTGAGTGGAATAAATATAAAATCAGGAGCTTGTGAAATAAGTATAGACGGCAGTGGACAAAACGTAACGATAAAAGGGATGAGTATTAATATTGAAGCAATGCAAAATTTAGTTCTTAAAGGAATGCAGGTAAGTATAAGCGGACAGATGGTTTCTGTATCAGCTGACGCTCAGCTTGACATGAAGAGCGCTGGAGCTGCAAATGTTAAGGGAACAGTTTTAAAGTTGAATTAAAGAATACCGGCTATGTCTATGGAGGAAATAATTTGGATGATCGTTCTTTTTTAGGAAGAGGCTGGAGCTTTGACGTAAAACCTGACCGTATAACAGGAAGGATCTGTATGTGCAGCGGAGAAGACGATATTGCGCAGGCAGTTCGATTGATTTTGAATACAAAAAAAGGTGAAAGGGCAATGCGTCCTGACTTTGGCTGTAAATTATATTCCTTTGCTTTCGAATCATTTTCGCAGTCTGTTTGTTCGGCAATGGTACAGGAAGTAAAAAATGCACTTATAATGCACGAGCCAAGAATACAGGATATACAGGTTACGATTGATGAAAGTAATACTGAAGGCTGTTTGATGATAAATATAAGTTATGTTGTAAGAGCTACAAATAATCCTTATAATTTGGTATTTCCGTTTTATCTGGAGGAGGGCGGTGGTGACAGTTACTGATTTTATTCCCGAATGCGATGGACGTAAATATGATGATATAATAAAGGAGATTGAGTATTTGGCAGAAAAATATACTCCTGAATGGAAATTTTCTCCGGATAATCCTGACGCCGGTACAGCTCTTGCATGTGTATTTGCACATCGTATGTCAGAGACTATAGAACGATTTAATAAAATGCCGCTTAATCATAAGAGGCAGTTTTATAATATGCTTGGCGCATCTGCTTTACCGGCTGTTCCGGCGTCGGGATATATACTTTTTAATTTAAACGGGATAAATGAAAGTAATTCATTTATAGAAAAAGGATTTAAGCTTTTTTCTCCGGCTATTGATGAACAGGGAACAAGGCTAATATATGAAACACAGCAGAGCGCTCTCATTACCACTGCAAAAATTAAAGAAATTATTTACGCAGATTGTAATGCTGATTTATTATGCTTTTGTAAAAACAGTGAAGAAAAATTTGAACCGTCTTATAGTTCCAGCTGTAATAAAAGACTTATTAGTTTCAGACATGATTTATTTGATAATTTCAATAAAAACTGCAGATTTTATATAATTATTTCCGGTTCGGAATCGGATAAATGGATGGAAAGATTATCTGATCCGTTATATGCAGAATTTAGTCAGTATTCAGACGAACATGAAACAAGAATAGATTGTTTTAAAGAAGGCAGCAGGATCAGAATCGGACTGACGTCGGATTGTGACGGGATTAATATTAATATACTTAATATTAATGAATTTCATATGCTGCCGTTTGGTGATCTTTATATAACTTCAGAAGGAAATGATTTGGCTCCGGACAGTATCTTAATTAACGAGGAGTTTGAAAATAAAAATCATTTTTATGCTTTTGGAGAGTCCCCGTCGGTATATGATAATATGTATATCGAGAGCAATGCTGTATTTTCAAAAAAGGGCGCTGTTATTACTCTGAATTTTAATTTGGGATTTGATGAAATTAATAATGGGGAAATTCCGGAGCCTGTAATTCCAAATAAGCTTTTCGTAAGGAAAAAGAGTATACATAGGATTACACGTTCAATTATAACTGTTGAAAATGTTGTATGGGAATACTGGAACGGCTATGGATTTACTCCTTTGAAGGAGCTTAACTGGTTTGAAAATATTTTTTCAGGTGTTTCTGAATATGAAAGTAAGGTAAAAACTGCATCTTATAAATTAACATTTGTTTGTCCGTCTGATATTTCTCCCGTATTAATAGGCGCAGATTTGCGCTTATGTATAAGGGCAAGAATCAAAAGAATAAAAAATGCATATGCATTGCCGTCGCGATTTTATGTTCCTTGGCTTGAAAATATCAGTATATCTTATAAATACGATAAACCGTTAAAGGTTACTGATATTAAAACTATTAATAATTGTGAAGAAAATATGGTGATTCCCGTTTATCCGTTTAAAAAGCTGCCGTCATCATCACTCTATATTGGATTTGATCGTCCTTTGTATCAAGGACCTTTTACACTTTTAATATGCTGCGGAAATTTTATAGAAAACGGATTAAGTAATGCATCATGGAGTTACTTGACCGATATTGGGTGGGAAAGTCTGGAAATAAGCAAAGAAAATACATCGTTAACTTCCGAAGGGTTCTTTAGTTTTAATATACCTTATAAATTAATACGGAGTAATATATTCGGAAAAACTGCTTATTGGATCAAGGCTGAAAATTCAGAATGTCAGGAGATATCAATTGAAAAAATACTATTAAACTGCGTACCTGTTATGCAGTGCGAAAGTATAGAATCTTTTTGTTCAGATCCTGTAGTTGAGACAATAAAATTAGATCATAAAAATATAATTGAATTGCAGATCTATATAAATACCAGTAAAAGAAATGAAGAAGAAAAATGGGAATGTCTCAGTCATGGCTGGACTCTGGATAATGCAGAAGGATTAATAAAATTCAGTCCGAAAATATCACTGAATCCAAACAGTAGGACAATAAAACTGAAATATTGCTGCGGAGGAGGAAAAGCAGGCAATCTTTCTAACGGACAAACTTTTGTTCCTGCTATTTCAGACGGATTAATCAGCAGTGCAGTAAATCCGTTTTCATTTCAGGGAGGAACTGACAGGGAAAGCAATTTTAATGCTGAAAAACGCCTGTCATACGAATTCCGTCATCAGAATCGTCCCGTAACTAAAAAAGATTATGAAGATCTTTTAATAGATGACGACGTTATTTTAATAGAGATTAAAAGCACAATTAACGGAGGAATGAATATAAAAGCGACCGTATCATCGGAATTAATAAATAAAGATGTAATAAAAAAAAGAATATACAGTAAATTATCCGGAATACTGCCAATTGATATGGGTGAAATTAGAGTTAAAGTTGTTTATAGAAACGAGTGATTTAAATTGTTAAACCTTGAAGAACTGGACGATATGAGTTTTTCTGATTTAATGAAAAAATCAATAACAGAAATATCTGTACTGTGTCCTGAATGGACGGATTTTAATGCACATGATCCCGGAATAACATTTCTGGAAATGCTTATGTGGCTGGTAGAAATGCAAAGATATTATACGGCGCAAATTACTGAAAATCATATTAACAGTTATTTGAAATTAATTGATACTGTACCTCATACGGCTATTGCAAATGTTGTGGCAGTCAAGCTTTATCCGGATAATAATAGGATAATTAATATTAAAAAGGATTATGTTCTAAAGATCGGAGATGTGCCGTACCGTTTGATAAGCGATGTTATTGTTCCTGCTGACGAACCGGAAATGTCCTGTGACGTTAAAGGCAAATGGTATAGATCTGATCAATTTGAAACTAATTCTGATAATTCTTATTTTTATATTAAACAAAATTTAATGCCGTTCAGAGGCAAAGTACTGCCCCTATATTTTTCATTGATATCAACTGAAAAAGAACCTCTAGTAAATATTAGTTCCGGATTTTATACACAGGCAGTTGTTAAAATATATATTGAAACTAACAACGGATGGGAAGAGTGTATTATAAAGGATGAAACATATGGATTTACTCAAAGCGGATTTATTAACATCAGCATACCTGACAATATTAGCGAAGAAAAATCAATTCTAAAGATTGTTATTTTTTCTGATGATATTTTTCATATGCCGTCAATTGAATTTGTAAGCAATCATATCTGTGTTTTGGTTCAGGAGAATGAAAACAATGAAACAATGGGAGCTTCAGGAAAAGTAAAAGAAAATTTAGTTTTCTGGATAAATATTGACGGATATGAAATTAAGGCGGTTACATATAAAGAACTATATTGCGGCTGTAATGATGAAAGTCCTTACGAGGCCTTTGAAAGATATAGATCAGAACAACTGCGCTTATCAAGAGCCGTTAATAAAGATGATTATATAAGAATTGCTATGGAAACTCCAGGACTCAAAATAGATACAATAAATGTATTTTCAAACGAACCAGGGAAGGTTTCCGTTTGTGTGAAGCCTTGCGAAGGAAAATTCTGTAAGCATACAGTTAAAAATCTGAGAAAAGTATTATTTGAAGCTAAGCCGATAGGAACGGAAATTGATATATTAACTCCTATATTATATCATGCAAGACTTTTTGTAGGTGCTGAAGTTGAAGGATGGGCAAGCAGCGGCAAACTTGTAAGGCATATTAAAAAAAGCGTAAAGTTTTTAGAAGAGAATATGGGAATAACGTATAAATTATCTGAACTTTTTATGAGTATTAAAGCGCTTAATATGGTTTCTGATATTAAATGGCTTATTTTAAGGTTTGACAATGGAAACGAATTAACTCAAGAGGATATTTTAATACTGCCTGACGACGGATTGATGATACTTGACGACATTATTATACAATGAAAAGAGAAAATTATGGAGAAAAGAATAAATCCCCTTGACTATTTACCTGAACTGTATCAAAATTGTGAAAATAGCTTTACGGAGAGGTTTTTGACAATATTTACAGATATTTACAGTCAGTTTGAAAGAGAAATTGATGCTAGCAGTAAAATATATGATCCTGAATTATGTCCTGATGAATTTATCGAATGGCTGGGAAAATGGATATCGGTTGAAAATATGCAGCTGTTTCCGGACGATAAAAAAAGAGAACTTTTATTGCTGACACCGTGGCTCAGTAAGCACCGCGGAACAATTTCGGGAATGAAAAAACTGCTTAAGCTTTACTGTGGCACAGATGTTTTTATAGTTGAATATTACCATGTAAAACGATATTTTTCTTCATGTAAAGCGCTTGAACGAATTTATAACGGAGGACGTTTTACAGTCTGGATCATTTGTCCGCCGATAAAAAATAGAGTAGAAGCTTTATCAGTAATTGTTTCTTCACAAATCCCTGCCAATATTACTGCTAAAATAAAAATTCTTTCAAATATTACAGAATTGAATAATTATTGTTATTTAGGAATAAATTCGGTACTATCAGGTATGGAACAGGGAATATTAGACGGGAAATCGGCTATGGATTATGTTTATTTAGGGAGGGATAAACAATGATTTCTAACAAATTAAAAGTATTTGAGCGAAACAGGTATTTTTACGGAAAATTACTGACAGCCGAAGATTTTATAACAGAACAGATTTACTTTAACGATAAGAGAAGATTACTTAATAATATGCTTTTCGGAAGCGGTGTTGTAACCGGAATGAGCGTAGTTAAAGCAGATGATCAGAGCATAGCAGTGGATTCGGGATTTGCACTTGATTCTTCGGGACGTGAAATAATTGTTTCTGAACCTAAAGTTATTAAAGTAAATGAATTAAATGGGTACAGTTCGTTTATACGCAGCCATACTGATTATACAACGGCATATTTGTGTATAGAATATGATGAGAAACAGTCTCAGCCAATTCATTCAATAGCTAAAACAGTATTGGACGATGAAAACGAGGGGCCGGAATATAACAGGATTACCGAGGGATATTCATTGTATATTACTGATGAAGAACCTGAAAAATTTATGTGTGAATCGGAAAATTTAGCTTTAAAACGTAAAATACTCATATCAGATGGGATAAATGTTTCTATTATATGTCCTTCAATTGTAAGAGAAGGCGAAGAGTTTATACTGGAAACTCAGGTAAATAAAGTAAATACTGAAAAAAATATTACCATTGATTTTGATTTAAGACTTGAATTATTTACTGCTGAAAATTCAAATAATTTCACAGGTAAAAATATTGTACATATATCATATGATCAATGTGACAGTTCAGATTCTGAAACTATAGTTATTCGTACTAAATTAAAAGCAATGGGTTCGTCCGGCAGAAAAGGAATAATCAGAGCAGATAATATCCATGCGGCTTTTGGAAAAAGAAAATCAGCCGCATATCCGGTTCAAATTGAAGTGGATATAGCAGAAAACAGAGCTAATTCAATAATAAAAATGTTAAGAAAACAACAAACAGATAATAACGAAAAGCTTTATATTGCAAAGTTAGAACTTTTTGTTTCGCCTCAGTATTATATACTTGAATCAGTAGAGGATCTGCCGTTTTGCCAAGCAGTTCCTACAGCAGTCGATATGCGTTCGTTTCAGATACGTTCGGAATTTATTTGCCCTCCGTCTGAAAATAAAACAGTTTCTCATATGATTCCTCCGGCAAATCAGCCTGTTGTAAATACCGGTACTGCTTATGTACTTATTCCAGAAAAAGCCAGAAAAGGAAATATTTATTACAGTAATAATATTCCTCACGGTCTTGGAACAGGTGTAGTATTTATTAATGCTGGATATGTTGATGATAAAAAAATAATTTTTGAAGAATCTTCATTATTAAATAATAATTTTTCATATAGCATAATAGTAGATGAAGATTCAGGTACCTTTTCTGTAGCGGTCAGAATTAATTCTGATATAAAAAAAACAAATTTAAAATTCTGCTGGACTGCTTCTCGTTTTCCGGATATGGGGAACAGTGAAAGAAAGATAGAAATAAACCCTAGTGTTCGGTATGCAGGAAGATATGAAACGGTACGTTTTGATGTTAGCCATCCTGATGGTAAGGTATGGAAAAGTGGAGAATTAGAATGGTCTGTTCATCCGGATAACGGAGGTCAGATAACCTCGTCCGGTATATTTACAGCATTCGATATACCTGGATTTTATGAAATAAGAGTAAAAAGTATAGCTGAACCGGACTTAAATGCAACAGCATTTTTGGTAGTACAGTAATGTATATTAAAGAATTTAACGTCATATATACGGAAAAGAAAACAGATGAATATAGGTTGTATATATGTAAAAAATCATTAGAAAATCAATTATACCGTATTTTTGAATTGGCAGACCGAAATAAAATTGCGGAATATATAAAGTATTTTAATTCATTGAATTTTAAGGATTTTTACGGAGACTTTTCTATAGATGAAAAATATTATATTGTATTTAAACATCCGGACGGTATAATTGCAGGAGACTCCGACTGGAAAAAATTATCGGCAAAGGATATCGTCAAGGCATTGGTATTACAGAATCCTCCTTTAGAAATTGCAGTACCGATGTTGTCTTTCAATAATATTTTTGTTTATGAAAAAGAAATAAGGTTTGCATATGTACTTCCTATGCTGGATAACAGAGCATGCAAGGGGCTGCTTGAAGAAAAGCTGGCGGATATGATAGATTTAATATGGTCTGAACACAGAACACCGGAGGCAAAGCGGTGGCTTGACTCCTTACGCAGCGGAAAATTTTCACATTTGGTAATTGCACTGAAATATATGCCTGAAAATGAAAAAGCTATACCGGAATGCAAATCAGAATATTATGACAGAATAAAAAAAATATTATTGAAAATTGCCGTGACTGCTGCTGTGCTAGCCGGTATATTGATTATAATGTTTAAACTTATGGCAGAGTATGATACAGATAAGTTAGAATATGATAAAATCGACTCGCTTGGCGGTATTGACTTAATTGATTAAAGGTGATTATTTATGCCTGAAAATTTTATTGATGGATGCTTTGTGTATATACATAAAAAAAAGCTGATAATACTGCTGATTTTACTTTCCGCAGTATCAATTGGATTTTGTTTTGTAGTGTTACCGAAAATAATGGCTGATAAACCTAAAAAGATAATAGTAAACGAACCTGAAATGGAAGATTACAGCGGAAAAGCAGTTTTAATTTATAAAGATTCTGAAAATGTACTATATGAAGGAGATATGGTAGACGGTCATGCCGAAGGATTTGGTATGTTATATTCTGAAAACGGAAAATTAATATATGAAGGCGGATTTTCCGATGATATGTATTGCGGTCAAGGAAAATTGTATGCCGAAGACGGTTCCGTTATTTATATAGGTTTATTTGAAAATAATAGATATCATGGACATGGAACATTATATAATATTTTGGGGGAAGTTTTATATACAGGCGGATTTTCCAACGGTGTATATGACGGTACCGGAGAACTTAGTTCAGCAGGTCTGGTTTATTCCGGACAATTCAAGGAGGGTTTACTTAGTGGAGAGGGAACTCTCAGTCAGGATAATAATTTGATTTACAAGGGCGGGTTTCAGAAAAATCTGTTTAACGGTTCTGGAATATTGTATGGAGATAATGGGGAAATAATTTACCGCGGAGGCTTTGAAGACGGAAAATACAGCGGTGACGGTGAGTTTTATAACAACAGTCAGTTTGTTTACAGAGGAAGTTTTTCAGAAGGAAATTATAATGGAGAAGGGGAAATATATTCAGGCAAAAATTTATTTTACCGAGGAAGTTTTGTTTCAGGCACAAGAACAGGAGAGGGGACAGAGTACGATGAAAACGGAAATATAGTATACAGCGGTAATTTTGAAAACGGAATATATAATGGCCCAGGTTCTCTGTATATAAACGGTATATTATTTTACACAGGAGATTTTGTAATGGGAAACAGAACCGGTCAGGGTAAGGAATTTGATTCAAATGGTCATTTAATTTATGAAGGAGGTTTTTTATGCGGATTATATGATGGAAACGGTACCTTGTTTGACAGGGAAACCGGATATGTGGTATTTTCGGGAAATTTTCGTGATGGTAAAGCTCTTGAGTTGCCCGCAGAAACAACTCCTGTTATAAATGAGACGGTTACTGTAATTGCCAATAATTAAAAGCGATTATTATATAGCAAGAGGTGAAGTATATGGGTTTATTAGTATGTGCAGGAGCAATTTTGCAATGCAGCTTTGGCCAGTCTCCTATGCCGTTAATGGTTATTCCGCAGTCGGGCGTTATTAATATTATGCCGGCTGCAAATATAACGGATAACAAACCGATTATCAATATTCCTTCTTTTATTATGTGCAATTCTATGGCTAATCCTACGGTTGCCGCCGCAACAGCGTCTGCTTTGGGCGTTCTTACACCTATGCCGTGTATGCCTGTAATATTATCTCCTTGGTCTCCGGGAAGCAATACTGTGTTGATAGGAGGACAGCCGGCGCTCAATAATTCGTCTCAGCTTCAATGTATGTGGGGAGGATGCATTCAGATAAAATCCGCCGGACAATTTCAAATTATGGTATCATGAATTAATTTAAAGTGCATTTTTATATAATTCAGTGAAGGAGATATTATGTTAAAACGAATAATATTCGCTTTTTTCATAGCAGTCGCTTTTCCGTTAATTTATATACTGATTGGTCAGAAGCAGGATTGGACGGTTGATGATACTATTTCTGATGAAAACCAAAACAATTATACATGTTTTCATAACAGCTCTGATATAATGATTGTCAAAACTGATAGCAATAGTGAAATTTGCGGAAAATGGATAACGCAGCATTCGTATGGTTATAATTTTAGCAATGTAGAGGCTATGACCGCTTATGACGGAAATTTTTATTGTGTTCTTACGGAAATTAACTCAAAGAATTTCATGATAGTACAAAGGAAATGGCTGAAAATTGACTTTGAAAATAATACTGCCGATATTTTATATAATTTAAAATATAATGGAATTCAAAATGCATACAGTACTTCCCTCACTGTTTCAGATGGTCGGATGTACACTGTTTCCGCTTTACTTGAAGGAATACAGATTGTTGACGTATATAATAAAAGGCAGAAAATATTGAATCCCGGTATAGAAGCAATAGTTAATTATGCAGCTGCTCTTCCTGACGGAAGAATAATATTTACGGATATATTAAACAGAATTTACATAATGGATCAGGACGGCGATCCGGCTATGATTTATGAAACATCTCCAGGCAGTTTCAGTCAATGTACAGTAGACAATAACGGTTATTGCTATATTTATGATTTAAATAACGGATGGTTGGTAAGCAGCGACAATTATTATACAGGAAAAATCAATTTTATTAATTCAGATGTGTTTAAGGATTCGTTTACGCCATCGGTTTCAACTGGTTACAATAAGAATTTTATTATTTTCTGCGTAGTTGGTATAGCAGCAGGAGTAATTATATTTATAATTTTATCATTGAAACGTATATCAATTTTGTTGAAAATTTCTGGAATAATCGTATTGAGCCTTGGCATTGGGGGAATTATTTTATTTTTGTTTATTGATTCAATTATGGAAAAAGTTTATCTTCAAAGTAAACTTGACAGAGCGGTTATGTCTGCAAAAGTAATTGAGGCAAATATTGACATGGTTCAATTTGCTGAAATTAACTGGAATCATCCAGGGGATAATAAATATTTTTATGAGCTTTGCAGTTTTTTTGAATATACTGATGGAAATGATAAAATAAAAGCTGTAATTGATAATAATCATTCTTCAGAAATAATTTTAGATGATAATAATTATTGCTGTTTATATATTTTAGATAATGAAGGAATAAAATCCGGTATATGTGATGAACATCCGGTAAATATACCAATTGAAAATATTGAATCAGAGGAAATAGCAGATGTATACAAAAGCGTAGCAGCGGGAGAAAGTGAATCTATTATGTACGGAGCATATGCCGATGATTTTGAATGGGTTCTTGCAATTTCTCCGCTTAAGGATAAAAACGGTAAAATTATTGCTTTGATTGAAACAGGCATTTCTAAATATAATTATATGACTTCTTCAAAGAAAAATTTACTTAATATATTGTTTATAGTTACTGCAGTTGAAATTATCTTAGGTATTTTAATACTTATAATAATTAGAATTACTTTATTTCCTTTAAAAAAACTTCATGAAGCAGTTAAAGCGGCAGGAAACGGTGATTTCAGTATTACTGTTAAAGCTAAAGGAAGAGATGAAATTTCAGGTATAGCAAAGGCGTTTAATATTATGTCCTCTCAGATTAATAGTCATACGCAAAATTTAAGCAATTTAAATGAAGCATATCTTCGATTTCTTCCAACAGGAATTATTACGACTATAGGAAAAAATTCAGTACTTTCTGTTTCAAGAGGCGATTACAGTAATATTTCAAGTTATATATTACATATAAACATTATCAACTTTACTGAACAGACAGAAAATATGACTAATGACGATATATTTATTTTCATCAATAATCTAAGTAAAGAGATAATGGAGAATATTATATATTATAAAGGCGTAATAGAAAGTTATAACCAGGAAGAATATATATGTATTTTTAACAATCCAGATTCTGCCTATGAATCGGGTATAAATCTTGTCAGACGTTTGCGCAGTATATATCCGTATTTGACGATTTCATTGGTTCTTGTTATGGATAGTATACTCCTTGGTATTGTAGGTCATGAAAAACGTTTAGGTACTATTATGCTTTCTAATGGTATAAGACTTTCTAAAAAACTTGGAAAAATAGGCGATGCTTGTGAAACGAAATTAATTGTAACTTCTGATATTAATTTTACTCGTCCACATCCGCAAAGGGTGATGGGTAAAATAAATTTTGACGGTAATAATTATAAATTTTTTGATTACTTTGAATGTGATGAAATAAATGTATATTTAAATAAATTGGAGGGACGTAAAAAATTTGAAGCAATGATTGAACTTTTTTACAGTAAAATGTGGTATGAATGCCGTAAAGCGGCATTATCGTATCTGGAAATTTACTGTAATGATAAAACAGCTATAAAATATTTATTTTTATGCGAACATAATATACATAATCCTTCTGAAACAATTGGTATTGAAAGTATTTCAGACAATAATACCTGAGCCGAGTATAAAATACCCGCTGTATTTAAAAAATACAGCGGGTATTTTAAATTTTTTATGGTTTATCAAAAACAATTACTGTATAGTAATTGATATTTTCTTTTGACAATTGCATGTCGATCTTTTGTTTCAGCTCTTCGTTACTGTACTTGCATTCAAAAGGAACAACCAGATCAAAAATTAAATTAGTATGAGATTCACCGCTTACTATTCTGAAATCATGGAGGTCAAGCGAAGAATCAATTGAGTGTATAATATTATTTACTAATTTTTTACATTTATTAGTAAGCATGTCGTTTACTTCAATCGGATCCATATGAATAGTCATTAAAATATTAAGATTATTGTGTATTTCACGTTCAATACTGTCAACAATATCATGAACTTCCGTAAATGATTCATTGCTTTTAACTTCAACATGGCAGCTTCCGATAATATTTCCCGGACCATAGCTATGAATTATTAAATCATGAATGCCAATTATTTTATCATTTTTTAAAACATATTCTTTTATATTATTAATAATTTCAGGATCAGCCGGTTTGCCAAGAAGTTCGTCAACAGTATCCTTAACAATATCGTAACCGGATTTTAAAATAAATACCGATACTAAAAGACCCATGACTCCGTCCACAGGCAATGCTGTAAATAATGAGCATATCAATGCAATAAGTGTTGCAGATGTTGCTATTACGTCGCTTTTGCTGTCTTTTGCAGTTGCAGTCAATACCGAGGAATTAATTTTTTTACCTAATTCAGCATTAAAAACCGCCATCCATAGCTTTACAGCTATTGAAAAAACAAGTGAAAACAAAACAGCAAAGCTGAATCTTATTTCTACCGGATTTATAATCTTTTCTACAGAATTTTTTAAAAGCTCAATTCCTACAAATATTATCAAAGCTGCTATTATAAGAGAAGTCAGGTATTCCATTCTTCCATGACCAAACGGATGGTTTTTGTCAGCCGGTTTTGAAGCCATTTTATATCCCAGAAGAGTTACAAGGCATCCGGCACAGTCTGACAGGTTGTTAAATGCATCGGATACAATAGAAATAGAGTGAGATAAAGTTCCCATTGCATACTTGATAAGGAATAAAAGTACATTGCATATAATTCCGACAATACTGCTTAAGGTACCGTATTTTTGACGTATTTTTGGATTTTCTGTATTCTCTGAATTTTTTATAAATGTTTTAATCAGAAAATTTACCATAATAATACCCTCATATTTTATTCATTAATATTTTATAGTCAACAAGTAAAATTTGTTACAAAATAAAATCTCGTATTGCTTTTTCTACGGATTTTACTTCTTTTTGAAATTCAGATGCTGAAATTCTGAAAGCTCCGTTTCCCAGTATTATAATCTGTTCAAGATTATCAGATGTGGCGACTCTTACTCTATGCTTTTTTCCGATTTCATGGGTAACCTTTTCAATATACATATCGGCAGTTTCAGCTTCTTTAGTGTACACAACATTAATGTTATGTATTTTTTCAATGTTTCTTTGTCCGCCTTTTATTTTATATGCGTCAAATACTAGGATAAGCTCGCATTGTTTGAATCCCTGATAATTGCAAAGTATATTAATCAGCTGATTTCTTGCAAGATCCAAATTGTCTTTGGCAATTTCATTAAGTTCATCCCAAGCAAAAATTATATTATAGCCGTCTACAAGCAGATATTCCGGACCGGTCGGAATGGGCTTGGCATGATAATTATTATTGATTGAATTATTTTTTCTGACAGGTTTAAAAGAAGAATTTTTATCACGGCGTATTGGTCCATAGGTACGTTCAAATATTTCCATTAATTCTTTATCTTCAACAAGACGCTTCTGATAACTGTGAATATGATTCTGTGAAATATCTTCTTGTTGATAATTATGATTAAGACAGCTTTCAACATGCATATGCTGCGTTACTTCATTCCATTTAACAGTATATCCTGCACCATGAGAGCAGAAAACAGAATCAGCAGTATTTAAAATATCACTGTCGCAATTGTATCCGATTTCGGAAATTATTTTTTCAGTATTGTGACACGGTTCATACCCTTTAAGACTGTAGAATAATCTGCCTTTACCTTTAGTATATTCAAGAACTTCATTATGATAATCTCTCATTTCATAAGCCGGTGCATTTCCTTGGATAACAGACATATCTCCTGATACTTCCGGCGAAGAAAAATTTCCGCACATTCTTTGAATATCTGATATGGCGCGTCCGGTATTCTCAGAGGGTATTTCCAGACGGAATTTATACCACGGTTCAAGCAGAATACTTTTAGCTGAACGCAGTCCGTGTCTGACGGCTCTGTAAGTAGCCTGACGAAAATCTCCTCCTTCGGTATGCTTTAGGTGTGCTTTGCCGGCAGTTAAAGTAATTTTCATATCGGTTATGGGAGACCCTGTAAGTACTCCTATATGCTGCTTTTCTTTTAAATGAGTAAGAATAAGTCTTTGCCAATTTTTATTAAGTATTTCTTCACGGCAGTCAGCTGCGAATACAAGTCCGCTTCCTGGTTTACCTGGTTCCATAAGGAGATGTACTTCTGCATAGTGACGCAGCGGTTCATAATGGCCGACGCCTTCAACAGTATTTTCAATAGTTTCACGATATGCAATGCTTCCGTTGACGAATTCAACTTTCAGTCCGAATCTGTCATTTATAATGCTTTTTAATATTTCCAGCTGAATTTCACCCATAAGCTGAATATGAATTTCGTGGAGATGTTCATTCCAAATAACATGCAGCTGAGGATCTTCCTCTTCAAGACGGCGCAGTATATTCAGCCCCTTGTTAGTGTCAGGTTCTTCAGGCAGTAATAATTTATAAGTAAGAACCGGTTCAAGCAAAGGCGATTCAGAATCTGTTTCTGTTCCCAGACCTTCTCCGGAATATGTTTTGGTAAGTCCTGTTACAGCACAGACTGTTCCTGAATCAACTGTTTCAGCAGTCTGATATTTTTTGCCGGAATATATTCTTATCTGATTTATTTTTTCTTCTATTAAATTTCCGTTAAAATTATAATTAATAGTAGTTTTTACTCTAAGATTACCTCCGGTAACTTTTAAATGCGTAAGACGGTTTCCCTGTTCATCTTCTGATATTTTAAAAATTCTTGCGCCGAAATTACTGCCGTATGCTTTTTCACAGGTATATTTTTCCAGAATATCAATGAATTCATCAATGCCGTCCAGCTTAAGCGCTGAACTGAAAAAACATGGAAAAATATTTCTTTCAGAAATTGAACGGCTGATAGTTTCTGTACTTAGATTACCTGTTTCAAGATATTCCTGCAAAAGATTTTCATCATAAAGTGAAAGATTTTCTAAGAATTCTTCTGAATTTCTGTCAGTATGAAAATTAATACAGCCGTCTGAAAAACGGCGTTTTATACTATTCATAATATAAGTTTCTGAAAATTTTGATATATCCATTTTATTTATAAAAATAAATGACGGAATCTTGTATTTTTGAAGAAGTTTCCAGAGTGTTTCTGTGTGGCTTTGTATTCCCTCAGAGCCGCTTATAACAAGTATTGCATAATCCAGGATCTGTAATGTACGTTCTGTTTCTGTAGAAAAATCGGCATGTCCGGGAGTATCCAATAAAGTAAATTCTGTATTTCCTATGTGAAAGACTGCCTGTTTGGAAAATATCGTGATACCTCTTTCACGTTCAAGGTTATGTGTGTCAAGAAAAGTATCTCTGTGATCAACGCGTCCCCATTTTCGGATTTCTCCTGTTTTGTAAAGTATTCCTTCAGAAAGCGTTGTTTTTCCGGAGTCGACATGTGCCAGAATTCCTAATACAAGTTTTTTCATTTTTTAATCCTTTAATATAATATTATAATAAAATTTTATCATAAATTTAAAATATATGCAACTGTTTTTGTTCTAAATATTTAAGGACATGCATAGGATTATAACAACAGAAAAAAGGACGTGATTAAAGTGACTGATATAAAAAATTTCAAAAAAGTACTGTTGTACATGCCTAAAGGAATTTCCAGCGCTATGAATAAGATTTCAACGGAAAATACCAGCCGTATTAATGAAATAAGACTTAGAATAAACAAACCTGTCAGTGTTTCATCGTACGGTAAAAATTATTTTGTTACCGAAAACGGAGGATTGACAACTCATAAAAGTCTGGGTATTGTTGTGCAGAAAAATGATATAAATGAATGCTTCAGAGCGATATGCGATTATTCGCTGCATAGTTATACAAAGGAAATTTCAGAGGGATTTATTACTCTGGAAGGCGGAAATCGAGTAGGGATATCCGGTACGGCAGTATTAAATGGAAATTACGTTGAAACTTTAAAATATATTAACGGAATTAATTTCAGAATATCCGGACAGGTTTTCGGATGCAGTGAAAAAATATGTGAAAGATTATATGATGTGAAACCTGTGAGTCTTTTAATTATCGGACCGCCTCTCAGCGGAAAAACAACTATCTTGAAAGATATGTGCCGTATACTTGGAGAAAAGTATAAAATTTCAGTTATAGATGAACGAAGTGAAATTGCGGCCGTATATCATGGAGAGGCTAAGAACGAAATAGGTACGTTTACAGACATTTTTGACGGGTACCCGAAGGGCGAAGGCATTACTTCTGCGGTAAGAGTTATGTCTCCGGAAATTGTTATCTGTGATGAGATAGGAGGGAAGAGAGATTGCAACGCTATACTGGATTCTGTAAATTCGGGAGTCAAATTTATTGCGACAGTACATGGAAGTTCAGTTGAAGAGGTCTTGAAACGCAGAAATATTGCAGATCTTATTTCAAATGAAATATTTCAATATGGAGTTTTGCTTGGCTCCGGAAGCAGAATAGGCGAAGTTATGGAAATAAAAAAAATAGTATAGGAGGAATTTCAACTATGATTCGTATTGCCGGAACGCTTTTGATTTTTTTGACTTCAGCGGCTGTTGGAATATTCTTATCCAATAGTATAAAAAACAAAAAAGAGAGACTTATCAAGGAAAGAAAGATGCTAGAAGAAATATCCATTATGATAAGATTTAACTCTTTTACTCTGAAAGAGATAATTTTTGAATTAGAAAATGCTGGGTTATATAATGATTTCAAATTTTTAAATAAGCTTACGATAATACTCAAAAATGTAGTTTCATTTCCTGTGGCTTGGGAGCAAGCAGTAAAAGAGGATGATATTCTTTCTGAAAGTGAAAAAAAGTTATTAACGGAAATAGGATATAGTCTTGGAACTTCCGATATTGACGGACAGCTTTCTACTCTTAATATTTATAAAGCCAGATTAGATGAGCTGATTGAAGAAGAATCGGAAAAATACAGGATAAAAGGGAAGATGTACCGATCGCTTGGAGTTATGTTTGGTGCAATGATAGGAATTTTAATTGTTTAGGAGAAAACAAATGGATGTTGATCTGATTTTTAAAATTGCGGGAATAGGAATTATAGTTGCGGTTCTGAATCTTGTTCTGAAACGTGCTGAGAGGGAAGAACAGGCAATGATGACCACTCTTGCCGGACTTATAGTCGTTTTAATGATGATTATAAGCAGTATAAGCGATTTGTTTGATACAGTAAAATCGGTGTTCGGGCTATGACGGCGGGTGTTGTTTCGGTGTGTGGTCTATGTATTTGCGCATCGCTTATCTGTAAAATAACTGAAAAGTATTCAAAAGAGCAGGCAATGCTTTTGGTATTAGGTGTATGCATTTTTGTATTTTTGATACTGATGTCAAATATTCCTGATATTTTTTCAAAAATAGATGAACTTATAAATCGATCCGAATTGAACGGAGAATATATAAAAATCGTATTTAAAGCGCTGGGAATATGCTATCTTACACAATTTTCGGCAGATATATGCAGGGACTGCAATGAAAATGCCATTGCGTCAGCGGTAGAAATTTCAGGAAAAATTCAGCTTATTATTTTGGCTCTGCCTTTATTTGATTTGCTCATAGATACTGTAATGGTGATAATGGAATGAAAAAGTTAATTTTGATAATTATTATGTTTTTTTCTTTTTGTATACCCGTATGCGCATCTGACAGTGAGGATGAATTATTAAAGGCAAGCGGTGCGGAGAACCTGAGCGTAGGGGATATACTGGAAGAGAATGGTATAAGTTTTGAAGATCCTCAAAGTATATTAAGCCTTAAGCCATCAAAAATATGGGAGATTATAAAAGACATAATTGAAAGTAAAATATCTCAGCCTTTAAAACTTTTTGTATCGTTACTGTTAGTTATAATACTTACCGCACTTATTGAGGGTACGGGGAATACAATTAGAAATAAGGAAATTTCAAAAATTTACGAATTGATTTGCGTACTTGTTTGCGTTGCGGCGTTGTCTGTTCCTGTTTGTACTTGTTTGGAGATCGCTTCTGAATCGCTTTCTCAGGGAGCAGATTTTATGCTCGGATTTGTTCCTGTTTTTGCCGGAGTAGCGGCAGCAGGCGGACATATTACCTCTGCTTCAGGATATAATATGCTGGTGCTTGGTTTTTCTGATATTGCTATTCAGATAGCAGGCAATTTTTTTATGCCGGTATTAAGTATGTGCATCTGCCTTGCGATTGTTGATGCGGCTTGTGATACGATTGATTTAAGCGGTATGTTAAACGGTATAAAAAAAATCGTAACATGGGGACTTGGACTTATAATGGCAATTTTTACAGGTCTTTTATCTATACAAAGTATCGTCGGTTCGTCGGCTGATACAATGACCACAAAAGCGGCAAAATATGTTATTTCAAACAGCGTACCTGTTGTGGGAGGGGCTGCATCAGATGCGTATACGACGGTAAGAGGCAGTTTAGTACTTTTAAAAAACGGTATAGGAGGCGTGGGAATAATTGCATTGGCGGTAATGCTTCTGCCGTCTTTAATATTGATTTTTTTAAATAAGCTTTCATTTTCGGCTCTTGGTGCGGCAGCAGAAATTTTTGGAGCCAAAAAAATTGTTCAGCTTTTTAAAAATATAAATTCAGTATTATCTGCGGCGTTAGGTATAATGGTTTGCTTTACGCTTATGTTTATTATATCTACAGCAATAATTATGATGGTGTGTACTAATATTTCTTGAGGTGAAATTAATGGAATTAATGAAAAAAATAATATTATCTGCATGTTTTTTAAGCGTGATCATAACAATTGCGGATTCAATAAAACCCGGTGAAAAATTTACTCAGCAGCTGAAAATGATTTTTTCTCTTGTTTTTATAACAGGAATTCTGTCAGCAGCTTTGAAAGGAGATTTTGCTTTTGATATTCCAGCGTTTGCGGATTTGGAATATTCTGAAGATTACAATAACGTTGAAAATGCGGCGGATAATATTTTGAAAGAAGAGACAGAAAGTAAGATAGATGCATATATTGAGGACATTTTATTAGAAAATGAAGTAACTTTTGATAAAATTTCTTCAGATGTTAATATTGATGAAAATAACAGCATAAATATTAATAGGATTGATTATAAAGGAACTGAATTTGAACAAGCCCGTAATATCATTATTGAAAATTTCGGGGATGTGGAGGTGAAAAAGATTGAATAAAATAAATGAATTCATTTCAAAACTAAAAAAAGGAGGGAATATTAAAATTGTTGTTTTTATGGGACTTGCAGGAATACTTCTGATAATGTTTTCAGAACTTTTTTTCAGTAATGATAATAAACAGAAAGAAAACAGTATAAAATCAGAAAATATTAGCGGAAATTATGAAAATTATGCACATGATATGGAAAATCAGTTGAAAAGAATTTTAGAAAAAATAGATGGAGTAGGAAAAGTTGATGTTATGGTTACTGTAGTAGGAACAGAGGAGTACATATATGCGGAAGAAGAAAAAATAAAAACCGGTGAAAATGATTCGTCTGAAGAAAAACAGTATGTTATTATCGGTTCAAACGGTGATAAACAGGCATTGCTGAAAAAAATTGTCAGCCCTGAAATCAGCGGTGTTGTAATAATATGTGAAGGAGGGGACAGCAATATTATCAAAGAAAGAGTATACAACACCATATCAGCCGTGTTAAATATATCGTCACAGAAAATATATGTGACTAAATCAAGTGAATAAGGAGAGCTTTATATGAAAAAACCATCTTTTATTATCGGTAAAAAACAAATAATTTTAACATGCATGACGCTCATGCTTGGTATCGCAGTTTACGTTAATTATGCTTTGACTGATAAAGAAGTACCCGTTAAAAAATCAGTATCAGTCAACGCAGACATTTCGGCTTCAGAAAGTTCGGTGAATACTGCCGAAAGTAGTACACCGGCTGAAAATGAAGATTCTGTTGATGCAGATGCTGAAAACTACGGTGAAAGTGAATTTGTTAATGGTGAAACCTCAGAAGATTTTTTTGCACAGGCTAGACTTGAAAAAATGACAAATCGTGATGAAGCGGTTCAGACTTTACAGGCAATAATGGGCGGCGGAGATATTACTGAGGATGAAATGGTAACAAATGCTCTTGAAGCTGTCGAAGTTTCAAAACTGATTGAAAACGAAGGTAAGATAGAGTCTTTAATTAAGGCTCAGGGAATGGAAGACTGCGTCGTTTATCTTGACGGTAAAAGCGCCAAGGTAGTGGTAAAAACACAAGGACTTGACAAAGCTCAGGCAGCAGCGATAAAAGACATTATATTAGGAGAAGTTACTGTTCCGGCGGAAAATATACGGGTTTTTGAAGTTAAATAATAATTAAATTATTTGATTATGAAAATAAGGAGTTGTTTATTCTGAAATTTGTGGTATAATGTATATATGAGAAATTGCAAGCTGGCGGAAAAAAGATAATTTTTTCCGTCGGTCTTGCTGAATAATGATTTATTCACCAATGAAAGGAAAAGAAATGAATAACGATTTCAATAATTGTTCAGGAACATTAAAGGTTTCGGAAAATGTGATTACTGAAATAGCTGTAAATGCTGTAAGTGAAACGGACGGAGTAGCTCTATACAACTCTTTAAAATCATTCGGATTAGGAAATCAGCCTCCGGTAACTGTAAAAATTACTGACGGTTCAGCTGAAATTACTGTATTGCTCGGTATTAAATATGGTTATAAGGCACAGGTATGTGCGGAAAATGTTCAGGAAAGTATTAAATCAAGCGTTCAGGATATGACGGGAATAATGGTTTCAAAGGTTAATGTGAAAATAATTTCATTACTATGAAATACGGATTATAAAAAACGGAGGTATGAAATGACAAGAAGAGAAATAAGAAACTGTGCGTTTATATTGATTTATGAAAAGCTTCTGCGAGATGATCCTATACAAGAATTATATGAAACAGCAGATGAAATAGAGGAAATAACTGTTAATGACAGTGTGAAAATACTGGTTGAAAGCGTCTTGGAAAAAGCAGAAGAACTGGATGGTAAAATTTCAAATTACAGTACCACAAGAAGCTTAACAAGAATCCCCAAAATAAATCTTGCAATTTTAAGAATAGCATTTTATGAAATTTTATATGATGATTTAACTCCTGTAAACGCTGCAATCAATGAAGCAGTACTTCTATCTCAAGCCTATTCGTATAAAGAAGATACTGCATTTATAAACGGCGTTTTAAGTTCGTTTGCTAAATCGCTTTCACAGGAGACGCCTGCTAATGTCTGAATTTTTGGGTATTGATACCAGTAATTACACTACTTCGGCGGCAATTTACGATGATGAGAAAAATAAAGCGGTTCAGGAAAAAATGCTGCTTCCGGTAAAGTCAGGAGAGTGCGGACTGCGCCAAAGCGACGCAGTGTTCCATCATACTAAACAAATTTCAAGCGTACTGGAAAGCCTGCTGAAAAATAGTGAAACGTTTAAAGCGATCGGAGTTTCGGACAGACCAAGAAATATTGACGGTTCATACATGCCTTGTTTTCTTGTTGGCAAGAATGCTGCTGAAATTATTTCATATACAGCGAAAACAGACGTTTTTTATACGTCTCATCAGATCGGTCATATTGCAGCCGCATTGTTTTCATGCGGTAAATTGCCGTTGATGAATGAAAGATTTCTTGCTTTTCATGTAAGCGGAGGAACAACAGATTGTCTTTTATGCACTCCGGATGAAAATGAAATCATAAATGCTCAATTGTTTTCAAGTTCCCTTGATTTAAAAGCAGGACAGGCTATTGACAGAATCGGAGTTATGATGGGAATGAATTTTCCGTGCGGAAAACAACTTGAAAAACTGGCTTCTTACAGCAATGAAAATTTTAAAATAAACGTTAAACTGAAAAATAATGACTGCTGCTTATCAGGTCTGGAAAATCAGTGCCGTAAAATGTTTGAATTGGGCGTCCCTCAAGCTGATATTGCAAAGTATTGTCTTACTTTTATAGGCAAAACTATAAAGAAAATGACAGCCGCTGCTTTTGCAGAGCTTGGTGAAATGCCTGTTGTATATGCCGGCGGAGTTATGTCTGATATGTATATAAAAGAAATGCTTGAAAATAATGAAACTTATTTTGCACAACCGGAATTTTCATGTGATAACGCAGTAGGAACTGCGGTTATCGCTTCAGAAAAATATAAAAGGAAATACAGAAAATGCTGATTTTATCCGTAACACAGATTAACAGGTACATATCCTTTAAATTTAAGGATGATAAAAAGCTTAGCGGCGTAATGATAAAAGGCGAGATATCAAATTTTACTGCTCATCGGTCGGGACATTTTTATTTTACTCTAAAAGATAAAGAAAGTTCAATTAAAGCGGTAATGTTTAAAAGTCATGCCGTAAATGTAAAATTCATGCCAGAAAATGGAATGAATGTTATTGCTATGGGAAATATTTCCGTGTTTGAAAGGGATGGTATATATCAGGTTTATGTTACTGATATTGTGCCGGATGGTATAGGTTCAGTTTATGTGGCTTCTGAACAACTCAAGGCTAAGCTTCAGAAAGAAGGGATATTTGACCAGTCTGCAAAAAGACCGATACCGCAAATGCCGGTAAAGATAGGAGTAGTTACTTCTAAAACCGGTGCGGCATTGCAGGATATTATAAATATACTTTCAAGACGTTATCCTATTGGAGAACTGGTTCTTGTTCCGGCGTTAGTTCAAGGGGAAGGTGCGGCAGATTCTATAAGTAAGGCACTCATACAAGCCGGAAAGTTTGATTGTGACGTTATAATTCTTGCAAGAGGCGGAGGTTCACTGGAGGATCTGACGCCGTTTAATACTGAAAAAGTAGCGTACGCTGTTTATAACAGCAGTGTTCCTGTAATATCGGCAGTTGGTCATGAAACTGACGTTACAATAGCCGACCTTGCTGCCGATCTCAGAGCTCCGACTCCTTCTGCAGCGGCAGAGGTAGTATCGGTTTCTAAAGAACAGCTTAACGGTAATCTTAATTATTATAATGAGAAATTGAAAAATTTAATCAGAATTAAGCTTAATAATGCTGAAGCTTCTCTTGAACGTCTGACTGAACGGCTTATAAGATTTTCACCTCAATTTAAAATTGAAAATAATATCCGTAAATTTGACGATTTGCAGAAGCGTCTTGATTTTGCTTTTATTAAAATAATTTCGGATTATGAAAATAAATATATTTCCCGTATTTCCCAAATGGAAGCTTTAAGTCCTATAAAAGTACTTAAACGGGGATATTCATTGATTTATAAGAATAGTAATATTATTAGTAATATATCAAAGCTTGAATGCGGTGATATAATTGAAATAAAAATGTCTGACGGAACAGTCAAGGCGAAGATAATAGCAGAGGAGGATATCTGATGTCATTTGAAGAAAATTTAACTGAACTGGCAGAAATAGTTGCAAGTCTTGAAAAAGGCGATTTATCCTTGGAAAAATCTGTTGAAATGTATGAAAAAGGACTGCTTATTTCGGAGAATTGTAAAAAAGAACTTGATTCGGCGAAGCTTAAAATAACAGAGCATTAATTTTGGATTGGAGCATTTTATGAACAATTATACGAAAAAGACTCTTAATGAGTATATTTCTTTTACGGAAAGTACATTAAAAAAATTCAGCTATAAAAACAAATTAGGCTTACAATCTTCCGTTGCGGACGCTATGAATTATTCGCTTGAAGCTGGAGGTAAAAGAATAAGGCCTGTATTGGTTCTTGCGTTCTGCCATATGTGCGGAGGCGATTATAGAAAAGCTGCTGCACCAGCTGCGGCTATTGAAATGATACATACCTTTTCGCTTATACATGATGATCTTCCGTGTATGGATAACGACGATTTCAGAAGAGGTAAACCGTCATGCCATAAAAAGTTTGGTGAAGCTTGTGCAGTTCTGGCAGGCGACGCCCTTGCAATAAGACCGTTTCAGGTTATTGCTGAATCAGAATTAAACGACAGTATGAAAATAAAGCTTATTGCAGAACTTGCTTGCTCTTCCGGCGCTGAAGGTATGATAGGCGGTCAGATTATTGATATGGAAAATGAACAACGCAGCACAGTTAATGGAGAAAATCTTCGTATGATGTATGCGTTGAAAACCGGAAGACTTATAAAAACGTCATGTGTAATGGGCTGTATTGCTGCTGAAGCTTCAGACGAGCAGGTAAAAAATGCGGAGGAATACGCACATTGTCTGGGACTTGCTTTTCAGATAATAGACGATATTCTTGACGTAACCGGTGACGAGGCAGCTTTGGGTAAGCCGATAGGTAGCGATGCGGAAGAAAATAAGACAACCTTTGTTACATTATACGGTATTGAGAATGCGAGGGAAGAAGCGGTAAAGCTTACTGATAAAGCAATGAAAATACTTGGCAGATTTGACAATAATGAATTTCTTATAGAACTGACGAAATATCTTCTGGACAGAAATTATTAACAAATCTTATAAGGGTGTGATTTCTGGTGTTTTATAACCCGGTATTGATAGGCGGGGCTGTTGCTTGGTTTATGGCACAGTTTATCAAGGTACTGCTGAATCTGATTAAATTCAGAAGGTTTGATATGGAACGGATTTTTGGTTCAGGAGGTATGCCTAGTTCTCATTCATCTACAGTTTGTGCCGCCGCAACTGTTGTTTGCAGATTATACGGACCAGATTCGGCTGTTTTCGGGGTTATGGTTATAATGTCGGTAATTGTTATGTATGACGCAATGAATGTCAGATATCATGCCGGTGTTCAGGCAAAGGAGCTGAACATTATACGAAAAGAACTAAAAAATAATAAAGTACTCAATGAGGACTTTAATAATAAAATTTCAGGAAATGAATTAAAGGAGTTATTGGGACATACTCCGCTGGAGGTATTATGCGGCGCTGTTCTGGGAATAGCGATAGGTATAATTGTCCCTGTATTACGGATATGAATAATAATACTGAAATAAATAATGTGGCTTTAAATGCTCTGGATCTTCCGGAGGATCTAAAAAAGCTTGACATAAATCAATGCAAGGAATTATGCCGTGAAATAAGACAGATTTTGATTGATACCGTATCCAAGAACGGAGGACATCTTGCTTCCAACCTGGGAGCAGTAGAGTTGACCATGGCAATTCACAGGGTGTTTAATTCTCCGGAGGATAAAATTGTCTGGGATGTAGGACATCAGTCTTATACTCATAAGCTTCTTACAGGACGTCTTGACAGATTTTCTACAATAAGAAAGGAAGACGGTATTTCCGGATTTACCAAACCTGAAGAATCTTTGCATGACGCTTTTATAAGCGGTCACAGCAGTACGTCGGTATCTGCAGCTTACGGTATAGCGCAGGCTATGAAAATAGATGGAAGTGAAAACTATGCTGTAGCTGTAACAGGCGACGGTGCTTTGACCGGCGGTCTGATTTATGAAGGACTTAATAATGCGGGTAAATCCAATACTAATTTAATCATTATTCTTAATCATAATGATATGTCTATTTCTAAAAATGTCGGTGCACTTGCAAAATATCTGCTTAGTATAAGAAATAAACGGGGTTATCTTAAGACTAAACGAGCAGTTGAAAAAGTCCTTACAAATACTCCTGTTGTAGGAAAACCAATTGTAAAGGTGCTTAAAACTTCAAAAGATACAGTTAAAAATACCGTTTACCGCAAAAGCAATAACACAACGATATTTGAGGACTTGGGATTTATTTATTTGGGACCGGTTGACGGACATAATCTGGAGGATCTTGAAGAAGTTCTATATACTGCCAAAAGTTATCACAAACCGGTTGTTGTTCATGTAAATACCGTTAAAGGCAAGGGATATGCACCGGCTGAAAAAAATCCTGGAGAATTTCATGGAATATCTAAATTTGATATAATGACAGGCAATCCTGAAGTATCGTCTGACGATTGTTATTCTACTGTTTTCGGAAGAGAATTATTGAAGCTGGCTTTAAAAGATCAAAAAATTTGTGCAGTCACTGCTGCAATGAAATACGGTACAGGACTTCAGTATTTTTCTAATCAGCTGAAAGATAGATTTTTTGATGTCGGGATTGCTGAACAGCATGCTGTTACTTTCTCAGCCGGATTGGCTTCAATGGGAAAAATTCCGGTATTTGCCGTATATTCTTCTTTTCTGCAAAGAGCTATTGATCAGCTTATACATGATGTAACTATAGGAAAAAATCATATTGTTTTAGGTATTGACAGGGCAGGAATAGTCGGTGAGGACGGAGAAACTCATCAGGGATTATATGATATTCCATTACTGACTGCTATACCAAATGCTGAAATATATTCTCCTGCCTGTTATGAAGAATTAAAAATGTGTTTGAATGAAGCGATATACAAATGTCAGGGACTGGCTTGTGTGCGTTATCCCAAGGGTAATGATTGTACAAGCTTTAATAAATCAGATCTTAATACCTCTTATACGTTTACTGAAAATCACTGTTCTGATTTATTGCTTGTTTCCTATGGAAGAATTTATGATGAGCTTTATAAAGCTTATGTACTTTTAAACAATGAAAACGTTAAATGTGATATTTTAAAATTGACTAAAATTTTTCCGCTGGAAAATTATATTATACAAAAATCATTAAAATATAAAAAAATTATATTTTTTGAGGAAAGCAGCGTCAGCGGAGGAATATCGCAGATTTTTGGTAATGAACTGTTACTTAAAAATTTTTCGGGTAATTATTATTCAAAAGGTGTAAAAGGATTTGTAAAACAGGCGACTATAAAAAGTATACTTGAAAGAATAGGACTCGACTGCGATTCTATGGTTGTTTATATAAAAAATATTCTGGAGAATGATATAAATGAGACTTGATACAGAGCTTACTGCAAGAAAGCTTTTTTCAAGCAGGCAAAAAGCAAAAAACGCCGTTGTAAACGGATTGATTAAGGTTGACGGTGTTGTATGTACGAAACCTTCCTTTAATGTTGATGAAAACTTTTCTATTGAAATAGCAGGTGATGTACTTCCATATGTTGGCAGAGGCGGACTTAAGCTGGAAAAAGTAATAAAAAAACATAATATAAGATTTGATAATATGGTTTGTATGGATATTGGTGCGTCAACAGGAGGTTTTACTGATTGTATGCTTAAAAACGGAGCAGATTATGTATATGCCGTTGATGTTGGTTCAGATCAGCTTGCTGAAAGTCTTAAAGAAGACAAACGGGTCTGTAATATGGAAAAAACAGACATACGCAATATACTACCTGAGGATATCGGGAAAAAAATTAATTTTATTTCTGTTGACGTATCGTTTATTTCATTAAAACTAATACTTCCCAAAGCATATGAAATACTTGATAACAGCGGTAAAATGGTGGTATTGATCAAGCCGCAGTTTGAAGCGGGAAAGCCTAATATTGGAAAAAACGGTGTTGTTAAATCTCTTAAAATTCATGAAAATATATTGTATGATATTATAAATTTTTCAGAAAAACTTGGTTTTGAAATAATTGATTTGGATTATTCTCCGGTCACCGGAAGTAAAGGTAATATTGAATATTTGATGTTTTTAAAAAAAGGTTCAGCATGCAGTTTAATTGATATACATAATTTGGTTAAAAATGCGTTTGATAAATTAAAAACCGGAGGAAAAGCATGAAAGCGGCTATATTTCCTAATTTTCAGAAAAAAAATGCTTTGGAATGCGCAAGAAATTTATGTGACATTCTAAACGATTGTGATATTGAAGTTTATGTAGATAATACTTTTATAAATGAATTTGAAGATAAAGCTTTTGTAAAATACGGTTTGTTTGATGAATTTGTACGTGAAGCTGATTTTGCAATGGCTATAGGTGGGGACGGCACTATATTAAAATGTGCCAAACATATAGTGGAGACAAATACCAAGCTTCTGGGGATAAATACGGGAAGACTTGGATTTATGTCTGCACTTGAATCCGGTCAGCTGGATCAGATTGCAAATATAAAATCCGGTAAATATAATGTCAGTGAAAGAATGATGATAAATGTGCGTATTGACAGCAATGGAAGTATTTATGAATTGGAAGCATTGAATGACGTGTCTGTTTCCGCTGCATATTCAAAAATATGTGATTTTAATATTTATGCTGACGGTAATATTATCGGGTCGTACAGAGCAGACGGTGTTGTTTTCAGTACTCCTACGGGATCGACCGCTTACTCTCTTTCTGCCGGAGGTCCTATTATTGAACCTGAAATGGAATGTATTGAAATGACATTGATATGTCCCCATTCTCTATTTACCAGACCGATGATATTTTCACCTGATAAAAAAATAAAATTTCAAAATACACTTGAATCTAATCCTGATATATTTGTTAGCGTCGACGGAGGAGAACCTATTAAATTATCAGTAAATTCATGCGTTGAGATCTCATGTTCAAAGCATAAAATTAAAATTATTGATATGAAAGAAAACACTTTTTATAATTCACTGAATAAAAAATTAATGTATCCAATCAAATAAAAGTGAAAGGAGGCTCTGAGTATTTCAGAGAAATAACATTTATGAAAAACAAAAGACAATGTAAAATTCTGGATATTGTAAAAATGCACGATGTAGAAACGCAGGAAATGCTTCAAAGTCTGCTTTCACAGTATGGTTTTAATGTCACACAGGCAACGGTTTCACGGGATATTAAGGAATTGAAGCTTGTAAAAAAATCCGGAAAAAACGGTGTTTACAGATATGAAATACCAGCCGCTGATATTCCAAAACAAAATATTTTTATTGATACGGTAACAGATATAGACTATGCTGTAAATACTGTTGTAATTAAGTGCCATAACGGTATGGCACAGGCTGCATGTGCGGCGCTTGATTCTATGAAGTATGAAAATATTGTCGGTACAATTGCCGGAGACGATACGATTTTTGTTTTAATGAGAACTGAATCTGATGCGGATAATTTGGTAAAAACATTTAAAAAACTTATCTGGGGGTAAAAATGCTTAAGGAACTTTATATTGAAAATCTTGCAGTAATTGAAAAAGCAGTTATCCCTTTTTCAAATAATTTTAACTGTTTTACAGGTGAAACCGGTGCCGGAAAATCTATTCTGATAAATGGTATTAATGCAGTTTTAGGTCAGCGTGTGACCAAAGATATAGTGAGAACCGGATGCAAGAAAGCGATAATTACAGCGTTATTTTCTGATCTCAGCGAAGAGGTAAAGACGCTGCTTGATGAACTGGGTATATCTTATGATAATGATGAAATAACTGTTACAAGGGAAATTAATTCTGACGGAGGAAGCAATGCGCGTATAAATTCAAGAACTGCATCAATTGCAATGCTCAGAGAGATCGGCGAATTACTTATTACTATACACGGTCAGCATGATAATCAGATACTTTTATCACCGGAAAAACATATTAATGTACTGGACAGTTTCGGAGATACAGAACAATTAATAGCTGATTATAAAAATGATTTTAAAAAACTTCAGTCATTGGCAAAGCAGCTGGAAAAATCTAAAAGATCAAGAGTTGAAAAGCGAGATCGTATTATATTACTTAAAAGCAGAATTGATGATTTAAAAGAAGCTGATATAACTGAAGAAGAATATATTGAATTGGAAAATGAATTCAGACAAATTCAGAATACTGACAGAATTTTTAAATCCCTTCAAGTAATAAATGTTATACTTAGTGATGAAAATGAAAATAATACAATTGATATGCTGTCAAAATGTGAAAACGAATTATCTGGAATTGCTGAATATTCCAATGAATTTTCACAGCTTTTTGAAAGATTATCTACATTGAAAATTGAACTTCAGGATATATCTGATGAAATTTACAGTATTGCAGACTCTTTTGAAATAGATAGCGAAAGAGCAGAATATGTAGTTTCAAAATATAATTCTCTTAATAATTTACAGAAAAAATACGGTTGTGATTATTCCGGACTGATAAGGCTGTATAATGAGGGAAGAAAAGAATTATCTGAAATGGAATTTTCTGATGAAGATTTGAAAAAAATAACAGAAGAGAAAAAAAAACTGCTGCATCAGGTTACTGATAAAGCTAAAAAAATATCTGAACATAGAAAAAATATATCTGAGTTGTTTGTCAGAAGAGTAACCGAAGAACTTCGTTTTCTTGATATGCCTAATGTTGTTATTGAGGTAAAGCATGATATAGGTAAACTTACTATAAATGGTATGGATAGTATAGAGTTTCTTATATCTGCCAATAAAGGAGAAAAACCTAAGCCTATTGCCAAAATAGCGTCGGGCGGTGAATTGTCAAGAATTATGCTTGCACTTAAAAGCGTTATTGCAGACAGAGATTCTGTTGCCACAATGGTATTTGATGAAATTGATACCGGAGTAAGCGGAAAAGCAGCTCAGAAAATTGGTATAAAAATGAAACAAATCAGTAAAGACAGGCAGGTAATTTGTGTTACTCATTTGTCACAGTTGGCAGTTATGGCGGATAATCATTTACTTATTGAAAAAAATACTGTCGAAAATAAAACTATTACAAATGTAATAGAATTAGATTTTAATGGAAGAATAAAAGAAATTGCACGAATTATGGGCGGAGAAAATCCAAGCGAATTAATATTAAAAAGCGCTGAAGAAGAATTAAATAAAGCCCGTAATATTTAATCAGGAGATTTATATGGAATATTTTTTAAATGCGGGTAATTTTGGTTCGGTTTTTGCCGTTCCGATATCTGTTGTTGATAATTATATAAAGCTTGCCAATGAGGCGAGTATAAAAGTACTGCTTTATATGCTCCGAAATAATGAACAGGCGCTTTCATGCAAAAATATATCTGACGCATTGAATATTTCAGAAAATCAAGTGGAAGAGGCTTTTGTGTTTTGGGAAAATGCAAATGTATTCGTAAAAAAAAGCGATGCCTTTGCTATTGAACTTGAAAAAAAACAGAGTGTTGTTAAGGAAGAAACTAAACCAGAAATACATAAACAGAAAAGACCCAATTATAATATTAATCCTTCCGACATTGCTGAAAGAATAGAAAATTCCGAGGAAATAAAATGTTTATTTTTAATGTCTGAAGAGGCATTCGGAAGACCTCTTACTCATACAGAACAGAGTATTTTTATTTGGATTCATGATTACTTAGGTCTTAGTACTGATGTTATTCTGATGCTTACGGCTTATTGTATTTCCATTGAAAAGGGAAATATTAGGTACATTGAAACTATAGCTGCTGATTGGTCTGATCGGGAAATTAATAATCTGGAAACAGCTCAGGATGAAATTAAGCGATTGGAGGAATATTCCGGATTTAATCGAAAAATTATGAAAATATTCGGTATGAACCGCAAGCCAACTTCTAAGCAGCAGGAATATATAAATACATGGAAAGAAAAAAATTATAATATTGAACTGATAGAATATGCATATGAAAAAACAATAGAGTCAATTGATAAGCTTAATTTTCCTTATATAAACAAAATATTGGAAAATTGGTATGAAAACGGTTTGCTGACAAAATCACAGATAGATAGTGCTAATATCAAAAGAAACAGTAATCCTGAAACAGAGAAAAAAAGTTATTCGTTTGATATTAATGAAATTAAATCTTTGACTAATAATTTTGGAGAATAATATGATTGATGTAATTATTTTGAATAAAGCTATAAGTGAAATAAAGAACAGACGAAATATAGCCCGTGCTGAAAATAATATGCATTTTGAAGAAATTAATGAAAAAATACCGGAAATAAGTGAGATCAATAATCAATTGGCTAAAACAAGTATGAATTTACTAAATATTATTAAAAGCGGTCAGAATATAAGTGAAAAAATGGAAGATTTAAAAGAGAAAAATATACAGGCTCAAAAAATAATAAAAAATCTTCTTACTATTCATGGTTATCCGGAAGATTATCTGCAAATAAAATATACGTGTGAAAAGTGTTTTGATACGGGATTTATTAATAATGAAAAATGTGAATGTTTACAAAAACTGATAGCCAAAATAACAGCAAACGAAATGAATAAAAATTCACAAATTAATTTATGCAGTTTTGATTCGTTTGATTTAAATTATTATCGGGGAAATAATCCGGAGAACACTGCGAAATATCGCAATATAATGAGTAAAATATATAATTACTGTAAAAAATATGCTGATAATTTTAGTTTGTCAAGCAGTAATATATTAATGTTTGGTAAAACGGGCTTAGGTAAAACACATTTATCATTATCAATAGCCAATGAAGTTTTAAAAAAAGGATATAATGTTCTTTATGATTCGGCAATGAATTACTTAAATCAGATAGAAAAAGAACATTTTGGAAGGGATATTAGCGGTAAGGATACGCTTAGTGTATTATTAACGGCTGATCTATTAATATTAGATGATTTTGGAACTGAATTTGAAAAATCGTTTTATGTATCAGTTATATATAATATAATTAATACAAGATTAAACAGAGGACTTCCAACTATAATCAGTACTAATTTATACCATGAAGAAATACTTGAAAAGTACGGTGAAAGAATATTTTCCAGATTGTTTACAGTATATGAAAGTATGGAATTTGTCGGAACGGATATAAGACTCATTAAAAGGAAATCGGGTTAAAAATTATTATTAAACAGAGTAAAAAAGCCTTTATCGCTTATTTTACTCTGTTTTTTTTATTTTAATCTTCCATAGAGTTCTGCTATTCTATATATTGTTTGTTTAAGACTATCGAAAAGATCTTCATTTTTTAGTCTCCACTTCCAGTTTTTGCCCAAAGTAGACGGTTCATTCATTCTGCATGAATCATCATAGCCAAGATAGTCTTGCATGGGGATAATACATAATTTTGCGTTGCTTCTCATAATCAAGCAGATAAATGATGTATATAATTCACTTGTAGGCGTATTGTAATCACATAGATATTCCCTTGCTAGGTTTTGTTCTTCTTCTGAAATTGTATCAAACCATGAGGTGATTGTTTGATTATCATGAGTACCCGTATATGCAATACAGTTTTCACTGTAATTGTGAGGAAGATAATCGTTTCTGCATCCGGTATCCCTTGAATCAAAAGCAAATTCCAGAACTTTCATGCCCGGAAAACCGCTTTCCTTTACCAATTGGCGTACAGAATCTGTCATATATCCCAGATCTTCAGCAATAAAATCTTTTTCACCCAGTACTTTTTTTATTGCTTTAAATATATCCATTCCAGGACCTTTTTCCCAATGACCATTTATAGCGTTATCAGCGCCGTATGGTATGGAATAATATTCGTCAAAACCCCTGAAATGATCAATTCGTAATATATCATATAAATTAAAGCAATGTGAAAGCCTGGAAATCCACCATTTATAATCTGTTTTTTTATGATAATCCCATTTATACAATGGATTGCCCCAAAGCTGACCTGTTGCGGAAAAACCGTCTGGAGGACATCCTGCAACAGCAATTGGTGTATTATTTTCATCAAATTGAAAAAGCTGTGGATTTGCCCATGCATCGGCGCTGTCAAATGCAACGTAAATTGGAATATCGCCTATAATTTTAATGCCTTTACTGTTAACATAAGTTTTCAGTTTGTTCCATTGTAAATAAAAATGAAATTGCATAAATTTCTGAAATTCAATTTCTTCGCTTAATTCATAGCTATATCTTTCGATTGCTTCGGAAGTCCGCAATTTTATATCTTCATTCCATTCTGTCCACGGAGAACCGTTAAATTTATTTTTTACTGCCATAAATAATGCATAGTCATCAAGCCAATAACTGTTTTGATTAACAAAGGATTGAAATTTGGAATCCTTGCTGATATCGCTTCTTTTGTATGCTTTATTTAAAAGAGTATAACGATTTTTGTAAAGACTACCATAATCGATACTGCTAATATTTTCACCGAAATTAATTTCATTGCATTCTTCCTTAGTCAGATAACCTATATCAATAAATTCTTCAAGACTTATAAAATAAGGATTTCCGGCAAAAGAAGAGAATGACTGATAAGGAGAATCCCCATAGCTTGTGGGACCAAGGGGAAGTATCTGCCAGTAAGACTGTCCGGCATCGCTGAGCCAATCTGCAAAATTATAGGCGGCTTCAGAAAAACAGCCTATACCGTATTTTGACGGCAAACTTGAAATATGCAGTAATATTCCGGAACTTCTGTTCATAAATTTCCTCCTGTTAAATTGAAATAATCACACCGTAATGGTCTGAAACTACAGGTCTGTTTTTACCGTTAAAAATAACGTTAGAGCTTTTTACTGGTATTTTATGTCTACACCATATATGATCTATTCTTATATTAGTTTTTTCTTTTAATTTGTCTTTCCAGCCATCAATAACCTTTTCAACTGTAAATCCATTATCTTTTTCTTTTGCAAGATTATAACAATCATACCAACCGGAAGCGTTAATTAAGTCATATCCTTCGTTTCTGACTTCTGCCGGACTGTTAAAATCACCCATGATCCATATGTTTTTAAGTTTGCATAAATGATCATTGAGTTTTTTCCATTGACGTTCAAAAGGATCTTCATTATCATTCCACCAGCCCATATGAACGCTGTAAAACCATTCTTCTTTCTTGTCATCAGTAAGAATACCAAGAACTTTTCTGGTTTTCCAGTTTTCGTAATCATCGTTATTGCTTATTAAAAAAGTATCGGTTTTTAAAATAGGTTTTAGACTTAAAACTGCCAGACCTTCATCAAACTTGCCATAACCATTTTTCAGCGGCAGCCATGTCCAGTAATAATTAATATTTTTTTCATTAAGAATTTTTATTATATGATATGCATGATTGTCTTTAGTAATCCGGACAGATGACTGACAGGGATAAAAACCTGTCAGTTCATTTTCCGGAACAGGAGTACAGTTTATTGTCTGATTGACTTCCTGTAATGCTATAATATCCGGTTTTTCCTGTAAAATGGCATCAGTAAATATTTTAAGCTTTGTTTTATAGTTGTTTTCAATAAGACTGTGTGTGTTAAGCGTAAGAAGTTTAATTATTAACACCTCTGTTCATTAAAGAATATCATTGATATCTGACTTTAATACATCTGCTTTCGGACCGTAAACCGCTTGTATTCCTGTATCCTTTTTAAGCAATCCTAAAGCGCCTTCTGACTTCCATGCTTCAGCGTCTGCAACTATATCAGGATTCTTAACAGTTACACGAAGCCGTGTCATACATGAATCAACAAAAACAATGTTGTCCCGTCCGCCCAGTAATGCTATTATGCGTTCCGGCTGACCGTCCGACTTACCGGTATTTTTAGAATCTGAGATTGAAATTGCCATATCATCATTATTATCACTGTAATTTCCAAGACGTCCCGGAGTTGCGAATTTAAATTTTCCTATCATATAGTAAGCTACAAAATATCCCACTGCAAAGAATACTATAACAGCTATAATAAAATTAATTATGTCACCGCCAAGTCCCGCTTTCAGCGACATTGGTATACGGGTAATCAATTCAAGATTTCCAAATGAATGAAGTCGCAAATCGAAAATTCCTGCTAACGCAAATGCACAGCCCTGCAATATCGCATAAACAATATAAAGAGGAATGGCGCAGAACATAAACATAAATTCAATTGGTTCAGTTACGCCTGTCAGAAATACTGCAAGGGCTGTTGAAACGAACATTGAACGGTATTTTTTTCTTTTATCCTTGTCTACTCTGCGGAACATTGCCAAAGCAACTCCAAGAAGAAGTCCGGTAGCGCCGATCATCTGACCTACCTTAAAACGTGCCGGAGTAACTGATTCAAGAAGATTATTGTAAGAATCCATATCCCCTTGGTTTTTAAAATTGATAAGATCTGTTACCCATGCGAGCCATAGAGGATCCTGACCAAATACTTCTGAACCGATATTTGCTCCTGTTTGAATCATATAAGTTCCGCCGAAAGAAGTATAGTTCATTGGAATTGTAAGCATGTGGTGAAGTCCGAAGGGAAGAAGCAAACGTTCAAGGGTACCGTATATAAACGGCGCCAGAACAGGGGAGGACGATGAAGAATTTGCAATCCACATTCCGAAAGAATTTATACCCAGCTGTACAACAGGCCATACGACTGCCAATATAAGTGAAATAATCACAGACCATAAAATTACTACAAGAGGTACGAATCTCTTTCCGTTAAAAAATGACAGAGCATCTGGAAGTTTACGGAAATTATAATATTTATTATAAATAATTCCGCCTACGAATCCTGATATAATACCGACAAAAACGCCCATATTAAGTGCAGGAGCGCCCAGAACGGACGTAAAATAACCGTTTACTTCTATTTCCTGTCCGAAAAGTGTATGAGTTACTGCGTTAGGATCGTTTAGCATGTCGTTTGTAACTCCGAAAATTGCACCGGTAATACTGTTAATTAAAATAAAGGCTATTACAGCGGCAAATGCTCCTCCGGCTTTTTCCTTCGCCCATGAACCGCCTATTGCTATGGCAAAAAGTATATGAAGATTATTGATTATTGCCCAACCGATATTCTCCATAATATTTCCGATCGTCATAACAAGCTGTATATCTCCGCCTGCCATTGCAATAAGCTTGCCGAGACTTATCATAAGTCCGGCTGCCGGCATTACTGCAATTACAACCATCAGAACCTTTCCGAGCTTTTGCAGAAAGTCAAAGTTAAGTGAATGTTTTTTCTTTTTGCTTTTAATATCTGTGTTTTCATTTGAAGAGCTGTTTTGTTCTGGTTCTTCAATTTCTGCGTCTTCTACAGTTAGGACAGCAATCTTTCCTGCTTTTACCATTCCTTCATTTACTGTCATAATTTTATTTTCAATACCGTCGCATATTAAAACAGGTGTAATTAGATTGATGTTATGCTGTTTTAGTAATTTTATATCAGCTTCTGCAATTAGATCTCCCACTTTTACGTTATCCCCAACTTTAACATGAGAGGTAAATCCCTGTCCCTTTAGCGATACTGTTTCAAGACCGAAATGTATGAGTATTTCCAGTCCGTCGTCAGATTCAATACCATAGGCATGGCGTGTATCTGCAATAGAAGAAATCTTACCGTTTACAGGACTGTAAATTTTTCCGTCTTCAGGTATAATGGCACAGCCTTCTCCAAGAACTCTGTCAGAAAAAACAGGATCCGGTACTTCGTCAAGTGAAATAACCTTGCCGTTAATTGGAGCAAAAACTGATTTAACGTTTTTATTATCCAAATTATATCCTCCTTTATAATTATTAGCCTATTATTTATTTAGTTTCCAGATGTCATTATTATATTCTGATATTGTTCTGTCAGATGAAAAGTAGCCTGCATTACTTATATTGACAAGCATTTTCTTTGCCCATTCAATTCGATTGCTATAATCTTTAAATGCACGTTCTTTGGTTTCGACATAGTCTTTAAAATCCGGAAATGTCATAAACCAATCTTTATTTAAAAGTTCATTTTTAAGACGTTCAAGATTTTCTTTGATTCCAATTGAAAGCAATTCTTTTCCTGTAATAAAATCCACAGCTTCTTTTATATTTTTATCTTTTAGGTAATAATCCTTTGGATTATAATTTCCTTGCTTATAACGATTTACAACTGTTTCACTGGAATCACCGAAAATATAAATATTTTCATCTCCTACCAGCTGGTGTATCTCAACGTTTGCTCCGTCCTCAGTTCCTAGTGTTACAGCGCCGTTAAGCATAAATTTCATATTTCCAGTACCGCTTGCTTCCTTTGACGCTAATGAAATTTGTTCTGATATATCACATGCAGGAATCAGATGTTCAGCATTTGTTACATTATAATTTTCTACCATGATAACTTTAAGAAAAGGACTAACCTGACTATCATTATTTATCAACTGTTGAAGACATAAAATAAGGTGAATAATGTCCTTTGCTATAACATATGCGGGAGCAGCTTTTGCCCCGAAAATAATTGTTATCGGTGTATCAGGTTTGACGCCTTTTTTTATTTCAAGATATTTGTGAATAACATACAGTGCGTTCATTTGCTGACGTTTATATTCATGAAGTCTTTTTATTTGTATATCAAAAATAGTATTTTCATTTATTTCAATATTATGATTTTTCAGTATATAATTTTTAAGCTTCTTTTTATTGTTATGTTTGATTTCAAGTAGTTTATTCAGAACATTTTCATTATTTGCAAATTCTTTAAGTTTATATAATTCAGATGCGTCGTTTTTGTAACCGTTTCCTATAAGCGATGTTATAAATTCAGAAAGCTCTGGATTGCAGTGCAGCAGCCATCTGCGGAATGTAATGCCGTTTGTTTTGTTATTGAATTTATCGGGATAAATATTATAAAAATGGTTAAGTTCATTTTCTTTTAAAATGTCTGTATGAAGAGAAGCTACTCCGTTTACACTGAAAGTGTAATGAATATCTATGTGAGCCATGTGAACATTATCGTTTTTATCTATTATATAAACCTTGTCGTTTTCATATTTTCTTCTTACTTTATTATCCAGAATTTCAATAATCGGTACAAGCTGAGGCACGACCTTTTCCAGATATTCTATCGGCCATTTTTCTAATGCTTCAGCAAGAATAGTGTGATTGGTATATGCACAGGTCCTGCTTACAATATCTATGGCTTTATTCATTTCTATTCCGTACTCTGTCAGAAGTCTGATAAGCTCCGGTATTACCATCGTAGGATGTGTATCATTTATCTGTATTACAGCATAATCGGGCAGATCATATAAATTACTTCCTCTTTGTCGGCATTCATCAAGTATTAATCTTGCACCGCTGCTGACCATAAAATACTGCTGATAAATACGCAGAAGTCTGCCTGATTCATCACTGTCATCAGGATAAAGAAATAAAGTAAGATTTTTTTCTATATCCTTTTTATTAAAATTAATACCGTTTTCTACAATGGATTCATCAATACTTTCAATATCAAAAAGATGAAGTTTATTTGTTCGATTATTATAACCGGTTATATTTATATCATAAAGCCGTGATTTAACTGATAAATCTTTAAAATTAATTGTATAACATATATCGGTTTTGGTAAGCCAGCTTTTTTCTTCAATCCAGTTATTAGGATATTCAGATTGTAAATTATTTTCAAATTTCTGTCGGAATAACCCATAATGATAATTAATACCTATTCCATCACCGTTTAATCCAAGTGTGGCAATAGAGTCCAGAAAGCATGCTGCCAGTCTGCCTAAACCTCCGTTTCCAAGCGACGGCTCCGGTTCAATTTCTTCAATATCAATTATATTTTTACCATTAGATTCTAACTGTTGTTTAACTTCGTCGTAAATTCCAAGATTGATTAAATTATTTGACAGTAATTTACCTATAAGAAATTCAGCAGAAATATAGTATAGTTTTTTCTTTTCACTTTTTTTAAAAAGTTTTTTTTCTGACATATTCTGTACAGTTTCAAGCAAAGCATAATAGATTTCCTTATTTGTACAATCAGAAACAGATTTATTGTATTTTAATTTCATTATTTCATTTAAATTCATAATGAATCATCCTTTCATAATACCGTTTAGAAAAAATATGGAATAGTTAAAATTATTTTATCCTTCATTGTAAATAAATATACTTTGTTTGAAAATTAAAAAATTCAATTGATCTAATTACAAAAAACACCATAACGGAATTTATTCCGCCATGGTGTTTATATAATATTAAAAATTATCTTAGATTACTGTATCCCATAAGATAATTATCCACTGCTTTTGCAGCTTCCCGTCCTTCACGTATTGCCCATACGACCAACGATTGACCTCTGTGCATATCGCCTGCCGTAAATATTTTTTCTACGTTTGTCTGATATTTATCTAATGAATCTGTTGCGACGTTGGTACGGTTGTCGAGCTTAACGCCGAATGCATCGGTAACATATGATTCAGAGCCTAAAAATCCTGCTGCAATCAAAACAAGGTCTGCCGGAAGAATCTGTTCGCTTCCGGAAATTTCTTCCATACGAATTCTGCCTGTGACTTTATCTTTTACCGGTTGAAGCTTTATTGTTTCAATAGAGCGTACATGACCTGTTCCGTCCTGGATAAATCGTTTAACTGTTGTCTGATAAATTCTCGGGTCTCTTCCGAATACTGCAATTGCTTCTTCCTGACCGTAATCAGTTTTGCAGACTTTAGGCCATTCCGGCCAAGGATTATCGTCTGCACGATTATCCGGAAGCTTAGGCATCATTTCAAGTTGTATAACAGACTTGCAGCCATGTCTGATAGCTGTACCGACGCAATCGTTGCCGGTATCGCCGCCACCGATTACAATAACATTTTTATATTTAGCACTAATATAGTAACCGTCCGAGAGATTAGAATTAATAAGACTCTTAGTTGTTGCTTTCAGAAAATCAAGTGCGTAATATATACCGTTTGAATCTCTTCCGGGAGCTTGAATATTTCTTGGATTTGAAGCGCCGCAGCAAAGAATTACTGCGTCAAATGACTTCATAATTTCTTTAGCTGAAACATCTTTGCCTACATTTATTCCTGTACGGAAAATAACTCCTTCTTCTTCCATTAGCTTTATACGGCGTTCAATAACCGTTTTTTCAAGCTTCATGTTTGGAATTCCGTACATAAGAAGACCGCCTGCACGATCCTCACGCTCAAATACCGTTACTGTATGCCCACGCTTATTTAAACGCTGAGCAGCTGCGAGTCCGGCAGGACCGGAACCGATAACCGCAATTTTTTTATCTGTACGAACATTCGGAATATGTGGTTTCATCAATCCGTGTTCAAAAGCGTATTCTATAATTGCGTATTCATTGTCTTTTACCGTAACCGGATCGTCATGAAGTCCGCATGTACAGGCTTTTTCACACAGAGCCGGGCAGACTCTTGATGTGAATTCCGGAAAACTGTTAGTAAGGGTAAGTCGTTTAACAGCGCCGTCCATATCGCCTGTATAAAGCAGATCGTTCCATTCCGGACAAAGATTATTAAGCGGACATCCTGATACCATTCCGCCGATCGGTTTTCCGTACTGGCAGAATGGAACGCCGCAGTCCATGCAGCGTGCTGCTTGTTTTTTGCGTTCATTCATTTCCATCGGCGTATGAAATTCACGGTAAGTTTTTATACGTTCCAGAGGCTCCTGTCCGGCATTTTCTTTTCTGTCGTAATCAAGAAATCCTGTTGCTTTTCCCATTTTACGCCCTCCTGTTTATTTTATATTGGCATAGAAGGCTTCAATTTTTGCCTCTTCATGGCTCATGCCATCTGCCTCAAATTTATTAATACTCTTAAGCATTCTTGCATATTCGTGAGGAATGATCTTTTTAAATTTCGGAAGATATTCGTCAAAATTATCAAGTATTTCCTTTCCTCTGACAGAACCGGTAAGCGATGTATGTTCTTCAATAAGTGATTTCAGCTGTTGTATGTCTTCCGACACCGTTACCTTACTGAATCCTACCAGTGATTTGTTAAGCTTTGTATAAAGATCGCTTTCTTCGTCAAGAACATAAGCAATGCCTCCGCTCATTCCGGCGGCAAAATTTTTGCTTGTTTTGCCGAGAATAACAGCACATCCGCCTGTCATGTATTCGCAGCCGTGGTCGCCGACGCCTTCAACTACTACTGTAGCTCCGGAATTTCTTACACAGAAACGTTCTCCCGCTACACCGGCAATAAATGCTTTACCGCTTGTAGCACCAAAAAGTGCAACATTACCGATAATTATATTTTCATCTGCTTTGTATTTGGCTTTTGCCGGAGAATATACAATAAGTTTACCGCCGGAAAGTCCTTTTCCGAAATAATCGTTGCTATCGCCTTCAAGTTCAAGAGTAAGACCCTTTGGAATGAATGCTCCGAAGCTTTGACCTCCCGAACCATGACATTTAATAACATATGTGTCATCTTCAAGAGTATTATAATATTTTCTTGTGATCTCAGCGCCGAACAGAGTTCCTAGAGTACGGTTAAGGTTGCTGACATTCAGTTCGATAGTTTTAGGCTCTTTTGCAGCAAGTGCGTCTGACATTTCGGGTATAATTACTTTTTCATCAATTGTTTCATCAAGCTTGAAATCAAATGTATCCTCAGGACAGAAGCGGATACTTTTTTTATCATTCATATCAGAATTATCAAGTATATCGGACATATCAATTTTATTTGCAGGATGTCCCTTAGGGAATGATTTCTGAACCAGAAGATCTGAGCGACCGATAAGCTCGTCAACTGTATGAACGCCGAGTTTAGCCATATATTCACGCATTTCCTGTGCGATAAATCGCATAAAGTTAACAATATATTCAGGCTTACCTTTAAAACGTTTTCTTAATTCAGGATTTTGTGTTGCAACACCTACAGGGCATGTATCAAGATTGCAGACACGCATCATAACGCAGCCCATAGTTACCAGAGGAGCAGTTGCAAAACCGTATTCCTCAGCGCCCAGCATCGCAGCGATTATAACATCACGTCCGGTCATCATTTTGCCGTCTGTTTCAATAACGACCTTTGAACGCAGTCCGTTCATGATAAGAGTTTTATGTGTTTCAGCAAGACCAAGCTCCCATGGCAATCCGGCATTGTGTATAGAACTGCTTGGTGCAGCACCTGTACCTCCGTCATAACCCGAAACTAAAATAACTCCAGCACCGGCTTTGGCAACGCCTGCTGCAATGGTACCTACTCCGGCTTCAGAAACAAGTTTTACTGAAATACGGGCTTTTTTATTGGCATTTTTAAGGTCATAGATAAGTTGTGCCAGATCTTCGATAGAGTAAATATCGTGATGCGGCGGAGGCGAAATAAGAGCAACTCCCGGAGTTGAATGTCTTGTTTTAGCAATCCAGGGATATACTTTTTTAGCCGGAAGGTGTCCGCCTTCGCCGGGCTTTGCACCCTGAGCCATTTTAATTTGGATTTCTTTGGCAGATGTGAGATATTTTGAAGTAACTCCGAAGCGTCCGGACGCTACCTGCTTTATAGCAGAGCATTTATCAACTGCTCCTCCGCTTGTTATAATACGTTCAAGGTCCTCGCCGCCTTCACCGCTGTTGGATTTGCCTCCAATACGGTTCATAGCGACAGCCATACATTCATGCGCTTCTTTGGAAATTGAACCATATGACATTGCACCTGTTTTGAAACGATGCATGATACTTTCAACGCTTTCTACTTCTTCAATTGGGATTCCGCCGTTGTCATCATATTTAAAATCAAGAGTACTGCGGAGAGTGAGATTTTTATCTTCAGCGTTAAGGCATTCTGAATATTGTTTATAAAGATCATAATCGTCTTTCCATGCAGCCTGCTGCAGCAGATGAATTGTCTGTGGATTATACATATGCTCTTCCTGACCGCTTCTGGATTTATGACTTCCTACACTTTCGATTGATTCGTTAACAGTAAGATTGCACGGATCAAAAGCGGCGTCGTGAAGTGAAATGACACGTTTGCTGATGTCGTCTAAATCAATACCTCCGACACGGCTTACAGTATCGGGGAAGAATTCATCACGAACGCTTTTACTTATACCCAACGCTTCAAACATTTTAGAACCCTGATATGACTGAATTGTTGATATTCCCATTTTAGAAGCGATCTTAACAATACCGCTTATAATTGCCTTTACATAAGCATTTGAAGCTTCTGTATATTCTTTGTCAATAGAGCCGTTTGAGACCATATCATATAATGTATCTAACGCAAGATACGGATTAACAGCGCTGGCACCGAATCCCAGTAGGGTAGCAAAGTGATGAACTTCTGTAGGTTCGCCTGTTTCAACAATAATTGAAACAGCTGTATTTTTTCTTGTTTTTACCAAATATGTTTCCAGTGCGGCAACAGCCAAAAGGGATGGGATTGCAATATGATCCTGATCAACACCCCAGTCTGTCAGAATTAGAATAGCCGCACCATTTTCGTGAGCCTTATCTGCCTGAACATAAAGATTTTCTATAGCGTCATGAAGTGAAGTATCCTTAGTATAAAGCATTGAAATATCCGCAGTTTTCAGACCGTTAATTTTTGCGCTTCTGATTTTCAGCAGATCAAGATTTGTCAATACTGGGTTTTTAACCTTGAGTACACAGCAGTTATCTTCTTCTTCCTGAAGAATATTGCCCGATGCACCCAGATAAACTGTAGTATCTGTAATAACTGATTCACGTATACAGTCGATAGGCGGATTTGTTACCTGTGCAAATAGCTGCTTGAAGTAATCAAATAGGGGAGGATTCTTTTTTGAAAGCGCCGGGACAGGAGTATCTACACCCATTGCCGCAGTAGGTTCCGTACCGTTTAAAGCCATAGGCAGCATAACACTGTGAATGCTTTCATATGTATAGCCGAATGAGCGCTGTAAACGTTCTAGCTGTTCGCCTGAATTTCTGTATGGACGTTTATTCGGCACTTTAAGTTCTTTCAATGGATAAAGATTATGATCGAGCCATTCTCCGTAAGGCTGTCTCTTACTATAAAAATCCTTGATTTTTTCATCTTCAACAAGTTCTCCTTTAACAGTATCAACAAGAAGCATTTTTCCAGGATGAAGACGTTCTTTCTTCACAATAGTTTCAACAGGAATATCAAGCGCTCCTACTTCTGATGAAAGAATAAGATATTTGTCACCGTTTTTATCATTAGTAATATAATATCTTGAAGGACGCAGACCGTTACGGTCAAGAACTGCGCCGAGCAGATCGCCATCTGAGAAAATAATTGATGCAGGACCGTCCCATGGTTCCATCATTGTTGCATAATACTGATAAAAAGCGCGTTTTTCACGGCTCATCATTTCTGTATGCTGCCAAGGCTCCGGAATAAGAGCCATTACAGCCAGCGGCAAATCTACGCCTGCCATATTCATAAATTCAAGGGTATTGTCAAGACGTGCAGAGTCGGAACCGCTTACATCAAGAATCGGAACGATATCCTTCATTCTGTCATTTATATATTCGCTTTTCAGTATAGATTCACGGCTGAGCATTTTGTCAACGTTACCTGTTATTGTATTGATTTCTCCGTTATGTACCATCATACGGTTAGGATGTGAACGCTGCCAGCTTGGGTTTGTGTTTGTACTGAAGCGCGAATGAACAATACCGATAGAAGAACGGTAATCCGGACTGTTAAGATCTTTATAGAACATTCTGAGCTGATTTACCAAAAACATTCCTTTATATACAATAGTACGGCTGGAACATGAAACAACATATGTTTCCTTTTCACGTTTTTCAAAAACCATTCTGGCTATATAAAGTTTACGGTCAAATGCAATACCTTTTTCACAGCTGTCCGGTTTTTTAATAAATGCCTGCATAATGTTAGGCATGCTTTCAAGAGCTTTTGTTCCCAGAACCGAAGGATCAACCGGTACTTTACGCCAACCCAGTAATTCAAGATTTTCTTCTTTTAAAACCTTTTCAAATGTTTCCATTGCTTTTTGGCATTTTGTTTTTGATTGGGGAAAAAAGAACATTCCGATACCGTATTCACGCTTTCCGCCGATGGAAATACCATCTTTAACTACAGCTTTTGAGAAATAATTATGTGAGATTTGAAGAAGAATTCCTACACCGTCTCCGGTTTTTCCTTCAGCATCTTTTCCGGCCCTGTGTTCCAGAGTTTCAACAATACGAAGGGCGTTGTCAACAACTTTGTGATCTGCTTTTCCGCTCATGTTTACAACTGCACCGATACCGCAGTTTTCATGTTCAAATCTTGGATCATAAAGACCGTGTTTTGCGTAAGGCTCCTGAGTTCTGTAATTATCCATAGCCACTGCTCCTTTATACAAATGATATTTTTCATAATTATCAGTTTTTATATTATATATTGTATTTGAATAAAAAATACAATAGCTCATACAGACCATAAACTTAAATGTCATAGTCTGCATGAGCGTCATTGCCCGATATTTAATTATGAATTGTAAAGAATCATTCTTTATTTCTATTGTACACTAAAATTTCAAATATGTAAATAGGAAATTTAAATTTTTTCTAAAAAAATAAAGTTTTTTTATTTTTTTTCTTTTTTAAATCGATTTAAGGTATTATTTGTTTAAAAAAATATAGTTTTTCACTAAAATTATTTAATGATAAAAAGTCTAAAAAACTTATTTAAGGCTAATAAAAACATCTATATGCTGCAAATAATTAAATAATTAAAAGAATATTTTACTAAATTAGATTTGCATTTTGTCAGTAATATTTTTATAATTCAATAATACCTTTGTTTAATTCGTAGAAAAATCAAGCATTTTTTTACTATTCGACATTTGTTTATTGACATTATGTAATTAATATTATATAATTTATTTAAAGTGAATTTTTGTAACTTTTATTAAACATATTTTTTTAAGAAATATATTTTTTGGGGGAGAGGAGATTATTTTGAGAGTAAATATTGCAGTTGAGGAAAGAAAAGAACTTTCCAATACTATTTACATAAACAGAACAAGAGTGAAACCTAAGCCGGTTTACGATTTTTTTAAAAGATTGTTTGACATTCTGTTTTCAGGCTTGGCTTTAATAGTACTTAGTCCTGTTTTTTTTATTTTGGCAATAATTATAAAAATTGGTGATAAGGGTGATGTGTTATATTCACAGAACAGAATAGGAAAGTCTGGTAAAACAATTAAAATATATAAATTCAGAAGTATGAAGATGAATGCTGATTCATTGGAAAATATGTTGACTCCTGAAGAATATGCTCTTTATAAAAAAGAATATAAGCTTGACAATGACCCGAGAGTTACCAAAGTCGGTTCTTTTTTAAGAAAAAGTTCATTGGATGAACTGCCTCAGCTAATTAGTATATTGAAAGGTGATATGTCTATTGTTGGACCAAGACCTGTTTTACCAAGCGAACTTGAAGAAAATTATACTCCGTTTCAAATTCAAGTTTTAAATTCGGTAAAACCGGGACTGACAGGATATTGGCAGGCTTATGCCAGAAATAATGTTGGCTACGAAAATTTTGAACGACAGAAAATGGAACTTTTTTATTGCAGAAAAAGAAGTTTTATTTTTGATATAAAAATTATTTTTAAAACATTTTTATCTGTGTTAAAAAGAAATGGAGCAAAATAATTTCTCAATAAATTATGCTGTAAAATGGATGTAGTGGTTATTAATGAGTAATAAAACAATATATAAACGTGCATTAAAGCTTGCAGTTCCCATGATGATTCAAAACGGCATTACAAATATGGTAAGTCTGATAGATAATGTTATGGTTGGAAGCTTAGGTACTGAAGCTATGACAGCAGTTTCTATTGTGGGGCAGCTTATTTTTGTTTTTAATTTGGCAATATTCGGAGGATTGTCCGGACCTGGAATTTACGGAGCACAGTTTTATGGGCAAAATAATATAGAAGGTGTCAGAAATACTTTCCGTATTAAGCAATGGATATGCGGATTTTGTCTTTTAATTGGATTATCTGTTTTTATTTTTAAAGGTGAAGCGTTAATCGGATTGTATTTACATGGAGAAAGTGATATTGTAGATCCTGTAATGACTATGAAATATGCAAAGCAGTACCTAACAATTATGCTAGGAGGTTTGCTGCCGTTTGCTGTAACTCAGATTTATGCAAGCAGTTTACGTGAAACAGGAGACAGTATTAAGCCGATGGTTGCGGGTGTCTCGTCTGTAGTTATAGATATTGTATTTAATTATATGCTGATTTACGGTCATTTCGGAATGCCTAAACTGGGAGTTCAAGGCGCTGCTCTTGCTACTGTTTTGGCTAGAGTTGTGGAAATGTGTATAGTTGTAATATGGTCTTTTGCAAGGAGAAAAAAGCATAAATTTTTACAGGGAATATACCGGACATTTTTAGTTCCGAAAGAGCTTACTGTTAAAATTATTAAAAAGGGACTGCCCATATTTTTCAACGAATTTTTATGGGCAGGAGGACTTGCAGCATTAACACAGTGTTATTCTACACGCGGTCTTGAAATTATCTCGGGATTGAATATTTCAAATGCAATATGTAATTTGCTTAATGTTGTGTTTGTTGCATTAGGATCGGCTATAGGCATTCTGATCGGTCAGACTTTGGGCGCGTCACAATATGAAAAAGCCAAAAAAGATTCGTTTAATCTTATGTGGTTTACAGGAACAATTTGTATTATTCTCACAGTAACCTTAATTTCTGTTTCAGGAATTTTCCCGGAATTTTATGATACTACATATGAGATTAAACATTATGGTCAATGGTTTATAATTATTACTGCTCTGTATTTCCCGATTCAGGGATTTTTAAATGCATTGTATTTTACCTTACGCTCCGGAGGAAAAACGCTTATTACCTTTTTATTTGACAGTGTATATTCATGGGCTGTTACTCTTCCGATTGCTTTGATTCTCTGCAAATTAACAGATCTTCATATTTTTGCAGTATATGCTATTGTACAGTCAGCAGATATAATTAAAGTTTTTATCGGTTATATTTTAATAAAAAAAGGGATATGGATCAGTAATTTGGTAGAAAGTGTAAATGAATAAAAGTTAATCAAGTATTCATAGAGAACGTATTTTGTTTTCTATGAATATTTTTATATAAAAGCTCTTTAAAGAATAGTTTATTAAATAAAAAGAGTTAATGTGTGAACATTAACTCTATAAATCATCTGGATCAAAAGTTTCTTCTTCATTATTTAAAGCAAAGTTTAATATTTTACTATAAAAACCGGTTGGATTAATCATAATATTTTTTCCAAGCAACTCAGCTTGGCTCAAATCCGGTGCAAATAGCTTTAAATCCATCAAGTCATCACCAATGTCAAGACAACGGCAATGAACATAATATCCTTTTTCGAGTTTTATATACTCTATTTTTACTTCATTTTCATATTTTATTCGTGCAAAATACTTTAAAGCAGCTTGAACGATTTTATCTCTATATGATTTAGGTACATACCCTCTTAAAGTTTTAGCACAATTTCTGCCTTTTTCTGTTAATTCAAATAATTTAATATTATTATCATTGTTAACCTTTATAGAATCATTTTTTATGAGATAATCTATGGCATCCTGATAAAAAAAGTAATTTATAATTTCCGTTCCAACTGCTATGTCATATAATTGTTCAGAATCAATAGGCTTATTTATTCTATATAATAAATAGCATATAAGAATTTTCACTGTCTGAATATCTTTTAATTCAGGCGATGCGGCTTCAGACATTCTTGTAAAATTTTCCATAATAATCACCTTATGCGAAATTCGGGTAATCGAGCATATGAGATAATATACCTATATTCACGGCTGCTTCAACACAAGGTACAGCCCTAGGTACGATACAAGGGTCATGTCTGCCTTTGACATTTAAGACGTCATTGTACATATTGCCATAATCAATAGTATCCTGAGGCTGTGAAATAGACGGCGTAGGCTTAATAGCTACTCTTAAAGTAATAGGCATACCTGATGAAATACCGCCAAGAATTCCTCCATGATTGTTTGTTTTTGTCTTAACATGACCTCTTTCATCAATATAGAAATCATCATTATTTTGACTTCCCACCATTTTTGCAGTTAAAAAACCTGCACCGAATTCCAGACCTTTTACAGCCGGAATGCCGAATATTAGCTGTGCCAAGGTATTTTCCAAACCGTCAAATATAGGCGAACCAATTCCTGCTGGAACGTTAACACACGCACATTCAATGATGCCTCCCAACGATTCACAGCCTTTACGGGCTTTTTGAATATCGTCAAACATTTTTTCACCCTGCGCATCGTCGATTACCGGAAACTTTTTATATCTGATGTCAAGAATATCGTCTTTGCTGACATTTGTTCTATCAAATTCTTTATCTTTAATATCGTGAATTTCAGCAATATGAGCGCCGGTATAAATACCTCTTCTTTCAAGTATCTGAGCGCAGACTGCGCCTGCAAATACTAAAGGAGCTGTAAGTCTGCCTGAAAAGTGTCCGCCGCCTCTTATATCATTAAAACCTTTATATCTTACAGCGCCGGTATAATCGGCATGACCCGGTCTTGCAAGCTTGGAAATATTTGAATAGTCCTGTGATCTTGTATCAGTATTTTGTATAAATGCACATAGTGGTGTACCGGTAGTTTTGTCGTTATACATTCCGGACATTATCTGCGGCAAATCCTTTTCACTGCGCATTGTAGTTGTACCGTCTTTTTTAGGCGCACGTCTAGCCATGAAACGTCCCAATTCTTCAACGTTTATATATTCTCCTGGAGGAAGATTATCCATTACTACTCCAATTGCCGGACCGTGCGACTCCCCGAAAATTGAAATTGAAATACGGTTATTCCAAAGTGATGACATCAATTATTCCTCCTAATTTTTGATAATCTTTAAAAAAGTCCGGATAAGATTTTTCTACGGCGTCAGCATTTTTTATAATAACGGGTTCAGAACATACAGTAGCAGCAATAGCTGCCGACATAGCAATTCTATGGTCGCCGAAGCTGTCGACCACGCCGCCTTTAAGTACTGAATGTAATATTGATAAACCGTCATTTTCTGCTGTAATATTGCCTCCGAGAGCATTAAGTGCAGCTGAAGTAGATTCAAGCCGGTCGCTTTCTTTGATTTTAAGTCTTTCAGCGCCGTAAATTAAAGATTTCCCTTGACAAAAAGTACCTAATACGCCTAGAATTGGCACTAAATCAGGTATATCAGCTGCATTTATTGAAAAACCGTTTGGCTCATTGTTTTTATTATAACATAAATTCCTTGTAATTTCAACAATTTTCTTATCGCCCTGAAGACTATTTTCCATAAGGTTATTTATGCGTATATCATTCCCCAATATATTTGCTACATAAAAAAATGCCGCTTGTGAATAATCTCCTTCAACAACAATGTTTTTAGGTTTATATTTCTGATTGCCTTTTATAAAATAACCTTTTTCAGTTTCAGTAATTTCAATACCGAAAGTATTAAGACATTTTATTGTCATATCAGCATAAGGCTTTGATTCAAGAGCAGATGTCATTATTATTTCGGAATCGCCATTCAGTAAAGGAAGTGCAAAAAGCATGCCGGTAATAAATTGTGAAGAAATATTACCCTCGAGTTTAAATTCACCGCATTTAAGCTTACCGGACATATTAAACGGCATTGTATTATTATATTCAAATTTTATTCCATGTTTTGTAAGCTCACGTAAATACGGAGTGATAGGTCTTTCAGGAAGCCGTCCCTGACCGGTATATGTAGAATTAATACCCAATGCAGCAGTTATCGGAATTAAAAACCTTAAGGTAGAACCGCTTTCACAGCAGTCTATTTCCGCTATATCCGATACATTATTTATACCGAGAACAGTTGCACTGTCCTCATTTATTTTAATATCCGCTCCAATAGCTGTTAGTGCATTAATGGTTGCATAAATATCCTTTGAAAAAGTAATATTTGAAATTTTGGACTGACCATTAGCCAGTGCGGCGCAAATTAACATTCTATGGGTCATGCTTTTAGATGACGGAATATTTACAGTTCCTATTAATTTAGAAGGAGTTATTTTAATATCCATTGGATTCTCCCTTATATTTTATTTAAGATAAATTTTTCAAATTCGCTGATGCTGACTTTTTTTATTTCAGCATGACCTATATTTTTACATAAAATGTAATTTATATCATAGCTTTCACACTTTTTGTCATTAGAACATAATTTAATCAGTTCATTAATCGGTGCATCACAGCAAGAAGGCAGCTTATATGCTGTAACGCAAGAAATAAGCTTGTCTGTAATATATTTTTCGCATCCTCTTTCTGTTATCATGCACATACCGATAGAGACAGCGCTTCCGTGCGTATAGGTCTGATAATTATAATAGCTTTCGATAGCGTGACCGAGAGTGTGACCAAAATTCAGGATCATTCTTTCTCCGGTATCAAATTCATCGTTTTCAACAACATTACGTTTAATAGATATACATTTGTACACTATTTCATCTATTATTTCGTTCACATTATCCAATGTATGCGTTGCGATTAAATCAAAAAGCTCAGCGTCACGAATCATACCGTATTTTATAGCTTCCGCCATACCGTCAGATATAATTTCATCTGAAAGAGTAGATAGAACGTCAGAATCGCATATCACGCATTTAGGCTGTTTAAATGCTCCAACGAGATTTTTTCCACAGGGGAGATCAATAGCTGTTTTACCTCCGACGGAAGAATCTATTTGTGCCAAAAGGGTAGTAGGGATCTGGATGTAGTCAAGTCCTCTTAGAAAAGTTGCTGCGGCATATCCCGCAATATCTCCGACAACGCCGCCGCCTAAAGCAATAATGCAATCTGAACGGGTAATATTATTTTCGCAAAGAAATGTATATATTTCATTAAGCGTTTCACTTGATTTAGAGGCTTCTCCTGCGGGAAAAACAAATTTTGAAAGAGCAAATCCGTTTTCTTTCAATGAAAGTTCAATAGTTTCATAATATAGCTTATCAACAATATTATCTGTAATAACTGCTATTTTACGTGTAGAAACTGTATCTGCAATTATCTTTCCGCAATTTTTTATCAGACCTCTTTCAATAAAAATATCATATGAAGCACGTGTATTAATTTTAATTTTTTTCAAATTAATCATTCCTTTTAGTATTATTGTGTTATTATAAACGGCGGATTATGTACATATCTTCAACTGAACATCTGGTATACCGCAGTTTAAACAAATCTTCCGATTCAAAAATTGATGAAAAAATTTCTGCTCCGTCTTCAAAGCTTATTTCTTCATGCATAAGAAAAGATTCAACTGTATCAAGTAATTTATATGTAACCTTCTGACCATAAATATTTGTATATTCATCATATAAAGTTACAGCATAATTTTCTGCTTTTTTAAAAGCATTATCAAAGGAATTAGCATGAAAAAGACGTATGCTTTCTTCGTACAAAATACGGCTTTCATTTTCTATCAGAAACTGAAATATCATTTTTATACCATATCGTTCCATAATTTAACCTATATAAAAGATACTTATTTACATAAAGTCAAATGAAAAAGATTCTTTTTCAAACCATTTTCCTTTTTCTGCTTGTTCCGGAGTAAACCATCTTTCTCCGTTTATATAGAGATCATCGTCCTTCCATTCAATTTTCACTTCTGTAAGAGGTCTTTTAACGCACAATTTTCTGTCATATCCCTTTACTTTATATGTGACTGATTTTCTTATAATGTCCATATCGTTAGGTTCAAGCATAACAGTAGTACTGCCGTTTGAACTGTCAGTTGTGTTTATTACTTCATATCTGTATTTGCCGGACGGCGATATACCTTCTTCTATAGTTTTTTTCACAGCTGGTGAAGCAAGATAGGAAGTAAATATAAAATACGCAAGAGAAGCCAGTATATAAATCAAAAGAAACATTGTTCCCAGAAGTGTTTTAGTACCTTCATTGGCTCCGCTGGCAAAAAATATTACAACAGCACATACTGCAAGAGGTATAATCATTTCCCATGATCCCAGACACATAAGTACAATAGGAAGAAGTGCAGGTATCATTATAAAGCTTGCAAGCTTAGTCGCAAATTGTTTTCTTGAATAAATCATCAGAATCATAGCAACAATAGAAATTGAAGACAGATAAGTACAGAACATAATTGGTTTTTCTATTATAACTTCATAAAAAACTGAACGAAAAGAAAGTACGCATAAATAAAAAGCGTATAATAAACCTAAAACGGAAGCAATCCGCTTGGTCCAGATATTTGAAAGTATACCAGACTTCATTTTTGTCTCCTTATAATTAAATATATTTATAATATTTATTAAAATCCAGATGTATACATTATATCATTATTTTTTAATACTGGCAAGTGTAAAAACGGAAAATATTATTGCAAATTTTAAAAAAAGTGTTATAATTAAATTTAGTATATATAAAATTTCATTAAACACCATAAAATAACAAAAACAATTGAGGTAGTAAAATGTCTAAAAGAAAGAAAGTTTTTAAAATTATTATTTTATTATGCCTGATTATACTGTGTCTTGCTCTGACATGGTTTGTAATTATTCCATTTATTAAATATCTGTCAACTGACGAGGGAAGAATTTATATTCAGCAGAAAGTTGAAAGCTTTGGCATTTTTGCCCCTCTTTTGTTTATACTGCTGGAAATAACGCAAATAATACTTGCTCTTATTCCGGGCGGACCTGTAGAGATGATAGGAGGAGTTTTGTTCGGAGCTATAGGAGGTCTTGTTTTATGTGAAATAGGAATTTTTCTTGCGACAGTTATTATATATAATTTAGTTAAAAAATTTGGGCGGCCTCTTGTCAATGCTTTTGTTTCAGAAGAAAAATTCAAAAAGTTTAAATTTCTGCATGATGAAAAGAAACTTGAGCTTATTGTTTTTATAATTCTTATGATTCCGGGAACGCCTAAAGATGTAATAACTTATATGACATCCCTGACTGATATTAAACCCTTCAGATTCTATTTACTGGCAACTATTGCTAGAATACCGGCAGTTACTTCGCTAACATTAATGGGTTCAACACTTAGCAAGGGAAAACCGGTCATGACTGTAATAATATTTTTAATTACCGGTGCTATAGGGATTACCGGAATATTTTTTAATAATTATATAACGGCTAAAAGAAATAATAAAATTAATTATTTAAAACAAGAAAGAAAATAAAAAAACAGCTCACTTAAACAGTGAGCTTAAAATTTCTTCTCATACCACAAAAAACATAAATCAGGAGCAGTTTTACAAACTCCTGATTTATAAACGGTCAGCAATTAGTTTGCTCTTTCAACCTTACCTGAACGAAGGCATCTTGAACATGCGTAGATATGACAAGGGGTACCCTTAACAATAGCTTTAACACGCTTAACGTTTGGTTTCCATGTTCTATTTGTTCTTCTATGTGAGTGAGAAACCTTAATGCCGAATGTTACACCTTTACCGCAGATTTCACATTTTGCCATTGACTGCACCTCCCTTAACTTTACTTAACAAAAAGTCAACGTATATATTTTATCAGAAAAAACCAAAAAAATCAAGTGTTTTTTCAAAAAATATAAAAAAATTTTTTAGAAAGAATTTATAGCTAATTTACTTGAAATTTTTTTAATAATATTGTATAATAAAAATTAATTGTTTTTTATATAAAGAAAGGGAGGAAGCATTATGAATCTGAATACAAGTACTTTGCTTGAGATATTTACAAAAGTAATAATTATATTTCTTATTCTGCCGGTTCATGAGTATGCTCATGCATGGGCGGCTCACAAAATGGGGGACGATACCGCTGCGTATTCCGGACGACTCACAATGAATCCGTTGGCACATATTGATATTCTAGGCGCTTTATGTCTGCTGTTTACCGGATTTGGCTGGGCAAAGCCGGTTCCGATAAATCCTCTGAAATTTAAAAAACAGCGTTTAGGAGTAGCTGTAACTGCCGCTGCCGGACCGGCGTCAAACCTTTTGGTGGCGTTGATTGCATTTATTGGTTATCGGTTTATAACTGCGTCTGAATTTTTCAGAGACGGTATTTCCATTCTTTATTCTCAGTACAGTAATATAGATGATGTTCTTAATACACCTCTTAATGCATCAAGTCTTGAATTGAGTGCAAATGGAATGAATTATATGTTTTTTATTCTTTATATTCTGGAATGCTTCATATTGATAAATATAGGACTTGCTGTTTTTAACCTTTTACCTATTCCTCCTTTGGACGGTTCAAAAATATTAAGCTATTTTACAAGCTATAAGGTAGAAAGATGGATTGAAAAAAATTATATGATTATTAATGTTGTATTTTTGATTTTAGTAGTATCTGGTATACTTTCGGGTCCTCTTGGCTGGGTAAGAAATATTATTATTAAATTTTTATGGTTAATAACCGGATTTATTCCTAAGCTTATGGGAGCATAGCATGGATAATATATCATTTAAACTTGATGTATTTGAAGGACCTCTAGATTTACTTCTGCACCTTATTTCTAAGCATAAGCTCAATATAAACGATATTGAAATATCAAAGCTGTTGGAGCAGTACCTTTTATATATTGAACAGGCTAAGGAACAGGATCTGGAGCTTGCCGGCGAGTTTCTTGAAATGGCGGCAAGACTGATTTACATTAAAACAGTCTCACTTCTTCCCAAACCGGAGGAGGCAGAAGAAATAAAAAAAGAACTTCAAGGGACGCTGATTGAATATTCATTGTGTAAAAAGGCTGCGGCAAAGCTTCGGGAGAAATATGCAGGAAACGATATTTTTGTTAGAGAACCTATTAAAATAAAGCTTGACAGCGTGTACAAGCTCAGTCATCCGCCGCAAAAGCTTGCCGAAGCATATATGAACATGAATATTAAAAAAACTGATTTCAAACAGGCTAATGAAAAGAAAATAAATGACGTTGTTCAGCAAAAGGTTGTGTCGGTTATATCAAAAGTCGTTTATGTGCTGAAAAATTTATATGCGAATGGTAAAGTGTATATTGACAGACTGTTTGACGGTATGACCGGACGTTCGGAAAGAGTTGCTACTTTTCTTGCTATTTTAGAATTGACTAAATCAGGCAGGATAATGATAAGTGATGATAATACTATGGTATACTTTAAAAAGAAGGTTGATAATCTTGCAGTTTAATGAAAAGCTCGGAGCAGTTGAAGCTATTTTATTTGCATCCGGAGAACCTGTTGACGAATCCCGTATTTCTGAGGCGGCAGGAATTGATAAAAGTATTGTCAGCAGTATGATTAAAACCCTTAACAATCGGTATAGCGACAATCAGAGTGCGATTAATATAATACATATCGGAAACAGTTATCAGATGTGTACCAAAAAAGAGTATGCCGAATATATAAAAGCGGCTTTGGAGTATAAAAAACAAACTCCTCTTTCAAATGCAGCAATGGAAGCATTGACGGTTATTGCATATAATCAGCCGGTGACAAAAAGCTTTGTGGAAAATGTAAGAGGTATTGACAGTTCGTCTGTTATCAATTCCCTTGTAGATAAGGGACTCCTTGAAGAAGACGGCAGACTTGAAGTTCCGGGACGTCCGGTAGCATATAAAACCACTGACGTTTTTCTGAGAAGTTTCGGTCTTTCTTCGCTTGAGGATCTGCCTCCGCTTGTAAGAGAAGATAAAGATTCTCAGACAAGTTTATTTGATGAAAAAAATGACAATAATCAATATGATGAATAGATAATATGACAGAAAGGGAAGAGAATATATGGTATGGATTGTTCTTGCTGTAATATTGCTGATAATACTTACATTGTTATTTTCTCCTGTAAAAATATTTGTTAATTATCAAAACGGAAAAACAAGTATTATTATAAAATATCTATTTATTAAAAAAAATGTCAATCAGATAAGGAAACGAAAAAAAAATTTAAAGAAATCTAAGAGTGAGGAGCATAACAAGGACGAAAGCAGACAAAAAAAATCTAAATTTAGAAATATTATTCCGGAGGATAATAAAGAGAAAATAGAATTCGTCCTTAATATTTTAAAATCTACCGGAAAAACCTTTAAACATATAACAAAACATATTTGTGTTAAAAATATTGATTTGGATTTTATTATATCGGATCTGGACGCATATGACTGTGCTTTGAAATTCGGCAAAATAAACATTGCCGTGTACAATATTATAGCTTATTTGAATTGCTTTATAAAGCTGAAAAAGAAAAGTATTGATATAAAATGTATATATAATCAGCCTGAATGCAGCTATAACTTGAGTTTTATGATAAAAATTTCACCAGCTGCAGGTATTTCAGCAATGATTGTATTTATTTTTACATTTTTGGTAAATAATAAAAGTATAAAGAATCAAAATAAATATGAGCCGCAGTTATAAGGCGGCAGAATGGAGAGTGTCATGGGCGAGAATCATACAATCGGAAATATTATGGGAATTACTATGGATAAGCTTAAGGAAATGGTAGACGTAAATACGATTATAGGAGATCCTATTCAGCTCCAGGACGGAACTGCCATTATTCCTATATCAAAGGTTTCTTTTGGATTTGCTTCGGGAGGTTCTGATCTTCCAAGTAAAAATGTAAAAGACCTTTTTGGCGGAGGCTCAGGCGCAGGAGTATCCATTCAGCCTCTGGCTTTTATGGTGGTTTACAAAGGAGAGGCTAAGCTTATGCAGATGTCGGTAAATGCGTCTACTCCAAATGCATTGGTAAATTTAATTCCTGATGTAGTTGATAAAATATCTGATTTAATTGGAAAAGATAAAAAAAATTCAGAAAATTAAATTCTTGATTTGAACAGATGTCCTATTTTTTTTCTTTCCTTCATAAAATAATAAAAAAGCTTATGGAGGTTTTTATGAAAAAAATTTTTTCTGTTATTTTAACGGTAGTTTTGATTCTGGTATATCCTTATACGGTTTCTGCTGAAAGCAAAGTGCCGGAGGTTTCTGCAAAAGCCTGCATATTGATTGAAGAAAAAACCGGTAAAATTTTATTTGAAAAAAATTCGTCGGAAAAGCTTTCGATGGCAAGTACTACTAAAATCATGACAACCCTCTTGTGCCTTGAAAGCGGAGGTCTTGACGATCAGTTTGTTGTAGACGGCGAAGCAATTAAGGTTGAAGGATCTTCAATGGGGCTGACTGAGGGAGACGTCGTAACCAAGCGTGCCTTGTGTTATGGGATGATGCTGCCTTCAGGAAACGACGCCGCTAATGCTACGGCAGTAAAACTGGGCGGAAGCATTGAAAATTTTGCGGATATGATGAACGAGCGTGCTGAGAAAATAGGAATGACCAGAACATGCTTCGTAACTCCTTCCGGTCTTGAGGGAGAGGGACACGGTTCATCGGCTTATGACATGGCTTTGCTGACAAGAGAAGCTCTTCGCAATCCTGATTTTGCTGAAATATGTTCGCAGAAAAAGGCTAAAGTAGAATTTGGAAATCCTCCGTATGAAAGATGGCTGACGAATTCAAATAAACTTCTTGACATGTATCAGGGAGTGAAGGGCGTAAAAACCGGATTTACTGATGAGGCAGGCAGATGTCTTGTTTCTGCCTGTGAGCGTGAAGGAATCTCGCTTATATGCGTGACTTTAAATGACAAAAACGATTGGCAGGATCATATAAATATGTATGATTACGGATATTCTGTACTTCAGCCTCTTGAGCTGTCCACTGACGAAATATTTGCAGTACCTGTTGCAGGAGGAACTGCAAATACGATTCCAGTCAGAGCTGAAGAACAGATTTTAATAGGTGACGACGGAAAAACTGCGAATAGAATATCTTCAAGTATAATACTTCCGCCTTTTGTTTACTCCGATATAAAGACGGGTGATAAAATAGGCGAAATAAAATATTATTATGACGGAAGATATATTGATAGCATATCATTAAATGCTATGAAAAATACTGAATATAAAGAAACTGAAAAAAAGACTGATAAAAATTTTTTTGAAAAATTTAAAAAATTTTTATTTAATAATTAAAGGAGTAAAAAGTTGGAAAAGACAAGAATACAAAAAATTATTTCTGACTGCGGTTATTGTTCTCGCCGAAAGGCAGAGGAACTGATGTCGGCGGGAAGAGTAAAATTAAACGGTCATCCGGTTAAACCCGGAGACAAAGCGTCATTACGTGATATCATTACTATTGACGGTGAAAGAATTTACAGGTCTAAAAAGAAAAATAATATATATATTATGCTAAACAAGCCGAGAGGCTATGTAACGACTATGAGTGATGAGATGGGTAGAAAATGCGTAACTGAATTGCTGGACGATGTAAATGAAAGAGTTTATCCTGTAGGCAGACTGGATAAAAATTCGGAAGGACTGCTTTTATTTACAAATGACGGTAATTTTGCAAATAATATTATGCATCCGGCGAAACAAATAAGTAAAACATATCGGGTAACGGTTCGCCCGAATATAACGGACGAACAGCTTGTAGAGCTGTCCGACGGTATTGAACTTGACGGTAGAAAAACCTTGCCTGCAAATGTTGTTGTTAAAGATAAAGAACAGGGCAGAGTAGTGCTATTAATAACTATAAAAGAAGGAAGAAACCGTCAGATAAGAAGAATGTGTGAGGCAGTGGGACTGGAAGTAGCAAGGCTCAGAAGAATAAGTATAGGACCTTTGAAGCTTGGTATGCTTAAACCCGGTACGTACAGGGAACTGACGGCAGATGAACTGAGAGCTATCAGAAATGCAATAGGTAAGGATGTAAAATAATGCTTGAAATACATGAAAAGAAAAATACAGACGGTTATGAAAATATAATTCAAAATATTGATTGCCAATATCTGCATATTGTTGAATCAATAAACGGGGACAGTGTAAATGGATATGGAATATATTCTGTTGATGAAAACGGAGTTACGATTTATGATTTTGACAGTTCAGATATGAATGTTACTGACGGAATTATTCGCACTATACTTTTTAAAGCAATGCTCAGCGGTATAAATGAATGCATATTTGAAATAAAAGATGAAAATAAAATACATAATTTAACAAAACTCGGATTTGTAATGGAACATGAACAATGTATTAATGATATTTCAAATTTTATGATTAATTGTAAAAAATGTAAAGAATTGCAATAAATACTTGCTTTAATTCAAAAAATATAGTATAATATTAAGGTATATTGATTTGGCATTGAAAAAAATATTCTTATTTACACAATTGTGCGCAAATGCCGGAATATTTGTATAGATGCCCGTCTAAATGATAAGCGGAAAAAATCCGTACAGGAAGGAACGATAATATGCAGATTGATAAGAATACGAACAGTCAGGCAAGAGAAAGACTTTCTTTGCTTTTTGACGATGGTATTTACAGCGAAATTAATTCAATGGTAAAAGAAAAGGATGCTCTTACCGGCGTTATTTCAGCTTACGGCTATGTAAACGGAAATGCTGTTTATGCATTTTCACAGGATAAGTCATTAAACAGCGGCGCTGTAGGCGCTGCACAGGCTGACAAAATCGCAAAGCTTTATGAACTTGCGGCAAAAACAGGTACTCCTATTGTTGGGATTCATGATTCAAACGGTGCTTTTATGGACGGTACGGCTGCGTCTCTTGCTGCTTACGGAAAAATGCTTGGTGCATCTTCCGTAATTTCAGGAGTTGTTCCGCAGATTGCTGTTATTGCCGGAACATGTGCAGGTACTGCCGCTATGCTTGCGTGTTCATCTGACTTTGTAATTATGACAAAGGACAGTGAATTTTTTATGGCTCCTAACAGCAGCTCCGGCTCTGCTGAAGCGGCAGCTAAATCCGGTATAGCATCAGCCGTATGCGATGATGATAAAGCAGCTATTGAAAAAGCAAGAGACCTTGTTAATATTTTGCCTGTTAATAATCTTGCGCCTGTTCCAATGTTTGAATTTGCCGAAAATTCGCCGGTATCAGGAACAGATTTAAAATCCATTATAAATTCTGCTGCGGATGCAGACAGTGAAATTGAGATCAGTGCAGAATTTGGTAATGCTTCTTACACAGGTTTTGTAACCATAGGCGGAGCAACAGCAGGTATTGCCGCAGCCGGAAAAGAAGGAAGTAAGCTTAATTCAGACGATTGTGCAAAGCTTGCACGCTTTATGAGAACTTGCGATGCATTTTCAATACCGGTTGTAACATTTGTAAATTCAGAAGGTTTTGAAGATGCGGATGCAGTATCGTCAATAAAAGCTATGACTACTCTTGCAAACAGCTATTCAGAAGCTACGACTGTTAAAATTGCCGTTGTTACGGGCAAAGCGGTAGGTCCTGTTTTTGCGGCAGTTGCAGGTAACAGCTCAAATTCAGATTTTACATATGCTTATCCAGACGCTGTTATTGCGCCTGTTTCATCTGCGGCGGCAGTAGAATTTATGTGGCATGATAAGCTTAAGGGTACAGACAATCTTGAAAGTGCAAGAAATGAACTTATTTCTGAATATGAAAAAACTCTCGCATCAGCTGAAACAGCTGCGGAAAATAATTTTATTGATGATATTATTGATCCTTCACAGACAAGAAATGTCCTTGTTTCAGCATTGGATATCCTTTCGGGAAAGCGTGTACAGAAGCTTCCTAAAAAGCACAATAATATTCAATTTTGATTAATATAAGAATAGGTGGTTAAAATTATGAAAAGATTTAATATTACAGTAAATGGCAAAGCATATGATGTTGCAGTTGAAGAATTGGACAGTTCAGCAGCTCCGGTTGCTTCTGCATCGGTTTCAGCTCCTGTTCAGGCAGCAGCTCCGGCGGCTTCTGCTCCTGTTGCAGGATCCGGCGAAAAGGTTAATGCGCCAATGCCTGGTACGGTTCTTGACGTAAAAGTGAATGTCGGCGATACTGTATCAAAGGGACAAGTTATTATGATTCTCGAAGCTATGAAAATGGAAAATGATATTGTTGCTTCATGTGACGGCAAAATTACTAGCGTTCTTGCTAAGAAAGGTGATACCGTTAATTCCGGAGACGCTCTAGCAACAATAGGCTAATTTAAAATCATAAATTTTGAGAAAGGAAGTTTTGCGGATAACTGCAAAACATGGGTATAATTATGGGTAAGGTAAAAATTACTGAAACCGTATTGCGTGATGCGCACCAGTCACTTATTGCAACACGTATGACTATGGATGAAATGCTTCCAATTCTGCCTCTCATGGATAAAGTGGGATACCACTCTGTAGAATGTTGGGGCGGTGCAACATTTGATGCTTGTCTGAGATTTTTAAATGAAGATCCGTGGGAAAGACTTAGAACACTGAAAAAAAATCTTCCTAATACAAAGCTTCAGATGCTTTTTCGTGGTCAGAATATGCTTGGATACCGTCACTATGCAGATGATGTACTGGAGTATTTTGTCCAGAAATCAGTAGCAAACGGTATTGACATAATCAGAATCTTTGATGCTTTGAATGATATTAGAAATCTTGAAACAGCTATTAAAGCCGCCAAAAAAGAAGGTGCGCATACTCAGGTTGCTATTTCTTATACATTAGGCGATGTATTTACAACTGATTATTATGTTGATTATGCAAAGCGTATTGAAAGTGCAGGGGCAGATTCTATCTGCATCAAGGACATGGCAGCGTTGCTTACTCCTTATGAAACTGAAAAGCTTGTTAAAGCTTTGAAATCAGCAGTAAAAATTCCGATTCAGCTACATACTCATTACACGTCCGGTCTAGCGTCAATGTGCTTGCTTAAGGGTATTGAAGCAGGCGTTGATGTAATTGATACGGCAATGTCACCATTGGCGCTTGGTACGTCCCATGCACCTACTGAATCAATGGTAGCGGCTCTCCAAGGTACTGAATATGATACTGGTCTTGATTTAGTTCTTTTGACAGAAATCAGAGATTATTTCATGAAATTAAGAAAGAAATATATCGACAGCGGTCTCCTTGATCCTAAAATGCTTGCAGTTGATGCTAATGCTTTGATTTATCAGGTACCTGGCGGAATGCTTTCTAATCTGCTTTCACAGCTGAAGCAAGCAGGAAAAGAAGATAAGCTGGAAGAAGTACTGAAAGAAGTTCCTAGGGTAAGAAAAGATGCGGGTTATCCTCCGCTGGTTACGCCTTCATCACAGATAGTTGGTACACAGGCTGTGTTTAATGTAATAATGGGTGAACGCTATAAAATGGTTACTAAGGAATTCAAGGGCATTGTTAGGGGAGAATACGGCAGAACTCCGGTGCCTATTGACCCTGAATTCAGAAAAAAGATTATTGGTGACGATACTCCTATTGACTGTCGTCCTGCTGACCTTCTTGAACCTGAACTTGATAAACTCAAAAAAGAATGTGCAGAATGGACGGAACAGGAAGAAGATGTTCTCAGCTATGCTCAGTTCGGACAGGTTGCCGTTAAATTCTTTGAAAACCGCAGAAATGCTAAATTTGGTATTGACGGCGCTCATTCAGATTCTGAAAAGCAAATTCATCCGGTTTAATTACAATTTGTTTATTTTAGAAGGCGGACTTTTGTTCGCCTTCTAAGTTATATTAGCGTAAGGAGGTGCTAAAATGCCTATAAAAATACCGCATGAATTACCGGCATATAAAAAACTGCAAGATGAAAATATTTTTGTAATGTCCAAAAGCAGGGCGGAACATCAGGATATCAGGCCATTAAAAATTATTATTCTTAATATAATGCCCAAAAAAATAGAAACTGAAACCCAGATATTAAGACTTCTCAGTAATACTCCATTACAGGTTGATATTGAATTGCTTTATTTGGAATCTCATATTTCAAAAAATACACCTGTAAGTCATCTCAGTAATTTTTATACAACATTTGAACAGATAAAAAATAATAAATATGACGGTATGATTATTACCGGTGCACCTGTTGAGCAGCTTGAATTTGAGGAAGTAGATTATTGGAAAGAAATTACTGCAATAATGGAATGGTCAAAGAAAAATGTTTTTTCTACCATGCATATTTGCTGGGGAGCGCAGGCAGGTTTATATTATCATTTTGGTATTCCTAAATATTCTCTTTCTAAAAAAATGTTTGGTATTTTTCCGCATAAAATTGAGTATCATAATGCTAAATTGTTAAATGGATTTGATGATGAATTTATGGTACCGCATTCACGTCACACTGAAATCAGAAGGGAAGACATTGAAAAAATAGATAAACTTCAGATCCTTGCATCTTCTGAACTAGCCGGTATACATATTGTTGCCAATAAAAATGGAAGACAGTATTTTATTATGGGACATGCAGAATATAGTCGTGAAACATTATCTGAAGAATATTTTCGGGATAAAAATAAAGGAATGGAAACTGTACTTCCATATAATTATTTTCCTAATAACGATCCTGACAATATTCCGCTTTTAAATTGGAAATGTCATGCAAATTTAATGTTTTCTAATTGGTTAAATTATTGTATTTATCAATCTACACCATATGATATTACAGAACTTGATTTATTAAATTGGGAATGGGAACCGGGACTTTAATTTTATTTAAATAATTGTACTTTGATATATTTTAAAGCACAATTAAATTTTTGAAAATAGGAAGTAAAAAAAGCTGTTGATGTAATAATCATCAACAGCTTAAATGATTTATAAATGTTTAATTATTAGGTGTTTCTAAGTCAATAATTATACGTTTTAATAGGATACAATCAAATATATTAACCTTGTCGTCAGAATTCATATCAGCCAAAGAATACTGTGATTCATCAAAAGCATATATTTTAAGAAGATATTTTTGCATCAGAACTATATCGGCAGTTGTCAGCAATTTATCCTTATCAATATCGCCTTTACTGTATTCTGTTATATCAGTTGATGGTGTTTCAGTTGGCTTAGGGGTTAACCCTTCAATAATTGAATAATAGGCAGGCTTAGCAGTGAAATCTTCATTAAACAGAAGCGGACACTTTGCGGCACGCCAGCTTTTGTCATCAGTTGTTCCCCAAAATACAACGGCAGAAATACTGTCTGAATATTCTTCGCATGCATCCATGATTTCATTGTATATTTGAGCTTGTTTTTCAAAACCTGATTCAGTTAAATCAGTAGTAGTTATGTCAAGTTCCGTAACCTGAATGTCAAGACCGGTATCTACAAATGCCTTTAAAGCCTTTTTATATGCTGAAGCAGAAGGGAAACCAACATCAAGGTGAGATTGCATACCTATACCGTCAATAAGTCCTTTTTCTTTTAGTTCATTTGCCATATTAACAATAGCATTGGTTTTGTCAGGCATATATTCATTAAAATCGTTATAATAGAGCTTACATCCTTCCGGAGCATATTTTCTCGCATATTCAAAAGCAGGCTCAATGAACGAATTGTCACCGAAAACCTTTACCCAACCGGAATAATTAGGATTTTCAGATTGTCCGCCGCCTTTTCTTGGAGTACCATCGTCCAGCCAAGCTTCATTTACAACGTCCCAGGCATAGAAGTCAACAGTCGGATATTCAGTTTCAAGAGCTTCAAAAACATTTTTGATGTAATTTTCCATACGCTGAAGCATAATCTCTTTTGAAACCCAGTCTCCGCTGTCCGTAAATCCTTCTTTAAAGAACCAATCAGGAGTCTGGCTATGCCATACAAGTACATGTCCTCTTACTGAAATATTATTGTCACGGCAGAAATCTAAAATTTCTCTTGCACTTGCGATATTAACTACAGGATTTGTTTCACTTCCAGAAGCAATGGTAGCTGCCTGATCAAGAATTGACTCTGGTTTGAGTTCATTTCCGGGAGTAAGGCTATTATAATGTTTTTTAATTAAATCCTGTGCTGTTTTAGAGGCAAGTTCTGTTGTTGTAACAGCGCCTCCGATTTTAAAATAAGAGGAATAAATATCTTTAAGGGATGGGATATCCTGTTGAATTTCGTAAACCGGAGCAGTTTTTATTTCAAAATCATCTATATACATATTTGCTGTATCATTACATTCAAAATATAAATATACATTTGTTACATTATTAGGTATAATGAACTTACCGTCATTCATTTCTACCCAATCACCCTGAGACACTGCTGACAGAATATCTACATAGTGTCTTTGCCCGGATGAGTCGGTATAATCCAATTTTAAGTTAATATTGTTATACCATTGTGCTTTTGCTTTTGCACTTACCATGTACTCAATTCCCGGTTCCAAAAGACCTTCAAGCGCCAACCATGGACCATGCCAGCCTTTTCCCCTGTTACTGCATTCCAGACAGCTTGTACCGCTATATGAATCCGTATTTACAATTTGTAATGTTTCAACGCCTCCTCTGCCAGTAAAATCATTAATACCATCTTCAAAGCCAGTAGAATAAACGACAGTTGAAACAGCTTCTGCACCGTCAACAGAGAAAAAAGATGAAGACTCATTATTAATTAAAGAGTATGAAGCAGGAATTAAAGAACATAGCAAAGCTGTACTCATCAATCCGGCAAGAATTTTTTTACGCATTAATACACCCTCCATTTTTATATTTACTTACTATATTTTATCATAATAAGTTCAAGATGTCAATCAATTTGTACAAATTTTCAAAAGCAGTATTATTAAATAAGATTTTTAATAAATTTCATATGGATCTTTTTAACCATATTAATATTTTTATATATTTTTACTGCAGTTCTTTTGCTTAGTTCTGAAATATTATTAGCTTCTGTATCTGTTATTGGTTCCATACTTAATTTAGCTTTAAGTGCAGTCTGAGTAGCATTTACAAATTCATTTTCATGAAAAATCCACGGATTTTCCTTTTGAATTTTTTCGGCAAATTTAATATGTGTAATATTATTATTGTTTATATTAATATACTCAAGTAATTTAATTATATAATCATATGTATATAAGACAGTTTTAGCATTATCCGAATCAGATAAATTTTTTTCTCTTTTATTACTGATAACTATATGCTTTACTAATATAAGTATAATAATAAATATTATCGTACATATAGCACTAATTATAAGTTTAACTGTCAAACTAATACTATTTGTTGACTGTTTTACGTGAGTATTTATATTTACTATGCTGTTTGAATCGGATTCAGATAATTTTGATTCAGAAGAAGAAAAATTGGAATTTGTACTTGATATAGCAGTTTCTGACAATGAAGCAGAAACAGTAGTATTAATTGTTGAAGATAACTCAGTATTCTGAGATATGGACGTATGAACTTCCTCGGCATTATCATTAAAAGCGGCTGCTCCTGAAGGAGTAAACTCATAGGGAATCCAGCCTAAACCGTCAATATAAATTTCTGCCCATGCATGAGCACGATTATCTTTAATTTCTATTTTATAGTTTTTTTTATCAGTTAGATTTTTATTATTAAAATCATCTTTTAATAGTACATATCCCTCTGAATATCTAGCAGGAATTCCGGCCATTCTGGCTAGAATAACACCTGAAGTTGCAAAATGTACACAATATCCTTTGTGATTCTCAGTTAAAAAATAAGATACAAAATCTTCAGATTTAGGAGTTTTTCCGGGATTTAAAGTATATTCTGCATTTTCAGATAAGATATTTTTTATGGACTGTAATTTTTGATATATATCCTGGTTTAAAATATCTGAATTTTCAATAAATTGTTCATAAAGTTTATTCATTGATTTTGTATCGGGTACATTACAATAATTTTCATATACAAAATCATTATATTGATCAAAAGAAGAATTTATTTCATAATCAATATCATCCAGCATATTAATAAAATTGTTTTCATTTATTTGATCAGTACTTACCATAAATGAATATTCTTTCAAATTTTCCAATTTAACAGACGTATCATTAACGTAAGTAATATCGCCGGATGGAATAGAAAGATATGGTATATAATTATATTTTTCATTAATATATTGTGATTTGATTTTAATTTCTGTAAGATTAACTTTATAACGAGAAATAATATAATTAGTTAACATATCTTGTGGAAAAGATTTGTTATCATAAAAATTATCAAACATGTTATTGTAAGCTTTATATATTGAATCAGAAAAATCATTCCAGCTGTTGTTGTTATATTCTGTACCTGTATAACCTTTAAGATATATATTTTCATTAATTGCTTCATTTGTTTCTATGATCAGATCGGTAGATTCTGAAAAAGAAACGGAATTTAGTGCGCCGAGCTTATGATTATACATTTTAAGATTACCAATGCCTAATGATGCTGAAAAACGTTCCAGACTGGTTCCAAGATCTTCAAAAGAAAATTCACTGGCTGCTATTTTCATGTCTGAACGTATTTGATTTATTTTCTCAGGACGGGAATAACTAAAACATTGTGTTAAAATATACGTCATTATGAATACAATACAGCATACGGCTATTATTAAAATACTTGATAAGCCTGCCGTACGGAATTTTATTTCAGGTTTAGCATAGAATAAATTTTTTTTCCGCAGAAATCCTGATGTTTTTTTTCCTGAATACTGATTGTATCCTGAGTATTGTATTGACAACAGACATGTCCAATAAATAATTATTGTCAATACCGGCAGCATATCAGGATTTTTTCCGAAGTATAGTCCACATTCAATAAAAGGAAATGTGCATAAAAATCCCAGAAAAAAATTCGGATGTATTAATGTTGCATAACAAATAATAAATGCTAAAATAAATATAGAGAAAGCTAAAAAAAGTTCAGCGTCCTCTATATTAACGATTTCCATACGGAAATAACTGCTTTTTTCAGGATATATAGATAAATATGTCTGATTAAAAATAATTTTAAATCCGTCTATGAAATTTGTCCATTTTTTATACAAGATAACTATATAAATTATCAATATTGGCAATAAAGAAAAATGAAATATTCGTGGAAGTATAAATATAATAGATAAAATTACAAAAAATAAAATTGTACAAAAATTTATTAACGTTGAATTGATAGTTATATCAAACATGGTAATATAAGAAAAAACAGTACCCCATATTCCTAAAAAGGATATAATTAAAAGCGGAATTATGTTTAAAAATTTTCTGTTTTTAGGTACTGACAGATTCATACTGTCAATAATTCTTATACCATTATATGAATTCGTATTAAGTTTCATAAAATTTATCCTTGATTACTTTAAAATTTTTTCAATATTTTCATGAAATTTTCCTGAAGGTATTTCGGTTATAGTCAGATTATTAAAGTACTTAAATTGACTTTTGGAAAACGAATCATTAACAATTATTAAGTTTTTTACAGAATTATCATCAAATAAGTTTTGATAATTAAAATTGCCATTATTATTTGTAATAAAAAATACTTCAGATTTGTTTAAACAAATTTCTTCAATTTTATTTATTAATGAGTAAAAATCATCATTTAAAAGATTATCCATAAGCATAATAAACGTTGAAATAAGAGAATCAAAATTTATTATATCTATATATTCTATTTTTTTAATTTTTTTATTATAACAGCATATTTCAAAAGGCATACTATTGTGGAGTAAGTTCAGAGAAACAGCATAGAAAATTTCAATGGCAGTGTCTATGGAACATATGGATCCTTTTAATATTAAATCAGGTATGACAACAATTGCAGAATCTGTAGGCTGACTGAAATGTTTTGTAATAAATTTGTCGTGTATTAAACTCAGCTTCCAGTGAATACGGTTAAAATTATCACCGGAAATATATTCTTTCAGTTCAAAAATTTCAGAAGGATCATCACCGCTTTTACTGTTAGAATATGTTTCACTGTCATCATTTTCAATTGATTTTGAATAATAATCGAAATAATCAAGATTTATATCGGGCATAATATAAACGCTGGATGTTTTATTTGGATTTATCTTGCATGAGAATAATTTTATATAGTCGTATATTTTAATTGATTTTACTTTTACGTTTAATATTCCGCAATAATCTGATGAAAGATAAAAATATAGTTTTTCTTCAGTTAATGGGTGTATCGGGACCGATATTTCCATACAATTTTCAATACCCGAAAGTTTATTTTTATATATTATCTGTATACGGCTATTTGAAAAAGGGAAAATAGTATTATTTTTAATTGTAAGTATAAATTTGCATTTTTCATTTTTAGTTGATGTAAGGGAAGCGGAATTAATTTCCAATTTTATATTAAATTTAGCAATAACAATAATTATTCCAAATAAAATAGGAATTGAAAGAATGAAAACCATAAGATATAGTGAAAAATCACCTATAAACAGCATATAAAATAATATTGAAATTATAATTAAAATAAAATAAATAATTTTTGTTATAATCATATAATTAAACCTTATAATTGATTTTAGGAATCGGAACATTTCTTAAAATTTCATTTAATATATCGTTAACTGACAAACCGTTTAATTTTGCTTTATGTTCCGGTATGATACGGTGTCCGACAACATCTTTGAAAATATATAAAATATCATCCGGTATAACATAACTTCTTCCTGACATCAAAGCACAGGCTTTTGCCATTGAAGTTAAGCTGATTGTACCTCTTGGACTAAGACCTAATTTTACCATGGGATGTTTTCTTGTTGCGTCTGCCAGTAAAACAATATATGAATAAATACTGTTATCTACATATATTTTATTTGCAATTTTCTGACATAGAATAATATCGTTGCCGTTAGCGACTGTAGAAATACTTTTTAATGCATCTGTATTTTTGCTTTTTAATATATTGATCTCATCTTTTATTTCGGGATATCCCATGCTTAATTTTACTGTAAACCTGTCAAGTTGAGATTCCGGGAGCATTTGAGTTCCTATTGAGCCTATTGGATTTTGAGTTGCTATTACAATATACGGTTTAGGGAGTTCAAAGCTGTTTCCTTCAATTGTGATTCGGCGTTCTTCCATGACTTCGAGTAAAGCGGATTGTGTTTTGCTTGACGTTCTGTTAATTTCATCAGCCAAAAATAAATTACATACGGCTGCTCCCGTTTTATATTCAAATTTTTTATTTTCCGGATTATAAACAGAAAAACCCACTATATCCGTAGGCAATACGTCAGGTGTAAATTGCATTCGCTTGTATTCCAGTGAAAGTGCTTTGGAAAAAGCCAGCGCCATTGTGGTCTTACCAACGCCTGGCATATCTTCAATAAGAATATGACCGTTTGATATTATAGTCATTAACACTTTGACTATAATGTCACTTTTACCAATAACTGCTTTATTTATTTCGCCTATAATTTCATTTATTTTTTTTGAAACGGCAGATAAATTACTATTAACATTCATTTTTGTATTTCCTTTCCTTATAACATTAAATATTATATCATTTTTTTATGATAATTACAAATGTTTTTTTATGAATAAAAAAATATACAGAATAATGTGAAAAATTAAATAGTATTTTAAATATTTTTTATAATTTGTGATGAAAATTTTAATCCTTATTGACAAAATGAATAAAAATGGATATACTAATTAATGAAAAAATATGTACGGATTTGTTAAAAAATAAATATTTGAAAGGCGGTTAATGTGAATATCTGGCATAATATAAGTCCAAAAAGAATCAGTGCGGAGGATTTCGTTGCCGTAATCGAAATACCTAAGGGCAGTAAAATAAAATATGAACTGGATAAGGAAACAGGCTTGATAAAGCTTGATAGAATTTTATATACTTCTACCCATTATCCGGCAAATTACGGTTTGATACCAAGAACATATGCAGATGACGGTGATCCTCTCGATGTACTTCTGCTTTGTTCTGAAACGTTGTATCCGATGACTCTGGTCAGATGCTATCCAATAGGAGTTATAAGAATGATTGACAGCGGACGCCATGATGATAAAATAATTGCAATACCTTTTGACGATCCTACTTATAATACCTACAAGGATATTGACGAACTTCCTAAACATATATTTGATGAAATGATTCATTTTTTCAAGGTATATAAGGAATTGGAAAATAAGACTACGGCTGTAGACGAAATTGAAAATGCTGAAAGTGCGAAATCTATAATCGCCGATGATATTGAGCATTATATTAATAAATTCTGTAAATAATAACAGAAAGGAAAAATTGGAAATGACTGTAAAAGCAAGTGAAGTTTTATTTAATTCAGAAGCAAGCGTAGCACCTTTAGGCATTATTGCCCTTGAGGGTGCGGCAGAGCTAGGCGGCAAGATTGACGGTTATCTTGTTGAATGGGCAAGAAAAGGCGGGTATAACGTTGATACGCTGCTAATTAAAAATCAGTGCCCCAGATTTGCGTCGGGGGACGGTAAGGGAATTATAGAATCAACCGTTAGAGGAAAGGATATTTTTATTGTCGTTGATGTAGGAAATTACAGCTGTACATATAAAATGTTTGGTAAAGAAAATTCTATGTCTCCGGATGATCATTATCAGGATCTTAAGAGAATAATACAGGCAATTTCCGGTAAAGCTCATAGGATCAATGTCATTATGCCTATTCTTTACGGCGGACGTCAGCACAGAAGAAGCTACCGTGAATCTCTTGACTGTGCATGTGCATTACAGGAACTTCAGTCAATGGGTGTGGCAAATATTGTAACTTTTGATGCTCATGACCCGAGAGTGCATAATGCGATTCCTCTTATGGGATTTGACAATGTTATTCCTTCATATCAGGTACTGAAAGCATTGTTTAAAAATGTAGATAATCTTGTAATCAATAAAGACGAGTTTATGGTAGTAAGTCCTGATGAAGGCGCACTGAACAGGAATATGTATTATGCTTCTGTTCTGGGTGTTGATATGGGAATGTTTTATAAAAGGCGCGATTATTCCAGAATTATTGACGGACGTAACCCTATTGTGGCTCATGAATATCTTGGAAATTCTGTTGAGGGCAAAGACGTATTCGTCGCTGACGATATTATTTCGTCAGGAGAATCAGTTTTGGATATAGCTTATGCACTGAAAAATAAAAATGCAAGAAGATTTTTTGCTTACTGTACTTATGCATTGTTTACAAACGGTCTTGAAAAATTTGATAAAGCTTATGAGGAAGGATATATTTCAGGCGTATTCGGAACAAATCTGACATATCGTTCTCCTGAGCTTCTTCAGAGACCGTGGTTTCATGAGGTTGACGTTTCAAAATATATTTCATATTTTATTGCGTCAATTAATCATGACGTATCAATAGGCACTGTTATTGATCCTCATGAAAAAATTAAAGCTCTTCTTTCAAAGCAATAATACTTACAGCCCTTTTATATAAAAGGGCTGATATTTTGTCAAAAAATATTTAACGAAAATCCTGTATCAGGAACTTTAAAAATTTTGCCGTTCAGATAATTAAGTATTCCGCCGGAATTTAATTTGAATTCCAAAGAGTATGCACATAATTGCTGATGAAAAATACCCATTCGTTTATTTACAGTAACGCTGCCGTATTTTCCGTCTCCGAGAATTGGATATCCCAGATAGGCTAAATGTGCGCGGATCTGGTGAGTTCTTCCGGTAATAAGGTTTATTTCAGCAAGAGTAAAGTTATTTTTCCGGCTTATAACCTTACAGCCTGTAATTATTTTTTTATATCCTTGGACTGGATTTGAAATTATTTCTACACGGTTATGCTGACATTTTTTCAGATAATCAGTTTTAATAAACTCATTCTTTGAAATGATCCCACAGCAAATACACAAATATTTTTTTACAATTTCCCTTGAACGTATTCTTTCGTTGATTTCCCTTAAAGACTGAGCATTTTTGGCAGCAATGACAAGTCCGGTCGTATTTCGATCCAGTCTGTTGCAAATTGCAGGAGAAAAAGAATTTTCTTCATCTGGATTATACTCGCTTTTTTGATACAAATAAGATTTAATAATGTCAATAAGTGTTTCTTTATTATTTTGTGAACCTCTATGTACGTCTGTTCCGGCAGGTTTATTTACTATTAAAATATTTTCATCTTCATAGATTATATTAAGACTTGAATTAATAGTTAAAAATTCAGTATTTTTTTTGATCTCAAAAAATTCATCATTTATATACATTTCAACCATATCGTTTTCTGCTAGTACCTGAGAAATTTCACATCTTTTTTTATTAACTTTAATTCTTTTTAATCTTATGTACTTATATAAAAGTGATTTTGGTAGTTTTGGTACTGTTTTTAGTATAAATTTATCGACTCTCTGACCGCTGTCATTTTTGTTTATTTTAAATTCTTTCATATTTAACCTCGTTTAATTAACTTTTTATTTGTATTATAGCATATTCTTTTTAAAATTGAAACTGAAAAAGGTAAAATTATATAATTTTTTAAAAGTACTTTTATTTTTTAGAAAAAAGGATTATACTATATAGTAGGTAATATTACATAAATACAATTTGGAGGTAACATGGCTGATAACGTGCATAAGGGACACAGAGAAAGAGTAAGGAAGAAATTTATAAAAACCGGATTTACAGGTTTTGCCGATCATGAAAAATTGGAACTGCTTCTATTTTATTCACGTCCCAGAATAGATACAAATGCGATAGCGCATAATCTTATTGATAAGTTTAAAACAATAGGAGGCGTTTTTGATGCGGATTTTGATATGCTTAAAGAAGTCGATGGAGTTGACGAAGCTACAGCAGTACTTATAAAAATGATTCCTGCACTTTCAAAGGAATATGTTAATTCAAAAATTTCATTGACCTCAATGGGAAATTATAAAACTGCATGTGAATATTTTAAAAATCAATTTCTTGGCGAAAATGTAGAAAAGGTTAGGATAGCTTGTGTAGATGATAAGCTCCGGCTTGTTGACTGTGCAGTAATTTCTGAGGGTACGCCGGGAACAGTTGCTGTAAATATACGTAAAATAGTAGAATTTACATATAAAAATAAATGTGAAAGCATAATTATTGCGCATAATCATCCTAACGGCGATCTGATTCCTTCTGATGAAGATATAAAAGCTACGTCAGATTTGTTCAGAACATTAAAACCTGTGGGCATAATGCTTCTAGATCATATTATAGTTGCCGGAGGACAGGCAATATCGTTAAAAGAATCCGGCGCATTTACGCTTTTGAAATAAGGAGAAATTATGAAAGAACGCAAGTTTGAACTGGTAACGGATTATAAACCATCCGGCGATCAGCCCGAGGCAATAAGCAAGCTGACAGACGGTATTAATAAAGGGTACAGAGAACAGACTCTTTTAGGTGTAACCGGTTCGGGAAAAACTTTTACAATGGCGAATGTTATAGCAAATGTAAATAAGCCTACTCTTGTTCTGGCACATAATAAAATACTTGCGGCGCAGTTATGTTCGGAATTCAAAGAGTTTTTTCCTAATAATGCAGTTGAATATTTTGTCAGTTATTACGACTATTATCAGCCGGAAGCATATATTCCGGGTACGGATACTTATATTGAAAAGGATTCTTCGGTCAATGATGAAATCGATAAAATGCGTCATTCTGCCACAACGGCTCTTTCAGAAAGAAATGATGTAATAATTGTATCCAGTGTGTCCTGCATATATTCTTTGGGAAGTCCGGAAGATTACCGTTCAATGGTCGTTTCTGTAAGGCAGGGAATGGAGAAATCAAGAGATCAGCTTTTAAGCGAGCTTGTAGCGATTCAGTATGAAAGAAATGATGTTAATTTTGTCAGAAATAAATTTCGCGTCAGAGGAGACGTTGTAGAAATTTTTCCGGCTTCATCAAATGAAAAAGCAATAAGAGTAGAATTTTTCGGAGATGAAATTGACCGTATAACGGAAATTAACGTACTGACCGGAGAGGTTTTATCGATACTCAAGCATGCTGCGATTTTTCCTGCCAGCCACTATATTGTAAGCGGAGCTAAAATGAGCGACGCTATAAAGGAAATCGACAGAGAGTTGGCGGAAAGAATAGAATATTTTCAATCGGAAAATAAACTTATTGAGGCGCAGAGAATAGCTCAGCGCACTCATTATGATATGGAAATGCTACAGGAAATCGGTTTTTGCAGCGGTATAGAAAATTATTCCAGAATTTTATCAGGACGTCCTCCAGGAAGCACTCCTATGACGCTTTTGGATCATTTCCCTAAAGATTTTCTTATGCTTATAGACGAAAGCCATGTAACAATACCACAGGTAGGGGGAATGTATGCCGGAGACAGAGCAAGAAAAAATACCCTTGTGGAATTCGGATTCCGTCTGCCCAGCGCTTTTGACAACAGACCGCTTAATTTTGATGAATTTTATGACCATGTAAATCAGGTTATCTTTGTCAGCGCTACTCCTAATAAATTTGAAAGAGAAAAATCACAGCAAATAGTTGAACAGGTTATACGTCCTACCGGTCTTGTAGATCCGGAGATTATTGTAAAGCCGGTTCAGGGACAAATTGAGGATCTTCTTTCTGAAATTAATAAACGTACAGAGATCAATGAACGAGTTTTAATAACTACTCTTACCAAAAAAATGGCGGAGGATCTTACTTCTTTTTTAGACGATGCAGGAGTAAGAGTCAGATATCTTCACCATGATATAGATACTATTGAGCGTATGGAAATTATAAAGGATCTTCGTGAGGGAGAATTTGACGTACTCGTAGGAATTAATCTTTTAAGAGAAGGTCTTGATATACCAGAAGTATCTCTTGTTGCAATCCTTGATGCAGATAAAGAAGGATTTTTAAGAAGTGAAACTTCTCTTGTACAAACTATTGGACGAGCTGCAAGAAATGCGAAGGGACAAGTTATCATGTATGCTGATTCGGTTACGAATTCTATGGAGAAGGCAATAACCGAAACTGAAAGACGCCGATCCATTCAGATGTCATATAATGAAAAGCATGGTATTGTCCCCAAAACGATAAAGAAAGAAATAAGAAAAGTACTTGAAATATCTTCCAAAGAAACAGTTGAAAAGACAACAGGTAAGAAGCTTTCCAAAGCCGAAAAGGCAGAGCTTATTTCAAAGCTTAAAGTTGAAATGAAAGAAGCGGCTAAAATGCTTGAATTTGAGCATGCAGCTTATCTTAGAGATAAAATTAAGGAATTAGAGGGAAACAAATGACAGATAAAATAATTATAAAAGGCGCCCGAGAACATAATCTGAAAAATATTGATCTGGAAATACCCAGAAATAAGCTTATCGTTATGACTGGTCTTTCAGGTTCAGGAAAATCATCTCTCGCATTCGATACTATTTATGCAGACGGTCAGAGAAGATACATGGAAAGTCTCTCGTCATATGCAAGAATGTTTTTAGGACAAATGGAAAAACCTGACGTTGACAGTATCGAAGGGCTGTCTCCTGCAATATCAATCGATCAGAAAACTACATCAAAAAATCCTCGTTCTACTGTGGGTACTGTCACGGAAATATACGATTATCTGCGTCTGCTTTATGCCAGAATAGGAATACCACACTGTCCGGTATGCGGAAGGGAAATAAAACAGCAGACCGTTGATCAGATAGTCGATAAATTGTTTGAATTGGAAGAGGGAACTAAAATCCAGCTGTTAGCGCCTATAGCAAGAGGAAGAAAAGGAACTTATGTTAAGGAATTGGATAACGCAAGGCGTTCCGGCTATGTTCGTGTAAGAATTGACGGAAATATGTATGATCTTTCCGAGGAAATAATTCTTGACAAAAATAAGAAACATAATATAGAAATTGTGGTAGACCGTCTGGTGATAAAGGACGGAATAAAGTCACGTCTTACAGACAGTATCGAAACGGTAATGTCTCTTTCCGGCGGAATGCTTGCAGTTGATGTAATAGGCGGAGAAGAAATGCTGTTTTCACAGAGCTATGCATGTCCGGAGCATAATATCAGTATTGAAGAACTAAATCCACGAATGTTTTCATTTAATAATCCTTTTGGCGCATGTCCGAAGTGTACCGGTCTGGGAACTTTTTCAAGAATAGATCCTGATCTGATTGTGCCCAATAAAGATTTGAGTATCAGACAAGGAGCTATAAAGGCAAGCGGATGGAATACGCTTACAGAAGGATCTATTGCAATGATGTACTATAACGGAATCGCAAAAAAATATAATATCAGTCTGGATACTCCTTTCAAAGATTTGCCTAAGGAAGCGGCTGACGCTTTTTTATATGGAACAAAAGACAGGCTTGAACTTCAGATAATCGATTCATTCGGAGGCGGTGTAAGATACAGTAAATTCGAGGGTATTATTAACAATCTTGAAAGGCGGTATAAAGAATCAAGCAGCGAATATTCTAAAAGTGAAATTGCGGATTGTATGAATGAAATAAACTGTCCGGAATGTAAGGGTGAAAGACTGAAAAAGGAAAGTCTTTCTGTAACGGTAGGCGGAATTAATATTATTGATTTTACTAAGTTTTCTATATCAGAGGCTCTTGATTTTATAAATAATCTTAAACTGACTGAACGTGAAATGATGATTGGCGAAAGGATCTTAAAGGAAATACGGGAAAGACTCGGATTTTTAAAAAGCGTCGGACTTGAATATCTTACCTTGTCCCGTTCCTCAGGTACGCTTTCAGGCGGTGAAAGCCAGCGTATACGTCTTGCTACTCAAATAGGTTCGTCTCTTATGGGAGTATTGTATATTCTTGATGAGCCTAGTATAGGCTTGCATCAGCGTGATAATGACAAGCTTATTGAAACGCTCAAGCATCTTCGCGATATTGGTAATACACTTATAGTAGTTGAGCATGATGATGATACGATGCTTGCGGCTGATCATATCGTAGATATCGGACCCGGAGCCGGAGTAAATGGGGGAGAAGTAATATTTTCGGGAACAGTAGATGAATTACTAAAGTCTGAAAATTCCGTTACAGGACAATACTTAAGCGGTAAGAAAAAAATTCCTCTTCCCGAAAAACGAAGAAAAGGAAACGGCAATTATCTTATTATAAAGGGTGCGGCAGAAAATAATCTTAAGAAGATCAATGTTAAAATACCCCTGGGCGAACTGATTTGCGTTACAGGCGTTTCAGGATCAGGAAAGTCATCTCTTGTAAATGAAATACTATATAAGCATCTTGCTGCAAAGCTTAACCGTGCAAAAATAAGAGCAGGGAAATTCAAATCCATTGAAGGATTAGAAAATCTTGACAAGGTAATATGTATTGACCAGTCGCCAATCGGCAGAACGCCCAGATCAAATCCGGCAACATATACGGGAGTATTTACTGATATACGCGAGCTTTTTGCACAGACAAGCGACGCCAAAACTCATGGATACGGTGCAGGAAGATTTTCTTTTAATATCAAGGGTGGACGATGCGAGGCATGCGAAGGAGACGGTATCAAGAAAATTGAGATGCACTTTCTGCCGGATATTTATGTTCCGTGCGAAGTCTGCAAAGGAAAAAGATACAATAGAGAAACACTTGAAATTTTATATAAGGGCAGATCCATTTATGATGTTCTTGAAATGACTGTTGACGAAGGAGTAAAATTTTTTGAAAACCATCCTAAAATTCTCCGTAAACTAAAAACATTGCAGGAAGTCGGACTGGGATATATAAAAATCGGTCAGCCTGCAACAACGCTTTCAGGCGGTGAAGCACAAAGAGTTAAACTGTCAACTGAACTTTCTAAAAGAGCTACCGGTAAAACAATTTATATTCTTGACGAACCTACAACAGGGCTGCATACAGCTGATGTCCACAAGCTTATCGAAGTACTTCAGAAGCTTGCAGACACCGGAAATACAGTATTGGTTATTGAACATAACCTTAATGTTATAAAGGTTGCCGACCATATTATTGATCTTGGACCAGAGGGAGGTACAGGCGGTGGAACTGTCGTTGCATGCGGCACTCCGGAAGAAGTAGCAGAATGTCCACAGTCATATACAGGGAAATATCTTAAAAGTTATTTAAAATAATTCAGTTGGTGAAACCTCATCAAATATTATAAAAATTTCTGGATGATTTTTTTTGATTCTCAGAGGTTTCATTGACATATCCGTAAAACAATGGGTGGTGCTTCCGGTTGCACGGAGCTCACCTGTTTTTTTATCGCAGATTTTATATTGTACTTCCATTTTAAATCCGTTGAATTTACTTATTGAAGCATAAATTAATACGGTATCTCCAAAGTGTACGGAATTTTTATAGCTGCACTGTGCAGACAGAACAGGCATCATAATACCCTGCGATTCCATAAAATCATATGGGTATCCGACCTTTTTCATAAAATTTACTCTTGCTTCTTCAAACCAGCGAATATAATTAGAATGATGTACTACGCTCATTTTATCTGTTTCATAATAATATGCGTCTCTTTCATAAACATGAATTTTTTCCATTTTTTATTGTCCTCCGTTTTTTATTTTCTTTATTATATCACTGACATGAAAAAAAGGCAAATTTTTTGCTCAATTGACAGTGTATAGAAATTATGATATACTTTTATTAGTTTAATTAATCTTGCAGAGCTTAGGAGTTTATCATATATCAAACTATGAATTTTATGTCTATAAAGTAGTATGGAATTTGCCTTTTGTAAGAAAAGGTCGAAATCACTTGATTTTTGTAATTGAAGATGATATAATAATGTGGTATAGTTTGAACTGTTGAGGTATAATAAATACTGTTGTGAGAACTGTATTAAGAAACGTTTGAACTAGAGGAGTATTGATTTTGAATATTAAAATTATAGTAGCTACACATAAAAAATATAAAATGCCGGACGATAAAATTTATATGCCTTTACATGTAGGTCGTGAAGGAAAAAGTGACTTGGGTTATCAGGGTGACAATACCGGTGATAATATCAGTCTTAAAAATGCTAACTATTGTGAATTGACCGGACTGTATTGGGCTTGGAAGAATTTAAATGCAGATTATATTGGATTAGTACATTATCGAAGGCATTTTACTTATAAAAAAGCCAAAGGTGATAAATTTCAAAGAATTATAGGATACAAGGAACTAAGCGAAATTTTAAATAAAAATGACGTTATACTGCCAGTTCCAAGAAATTATTATATAGAGACAAATTACAGTCAATATGCACACGCCCACCATGCTGTTGATTTAGATAAAACCAGAGAAATAATATCTGAAAAATATCCTGAGTATATAAAAGCGTATGATGACAGTATGCAGGAAACTTCGGGTCATAGATTTAATATGTTTATTATGAAAAGAGATAAGTTTGACGCATATTGTGAATGGCTTTTTGATATATTATTTGAACTTGAAAAAAGACTTGATATTTCAAATTATAATACAAATGATGCAAGGGTTTTTGGTTTTGTAAGTGAAAGACTTCTTGATGTATGGATTATTACAAATAATATTTCATATACAAATCAACCGTATATCTTTATGGAAAAGCAAAATTGGTTTATTAAAGGAATTAATTTTGTTAAAAGAAAAGTATTTAATTAAGGTGAAGTATGGATTTAATAAGTGCTATTGTTCCGGTTTATAATGTCGAAAAATATTTATATAGATGTGTTGATTCTATCCTTAAGCAGACTTATGAAAATTTTGAATTAATATTAATTGATGACGGTTCTCCTGATAATTGTTCTCAAATGTGTGATGAACTATCTGAAAAGGATTCGAGAATAAAAGTAATTCATCAAGAAAATCAAGGATTAAGCGCAGCAAGAAATTCAGGAATAAAAATTGCTAAAGGAAATTACCTTACTTTTATTGATAGCGATGATTGGATTTCAAATACAATGTTTGAAGATTTAATTAATTTGATAAAAGAAAAAAATGCTGATATTTCTATATGTAATTTTATTGTAACCGATGGCAATGCAATATATAAGAAAAATACTAAAGCTGAAGAGAAGCTGTATTCAAAAGATGAATTCATGAAAATCATATTGAGAGTTAACAGCAATAGATGTATACATTATGCATGGGGTAAACTTTATAAAAAAGATGTAATTGAAAAAAATGAACATTATCCTGTAGGTATGTTAAATGAAGATGTTGAAGGAATGTTCAAGGCTGTTTTAAAGTCTGAAAAAATAGCGGAAACTAATAAAATCGGATATTTTTATTATGAAAATTCAGAAAGTATAAGCAGAAAAAAATTTGGCGAAAATTTTCTATCCCTGCATCATGTATGGGAAAGAATTTTGGAAATATCTCAGAATTCTGCGCCGGAATATGTTGATTATGTCAAGTATAATCTCATTAGATCAGATTTTACTATATTAGTTGATATGATTCTTTATGGTGATAAAGAAACCGATAATATATTCTCAATTGAAAGGAAAAATATAAATAAACGATTAAAAACTAATATAGGTATTTTATTGAAAAGTCCTATGCAGATTAAAAGAAAAATTTTAATGCTGCTCGTCTGTTATTTTTATCTGCCCATACGTTTTATGGTTCGTACTATAAAAAACAGGAAATGAGGCGAATATGAAATTAAATAAATTATCTACTTGGTATCTGATTCTTTTAATTCCGTTTATTGAACCTCAGCTTTTTAAAACGCATGGATTTGAATTAGTGGATAAGCTGTTTTTATGTTTAAAATTAATAGCTTCAGCTTTTATTGTTTTAGAATACCTTGTAAGATTTAAATTTAAAATTACAAAGTACGTTATTTTGATGTCTATAGTTCAAGCCGCAACATTTATAGGAACATATTTAAATCATGGTTCTTTGACCAGATATTTGGGACCAGCTATGATTTCCGTTGTAATGATTATGCTTGGAGAAATGGCTTTTGCAGGCAAATGGGTATTATTTCTTAAATACATTGAAAAATATCTTACATTCTTATTTATTTTAAATTTATTTACTGTTGTATTGAGAATGGTAGGAGTAAGTTTCTTTTCACATGCAACTCTCTTGGGCATAGATAATCGATGGATATATGTATTATTGCCTTGGATTATTATATCGTTATTAAATTCATATATTGAATTTAATAAAATTAAATTAAGTGTTTGGATAAAATATATTTTATGTATAGGAAGCTTATTATTAAAATGGTCTGTAGGAGCATTGGTATCTATTATAATATTTCCGGTCGTTTTCGGTTTGATTTTTTATTTAAAAGATAAAAATATAAAAATAATTCGTTTAATTAATGCTAAATTAATATATATCTTATTTTTAATAATAAACTATATACTTTTGAGTGGAAAATTGTTGGAGATATTATCTGTAATTATTGTAAAGTATCTTAAAAAAAGTATAACTTTATCAGGCAGAATATATTTATGGCAGACAGTAATTGAAGTATTGAATAAAAAACCATTATTTGGCTTAGGAGTGCAATCAAATGAATTTGATGAAAAATTTTTTTATGAAAGTTCTGGATTTGTCGGCGGAACAGCTGTAAATCATCCGCATAATCATTTTTTAAATGTTGCTTATCATGGAGGATTTATTGCGCTGATAGTTTTTATTTTAATAGTTTTTATAACTATGTGTGATATAGATAAAATTAAGGAAAAAGGTATTTATTGTGTTATGGTTGCCGGTACTGTATCAGTAATGCTGGCAGCTTTGGTTGATACGTTGGATTTTTCATTATTTTATCTGTTTATTCCGATCGCAGCTGGGTTATCTAAAATATATAATGGAAATATGATAATTAAAGTTAATAATAAAAATTTTTATTTATTTAAAAAGAAAGGCTGATTACATGATAAGCTGTGTAATAACTACGTATAAACGAGAACCTGAAGTTTTAAAAAAAGCTGTGGATAGTATATTGTCACAATCTTATAAAGATATAGAAATTATTGTTGTAAATGACGCTCCTGAAGATTCAGAACTTTCAAATAGATTATATAAAATGTTATCCGAATATGATTTTCCCATAAATTATATAGTACACGAAAGTAATAAAGGAGCATGTGAAGCGAGAAATACGGGAATTAAAAATTCTAACGGTGAGTACATTGCTTTTTTAGATGATGACGATGAATGGGAAAAAGAAAAGTTAGAAAAACAACTTAAAAAAATTTTATCAGATCATTCGGCTCTTGTTTATTGCGATTATTATTATATAGACAAAAATGGAAAAATGAATATTAGAAAGTCAGATAAACAAAATCTTCCTGGAGGCAATGATTTTGATAGATTGCTTTGCTGTAATTTTATTGGTTCAACTTCTTTTCCGTTGATAAAGACCAGCGTATTGAAAAGTGTGGGAGGATTTAATAAAGATTTACAATCTTCTCAGGATCATGAATTATGGCTGAGAATTGCTCAAAAGTATGAAATTTCATATATTAATGAACCATTGGTAAAGTATTACTTTACTGATATTGCAATTACTCGGTCAATTGATAAAAAAATACAAGGATTCAACTATATACTTAATGAATTTAAGAATGAGTATAATAATAATCCTGAAATATTACATTACAGATATATTTTTATTTCTAATGTGTTTTTTGGAAACCATTGCTTAAAACTAGGACTTCAATATTTGAAAAAAGCATTTATAATAAAACCGTTATCAGTAAAAAATTTATCAGTGATTCCAAAAGTATTAAAAAAAGTTTTTAATATTTCTTGACTTGAAGAAAAATAAATTTGAATACTAACTAAAAGGAAGGTAAAAATATGATTATTACAGTAGCTGGAACAGGTTATGTCGGTCTTTCAATTGCAACTTTATTGGCACAGAATCACAAAGTATATGCGATTGATATTATACCTGAAAAGGTTGAAATGATAAATAACAGAAAGTCTCCGATACAGGATGATTATATTGAAAAATATCTTTCAGAAAAAAATCTTGATTTGACAGCTACTCTTGATGCAAAAGAGGCGTACGGCAATTCTGATTTTGTTATTATAGCAACTCCTACAAATTATGACAGTAAAAAGAATTTTTTTGATACATCGGCTGTTGAAACGGTAATTAATCTTGTTATGGAATATAATCCTGAAGCTATAATGGTTATTAAATCAACAATTCCTGTTGGATACACTAAGTCGATTCGTGAAAAGACCGGAAGTAAGAATATAATATTCAGTCCGGAGTTTCTTCGTGAAAGTAAAGCGCTTTATGATAATTTGTACCCAAGCAGAATTATAGTGGGCACAGATATGGAAGATGAGCGTCTTGTTGAAAAAGCAAAAGTTTTTACAGAACTTCTTCAGGAGGCTGCTATAAAAGAAAATATAGATACTTTGATTATGGGTTTTACTGAAGCAGAAGCTGTAAAGCTTTTTGCAAATACGTATCTGGCTCTTAGAGTATCGTACTTTAATGAACTTGATACTTATGCTGAACTTAAAGGTTTGAATACACAGCAAATTATAGACGGCGTATGTCTTGATCCTCGTATTGGCAATCATTATAATAATCCAAGCTTTGGGTATGGGGGATATTGTCTGCCTAAGGATACAAAGCAGCTTCTGGCAAATTATGAGGACGTTCCGGAAAATATGATCGAGGCTATTGTTGAATCTAACAGAACTCGTAAAGATTTTATTGCTGACAGAGTTCTTCAGAAAGCCGGTTATTATAGTTATGATAAAAACAATACCTATGATATTAGTAAAGAAAAGCAGGTTATAATTGGCGTATATCGTTTAACGATGAAATCAAACAGCGATAATTTCCGCCAAAGTTCAATTCAGGGAGTTATGAAGCGTATAAAAGCAAAAGGGGCAATAGTTGTTATTTATGAACCTTCGCTGAAAGACGGAGTAACATTCTTCGGAAGCAGAGTTGTTAATGATTTAAACAAATTTAAATCAATGTGCGATTCTATAATTGCAAACCGTTATGATAAATGTCTTGATGATGTTGCAGATAAAGTTTATACAAGGGATATATTTAAGAGAGACTAATGCTTATAAATTAGCGTACCAAGGGAGATGGGTTTTTGAAATATGATTATTTAATAGTCGGTTCCGGTTTATATGGAGCGGTCTTTGCACAGCAGGTGAAAGAAGCTGGAAAATCAGTGCTTGTAATTGATAAGCGTCCTAATGTTGCAGGTAATGTTTATACTGAACGGATAGAAGGAATCAACGTTCATAAATATGGCGCACATATTTTCCATACAAACAATAAGAAGGTATGGGATTATGTGAATAGATTTACAGAATTTAATAGGTTTACAAATTCACCTGTTGCAAACTATAAGGGTGAGCTTTACTCGCTGCCGTTCAACATGTATACATTTAATAAAATGTGGGGTGTGGTAACTCCCGAGGAAGCTGCTGCAAAAATTGATGAACAGCGTAAAGAAATTAAAGGTGAACCTAAAAATCTGGAAGAACAGGCAATAAGTCTGGTTGGAAGAGATATTTATGAAAAACTTGTAAAGGGATATACTGAAAAGCAATGGGGAAGAGAATGTAAAAAACTGCCAGCTTTTATTATTAAACGCTTGCCGGTACGTCTGACATTTGACAACAATTATTTTAATGCGCTGTATCAAGGTATACCTATTGGAGGGTATACAAAAATGGTTGAAAATATGCTTGACGGAATTGAAGTAAAGCTTGGCGTAGATTATCTTCAAAATAATAAAGAACTTGATAAAATTGCTGATAAAATTGTGTATACCGGCGCAATTGACGCTTATTTTAACTATAAGCTTGGTGCGCTTGAATACCGAAGTGTAAAATTTGAAAATGAAATTTTGAATATTCCTAATTTCCAAGGAAATGCAGCAGTAAATTATACTGATACAGAAACTCCTTGGACAAGAATTATTGAACACAAATGGTTTGAATTTGGTAAGGATGAAAATGGAAAGGATATTCATAAGACGGTTATAAGCCGTGAATACAGTTCTGAATGGAAGCTTGGAGATGAACCGTATTATCCTGTGAATGATGAAAAAAACAGTAAGCTTTATGCTGAGTACAAGAAGCTTGCAGAGTCTGAAAAAAATATTATTTTTGGAGGCAGACTTGGCGAGTATAAGTACTATGATATGGATGCTGTTATTGCATCTGCGCTTAAAAAAAGTAAAATGGAAATAGTGTAATTTATTTATTTTTTATGGGATGATCAGCAGAAAATATTAATATTTTTATCGTAAATATTGGCAATCTGAGAAATCATAAATATATTTTGGAAGAGCAGTGAAATTATGATAAATATGCGAAAATACTTGATTTTTAGGGATAAGGGTGGTATAATGTGATAGTTGTAATAGGGTGTTTATACTTATTAACAGTTATATAATCGGAGGTTTTATATGAAAGGAATAATTCTTGCAGGAGGTTCCGGCACACGTTTATATCCATTAACAAAGGTGACGTCAAAGCAGTTGTTACCCGTATATGATAAACCGATGATTTATTATCCTATGTCTGTGCTTATGAATGCAGGTATCAGAGATATTTTGATTATTTCAACACCTCAGGACACACCTAGATTTGAAGAACTTCTTGGTGATGGGCATCAATTCGGCATTAACCTTTCATATAAGGTTCAGCCTTCGCCTGACGGACTTGCCCAAGCATTTATTATTGGAGAAGAGTTTATTGGTGATGATTGTGCGGCAATGGTGCTTGGAGACAATATTTTTGCCGGACATGGGCTAAAAAAAAGACTTTTACAAGCTGTTGAAAAGGCGGAAAAATATAATCTTGCAACAATATTTGGTTATTATGTAGATGATCCGGAAAGATTTGGCATAGTTGAATTTGATAAAGACGGCAGAGCTGTTTCTATTGAAGAAAAACCTAAAAAACCCAAGTCAAATTATTGTGTGACCGGACTTTATTTTTATGACAATAGAGTAGTTGATTATGTAAAAAAATTGTCTCCGTCGGCAAGAGGAGAGTTGGAAATTACTGATCTTAATAAAATTTATCTTGAAAACGGCGATTTAAATGTTGAACTACTTGGTCAAGGATTTACATGGCTTGATACAGGAACGCATGAAAGTCTTGTTGAAGCATCTAATTTCATAAAAACTATTGAAGACCATCAGCATAGAAAAATCGCATGTCTGGAAGAAATTGCCTATTTAAATGGCTGGATCTCTAAGGATGATATACTGGAAGCGTATAAGGTATTGAAAAAAAATCAATACGGACAATACCTTATGGATGTATTAAGCGGAAAATATTTAGATACACTTTACTGATACGGGGGTTAATTTTTATATGACTATTATTGTAACAGGCGGCGCAGGTTTTATCGGCGCAAATTTTATATACTTACAGTTGGAGGAACACCCTGAAGACAGAATTATTTGTCTGGACAAGCTTACATATGCCGGAAATCTTTCAACACTTGAAAAAGCAATGAAAAATCCTAATTTCAGATTTGTCAAGGCTGATATTTCTGATAAAGAATCGGTTGAAAGACTTTTTGAAGAAGAAAAACCTGATATAATTGTAAATTTTGCGGCTGAGTCTCATGTTGACCGTTCGATTGAAGATCCGGGTCTCTTTATAAAAACTAATATAATGGGAACACAAGTATTAATGGACGCCTGCCGAAAGTATGGAATTAAACGTTATCATCAGGTATCAACTGACGAGGTTTACGGTGACCTTCCTCTGGACAGACCTGATCTCTTTTTTACTGAAGAAACACCAATTCATACAAGCAGTCCGTACAGCTCGTCAAAGGCTGGCGCAGATCTTCTTGTTCTTTCATATTACAGAACTTTTGGTCTTCCTGTGTCAATTACAAGATGTTCAAATAACTATGGACCGTTTCATTTTCCTGAAAAGCTTATTCCTCTTATGATAAGCCGTGCGCTTGATGATGAAAGTCTTCCTGTTTACGGTAAGGGTGAAAATATTCGTGACTGGTTATTTGTAAAGGATCATTGTAAGGCTATTGACCTTGTTATGCGTAAAGGCAGAGTGGGTGAAGTTTATAATATCGGCGGTCACAATGAAAAGACAAATCTTGAAGTTGTTAAAATAATCTTAAAGGAACTCGGCAAACCGGAAAGTCTTATAACATATGTAACCGACCGTCCTGGACATGACATGAGATACGCTATTGATCCGACTAAAATTCATAGTGAACTGGGCTGGTTACCTGAAACTAAGTTCGAGGACGGTATAAAAAAGACAATTCAGTGGTATCTTAATAATAAAAGTTGGTGGCAGAATATTATTTCTGGTGAATACCAAAATTATTTTGATAAGATGTACAAGGAAAAAGGAAGAACATAAATGAAAGTTTTGGTTACAGGCGTAAAGGGTCAGTTGGGATTTGACGTTGTAAAGGAACTAAAAAAAAGAGGCTATGATGCTGTAGGCGTTGATATTAATGAAATGGATATTACTGATGCTGAGAAAGTTACTGAAGTAATCACTGATGTAAATCCTGATGTAGTGGTACATTGCGCCGCATGGACAGCTGTTGACGCAGCAGAAGACGAGGAGAATATTCCTAAGGTTAGAGCGATAAATGTATCAGGTACCCAAAATATTGCTGATGTATGCAAAAATATAAATTGTAAAATGATATATATATCTACAGATTATGTGTTTAACGGTCTGGGAACTGAACCTTGGCAGGCAGATTGCAGAGATTATGATCCATTATGCGTTTACGGACAGACAAAGCTTGAAGGGGAACTTGCAGTGTCGCAAACTCTTGACAAGTACTTTATTGTTAGAATAGCATGGGTTTTCGGTAAGAATGGAAATAATTTTATTAAAACAATGCTCAATGTCGGGAAAAAGTTTGATACAGTGCGTGTAGTAAATGACCAGATAGGCACACCAACTTATACCTATGATCTTGCAAGATTGCTTGTTGATATGGCTGAAACTGATAAATATGGCTATTATCATGTAACTAATGAAGGCGGTTATATAAGTTGGTATGATTTTACATGTGAAATATTTAAACAGGTAGGATATGATACTGAGGTTGTACCTGTAACTACTGAAGAATACGGTCTTTCAAAAGCCGCAAGACCTTTTAACAGCAGACTTGATAAAAGTAAGCTGACTGAAAATGGTTTTAAACCTTTACCAGTATGGCAGGATGCACTTGAAAGATATTTAAAGGAGATAGACTTTTAATGGGACAAATTAAGGTTGAAAAAAATGTTGGAGGCATAGAGGGTCTTTGTGTTATAGAACCTGCGGTACATGGCGATAACCGCGGGTATTTTATGGAAACTTATAATCAAAAGGATATGCATGAAGCAGGTCTTGACATTGTTTTTGTACAGGATAACCAGTCATGTTCAGCAAAAGGCGTACTTAGAGGACTTCATTTTCAGAAACAGCACCCTCAGACTAAAATTGTAAGAACTATTAAGGGCAAAGTATTTGATGTTGCCGTTGATTTGCGTCTTGATTCAAATACATATGGCAAGTGGTATGGAGTGGAACTTACTGAGGAAAACAAAAAGCAATTTCTAATACCAAAGGGATTTGCTCATGGTTTTTTGGTACTGAGTGATATTGCGGAGTTTTGTTATAAGTGTGATGATTTTTATCATCCTAATGATGAGGGCGGATTGGCATGGAATGATCCGAAGATTGGCATTGATTGGATGGAAATCGTAGGTGAATATAACGGTACGGCAAGTGCAGAAGGTTATAGCCTTTCTGATGGTACTCCGCTTAATTTGAGTGAAAAAGATCAGTTGTGGTGCGGTATTGAAGATACTTTTAAGTTTTAAAGTATATTTATTTTTATTGAGGAGAATGAATAGTGTTTGTATTCATAATATTACATTACTTAGCGGAAGATATGACTAAAGAATGCGTAAAGTATATTCAAAATCATTTGGATATGAACAGGATCAGAATTGTAATTGTTGATAACGCATCAAGTAATGGAAGCGGTGCAAGACTTAAACAATTTTATAAAGACAATGAATATTGTGATGTTATTTTAAATGATGAAAATATGGGCTTTGCAAGAGGAAATAATGTTGGATATACTTATGCTAAAGAAAAATATGATCCGGATTTTATGATTATTATGAATAATGATGTGTTGATTGATGATAAAACTTTTTTAGATAAGATTGATACGGTATATCAGGAAAATAATTTTTATATTTTAGGTCCGGATATAATATCAAAAAGAAATAATAAACATCAGAATCCTGCTCGAAAAGAAAATGTCACTAAAGAACAAGTTGTAAAAGAAATAGAATCATTGGAAAAAGCACTAAAAAATCCTTTTATTTATTACATAATAAATAAGATAAAATCAACAATTAGAATCAGAACTAGATTAAAAAAAGTATTTGGAAAAACAGATAATAATATGTATTTAAAAAAAATGTATAATCCTGTCTTACACGGCGCATGTTATATATTTTCTCGTAGATATTTAGAACTTGAAAAAGAAGCCTTTGATTCTCGAACTTTTCTATATCATGAAGAAGAAATTTTGCACTATAATTGTATTAAAAAAAATTATTCTATGATATATGACCCAATATTAAGGGTTAATCATTTAGAAGATGTTTCAACCGATGAATCATTAAAAATTAATAAAAAAGTAAAGTTCAAAGATAATTTGAATAAAAGTAAATTTTTAAATAAACATCTTTTGGATTCTGCTAAAATTCTTTTAGATGTTATTGATAAAGGAGTATAGCAATAATGTCTGAAAACAAACTAAGTATATACGTACGATTAGAGGTATTTAACCTGAGTTGTTAATAAGTGCAAAAAAATGTCTAAATTATGAAGAATGACATATGGCTGATGCAAAAAATTATGATGGATATTTTTAAAGAGGAGTCTTACATTTTGAAAAAATTAAAATTTGTTATTTTAACACCTAGAAACAATTCGGGCGGTGCAATAGTCAGACATAGATTATGTTCTTTGCTTAGAGATAATGGATATGACGCAAGAGTACTTTTCTCAGGTGTTTATGGTTACAGACCGGATAAAAAATTCTTGTTTTTTATGAGATGGATTAAATATATATGTAAAGATACTATAAAAATTATAGTATCTAAAATTTATCCTAATGCAGTAAAAAAATATCCGGGTCTTAAAGTATATTTAGATTATCCTGTTAAAGGGTGGAAGAGAAAATATCTGCCTTTGGTTGATAAAAATACCATTGTTATTTATCCAGAAGTTACTTATGGAAACCCCTTAAATGCCAAAAAGGTAGTAAGATGGTTTTTATATTATAATCCGCTACATGGACAAATAGATGCATATGGTAAGGATGATTTGTTTTTTTGTTATGGTGAAAAATTTAATGATAGCGATTTAAATCCGGAAAAACGAATATTACGAACGCCGTATTTTAATCTGGATTTATATAAACAAACAAATTTTGGCAAAAGAAACGGTAAATGCTATATTATTAGAAAAGCAAAAGATAGACAACATAGAGAAGATTTACCCGAAACTTTTGATGGAATTGTTGTCGATGATTTACCTGAAAAAGAAAAAGTAAAAGTATTTAATGAATGTGAATATTGTATATGTTATGATACGTTTACGGCTTATAGCACAATAGCTTCACTTTGTGGATGTATTTCTGTTGTTATTCCGGAACCCGGGAAAACAAAAGAAGATTATATAATTCCCGGTGTTAACAACTGGGGTAAGGCTTGGAGTTTTGAACCTGAAGAAATTGAGTTTGCTAAAAATACACGTCATAAAATTTATGAAATGTATTTAAAATCTAATGCTGATTCCGAAACCAGTGCAAAAGAATTTATTAAAGTTTGCGAAAAATATTTTAATACAAATTAAGTGTATACAGATAATCAGGTGAAAAAATATGGAAAGTTCAAAAAAGAGTGTTATACTTTCGTTAATATATAAATTTTTAGAACGCTGCGGTTGTCAAGGCGTGTCGTTTATTGTACAAATTGTTCTTGCTCGACTTCTTGATCCTACAGATTATGGTGTTTTAACACTGTTGACAATATTTATTACAATATCACAAGTATTTGTGCAAAGTGGGTTTAATACGGCTTTGATACAAAGAAAAGATGTAACTGAAAAGGATTATTCATCTGTATTTTATTTAAGTCTGAGTATAGCTTTAATATTATATGTAATATTGTTTTTTTCAGCGCCGTTTATTGCAGATTTTTACGATATGCCTCAATTAAAAAATGTATTGAGAGTTTTAGCGATTATTTTGATTCCAGGAGCTTTTAATTCTATTCAAAATGCAAAAATTGCAAAAGAAATGAAGTTCAAAGAACTGATGTATTGTACATTAGGTTCTGTAATTATATCCGGCGCAGTCGGAATAGTAATGGCTTATTTGGGTTATGGAGTATGGGCACTTGTTGGTCAGCAGCTTTCCAATCAGGTATCTATCTGCATAATAATGATGCTCGTTGTAAAATGGCGTCCGATGCTTATTTTTGAAATCAAGAGAGTTAAAGTTTTGTTTTCATTTGGATGGAAACTATTATGCTCAAATCTTATAAGTAATATTTATAATGAATTGAGAAGTCTTGTTATAGGAAAAAAATATAATTCAGCTACATTGGGCTATTACAATAGAGGAAAACAATTTCCAACGCTTATCGTAAATAATATTGACGGTTCTATACAAAGTGTAATGCTGCCGGCATTATCAAAAGAGCAAGATAATAAAGAACGTGTGAAATCAATGATGCGGCGTTCAATTGTAACAAGCTCATTTGTTATTTTTCCATTGATGGCTGGTCTTGCAGCTGTTGCTGAACCGCTTATTTCTTTAGTACTTACTGATAAATGGCTTCCATGTGTACCTTATTTAAGAGTATATTGTTTTATTTTTGCATTTTATCCTATAAATACTGCTAATCTTCAAGCCTTAAATGCACAGGGTAGAAGCGATCAGTTTTTAAAATTGGAAATAATAAAAAAATGTTACGGTATATTAATATTATTAATAACAGTATTTTGCTTTAAAACGCCTTTAGCCATTGCTTTAGGTGGAGCAGTATCAAGTTTAATATCATGCTTTGTTAATGCATCGCCGAATAAAAAGCTTCTTAATTATAGTTATTTAGAGCAAATGAAGGATCTATTTCCATCAATGGGAATAGCTGCAATAATGGGAATTATTGTTTACGGCATATCATTTTTAGCACTTCCATCATTACTGAAGCTGATTATTCAAGTTTTACTTGGAGTTATTATTTATTTAGGATTAGCTTGGATTTTTAAACTAGAATGTTTTATTTATTTAAAAAATATTATTTTAGGTTTTTTAAAGAACAGAAAGAAGGCTTAATAAATTGAAGAAGATATTGTTGCTTGGCGGTTCAGCACAGCAAGTAATTGCAATTGAAACAGCAAAGAAATTAGGTTATTATACTGTGCTTTGTGATTTTCTGACCGATAATCCAGGTCAATATGTTGCTGATAAATTTTATTTGGTGAGTACTACCGATAAAGAAACTGCTTTAAATGTAGCATTATCTGAAAAAGTAGATGGTGTTTTAGCGTATGCTTCAGATCCGGCTGCACCAACTGCAGCTTATATTTCCCAAAAAATGGGATTGCCCGGTAATCCTTATGAATCCGTTGAAATCTTATGCAACAAGGATAAGTTTAGAAATTTTTTATCTAAAAATGGATTTAATACTCCCGTTGCTAATGGTTACATGAATATTACAGATGTGTTAAACGATATTCAGAGATATAAACTTCCAGTTATTGTAAAGCCGGTGGATTCTTCTGGTAGTAAAGGAGCAACTGTTCTTTATTCGTGGGAATGTTTAAAGGATGCTGTAGAAGCAGCATTTTCTTTTTCAAGATGCAATCGTATTATTATAGAAGAATTTATTGAAAAAAAACATAAATTTCTTATCGGCGGAGATATATTTGTGTTAAATGGAAATGTGACGCTTTGGGGTTTAATGAATTGCCATCGTGATAACAAAGTAAATTCATTGGTACCAATTGGAAAGAGTTATCCGCTTGAGCTTGAAAATGGTGATATTAATAAAGTAAAAGATACTTTACAGGATCTGGTAAACAAGCTCTATATAAAAGACGGCGCCATGAATGTAGAACTTATAGTTGACAAGAATGATGATGTGTGGCTTATTGATGTAGGACCGAGAAACGGCGGAAATATGATTCCTGATTTATTAGGTTATATATTTAATATAAATGTTGTTGAAATGTCCATAAAAGTTGCTATGGGTGACGCTCCGGATATAAGTAAATATAAACCGGTTCCGTTTTATGCTACTCATAATTTACATTCTGATAAAAATGGAATTTTTGATAAAATAATTTTTTCAGAAGAAGCTGAGCATTTTATTATAAAAAAATGTATTTATAAGAAAAAAGGTGATAAGGTAGAATATTTTGATAATGCTTCTAAAGCATTAGGAATTATATTTTTTAAATTTGATTCAGCTGGTTCAATGAACCGCATTCTACAAAATATAGATAATCATATCAGGATTTTATTAAAATAAAACTTTAAGTTTAAAAAGAGAGGTTATAATTATGAAAAAAATTATTGTTTTAGGTGCAACAGGAAATACTGGAGCATATTTAATTGATTATTTATTTGAAAATATAGATAAAAATGAATTTGAAATTATTGCTGCCGGTCGTAAAAAGACAAATTTTTTTGATAGATATGGTATAAAATATTTTTCTGTAGATATTTCAAAAAAAGAGTCTTTAGAGATTCTTCCAAAAGACAATGTACATGCAGTAATTTTTGAAGCTGGGATATTACCGGCTTCAATGGAGGGTTATAAACCTGAACAATACCTTCAAATAAATACAATTGGCGCACTTAATGTTCTGGAATTTTGCCGTAAAAATGCTGTAGATCGTATTATTTATACACAGACAATCAGAGAAATTGGCGAGTATATTAATACGGATACAATTTTATCGCCTGATCTTCCGAGAAAATTCTCATTTAAAGGCGATCATGCCGTATACGTTATATCCAAAAATGCCGCTGTTGATCTTATTGAGCACTATTGTCAGGAGTATGGTTTAAAAAAGTTTATCTTTAGATTGCCGACCATTTATTCATATGGAAAAGGAGATATATTTTACGTAGACGGAAAACCAAGAAAAAAAGCATATAGATTATTTATGGAAAAAGCTATGAAGGGTGAACCTATAGAATTGTGGGGGGATCCTGAAAAGTCTCATGATGTCGTTTATGTAAAGGATTTTTGTCAAATGTTGTATAAGGCAATAACTGCAGATTGTAAAGGAGGCATATACCATGTCGGAACAGGCATACCAGTTACTTTACAAGAACAAATTGAAGGTATTATTGAAGTATTTTCTCCCAAGGATAATAAGTCGGAGATAATATATTGTCCGGAAAAGCCAAATGCACGTACTTATCACATGGATATAACCAAAGCAGTTGACGATTTGGATTATAAACCAATTTACAGTTATATTGATTACTTGAAAGATTTTAAAAAAGAAATGGAGCTAAATAGGTTTTCCGATTTATATAAATAGAATTTTTACGGAGAATATGTAATGAGAATAATTATCAATGCAGACGATTTTGGCAGAGAGGATTCAAGAAATACTGCTATAAATTACTCTATGATTAACGGATATTGCTCACAGGCTTCAATAATGGTAAATATGAATGATTTTACAGATGAAGCCGTAAAATTATCAAAAGATAACGGTTATCAAAATAAAGTTTGTCTTCATTTAAACTTGACATTAGGAAAACCTTTATCAAAAAAAATAACAGAAACATCATTATGTGATAAAAATGGCTTTTTTAAGTTTAATTGTGTAAATGAAGTGCTAAAAACATTAAAACATAATATGCGGTTAAAAGATATTTTAGCCATAAGAGAAGAATGTGAGGCACAGATAAAGAAATATTTGGATTACGGTTTTACGCAAAAGCATATTGATTCTCACAATTGGATTCATCTTCATTTACCTGTATGGATTGCTTTACATCCATTATTAAAAAAATATAAGTTTCGCAGTATAAGGCCAATACGGCCAAACTTAATGAAAACAGGACGAAAAAAACTAAGAATTTATTATAATATAATGAATTTTATTTTTAAATTAAGTAAATATCATGTTAATAATTATTCCAGCAATTGTGAAGAATTTATTGACTGTAATAAATCGGATAATGATGTATATGAAATATTTACCCATCCTAAAATTGTAAATGGAATATTATTGGATTGTTCTGATTCATATAAAGGAAATGCTTATAAAGAAATGAATGAAGTATATAATGAATTGCTAAAGTATGGAACAATTTTAAGGTATGATTGCTTTAAATAAAAGGAGAATGCTATGTCTATACTAGTAACCCGTTCCTCAATGCCGTCATATGAGGAATATTGTAAAGAAATAAAAGAATTATGGGAAAGTCACTGGCTCACAAATATGGGAGTTAAACATAAGCAACTTCAGGCAGAACTGATAAAGTATTTGGAAGTTGATAAAATAGATCTATTTACAAATGGTCATATGGCATTGGAACTTTCCATGCAGGCAATGAATTTGCAGGGAGAAGTAATTACAACACCATTTACATTTGCATCAACAACGCATGCTATAGTTAGAAACGGTCTTGAGCCAGTATTTTGTGATGTTAATGCTGAAGATTTTACAATTGATGTTACAAAAATTGAAGATTTGATTACCGATAAAACTTGTGCTATAGTTCCTGTTCATGTTTATGGAAACATATGTAAAATAGAAGAAATTGAGCATATTGCTGATAAATATGGTTTAAAAGTTATCTATGACGCTGCACATACTTTTGGAGTAAAATATAAAGGTAAAGGTATTGGTTCATTTGGCAATGCTTCATGTTTTAGTTTCCATGCTACAAAAGTTTTTAATAGTATAGAAGGCGGGGCCGTATGCTTTAAAGATAAAGAATTTGGTCTTAATCTTTATCGCTTAAAAAATTTTGGCATCAGAGGTCCTGAAACTGTTGACGGTGTTGGTGCAAATGCTAAAATGAATGAATTTTGTGCAGCTATGGGGTTATGCAATCTGAGAAATATTGATAGTGAAATTGCTAAAAGAGAAGCTGTTGTTAAACGCTATAGGAGCCATCTTGAATACGTAGACGGTTTACAGCTTAGTCCTGTTCAGAAGGATGTACAGTCCAATTATGCATATTTTCCGGTTGTGTTTGATGAAAAGGTATTTGGGGTTAGCAGAAATGAAGTATTTGATGCATTAGCAGAAAATGGTATTGGTGCAAGAAAATATTTCTATCCTCTGACAAATACGTTTGATTGCTTTCATGGTAAGTATGACGCATCACTTACTCCTGTTGCTTTACATATAAGTAAAAGAGTTCTTACTCTTCCACTTTATGCGGATTTGAGCATGGAAGATGTAGATAAAATCTGTGAAGTTATTTTAAAGTTAAAGAAAAAATAAATTTATCAGTATAAAAATTATTTTATTTCAACTTGACTTTAAAAAAAAATTATGATATAATTTTATTGTAATTTAATATTAAGAAAACGACACATGTTGTACCTTTTGGTATGTAAATCTGATTACGGAACTAAGTCCAATTCAGATTTATTTAGGTATAATGTGTGTTTTTTGTTTTTTAAACAGAAAAGGAGAATTTTTTATGCCAAGAAATTTATTTCAGAAAACTATATTTGCACTTATGACAGTTATTGTAACTGTACATGCCTATATATTTTACAGTTTATATGTAATTAACGGCAGCATTCTTATGGAAAGTACCGGAGCAACGGATGTGATCAATGCAATAAATACACAAGGCGGAGTTTATATGTTCGGGCAATTTGTGCCAATATGGACTGTTGTTATTATTGAATTTTGTTTTGCTTTTTTACTTGAACTTGTGATGGGAAGTCCATGTTCGTTTAAGCTTGTTACAAAAATATTTGATCCTCAGAAAACTAAGCCTGTACTTTTTGAAACTGCAATTATAAGTGCTACCGTTTCATTGATGTGTCCGGCAATGAGCTTTGTTGCTGCATGGCTGTATTATCCATATTATGATGGTTTTAATATAATCACTTTACTGGCTAATTGGATAAAATTACTATGCTATAATTTTCCGTTTGCTTTCTTTTCACAGCTTTTCTTTATTCAGCCGTTTATACGAAAATTATTTAAATTGTTATTTAGAAAAGATATAGCTAAAAGACAATTACAGTATACATAATATGTAAATTTTATTTTTGCATACCGTAATTTAAAAATTTATTTTTTTAATCCCTTGATTGCTGTTATAAAAAATGATATAATTATTTTATATAAAAAGAAAAATGTAGAACAGTAATAAGGGAGGATAACTTGAAAAAAATATTTTCAGTTTTATTAGCGTTGTTTTTAGCGTCATCATCTATACTTTTAGGAGGATGTTCAGAGACACAATCAGATGGTGCCGATTATATATTTGATTATGCAATGGTAGGAAATCCGGAAAGTCTTGATCCTCAATATGCTTCAGATACAAGTTCTATGACAGTTATTGGTAATCTATTTACAGGTCTTGTTACTATGGACGACAACGGAATTTTGTCAAATGGAGTTGCTGAAGATTATTCTATATCCGATGACGGACTTACTTATACATTCAAAATTCGCAAAGACTGTTATTGGTTTTATGACGAAAACGAAAATGAATCAGTAGATGAAAATGAGTATTTTCCTGTAACCGCTCATGATTTTGTTTTTGCATTTCAGAGAATTTTTAATCCGGAAACATGTTCGCCGCATAGAGAAACATTTTTGTGTCTAAAAAATGCAGAGAATATTATTAAAAACTCGGCTGATTATAATTCCATTGGAGTTACAGCAGCAAGCGATACTGAACTTGTTTTTGAACTGGATTATCCAAGCGCCGGATTTCTTAGTTCACTGGCAAGCTCAGCGGCAATGCCCTGCAACAAAGAATTTTTTTACAATACAAAAGGGCGCTATGGTCTTGATGATAAATCTATAATATCAAATGGAGCATTCTTTATAAGACAATGGTTCTATGATCCTTATGGACATGATAATTTTGTTTATATGCAACGTAATTTGGCAAATAATAAGTATGATAAAATTTATCCAACGTCACTTAATTTTTATATAAAAGATACTTATGAAGAATCTGAAAATAGCTTTGCAGACAACGAATCAGATGTATTGCTTTCATTTATGTATAATAAAAATAAATATAAAAATTGTAATGTAAATAAATATGAAAATTATACATTAGGAATAATTATAAATCCTGAAAATCCAAGATACAATAATCCCAATATACGAAAAGCTTTAGCTTATGGTATTGATAAGTCAAGCTTTGAAGGACAGCTTTCTGACGATCTGAAAACTGCCTACGGAATAATTCCTCCGGGTGTTTCATTTCTTAATAAAAGTTATCGTGAATTAAATTCTGAAAAGGTTGCTTCAGTTTCATTTGATGGTTCAAATATTGATTATAACCCTGAGCTTGCTGTTTCCTACTATGAACAGGGAATGGATATTATGAATTTACAATCTTTAGAAAATATAAAGATACTTGTTCCTGAAAACTTGATGGATACTGATTATCTTCATTTGGTAACACAAAGTTGGCAGACTTTATTTGGTTTTTATATAGGTATTGAGGAAGTAGCAGAAGATGAATATTATCAACGAATTAAAGAAAAAGACTATATCATGGCTATATATCCTATGACGAGTAATTTTAATAGTCCTGTTTCTTTTTTAGAAAATTTTATGTCTGGATCTAATGATATTGGTTATTCTAATTCTGAGCTTGATAGTCTGATTAACGAACTAAGAAATTTGGATAATTATAATAATGGAATTGAAAAATATTTAGAAGCTGAAAAAATTATACTCAATGATTTTAACTTTATACCGATTTTTTATAAATCTGAGTATGAAATAATGAGTTCTGGAAATAATGATATTTTATATGATCCATTTACAAAACAGCTATTCTTCAGAAAAGCCAAATATGTTGAGTAAAATGACGTTAGTTTAATTATTAATCATAATTGCTTGCTGTAAATATAAAAAATTGTACTTATTTTTTGATAAACTTGTTGCATATTGTTAATTGAATTATTTCCTTTTTAGTGATAAAATAATATTGTTAATTATTAAGAAGGAGAAATTATTATGAAAATTAAAAGAATACTTGCGATTGTATGTTCAGCCGCAATGCTTGCATGCCTTTCAGCTTGTAACGACTCATCAGATGATGACAGTAAAAAGGAAACAACTGAAGAAACAACCGAGGTAGTAACAGAAGCTGATATTGAATCAGATTCAGAATCCGCTGCTGATAGTGACATTGATGCTGATTCGGATTCTGATTTTGATTTAAATAGCGAAGATCCTCAGGAATTAATTTTAAATATTCTGCAAATGGGATTTGAATCTTCCTTTGGTGAAAATATGTTGGTAGATTATGAAGAAGATACTCAGAATTATGTGGTTTCTATCTGGCAGGACGGATTAGCTGCAAATTTGGCAAATGAAGCAGCGGCAGACGCTTGGAATACTATGATTGATACTCTTGTTTCAGCAGTTGGTCAGATGACTGATCCAATTCGTCAGATTGATTCAACAGCAAATATAACTCTTAACATTTTAAGTGATGAAAATCAGGATGATGTTCTGCTGACAATTTATAATGGTGAAGTAACATTTAATGCAGCTGAATAATATATTTATCTGATGCTCCGGAAATATTACCGGAGCATTATAATTATATTATAAAATCAGAGGTTAAATTTTTCTATCCATAAACTATTACAATTATTAATCAAAATTTAATCAAATTGTAATATTTTCAAAAAAAGTTGAATAAAATAAGAAATATATGCCAATATATAAATTATCGGAGGCGATTCTTATTTTATTTGCTTATAATTTTTGTTTGGGAATTCTTTCATCAATGATGGTGATTTCTCCAGGTACTAAACCAGAAGGAATACAATATTATCCGGGAATGCATGGAAATCAAGAAATAATACACGAGGTTAATATTGAGGATGAAGAAATTGAAAATTTAGAAAATAACGAAATTGAAGAAGTTATCGAACCTATCGACGATACTACTGAGTGTGACGAATCTGATGAAAATGATCAGTTTGAATCTGAGGAAACTTATGACAACACAGAGTATGATGACGGATTATTTTATGAAGGATTTGACAGTTCATTCAAGGCATATATGGACTATCGTTGTATTACTGATACTTCATCAGTTCAATATGAAATGCAGCAGCAGGCCTATACTGATGAAAGAGGATTCAGAAGAATAGGAGATGATTACTGTGTGGCTCTTGGAACTGGTATAACTGATGGCTGCGGTGAAAGATTTCTTATAACTTTAGACAGCGGTTACAGTTTTACAGCAATAGTTGCAGATGTAAAATCAGATGCGCATACTGACGCTACTAATTGTTATGTTCCAAGAGGCGATAATTCCGGTAACGTAGTTGAATTTATTATCGATACTGATTGTGCTGAAAGCAGTATGCTTTCAAGCGGAAATGCCGGTTATTATGACGACCTTAGCGGAAATATTATTTCTGTAGGAAGTATATAAAATATTATCATAATTAAACGCCATGTAATTGATTTACATGGCGTTTAATGTTTTTATTCCATTTCATGTTTACTGATAATAGTTCGTACAGTGCTGTAAAGATAAGGCTTTAAAATTTCCAGCTCAACAGGTTCATTATAAAGAATAGATGAGTAAATGGTAGAGCTTACTAGTTCAACTATCATAAAAAGCATAATTTCCGGATCCTTTAATTTCTTAGGAGAAGCATTTATCATGGTTTCATAAACAATTTTAAAATTATAATCATCTTCATTTTCCGGAGATATTAAAGCATTTTTAAATATTCCCCAACTAAGATTTTTTGATATAAATGTTAGAAGGGATTTATTATCGTTTAATTGATTTATTATATTATCGATTATAAAAATTATTTCATCTTCAAAGCTTAATTCAGTATGTTTGTTCATTTCTTCAATTGCTGTTTTAAATAACTGACTGGACTTATGAGAAATCAACTTGTTTTTAATATCATATTTATCTTTGAAGTAAAGATAAAACGTACCCTTGGCAACGCCTGCTTTTTTTACTATTTCAGATATGGACGTTTGACTAACGCCTTTTGTTGTAAACATATTAAAAGCAGTGTTTAATAACGATTCACGTTTTTTCTTTTTATTTATATCCAATTTTCCCATAGAAAGACATCCTTTTTTCTTATTTATATTAATTATATTATAATTTTGATAAAATGTCAATTTAACAAAATGACCAATAGTCATTATTTTGGAAAAGCTGTGGTTGTGCAAGACTACAAAATAATGACTGCTGGTCATTATTTTGAGATTCTTCTATTGACTTTATAATCTGACCGTATTATAATATTATTACTAAATGACCAATGGTCATATTTGAAAGGAGCGGTATTGTGGTTAAATTTGGAAAATGGATTGCAAAGCATAGAATACTTATTATTATTATAGGTATTATTTTATTAATACCTTCTGCAATCGGTTTTATAACAACAAGAGTTAACTATGATATTTTGTCTTATCTGCCTAAAGATATTGAAACCATGAAGGGACAGGACATACTTATGGAGGATTTTGGAAAAGGTGGATTTTCCATGGTTATGATAGAAGGTATGTCCGATAAAGATGTTGTGGAAACCAAAAAGAAGATCGAGGCAGTAGATCACGTTGCCGATGTAGTATGGTATGATACAATTGCTGATATAAGCATACCAAAGGAAATACTTCCGGATAATCTTTATGATTTTTTTAATTCTGAAGATTCTACACTTATGGCGGTATTTTTTGACGATGCGTCATCGGGCGACGGAACAATGGAAGCTGTTGAAGAAATACGTAAAATTGCCGGAAATCAGTGTTTTGTCAGCGGAATGTCAGCAGTTGTTACAGATATAAAAAACCTTTCCAACGAGGAATCTGTAATGTATGTTGTAATTGCTGTTTTGCTGGTAAGTATAGTTCTGGCAATTACAATGGACTCATTTTTAATACCTGTTTTCTTTATGCTTAGTATAGGAATGGCTATTATTTATAATTTAGGTACAAATTTCTTTTTGGGCGAGATTTCATTTATTACCAAATCGTTAAGCGCAGTACTTCAACTAGGCGTTACCATGGATTTTTCAATTTTTCTGTGGCATAGTTATCAGGAGAATCAGAAAAGATTTCTAGGTGATAAAGAACGTGCGATGGGGCATGCAATTTCAAATACAATTTCTTCGGTTGTGGGAAGTTCACTTACAACTGTAGCCGGATTCCTTGCAATGTGTTTTATGAGCTTTACACTTGGATTGGATTTGGGTATTGTTATGGCAAAAGGAGTCGTATTCGGAGTTATAAGCTGCGTTACTATACTTCCTTCATTTATTCTTACTTTTGATAAAGCAATCGAAAAAACAAGGCACAGAGATATTATTCCTTCTTTAGATAAAATAGCTACATTAATAGTAAAACGCTGGTGGGTTTTCCTTATAATTTTTGCAGTAGCTTTAGCGCCAGCAATTTATGGTTACACACACTACAATGTTTATTATAACTTTGATACGATGCTTCCTGAAGATACAGACAGTATAGTAGCAAATACAAAGCTATCTGAAGAATTTAATATGAATTCAACTCACATGCTTTTGGTTGATTCTGATATGAAGTCTAAAGATGTAAATAAAATGCTGAGTGAAATGAAGAATATTGACGGTATAAGCTTTGCGCTTGGAATGGATACGCTTGTAGGATCTGCAATTCCTCAGGATGTAATTCCTGATTCTATAAAATCTATGCTAAAAAGTGATAACTGGCAGCTTATGCTTATTGGTTCTGAATATAAAACAGCATCTGATGAGGTAAACAATCAGATACAAGAATTAAATAACATAGTAAAAAAATACGATAAGGACGGTATGCTTATTGGTGAAGCTCCCGCTACTAAAGATCTCATAAAAATTATGGATCATGATTTTAATGTCGTAAGCGCTGCTTCAATTGGCGTTATATTTATTTTAATTGCATTGGTTTTAAAATCTATTTCACTTCCAGTTATATTGGTCGCAGTAATAGAATTTGCAATTTTTGTAAATATGGGTATTCCGGCATATACTGGTACTGTATTACCGTTTATTGCATCTATAGTAATCGGAACGATTCAATTAGGAGCTACTGTAGACTATGCAATTTTAATGACCACAAGATACAAGAAGGAAAGGTCAAGAGGCAAGGATAAAAAAGAAGCAGTTTACATCGCACTTTCAACATCTATGAAATCAATTATCGTCAGTGCATTAGGATTCTTTGCCGCAACGATCGGAGTGGGTTTATATTCAAAAATGGATATGATTTCTTCCCTTTGTATATTAATGTCCAGAGGTGCAATTATTAGTATGTTTACAGTAATTTTAGTTTTACCGTCAATGTTTATGTTATTTGATAAACTTATATGTAAAACATCAATGGGATTTAAGCCTAAAAAATCATAAGGAGGTACTTACAATGAAAAAATTAACAAGGGTTCTTGCCGCAGTAATGGCAATTCTTATATCAGCAGGTTCAACAGGTGTTTTTGCAGTAACAGCTGCGAAAGCACAAAAGGAAACTGTTTCTGTTTCACAGAATTCCGAAGAAAAAAGCAGCAACGTAATAAAAGAAGAAACGGTATACGTGGTAGCTGATTCACAAGGTAATAAAAAAAATGTTATCGTTAGCGACTGGTTAGATAACAAAAGCGGTCTTTCCAGCATTAAAGATAAATCCGAGCTTAGCAATATTGAAAATGTTAAAGGCGATGAAAGTTTCCATATAAACAATGGTGAAGTTGAATGGAATGCACAGGGAGAAGATATTTATTATCAGGGAACTACAGATAAAGAGCTGCCGGTTTCAGTAAAACTGACTTATTATCTTGACGGAAATGAAATATCATCTGATGAACTTTTAGGAAAAAGCGGCAGAGTTACAGTTCGTTATGATTATGAAAATAATCAAAAAGTAACGGTAAAATATAAAGGCAAAAATACGGATATGTATGTACCGTTTCTTATGATATCAGCGTCCATACTTGACAGTGATAAATTCAGCAATATTGAAGTAACAAACGGACAGTATATTTCTGACGGTGAAAGATTTATTATTACAGGTATGGCAGTTCCCGGATTGTCAGAGAGTCTTGAATTGGATAAGCAAAAGGATAGTGATATAAATATTCCGGATTATTTTGAATTTTCTGCTGACGTAACAGATTTTTCTATTTCAACTTCATTTACCGTTGCAACTAACGAATTATTTTCTGGTATAGATATGGATGATGTTAATGATATTGATGATTTAGATAAAAAAATAAGTGAAATGACCGATGCGGCCGAGAAGCTTACAGACGGTTCCTCAGAGCTTTATGACGGTATCAAATCTCTAATGGATGGTACTGGAACACTGGAAGACGGTGTGTCTCAGCTTTACAGCGGAACTTCTGAGCTTAACGACGGTGCTGGGGAGCTTGCATACGGTTCTGAAATACTTGAAAACGGCGTAGGTTCGGTATCTGATGGAGCAGCAGCGTTATATGAGGGAATAAATTCTGCAAAAACTGGTTCAGAAAACCTTGCGCAAGGAGCTAAGAGTTTGTCTGAGGGATTTTCACCTATATTGGATGGTGCTTCAGCTTTGAATGACGGTGTTGAAGCAGTTCTGGAAGGTTCTAAACAAGTAGAATCAGGAGCTAAAAGCTTGTCGGAGGGAACTTCTCAGCTAGAAAACGGTTCAAAAACATTATCTGAATCAGCATCAAAATTAGATGATGGTGTATCCGCAGTACAAAACGGCGTTGAACAGCTTAAATCAGGAATGGAAGACGCCCTGGGCGGTATTGATCAGTTAAACAGCGGTGCAGAAAGTTTGTCAGGCGGTCTTGGAAATCTTTCAGATGGAATCGATCAGGCAAGTATTAGTCTTGATGATACTATAAGCTATAATAGACAGGTTCTCGAAGGTCTTAAAGCGGTATATGAGCAGACACAAGATGAAAGTGTCGGTCAAATGATAGGTATTATGGAGCAGACTATTGCCGGACAGGAAGAAATTTCAGCTTCTATGAAAGACGGGGGCGCTTTAAAAGATGGTACGACTCAACTTATTGACGGAGCCTATGCATTAAGTGATGGTATTGGTAATTTGGAGGAAGGATCATCAGCGCTTGCTGAAGGTGTAAATGACATTGATGAGGCTTTATCAAGTTTAAAAGAGGGAAGTACACAAATTAGTAAAGGCAGCGACACACTATATAATTCTGTAATTAAGGTAAATAAAGGCGCATCAGATTTAACTAATGGAACTAGCAATCTTACATCTGCTAATAATTCTTTAAAAGAAGGTACTGAGGAATTAAAATCAGGAGTTAAACTTGCACAAGACGGTGCTGATTCGCTTTATGCCGGCGCTGATTCACTGAAAAGTGGTCTTTCTCAGCTTAAGGAAGGCGGAAAAAATTTAAAAAACGGTACTGATACGCTTTATAATTCCATTGGAGCTTTAACAAGCGGTGCAGCAGCAGTATATGAAGGCAGCGGAAGTCTTATGGATGGTATGTATTCACTTAAAAGCGGAGTTTCGGAATTCTCTGATGGAACTAAAAAGCTTGAAAGCGGTTCAAAGGAATTGAAAGAGGGAATGGAAAAGTTTAAAAAAGAAGGAGTAGATAAAATATCACATGTATATAATGATGATGTAAAAGAACTTATTGATAGAATTAAAAAGCTTACAGATCTTTCAAAAGAGTATAATAGCTTCTCAGGAATTGAAAACAACATGGATGGTAAAGTAAAATTCATTTATACAATTGATGGTATTGAAGAATAAATATTAACATTATATTTTTAATGCCCTTTGAATCTGATTGATTCAAAGGGCATTTAGTTACTATAGATCTTGTAAATCTGCAGCCGGAATATCATTTTCAATATTATCTCTAGCAAGATCATTATCAATAACCGGATAAATTGGCGATATAGGTTTTTCATGATCGGATTTAATATTTTTTAAGGAAGTTGGTCTGGAGTGATATACTTTAAGTGATGGTGATGATGTTCCGGCTATGATAGGGTTAACATGTGTTTTACCGTGTTTAGCTTTACCTTGAATTTCCGGTACAGGTGAAACATCATTGTGTTTTTTTATATGTGTTCTTTCAGGACGTTTCATTCCTTGTTTTGACATATTTTATCACCTCAAATATATCATATCCATTTCATATAAATATATTCGGTTTTAGTTATAATTATCTCGATTCCTGTTATTTAAAACAAACATTATTACTGCTGATATAATTATAATAATATAGCCTATAATACTATACATATCAGGAATTTGCTGAAAAATAATAAGACCTAGTATTGCTGAAAAAATGATCTGAGTGTAATCATATACCGATATTTCTTTTGCTGGTGAACAGCGATATGCAGCAGTAATTGAAAACTGACCTGCGGCAGCCGTCAATCCTGCACATATTAGATAAATCATTTGTACTATAGTCATAGAATGAAAATTTATTAATAAATAGGGAAGTGTCACTAAACATGAAAATAAAGAAAAAAAGAATACAATAAACGTTCCATTTTCACCGTTTTGACCAAGATACCTAACCGTAGTATACGCAGCACCCGCTCCCATACCGCCTAAAAAACCGATAACGGCCGGAAAAAATTCCATACCTATAAATGTTGGTTTAATAATAAATAAACTTCCTAAAAAAGCAGAGATTACAATTATTACCTGAGTCAATGAAACCTTTTCTTTTAAAAATATCAAAGAAAAAATTATTGCAAAGAATGGTGACATTTTATTTAACATAGACGCATCAGACAAAACCATGTGGTCAACTGCATAAAAATTACATAATATTCCTATAGTTCCTGCAATTGAACGGATAAAATGAAATTTAAGATTTCCCTTATGCCACTTGATTTCGACTTTATTTTTCTTTAAAAGAACAAAAGCAAATATCAATGCAATAAGATTTCTGAAGAAACTTTTCTGAACTGTAGGTATATCACCGGAAAGACGCACAAAAGTGTTCATTAGCGCAAAACAAAATGCAGATACAATTATATAAAATATCCCTAAGTATTTTCTATTTATTTTTATCATAATTTATGCCTTAACAGCTTTATGAAATACTTTTTTACCTTTTCTTATAATTATTTCATTTGACAAATCAATTTTTATAGTGGGATCAAATATTTTAGTATCATTAACAGAAATTCCTCCCTGCTGAACAAGTCTTCTTCCTTCCCCGTTAGAAGATGCAAGTCCTGTTTTTACAAGTAAAGTCAATATTCCAATCTGATTATTTTCAAGTTCATCTGCATTAATACTGGTAGTAGGCATATTTTCACTGTTTCCTGCACCGGAAAAAACATCTCTTGCGGCTTTAATACACTTATCGGCTTCTTCGCTACCATGGACTAATTTGGTCAACTCATAAGCCAATATTTCTTTAGCCTTATTAAGCTCTGCACCTTTCATTGTTCTTTCCATATTTTCAATTTCTTCAATAGGTACAAAAGTCAGCATTTTAAGACACTTAATAACATCGTTGTCATCAACATTTCTCCAGTACTGGAAGAAATCATAAGGTGAAGTTTTTTCAGGATCAAGCCATACGGCGCCTTTTTCTGTTTTACCCATTTTCTTACCTTCAGAATTGAGAAGAAGAGTAATAGTCATTGCATAGGCGTCCTTGCCAAGTTTTTTTCTGATTAGCTCTGTTCCGCCAAGCATATTAGCCCACTGATCGTCACCGCCGAACTGCATATTACAACCGTAATCTGTATAGAGCTTATAAAAGTCATAGCTTTGCATAATCATATAATTAAATTCAAGGAAAGTAAGACCTCTTTCCATTCTTTGCTTATAACACTCAAATGTAAGCATTTTATTAACACTAAAATGTGCTCCAACTTCACGCAAAATATCAACATAATTTAGATCAAGAAGCCAGTCACCGTTATTTACAACTAAAGCCTTTCCATCTGAAAAGTCAATAAATCTGCTCATTTGTTTTTTAAAACATTCAACGTTATGATTTATTGTTTCTTTTGTCATCATTTTTCTCATATCAGTTTTTCCTGACGGATCACCTATCATTGCAGTACCGCCTCCAAGAAGAGCGATAGGTTTATTTCCTGCCATTTGAAGTCTTTTCATAAGGCACAGAGCCATGAAATGTCCAACATGAAGAGAATCGGCAGTAGGATCAAAACCAATATAGAATGTTGCTTTTCCATTGTTTATAAGTTCTTTGATTTCGTCTTCGTCAGTAAGCTGCGCTAAAAGACCTCTTCTTTTAAGTTCTTCAAATAATGTCATTTTTTCTAAATCCTTTCATTAATAAAATAAGTCCTCCAATGAGTATACACTCATCAGAGGACGATAATTTTTTACCGTGGTACCACCTCAGTTTATCGAATAAAAACCCGACCTTAAAACGCTTTAACGGGCGTACCCGAATAATCCTACTTTTATTTCAGATTATCAGTTCAGGGGCGTATTCGTCAGTTTATGAATATCCTTTTTCACCAACCAAGGATTCTCTGAAAATCATAGATAAAGACTACTATTCCCATCATTACTTTTTTATTATGTTAGCATATAATACAGATATTGTCAAGATAACAAAAAATATTTTTTACTCAGACACCGTATATATTTCTATATTCTATCATTTTATCAAGATATTCTTTACCCGGAATTATATCATTTTTTATAGCGTCAATGATATCTTCCATTGTAACAATAGAGTATACATTTATACCAAAATCCTTCTTAACTTCCTGAACTGCCGATAATTCGCCCTTTCCTTTTTCCATTCTGTCAACCGAAATTATTAATGCTGTAATATCCACATCAGCTTGTTCTTTAAGAAGGGGTAAAACAGTTCTTATAGCAGTGCCTGCGGTAATTACATCTTCAATTATTGCGATTTTTTCACCATCTTCCATTTTACGTCCAACAATGACGCCGCCTTCACCATGGTCTTTAGCTTCTTTTCTGTCAAAAGCATAATTTACATCAATACCGTATTTATTAAACAAAGCAATACTGCATGCAGTTGCAAGGGGAATACCCTTATATGCAGGTCCAAAAAGTGTATCAACCTGAACATTATTTTCTTTAATACATTGAGCATAATATTCTCCAAGACGTGCCAGCTGCGCACCGGTGTTATAGTTTCCGGTATTTACAAAATACGGAGCTTTTCTTCCGCTTTTAAGAGTAAAATCGCCAAAAGTAAGAACTCCGCTTTCTACCATAAATTTAATAAAGCTTTCTTTGTAATTCATATTTAGTCCTCCATTTATGTATAATTAATACGGTAATTACCGTATTAATTAATATTTTCAAGTTCTGACAGCCAAACATTAACTGATGCGTCACTTGGCATTCTGAAATCACTTCTGGGCGATAAGGCAACGCTTCCTATCTTTGGACCATCCGGAAGACAAGAACGTTTAAATTGCTGTGAAAAGAAACGTTTATAAAATATTTTTTCCCATTTTAATATGGTATTTTCATCGTATTGTCCCTTAAATGCCAAAAGAGCGATTCTAAATATTTTTTCAGGTGAAAACCCGAATCTGACCATGTAATAAAGAAAAAAATCATGTAATTCATAAGGTCCTACCAGATCTTCAGTTTTTTGAGAAATAATACCATTTTCATCAGGCGGAAGCAATTCAGGACTTACCGGGGTATCCAAAATGTCATATAGAGTGTTTTTTAATTCGTTTTCGGAACAATCCGCTTCATACTTGACCAGATATCTAACTAGGGTTTTAGGAATAGATGCATTCACCGCATACATTGACATATGATCGCCATTGTATGTTGACCAGCCAAGTGCAAGTTCAGATAAATCGCCTGTTCCGATGACCAATCCATTATTTTGATTGGCAATATCCATTAATATCTGTGTTCTTTCTCTTGCCTGAGAATTTTCATAGGTAACATCATGATTATTAATGTCGTGACCAATATCTGAAAAATGTTGAATTACGCTGTTTCTAATATTTATCTCTTTAAGTGTTGCTCCGTATTGTTCAGCAAGCTTGCATGCATTGCTGTAAGTTCGATCTGTAGTACCGAAACAAGGCATTGTCACAGCAATAATATCCTTTGGATTTAAATTAAGGTGTTTAAATGCGTTTACTGTTACAATAAGGGCAAGAGTTGAGTCAAGTCCGCCGGATAATCCTATAATTGCATTATTACAATTAGTATGTTTAATTCTCTTCGCAAGACCGATTGACTGCATAGCCGATATCTCTTTACACCTAGAGTGAATATCTTCGACAGATAACGGAACAAATGGGGTAGGAGAGATTTTATTATTTATTTGTACATCATGCATTTTAATGTCAAATGGAATTTTAATATATTTTTCATTCTCCATTAATGATGATTTCTGAAATGTATTTGAACGTTTTCTTTCTGATTCAATTTTTTGAAGATCTGTATCAAAAATAATTATTCCATTGGAAAATCTTTCTGATTCAACTGATAATGCTCCATTTTCCGATATAATACTATGTCCTGAATAAACCATGTCTGTTGTTGATTCGCCTATACCAGCATTGGCATACATATAAGTGCACAGTAAACTTCCTGATTGTGCTTTAACTATAATTCTTCTGTAATCTGATTTTCCGATTATATCATTACTCGCAGATAAATTTACAATAATGTTAGCGCCTTCTTTAGCGAGCATAATGGAAGGAGAATCTGTAACCCACAAATCTTCACAGATTTCAATTCCAAAAATAAATTCAGGCATATTCTTACAATTAAAAATATAGTTTGTTCCTATAGGAACAGGCTTACCATTAAATATAGTTTGAGAATTTTTTATACCCGGAGTAAAATGTCTTGCTTCATAAAATTCAGAATAGTTTGGAATATTTTTTTTAGTAATTAAAGCTAACAACTTTCCCTTTTGAAAAACAGCAGCGCAATTATAAATTTTACCTTCAAAAGAATAAGGAAGACCGACAATATTTATCATATCGTAATCAGCGGTATCGTTTATAATTTTATTTAAAGAAAGAGCGGCTGAATTAAGTAAAGCTTTTTGAAAAAACAAATCACCGCAGGTATATCCGGTTATAGAAAGTTCCGGAAAAGAACACAGCATAACCCCGGCTTCATGTGCATCTTTTATCATATTTATAATACAATCTGCATTATATTCACAATCTGCAACTTTTAAATCCGGAGTAGCGCATGCAATTTTAACAAAACCATGTTTCATATTGGATACCTCTTAATAAATTCAATAATCATATATATTATAACCTAAATAAAAACAATATGCAAGAAAAAATTAACTTTTATTTGTATAATTTTAAAGATTTTTTAAATTTAACAAATAAAATAATCTCTTCAATTTTTATATATATTGTTTTTAAACATAACCATAAGACTATAAAGCACGCTGGAATAATTATTATATCTCCATATTTAGTATAAAATGTTATATTACTATTTGTATAAATATCAGCTGAAACAGTGTCAGAACAATTTATATTTGTTTTTTCAATTACTTCGCCATTTGCAGATATGACAGAAGATACCCCTGTATTTGTACAGTTAATTACATATTTTTTATTTTCAACTGCTCTTAAAATTGAATGTGAATGGTGTTGGTAAAGAGGTATCTTTCTTCCAAGCCAAGAATCGTTTGTCAGTATAACAATTGCTTCAGCGCCTAGAGCCGAATTTTTAGATATATGATCCGGAAATATTGATTCAAAACAAATACCGCATCCTAATTTACCTATTTCTGTTTCAATTAAAATTGATTCATCTCCTTTAGTAAATGGATTTGATATAAATTGAATATTACTTTCAGTAAAAAATGGATTATATTCTCCGAACGGTACTAAAATTTGTTTAAAATATATTTTTGAATATTGTTTATTGGGGTACGCTGCCGCACAGGCATTATATTGGTATTCTCCTTTATTGTACTGAGCGCCGAATAATATAGTTATATTTTTTTCATTACAAAATTCAAAAAGCTTTTGTTTTAATAAATTATTTTCAAATATACCTCTTGATAAAGCAGTTTCAGGATAAATAACTAATTTAGTGTTATTATCCAAATTTTTATCCGTCAATTTTAAATATTTATCTAAAATGTCTTCCGGCGCTGTATTCCATTTTTCTTTTTTTGAAAAATTACCCTGTACCAATAAAACATTTTCAGCTTCATTGTTATTTTGTGTACCTTGAATAATTATTTCTCCAGCTATAATATTTAACAAATATATATTTAATGCAAAAATTAAAAATATATATGATTTTTTCTTTTTATAAATAAAAAAACAAGCAATCATAAAATTAATTAATAATATTAGGAAAGTAATAAATAATCCGCCTAGAATACTTGCAGTTTGTATAAATTTTATATCTTTAACAACAATATTGCATAGTCTGTTCCAGGGAAATGCAAATGGGACGAATTGTCCTTGCAGCCATTCTCCAAATATATATAAAAAACTTAAAATTAAAATATCTGTAAATATATAATTTGTATTTTTATAAATAGTAAATGGAAGTATAAATATTATTGATAATAAAATTGAAATAATTAATAGTAAAATAACTGATATAATAATTCCTAAATACTTATTTTCAAAATAATTAACTCCAATTGATAAAATCCATATGTCTGAAATACAATAAAATATAAATGTAAAATTAAACAAAATTAATTTCGTATGGCTTTTATATTTTAAAATTACATAAAAAACCGGTGAAATAGAAAAAAATATGGCAAACCATAAACAATTAATATTAAATGACAATGCTGATATTAGTCCGGACAACGCAGCTATGCAAATACATTTATTCTTATTCATATTAAAATCCTGTTTTTATAAAGTCATAAAATTATATTTTCAAAAAAAATAAAAAATATTCTTTATTGTTTGTTGTTTTAATTAATTATAATATTTAGATAAAAGCAAAAATCCTCTTGCAATTTTGTGAAAATTGTTGTATTATATTATAGTATTGTTAGGTGTTAGGAGCTTTTACATGGAATTGATTTCAATTATTGTCCCTTGTTATAATGAACAGGAAGTTCTTCCGATGTTCTACGATGAGATTACAAAAACTATGAATGACATGAAAGTTGGTAATTCTCAGCTGGATTTTGAATTGTTATTTATAAATGACGGTTCAAAAGATAATACTTTAAATATGCTTAGGGAATTAGCTTATAAGGATAAACATGTCCGTTATATTTCTTTTTCCCGAAATTTTGGCAAAGAAGCAGGAATGTATGCCGGTCTTGAAAATTCAAAAGGTGATTATGTAGTTATTATGGACGCTGACTTGCAGCATCCTCCTGCATATATTCCCAAAATGTATGATTATGTTAAAAATCATGGATATGACTGTGCTACTACACGCAGAATAAACAGAAAAGGCGAATCTAAAATACGTTCATGGTTTGCAAGAAAATTCTATAAAATCATGAATAAAATTTCCCAGACTGAAATAGTAGACGGCGCTCAGGATTTTAGATTTATGACGCGTCAGATGGTTGATTCAATATTGTCTATGAAAGAATATAATCGCTTTTCAAAGGGAATTTTCAGCTGGGTAGGATTTAATGTCAAGTATATAGAATATGAAAATGTTGAAAGAGCTGCGGGTACTACAGCCTGGTCATTCAGTAAGTTATTCTCATATTCACTTGAAGGTATTTTTGCTTTTTCAACTGCGCCGCTTGCTTTGGCTTCTCTTCTTGGCATATTAAGCTGTCTGATTGCATTTATAATAATTATTGCCATTGTTATTAAAACGCTTGTATTTGGAGAAGATGTTCAGGGGTATCCGACTATTGTTTGTGCAATTTTCTTTGTGGGCGGCTTACAGCTTTTTTGTATAGGTATTCTTGGACAATATTTATCTAAAACTTATCTTGAAACTAAGCAAAGACCAGTGTATCTGATAAAAGAAACTGAACAATTTGTAAAAGATAAAAATGAAAAAGATTAATAAAATAAATATCAGTGACAAAAACAATAAAATGAACTGGCATATAAAATTAATGTTTATTTTTTTGTTCTGTACTTTAGTTGTTATGTTAGCGGCATTAATTAAATTTTATTATGATGTTAATAAAGAAAATAATCAGGCTTATCTGGATTCAAATATTATTACTGATCTCAGTACTGATAAAACTAACTATAAAATTATTAGAAATGACGATGGTATGTTGGGTATTGTTGATAGTGAAGGCAGGTCGGTTATTGAGCCGCAATGGGATAACATTTATATTCTGAATTCAAATCGATTTGCCGTTCAAAAAAAGATAAATGACGTTCTTAAAATGGGTATAATCGATAGTGATGAAAATTATATTACTCCATTTATTTATACCAAATTTATTTCTGTCGATAACGATTATTTAATAGGTTATTTTGAAAATGAAACGGGCTTTTCTGTGTTTGATACATGCGGTAATTTAATTACTGATAAAAAATGGTTGAAATATCAATATGATAAAGACAATAAAAAATTAACTTTATCAAATGATTCCGGAGACTATATTTTCTTAAATGATAATAATAAAATAATATGTTCGGAAATTAAATTCTCACGAAAAATAAAATCAGAAATTAATATTACATTTGATGTTAATAATGCTGAATTAATAGAGCAGATAAATTCAGATAATTTATTTGATATTTTTAATATCATGTGCACATATTTTGAGGCTCTTACTTCAAATAATATGGAGGAAATTAAAAAGATAACCAATGACCAATACTATTCGTCTCTTTCACTAAATAATTTTTTTAATAATTGTGAAATTAAAAATATATCAAATGTAAAAATTGAAAAGTTTATTTCGGAAGAATGTACATATATCTTATCTGTAGAAGTAATTTATGATTATAAGAATCATGAAAAAAATATAAAAAATTTAAAATCTTTATTATCGCTGACGGTTATTAAAGACGGCGATTCAATGATATTAAAAAGTATTAATAAAGAAGAATTATAAAATGGAAAAGGTGATTAAATTATGAGTAAAAAAGTTGCTGTTATTATGGGGAGCGACAGCGATCTTCCCATTGTTAAACAAGCTGTTCAAAAACTTAAGGAATTTAATGTTCCGTTTGAAGTGCATGTAATGTCAGCACACCGTACTCCTGAAGATGCGGCTGAATTTTCCAAGCATGCTCAGGAAAACGGTTTTGGAGTAATAATATCCGCAGCCGGTAAAGCAGCGCATTTGGGGGGAGTTTTAGCAGCTCATACAACGCTTCCTGTAATTGGAATTCCAATAAAATCATCAACCTTAGACGGTCTTGACGCTTTACTGTCAACTGTTCAGATGCCAAGCGGCATACCTGTAGCAACTGTGGCAATTGACGGTGCGGTAAACGCTGCGATTCTTGCTGTACAGATTCTTGCATTATCTGATAAAGAATTATCAGATAAACTTGTTGATATGAAAAAACAAATGTCAGAATCAGTTAAAGCTAAAGATAAAAAAATTTCTCAGGAAATAAATAATTTAATTTAATTTGGAGGAAAGTTAAATGGAAAATATTGTTAGAACAGAACAGCTTTATGAAGGCAAAGCCAAAAAGGTTTTTGCAACAAATAATGACAACTATGTTATTGTCGATTACAAAGATGATGCTACAGCATTCAACGGTGAAAAAAAAGGTACCATAAATAATAAAGGGGTCATTAATAATAGGGTGACTAATCATCTTATGAAACTTCTAGAAAAAAATGGTATACCTACTCATCTTGTCGAAGAAATTTCAGACCGTGAAACAATTGTAAAACGTGTAACAATCGTACCTCTCGAAGTAATAGTAAGAAATATAGCCGCAGGCTCACTGTCCAAAAGAATCGGTTTAGACGAGGGTATAAAACTAAACAAAACAGTTTTAGAATACTGTTATAAAGATGATGATCTTGGAGATCCAATGGTAAATGAATATCATATAATGGCAATGGAATGGTGTACAAAAGATGAATTGGATTTGATTGCATCTTACGCACTTAAAATTAATGATATACTCTCTGAATATTTAAAGGATCTTAATATTGAATTAATTGATTTTAAGCTGGAATTCGGCAAGACATCTGACGGCACTATTGTACTGGCAGATGAAATTTCTCCTGACACATGCCGTTTCTGGGACAGCGTTACTCATGAAAAGCTTGATAAGGACAGATTCAGAAGAAATATGGGCGGCGAGGAAGACGCATATAAAGAAATTATGAAAAGACTTCTGGGAGAATAATTTTTTCATCTGAATGGAGTAAAATTTATGTTTGATCAAATAAAAGAAGAATGCGGCGTATTCGGTATATACAGTAAAGATACTATGGATGTCGCATCTCAGACATACTTTGCATTATATGCTTTACAACACCGAGGACAGGAAAGCTGCGGAATTGTTGTAAATGACAAAGGTATTTTGTCATATCATAAAGATCTTGGTCTTGTTCCTGATGTTTTTAATGAAGGGAATCTGAGAAAACTTGGTATGGGTAACATAGCTATAGGACATGTAAGATATTCTACTACGGGTAAATCCAATCGCTCAAATGCTCAGCCTTTAGTTGTCAGGCACATAAAAGGACCTATGGCTATAGCTCACAATGGAAATCTTGTCAATGCAAGAGATTTACGTGAAAAATATGAATTAAACGGCGGAATATTTCACAATACAAATGATACTGAAGTAATTTCATATGCAATAACAGAACAAAGGTTAATTCAGCCGTCTATTGAAAAAGCAGTTGAACAGGCTATGTATAAGTTTAAGGGAGCATATTCTCTTGTTATCATGTCTCCTAAAAAGCTCATAGCTGCAAGAGATCCTCAGGGATTCAGACCGCTTTGTATGGGTGAAACGGAAACGGGCGCTATTGTTTTTGCTTCTGAAAGCTGTGCTTTGGACAGCATTGGTGCACGATTTATCAGAGATGTTGAACCGGGAGAGATTATCATTGTTGATAAAAACGGAGCGCATTCTTTAAAAACCCATTGTGGTCAAAAAACCTCCATGTGTGTATTTGAATATGTGTATATTGCACGTCCCGACTCTGTTATTGAAGGTTCGAGCGTACACCAGGCAAGATTAAACGCAGGAAAAAAATTATGGCAGGAATCTCCGGTAGAAGCGGATGTCGTTGTGGGTGTTCCGGACAGTGGTCTTGACGCTGCTTTGGGATTTTCAATGGCGTCCGGAATACCATACGGTGTTGGATTTATAAAAAATCGGTATGTCGGCAGAACTTTTATTCAGCCTAGCCAGTCTCAGCGGTCTAATTCGGTTAGAATAAAACTGAATGTAATTAAAGATGTTGTCAAAGGAAAAAGGGTAGTATTGATTGATGATAGTATTGTACGCGGAACAACAAGTGCAAGAATAGTTAATCTTATACGTGAAGCCGGAGCAACAGAAGTTCATATGCGTATATCCAGTCCGCCGTTTACAAATCCATGTTACTTTGGAATTGACATCGACAGCAAAGAAAATTTAATTGCCTGTCAGATGAGTATTGAGGAAATTGCAAAAGAAATAGGCGCCGATTCATTGGGATATCTAAGTATTGAAGGGGTTAAAAATATTGCTGAAAATGCAAAATGTAATTTCTGTACAGGATGCTTTACGGGAGAATATCCTATAAGAGTTCCTAAAGAAATGCCCAAAGATAAATTTGAACGTAAAATTGACGAATAAATAAATTTTTGGAGGATCATTTAATGAAAAGCTTTTCTGAAAGTTATAAAAAGGCCGGTGTTGATGTTACAGCTGGTTACAAAGCTGTTGAACTGATGAAAGTTCATGTTCAAAAAACTATTACAGACGGCGTTATATCCGGTATCGGTGGTTTTGGAGGCTTATTTGAGCCTGACCTGACAGGTATAAAAAAACCTGTATTTGTTTCAGGTACAGACGGCGTCGGCACCAAATTAAAAATTGCTTTTTTAATGGACAAGCATGATACAATTGGTATTGATTGTGTTGCTATGTGCGTCAACGATATAATTTGCTGTGGTGCAAAACCTCAGTTTTTCCTTGATTATATTGCTGTCGGTAAAAATTATCCTGAAAAGGTAGCAGAAATAGTATCCGGCATCGCAGACGGATGTGTACAGTCAGGATGTGCGCTTATTGGCGGCGAAACAGCTGAAATGCCGGGTTTTTATCCTGTTGATGAGTATGATGTAGCAGGATTTGCAGTAGGGGTTGTAGACAAGGAAAAAATACTGAAGCCGGAAACTCAAAAAGCTGGGGATATATTGATTGCAATAAAATCCAGCGGAGTACATTCTAATGGTTTTTCATTAATAAGAAAAGTTTTTACGGTCAATGAACAAACTCTGGCAAGACATTTCTCCGATCTTGGAACAACACTTGGCGATTCTTTACTCACGCCTACAAAAATTTATGTAAAACCAATTCTTTCATTACTTGAACAAGTTAATGTTAAAGCAATTTCTCATATTACAGGCGGAGGATTTTATGAAAATATTCCCCGTTCACTGCCAGAAGGTATATCTGCACAAATCTGCAGAAATAATGTTCAGATTCTTCCTATATTCGACTTGATTGCAAGAACAGGTCATATTCCGGAAAGAGACATGTTTAATACGTTTAATATGGGTGTGGGAATGACTGTATCTGTTGATAAAAATGATGCTGATAAAGCGGTTGAAATTTTAAATAATTCAGGTGTTGAAGCATATATTTTAGGCGAACTGGTTAATAGCGATGAAGGTGTTATTATTAATTAAGCGAGGTAAATTATGAATATATCAGATAAGCCCTTGAAAAATATTATTGTTTTAGTTTCCGGAGGAGGAACTAATTTACAGGCGCTTATTGACGCTCAGAATAATGGACAAATTATCGGCGGCAAAATATCGTGTGTAATTTCATCAAATCCCAATGCATACGCATTGGTAAGAGCAAAAGAAAACGGTATTCCTACCAGAATAATTCCAAGAAAATCATATAAAGATAATAAAAGCTACAGCGAGGCAGTCTTGGAAGCCCTCTATGAAGAATATGCTGATTTAATTGTTCTTGCAGGATTTATGACTATTCTTGATAAAAGTATCGTTAAGGCTTATCCTTATAAAATAATAAATGTTCATCCTGCTTTGATACCATCATTCTGCGGTCAAGGATTTTATGGTTTAAAAGTACATGAAGAAGCATTAAAATATGGAGTTAAAATAAGCGGAGCTACTGTGCATTTTGTAAATGAAATTGCAGACGCAGGCGCTATCATTATGCAGAAAGCAGTTGCTGTTAAAAATGATGATACTCCGGAAAAACTTCAAAAGCGTATTATGCAGGAAGCAGAATGGAAAATTCTTCCTGAAACTGTTTCGTTATTTTGTCAGGATAGAATTGAAATTAATAATGGCAAAGCATACATAAAGGAAGATTAAGTTAAAAAACAATATTTCTGTACTTAAAGCAAATTGTATATACATTTATTTTGAAATAACAAAGAAGGGAATATTATGAATAAAATTGATATTGCAATGGATCTCACCGGTAATTCTTACCCGGGGAGAGGAATCATAATCGGAAAATCTGAAAATGGTAAAAATGCGGTTACAGCATATTTTATAATGGGACGCAGTGAAAACAGCCGTAACAGAGTATTTGTAGAAGATGGCGAAGGTATTAGGACGCAGGCATTTGATCCGGAAAAATTGTCTGATCCTAGTCTTATAATTTATTCTCCTGTAAGAGTATTGGGAAATAAAACCATAGTAACAAACGGTGATCAAACAGATACCATTTATGATTTAATGAATAATCAGCTTACTTTTGAACAGGCTTTGCGAACAAGAGAGTTTGAACCTGACGCTCCAAACTATACTCCAAGAATTTCGGGTATAATAAAGGTTGAACCAAATAAAACTTTCAACTATGCGCTTTCAATTTTAAAAAGTGCTGACGGAAATCCGGAATCCTGCAGCAGATTTACATTCTCATATAATAATCCAATAAATGGTGAAGGACACTTTATCCATACATATATGAGTGATGGTAATCCTCTTCCGAGTTTTGAAGGAGAACCAAAGCTTATTTCAATTCCTGATAGTATAGAAGAATTTTCTCAATTACTATGGAATAACTTAAATTCTGATAATAAAGTTTCGTTATTTATCAGATTTATAAATTTAGAAACCGGAAAATATGAATCAAAAATAATTAATAAAAATTGTTAGGAGAAGTTTTATGTCTGCTGAAATGTTTTTAAAGTATGGATGTAATCCAAATCAGAAGCCTTCTAAAATTTATATAAAGAACGGTGAATTACCTATAACGGTATTAAATGGTAATCCGGGATATATTAATTTACTGGACGCTTTTAATGGATGGCAATTGGTAAAAGAACTTAAAGAAGCAACCGGATTATGTGCCGCAACTTCATTTAAACATGTATCTCCTGCCGGAGCAGCTGTGGGTATTCCTTTGGATGAAACTCTGAAAAAAGTTTATTTTGTTGATGATCTTGAAAATCTTTCACCAATGGCATGTGCTTATGCAAGAGCCAGAGGCGCTGACAGAATGTCTTCATACGGCGATTTTGTTGCGTTATCTGATACCTGTGACGTACCAACTGCTAAAATGCTTCAGCGAGAAGTCTCTGACGGCATTATTGCTCCAGATTATACTGATGAAGCATTAGAAATTTTAAAATCCAAGAGAAAAGGCACATATAATATAATAAAAATTGATCCTAATTATGTTCCGGAAGAAATTGAAACTAAACAGGTTTTCGGAATAACATTTGAACAGGGAAGAAATAATTTAAAAATTAATAATGAACTTCTTCAAAATATTGTTACCGATAATAAAGAGATTCCTGAAGATAAAAAACGTGATTTGCTTATATCGCTAATCACATTAAAATATACACAGTCTAATTCAGTTTGTTACGTAAAGAACGGACAGGCAATCGGTATCGGTGCCGGTCAACAGTCAAGAATTCATTGTACCAGATTGGCAGGCAATAAAGCAGATATATGGTGGTTGCGTCAGTCCCCACAGGTTTTGAATTTGAAATTTGTTGATAATATCAGAAGACCTGATCGCGATAATGCTATTGATGTTTATATTTCCGACGAATATATGGATGTTTTAGCTGACGGTGCATGGCAAAATATTTTTAAGGAAAAACCACCGGTATTTACTAAGGGCGAACAAAAAGAATGGCTTGAAAAAAATACTGATGTATGCCTTGGTTCCGATGCATTTTTCCCATTCGGCGATAATATTGAACGAGCTAAAAAAAGCGGTGTATTATATATTGCAGAACCAGGAGGTTCTATAAGAGACGACAATGTAATTGAAACCTGCAATAAATATAACATGGCTATGGCTTTTACAGGAATACGTCTTTTCCATCATTAATTTTTTTAAGTTATATAATTAATATGTTAAGGAGATAAAATATGAACGTATTGGTTGTCGGCGGCGGCGGCAGGGAACATGCAATTATAATGAAACTTGCTGAAAGTCAAAAAATTAATAAATTATACTGTACCCCAGGAAACGGTGGTATAAAGAAATATGCACAATGCTTTTCAGTTAATGCAACCGATATAGACGGTGTTGTAAAGCTTGCTAAAGAATTATCTGTTGATATGGTTGTTGTTGCTCCGGACGATCCACTAGTTCTCGGTATGGTTGATGCATTAGAAGCCGAAGGCATTAAAGCTTTCGGACCTAATAAAGCAGCAGCTATTATTGAAGGCAGTAAAGTTTTTTCAAAAGATCTTATGAAAAAATATGGTATACCTACAGCTAAATATGAAATTTTTTCAAATTCAGCTGCGGCAATAGAATATTTAAAAAATGAAAATAAATATCCTGCTGTTATTAAAGCAGATGGATTGGCCTTAGGTAAGGGAGTCATAATTGCTCAGAATTTTGATGAGGCAAAAGACGCTGTAATATCAATTATGGAAGATCAGATTTTTGGAAAAAGCGGTTCTAATATTGTTATAGAAGAATTTTTAACAGGTCCGGAAGTATCTGTATTGTGTTTTACAGACGGTAAGACAATTTCACCTATGGTATCTTCTATGGATCATAAACGTGCACTGGATAATGATGAAGGATTAAATACCGGCGGAATGGGAACTGTTGCACCAAATCCATATTATACAAAAAACATTGCTGATGTGTGTATGAAGTCAATTTTTATCCCTACAATTAAAGCAATGTCAAAAGAAAACAGAACATTTAAAGGCTGTCTTTATTTTGGTTTAATGATAACAGAAAACGGTCCAAAGGTAATTGAATATAATTGCCGTTTTGGAGATCCGGAAACTCAGGTTGTTCTTCCTTTACTTGACACCGATTTAGTTGATATATTTAATGCTGTTATAAATGAAACATTAGATCAATTAGATATTAAATGGAAAAATCAATCTGCCGCATGTATTATTATGGCAAGCGGGGGATATCCTAAAAAATATGAAACAGGAATTGAAATAACCGGTTTGGACGAAAAGGGACAATTAAATAATTCTTTGGTTTTTCATGCAGGTACAAAGCTTGAAAATCAAAAATTTTATACATCCGGCGGAAGAGTATTAGGAGTTACTGCGATATCAGATAAGCTGAATGTCGCACTTGATATTGCATATAATTCTGTTTCTAAAATACATTTTGATAAAATGCACTATAGAAAAGATATTGGTCAGAAAGCATTAAAATCAAATAAAATACAGGAAGAATTAATATGTTATTAAATAGATTTTTACCTAGAATAGAATTTGATAATTATGAAGATTTTAAAGAAAACTATAAAGTAAATGTACCTGAAAATTTTAATTTTGGTTATGATATTGTTGATGAATGGGCTAAACAGGAACCGGAAAAATTAGCTTTAGTATGGTGTAATGATCATAATGAGGAATATAAATTTACATTTACTGATATATCTAAATTGTCAAATAAAGCGGCAAACTATTTTAAAAGTATAGGTATAAGCAAGGGTTCCGTTGTAATGCTTATTTTACGCAGAAGATGGGAATATTGGATATGTGCTGTTGCTCTTCATAAAATAGGTGCAATAGTTATACCCGGTTCTTTACAGCTTACAGCTAAAGATATAGTATACAGAGGAAACGCTGCTGAAATTACTGCTATAGTCAGTATAAATGATGATTTTGTAATTAATCAAATAGAATCTGCTGACTGTGATATACCGTCGTTAAAGCATAAAATTGTTGTAGGAGAAAAATATAGTACATGGGATTATTTTGAAGATGAAATTCAGAAATTCTCAGATATATTTGAACGTCCTGTTAATGAAGAAGCAAATAAATGGGACGATACAATGCTTATTTATTTTACTTCCGGTACTACTGGTATGCCTAAAATGGTTAAACATAACTTTGCGCATCCTTTAGGTCATATAGTAACTGCAAAATATTGGCAGCAAGTACAGGAAAATAAACTTCATATGAGTGTTTCAGACTCTGGTTGGGCAAAATTTGGCTGGGGAAAAATATATGGACAATGGATTTGCGGAGCAGTAATTTTTTGTTATGATATGGATAAATTTATTCCGCTTAAACTGCTTGAAAAAATAACCGAATATAAAGTTACTACTTTTTGTGCTCCTCCTACTATGTTTAGATTTATGTTACAGGAAGATGTTTCAAAGTTTGATTTATCAAATATAAAAACATGCTGTATTGCAGGCGAACCTTTAAATCCGCAGGTATTCAATGATTGGTATAAATTAACCGGATTAAAACTTCGTGAAGGTTTCGGTCAAACGGAAGGAACTGTTTTAATTGCTAATTTTAAATGGATGGAACCATCGGCAGGTTCTACCGGAAAACCATCACCTTTGTATGATATACGGCTTATTAACAATGATGGAAATGACTGCAAACCGGGTGAAGAAGGAACAATTGTAATTTATGGGGTCAATAAAAAGCTTCCTATAGGATTATTTACAGGTTATTATCATAATCCTGAACTAACTGATAAAGCTCTTGGCGGGGAATATTATGACACCGGCGATATGGCTGTGCGTGATGAAAACGGATATTATTGGTTTATGGGCAGAAATGATGATGTAATAAAATGTTCCGGTTACCGCATAGGTCCATTTGAAGTAGAAAGTGCAATGATAGAACATCCATCGGTAGTCGAATGTGCAATAACTTCTGCTCCGGATCCGATTCGCGGTCAAGTAGTAAAAGCAACAGTTGTGTTAGCTAAAGAATATACTCCTAGCGAAGAACTAACTAAAGAATTACAAGAACATGTAAAGCGTACTACAGCGCCTTATAAATATCCAAGAATTATTGAATATGTTAATGAATTGCCAAAAACTATTGGCGGCAAAATAAAACGTAAAGAAATTAGAATGCAGGATAATAGCAAATGATAAAAACCCGGAGGAATTTATGAATGAACGATTGCCTTTTCTTCAGCAAAAGACGTCCAAGTTGACAATTTCGCCGGGTGTTTATTTAATGAAGAATAAAAATAATGATATTATATATATAGGTAAAGCTAAAAATTTAAAAAACCGAGTAAGCAGTTACTTTAGACATAATTCGAGTCATACACCAAAGGTTTTACACATGGTTGAAAATGTTTATGATTACGATTTTATTGTAACTGACAGTGAATATGAAGCATTGATTTTGGAATGCAGTTTAATTAAACAGCATAAACCTAAGTATAATATATTGCTTAAGGATGATAAAGGATACTTTTATATTAAAATTTCGAATGATTTATACCCGAAAATTACTGCTGAAAAAAATGTAGATAAAACTGGTGAATTCTTTGGTCCATATACAAGTTCTTTTATTGCTACTCAAACTGTAGATGAAGTCAATAAAGTATTTAAATTACCAACCTGTAAATATAAATTTAGTGAAAACAGAAAACCTATCAGACCTTGTCTTAATTTTCATATAAATCAATGTATAGGTCTCTGTCATAATGATATTACTCCAGAAGAATTTAATGAAATTATTAATCAAGCTAAATCATATATTCAAAATGGCAATAATTTATCAATAAAGAAGCTTCAATTGCAAATGGATAAAGCATCTGAAAACTTGGACTTTGAAAAAGCAGCAAGAATAAGAGATAGAATCAATGCTATTACAAAATCTAATCAAAAACAAAAAATATTTGATATAGATCTAAAAAGCTGTGATTTTATTGCTTCATCCCAAAGTTCCAATGGAATTTGCATTTCTTTATTAATTTATAGAAATGGGCGTCTTTTTGATAAATTGATTTTTTCATATTGTAATGAAGAGTGCGATGAAAATTATTTAGAATCATTTTTGATAATGTACTATACTTCTCAGGATAATATTCCTAAAAATATAGTTCTTGAGGAAAAAATTGAAAATGTAGAATTAATAAAAAAAGTGCTATGTGATAAATGTAATCATAACATTAAATTTTCATTTCCTCAAAAAGGTAACTTATTAAAATATATTATGATGGCAAAATCAAATGCTGAAGAGTATTTATCTGTCCAAAATGGGAGAACCAGAAAAGAAATATCAGCACTTGAAGAATTATCCAAAATTTTAGGTTTGAAAAAACCTCCTGAATACATAGAAGCATATGATATTTCTAATTTATCATCATCTTCAATGGTTGCAGGAATGGTTGTGTTTAAAAATGGACGTCCATTTAAAAAAGCATATAAGCGATTTGCCATAAAAGACAGCCTTATTCAAAACGACTATGCATGTATGCAGGAAGTTATCGAAAGGCGATTTAATGAATATTTGCATGGAAATGACAGTGGGTTCATTACACTACCAGATTTAATTTTACTTGACGGTGGCAAAGGACATGTAAATGCAGTATTACAGACAATAAAAAAATTTAATTTAGATATTCCGATATATGGTCTTGTTAAGGACAGTAAACACAGAACGCGAGCTATAGCTACAGGCGGAAGTGAAATATCTGTCTCGAAAAAATCTCAAGCGTTTATTTTGATGACAAAAATTCAGGATGAAGTTCACAGATTTGCAATATCATATATGAAAACGAAACATACAAAAAATAGTTTCAGTTTTGAATTAACAAAAGTAAAAGGCATAGGATCAAAAAAAGCTCAAAAACTTATTTTGGAGTTTAAAACTAAGGAAAATTTAAAAAAAGCTAGTCCTGAGGAATTATCTAAAATAGCAGGTGTAAATAGTAACATTGCCGAAGAGTTATACAACCTGATTCAAAATTTATAAAGTAGGTGAAATGATGAGAGTTATCACAGGAATAGCAAAAGGTATAAGACTGGAAACTATGGAAGGTTTGGATGTACGTCCCACAACTGATAAGGTTAAAGAAGCTATATTTTCATCAATTCAGTTTGAATTATATAATTCAGATGTTCTGGATTTATTTGCCGGCAGCGGCCAGTTGGGAATTGAAGCGCTAAGCAGGGGAGCACAGTCGGCAGTATTTATTGATAATTCTAAAAAATCCATTGAACTTGTCAAAAAAAATCTTGAAAAAACAAAACTTATTAAACAAGCTCAGATATTTCAAATGAATAGTTATGATTTTCTTAAACAAACAAATAAAAAATTTGATTTTATTTTTCTGGATCCCCCATATAATAAAGGAATATTAACTGAAATATTGCCATTATTGTCTGATAAATTAAATTATAATGGTAAGATTATCTGTGAATATGAACAAAATTTGATTTTACCTGAAAAAATTGTAGATTTAATATTGAAAAAAAATTATAAATATGGTAAAATAAATATATCAATGTTTTGTCGTTATGGAGAGGATGAATAAATTGAAAAGAATAGCTGTTTGTCCGGGAAGTTTTGATCCTATAACTTTTGGACATATTGATATAATTAAAAGAGCATCACAGCTATTTGATGAAGTTGTTGTTTTAATTTCAGTCAATACAGTTAAATCACCCAGTTTTACTGAATCGGAACGTATGATGATGATAAAAAAAAATACTAGTGAATTTGGTAATGTTGTTATTGACGTTCTGGATGGTCTTTTAGCTGATTATGTAAAGAAAATTGGCGCAGTTGCAATTGTTAAAGGTCTTAGAGCTGTTAGTGACTTTGAATATGAATTTCAGATGGCTCTTGCAAATAAAAAACTATACAATGGCGCTGAAACAGTATTTCTAACAACTTCAACGGAAAATATGTACTTAAGTTCAAGCGTTGTTAAGCAAATTGCTTATTTTGGCGGTGACATAAGTCATTTCGTACCTGAAAACGTGCTTGATTTTATAAGAAAAAGGCTTATAAAGGAGTAATTTTATGAATAATAAAATTGATGAGATACTTGATGAAATGGATGAGGTTCTTGATAAAGCTAAACCGTTTCCCTTTGCTGGAAATAAGTTTCTCGTTGATGCAGATAGAATGCGAGAACTTGTTAATGATGTTAGATTGAATATGCCTCATGAAATAAAAGATGCAAGGCTTGTTGCTTTTGATAGAGAAAGAATATTAAATGAAGCTAAGGCAAAGGCAGAATCAATTATAAGTCAGGCTGAAAAAAGAGCTGCCACAATGGTTTCTCAGGATGCAATAGTTAAGGAAGCTAAGAAAAAAGCTGTGGAACTTCTCACAAAAGCACAGAATAATGCCAAGGAAATAAAAAAATCAGCTAATGGATATGTTGATAACTTAATGAATAATACTGAAAAATTCATGAGTATTGCATTACAGGATGTTAAAAAACAAAAATCTAAAATTCGAGAAGACAGACGATAAATTGATACTTTATCAAGAATAATTAGATAAATACGCAAAGAGGCGAATCATTTTATGATACGTCTCTTTTTTTAAGGTGGATTTTTATGGATAAAATAGATATCAAATTAATAACATTATTACAGGAAAATGCCAGATATCCTCTAAAATTTCTAGCTTCACAAGTTTTCTTGTCTGCTCCTGCAGTTTCATCAAGAATCAACAAACTGGAAAAGCAAGGTATAATATTGGGATATAATACTATTATTGACAAACAAAAATTAGGATATCACATAACAGCATTTATAAATCTTGAAATGACGCCAAATCAAAAGGCTGAATTTTATCCGTTTATACATAGTTGTCCAAATGTTCTGGAATGTAACTGTGTTACGGGCAGTTTTTCTATGTTAATTAAAGTGGCGTTTCCCAGTACACAAGAATTAGATATATTTATAGGGAAACTTCAGCACTTTGGAAATACATCGACACAAATTGTTTTTTCAACACCTGTTCCAAACAGAGAAATTAAAATTAGTGAATAAATAAATTTATTTTTTCTTATTTTTAATATTTGCAAGAGGTGAACTGTCTGCGGCATTTTTTAGTATATCGTTCGACAAATGAGTATATATCTCTGTCGTTGCAATACTTTTATGTCCAAGTATTTCTTTTAGAGTTAATGTGTCAACATTTCCGTATTGATACATCAATGTTGCAGCAGTATGTCTTAATTTATGTACTGAAATTCCTTTTCCTGATAATCCCGTTGCTTGTAAAGTTTCTTCTACAATTTGTTCAACACGTCTGCGGCTGATACGTCTGCCTTTTTTACTTAAAAATAATGCGTCAGGTTCTAATATTGAATTTTCACGTGATTCTATGTAGTCCTGAAGCGATTGTATGCATGCGTCATTGAGGTAGATCATACGTTCTTTATTACCTTTACCCAATAATTTAATTTTTCGTTCCTTAAAATTAATATCAGATATATTGATTCCAACTAATTCACTTAAACGCATACCACAATTTAAAAAAAGAGTAATCATACAGTAATCACGCAATGAATTAAATTTATTATTGGCAGCATTTTCAAGAAGCTCCTGACTTTCTTCAAGTGTTAAATATTTTGGTAAGGATTTTTTTAGACTTGGAAGCTCAAGATTTACGGTAGGATCGTTTTTTAATATACATGCTTGCTTAGTAAGATACTTAAATAAACTTTTAATAGAAGAAATTTTTCTTGCGATAGTTTTGTCGTTATTTTTACGTTCATCTCTTAAAAAATAAATGTATTCATATATTTTATGAAGATTTACATTTTCAAGAACTTTTAAATCAAAATTTTGTATATCAATTTTATTAAAATCTATATCTTCGGATGAATTCATATATATCAGATATCTAAAAAAAACTCTTATATCTATCAGATATCCTTCAGCTGTTCGTTCAGATTTTGCTTTTACTAGTGTTAAATGAAACCAGTAATCATTAATAAAATCCGGAAATTCTTTTAAATTAATCTTTTTCATTTTTTGCACCTCTAATTTCGCTAAATTTGTATTTAGCGAAATAAATAAAATTTTATTTTTCTTCTTTCCTACCAGTTTTTAAATTAAAATTCAATTTTATTATATCATATTTTTTACAGAATTTTCAAGGTACTATTTGACTTTTTTTAAAAATTATGATATGATTAATTAAGTATAAGATTGAAAGGAACAAACAAATGCAATTTAAAGAATTAGGATTATCAGATGAATTATTATCTGCCGTAAAATCTATGGGATTTGACGAAATGACTGAAATACAGGAAAAAAGTATTCCAGTAATTATGAAAGGTTTGGACATAATTGGCCGTTCAAATACAGGAACTGGAAAAACTGCTGCTTTTGGTATTCCTGTTATAGAAAAAATATTACAAAATGATTCGGATTTTATTCAAACACTTATTTTATGTCCAACGCGTGAACTGGCTCAGCAAGCATGTGAAGAAATAAAAAAATTCAGTAAATATAAAAATTGGGTTAAACCGTTAGCTATTTTCGGAGGCGTTTCAATTGATAAACAGATATATCAATTGAAACGAGGAGTTAATATTATTATAGGTACTCCGGGCAGAATTATTGATCATATAAATCGACATACATTAAAATTGCAAAATTTAAAAACTATAGTACTTGACGAAGCCGATGAAATGCTGCAAATGGGATTTCGTGAAGATATTGAAAATATTTTGCAATATATTCCTAAAGAACGCCAAACTATACTTTTTTCCGCAACAATGCCTCCTGAAATTTTGGCTATCACACATAAATATCAAAATAATCCTATTTTAATTAAAACAAATACTAAAAGTAAAACCGTTGAATCTATCGAACAATACTATTATATAGTGCCAATGGGAAAAAAATTTGACGCTTTAGATTTGCTATTAATAAAAAATCAGCCAAAATCTTCTATGATTTTTTGTAATACAAAAAAAATGGTTGATGAATTAACAAATATACTGGTTTCAAAAGGATATAAGGCCGCAGGAATTCATGGAGATATGAAACAATTACAGCGAACTTCAGTTATGAATTCTTTTAAATCCGGTAAAACTTCTATTTTAGTTGCTACAGATGTTGCTGCCCGAGGTATTGACGTTAATGGAATTGATGCTGTTTTTAATTTTGATTTACCACAGGATAATGAATATTATATTCATCGTATCGGTCGAACAGGACGTGCCGGCAAATCCGGAACAGCATATACATTAGTATGTAACCGTAAACAAGTTAGCGATTTAAATATGATTGCTAAAAATACTAAATCTGTAATAAAAGAAAGTGAATTACCAAATAAGTCTGAATTAGTTGATATTGAAATTGAAAATTATGAAAAATTTATTTCACATCTTGCTGATAAAAAAATTTATAAAGAATCATATGATCTTATTAATAGTCTTTTGGAAAAGGGCTGGACTTATGAGAACATTTCAGTTTATTTATTAAATTACTTGTTTGGGGCAAAACTGCAAAATATTCCTGATGTTAAGGTAATTAAATATAATAATTTTTATTTACCAGATAATAAAAATATTAATAAAAGAACTGCTAAAGTCAATATTAATTTAGGAAAAAATCAAAAAATAAATCCTAATTATATTTTAGGCGCTTTAGTTGATGCTACTGGAATTTCCGGTAAAAGTTTTGGAAAAATCAATATCCATGATAACTTTACTACCGTTGATGTGCCAATTAATAAAATAGACTATATTGTGAATTCTATGAAAAACAGTAAAATTAACGGAAATAGGGTCATTGTAAAAAAAGTAGATATGAAAAAAGATATTAGAAATGTTAATAAAAACAAGAAACAAAAAAATAAAAGCCATATCTATAAAAAAGGCTGATATTGAGGGAATTTATGAAGATCCTTGTTATTGAAGATGAAGAAGCTATTGCTGATGCTCTTATTCATATGTTGATAAAAAATAAATATCTTGCTGATGCATGCTATGATGGCGAAAGTGGTCTGGACAATGCGTTAACAGGTATTTATGATTTGATAATTTTAGATATAATGCTTCCTAAAATAAATGGATTGGATGTTTTAAAACAAATACGAAATCAACATATTAACTGTCCTGTTATATTATTGACAGCAAAAGATGAAATTTCAGATAAAGTTACCGGATTGGATTACGGTGCTGACGATTACATAACTAAACCTTTTGCTATTGATGAATTACTGGCTCGAATAAGAAGTATACAAAGAAGAATGAATAATAATATTACAAATGAAAATATTATTAAATTTTCTGATATTTCACTTGATCTTCAAACGTATACGTTATCTTGTAATTCAGATTCTCTTCACCTTGGTCTTAAAGAATTTTGTATTATGGAAGTTTTCATAAATAATCCAAATAAAGTTATAAGTAAAGAACTGCTTATTGAAAAAATTTGGGGATATGAAAGCGATGCTGAATATAATAATGTTGAAGTTTATATTTCTTTTTTAAGAAAAAAACTAAACCATATTCATTCTAATTCATTTATAAAAACTATTAGGGGCGTTGGTTATCGTTTGGAGGATTAAAAATGATAAAACGTCTTAAACTCAGATTTATTATTGTTAATATGAGTATATTAACATGTGTTTTAATTAGTATACTCGTATCAATTTTCATTCTAATGTACAGTTCTGAAGTAAAGTTATCATATGAATTGATGGAATCCATAAGCAATCAAAAAAATAAAGTTATAAATAACTTTGATAATGTTAGCTCAAATATTATTGATTATGGTACTAATGAATTTAGATTACTTAATAATGAATTTGATGATTATTTCAATAAGGATGAAAAAAACCAAGAACCTCCTTGGCATCCGCCTGATTCTGATCCAAATAATTATCCTGATGACAATATGTGGCCATTTCCAGATGAACATCCAAAAGATGATGATAAACCATTTGTATATACTAGTCCCCCGCTTACTTCTGAACCTTACAATATTATTACTGAATTTCAAAATAATCAAAATAATACTGAAACAACTGTAGTTAAAGATAAAGAAGAAACAAAAAAATATAATTCTGTAACAGAACCTGCAATCACAAATCCAGTTAATGAAAACAATGTTAATAATGAAACAGAGAAAAAAAATCAAAATGACATAAAGAATAGTACTGAATCATCACAAAATAAAATAACAAAAGCTTCATCTTTATCTAAGACAACGGTTGTAACAAATATCGTTTCTAAAAAAATTCCCGATGAAAAACAACATGATGAAAATTTTCCGGATCCGTTTAAAGGGAAAGTAAAAAGAACTTATATATATATAGAATTTAATGATATTAATCATGTAGATTCCATAATTTACCAGTATTGTGATTCTGAGAATGATGAAGCTGTAAAAAAAGCAGCTGTACAAATTTTTAATTCAAAGAAAGATCGTGGGAAAATAAGTATAGATAAAAATAAATATCGATATCTGTTAAAATACAATCCTCCAAAAGATAATTATTCTATAGTTTTTTTAGACAGAACATTAGAAATATCTACAATAAACAGGCTCTTATTTATTTTTATAATTATTACTGGAATAGGATTAATTTTTATATTTTTTATTAGTGTATTATTAGCTAATTGGACAATAAAACCGGTTGCGAAGGCTTGGGATCAGCAAAAACAGTTTATCGCCGACGCTTCTCATGAATTAAAAACACCACTGACAGTTATTTCAACAAACACAGATGTTATTTTATCTAATTCAAGCGATACAGTCGAAAGTCAATCAAAGTGGTTAAATTATATAAAAAATGAAACGATCAGAATGACTAAACTTGTCAACAGTTTACTTTACATTGCTAAATATGATGCTAATGAAACTACAATTTTATTTAAAAAAATAAATTTAAGTAATATAATTTCTAGTATTTGTCTTCAATACGAGCCTTTAATTTATGAAAATAATAAAAAGTTAATAACTGATATAGATAATAATATTACAATTATGGGTGATGAAGATAAAATTAAACAGTTGTTAAATATATTAATGGATAATGCTTTAAAGTATTCATTAAATAATGGTATTATTAAAATTTCACTGAAAAAAAACAAGCAGTCCAATGTTTATATTACCGTATCAAATTCAAGTGAAACAATCAATAAAGAACAACTCAATAAAATATTTGATAGATTTTTCAGAATTGACAGTTCAAGGAACAGAAAAACCGGTGGTTCAGGATTAGGTTTAAATATCGCTAAGTCAATCGTTGAAATTCATAAAGGTTCAATTAATGTTATGAATAAAGATAATATTACAAGCTTTATTATCACATTTTAAAAAGTGTAAAAAGACCTGAGAAAAGTTATTTTCTTCTCAGGTCTTTTTAATTGCCATAAATTTTCAGTTTAAATCAGATAAGATTGTTGTTTTAGCTTTTAATGATTCCTGAACTAAAATAATTCTTTGATTTTCAGAACCACGAAATTTTAAATTTATATTTTTTTTATTTATTTCAAATTTACCGTCTACTAATATATCAATATAACTTAAAAGTTCATCTGTAAATTGACATCGTACCCTGCTATTTTGTAATAAATCATTTTCAAAATTATAGCCTGTATAACACCATATATTTTTATTAGGAAATATATTTTTTGATTCTTTTACTAAACCTACTAATACTTCTTGATTTGATGGTTCAAAAGGTTCTCCTCCTATGAGAGTTAATCCAGATATATATTCATGATTCAGGGCTTCAATAATTTCTTTTTGAGTTTCAGACGTATACTTAATTCCATAATTAAAATCCCATGTTTCTTGATTAAAACATCCTGGACAATGATGTGTACATCCTGAAACAAATAGTGAAACTCTTACTCCTAAACCATTTGCAATATCATGTTTTTTTATAGAACCGTAATTCACCTGACCACTTCCCTTTTAAAGATGCAGAACTCTTTCTTTAATTTCCTGTGTTCTTCCCTGATTCCAAAATTGTGTTCCTATATAACCGCATGTCCTTCTTGCAACATTCATTTTATCTTGATCTGTATTGCTGCAATTAGGGCATTGCCAAATTAATTTTCCATCTTTATCGGTTACGATCTGAATTTCACCTTCATAGCCGCATTCACAGCAATAATCACTTTTAGTATTTAATTCAGCATACATAATGTTCTCATAAATATGTTTCATTAATGTAAGAACAGCTTCAATGTTGTTCTGCATATTGGGTACTTCAACATAGCTTACAGCACCGCCAGGCGATAATTTCTGAAACTTTGATTCAAATGTCAATTTACTGAAAGCATCAATTTCTTCAGTAACATGAACATGATAGCTATTTGTAATATAGTTTCTGTCAGTAACTCCTTTAATAAATCCAAAACGTTTTTGCAGACATTTTGCAAACTTGTAAGTAGTAGATTCTAATGGTGTTCCATATAGACTAAAATCAATATTAGTTTCCTGTTTCCATTTACTGCACACATCGTTTAAGTGCTGCATTACCTGTAAAGCAAATTTTGTACCCTCTTCATCAGTATGTGATTTTCCTGTCATGTATTTAGTACATTCACACAACCCTGCATATCCCAGAGAAATTGTCGAGTAACCGTTAAACAGTAATTTATTAATGGTTTCACCTTTGTGTAATCTTGCTAATGCACCATACTGCCATAGTATCGGGGCAACATCAGACGGAGTATCTAATAATCTTTCATGACGGCACATTAATGCTCGTCTGCATAATTCTAAGCGTTCATCAAAAATTTCCCAGAATTTTTTTTCGTCTTTATTTGAAGAACAAGCCACATCCACCAAATTAATTGTAACAACACCCTGATTAAATCTGCCGTAATATTTCGGATTACCATTTTCATCTATATAAGGGGTAAGAAAGCTGCGGCATCCCATACATGGATAGCAGTGCCCGTTTCCGTTTTTGTCGACTTTATATTCAAGCATTTTCTTTTCAGAAATATAATCAGGAACCATTCTTTTAGCAGTACATTCAGCTGCAAGCTTTGTTATTTCCCAATACTTGGAACCTTCTTTTATATTGTCTTCTTCAAGCACATAAATAAGCTTTGGAAATGCAGGTGTAACATAAACTCCCATTTCATTTTTTACGCCAAGAATTCGCTGTTTTAACATTTCTTCAATAACAAGTGCTAAATCGTCTCTTAAGCTTCCTTCTTCAACTTCATCAAGGTACATAAATATAGTAACAAAGGGAGCCTGACCATTGGTTGTCATTAAAGTAATAACCTGATATTGAATCATCTGAACGCCGCGTTTAATTTCTTCTTTCACGCGCATTTCAGCTACTTCATTAATTTTGTCTTCATCAAGAGACAATCCAGCAGCCTTAAATTCTTCAAAAACAATTTTACGAAGTTTTTGACGGCTTATATTAACAAAAGGAGCAAGATGGGATAACGTAATACTCTGCCCGCCGTATTGTGAACTTGCAATTTGTGCTATACATTGTGTTGCTACATTACATGCAGTAGAAAAGCTTTTGGGTTTTTCAATCATAACTTCACTTATAACTGTTCCATTTTGAAGCATATCTTCTAAATTTACTAAGCAGCAGTTATGCATGTGCTGAGCGAAATAATCAGAATCATGAAAATGTATTATACCTTCTTCATGTGCCTTTACTATCTCCTCGGGTAAAAGAAAACGTTTAGTTATATCCTTGCTGACTTCTCCTGCCATATAGTCTCGCTGAACGCTGTTAATAACCGGATTTTTATTAGAATTTTCCTGTTTTACTTCCTCATTATTACATTCAATAAGGCTTAATATCTGTTTATCTGTAGAATTTGATTTTCTGACCAAATAACGTTTATATCTGTATGTTATATATTTTCTTGCAACTTCGAAGGATTTGCAATTCATAATCTGATTTTCTACCAGATCCTGTATTTCTTCTACATTTAACGTTCTATTCATATTCAGACATATTTGTTCAACATTTCTGGAAATTTCATCAATTTTTTGTTCTGTAAGTCTTTCACTTTCTGCAACCTCTTTATTAGCTTTTCTTACAGCGGCTATAATTTTTTCTATGTTAAAGCCAACTTCAGTACCGCTTCTTTTAATTATTTTCATGTATACCCTCCTAAAAAACACCAAACACAATATATAGTGTTTAGCTTCCCGTCCAAACACTATATATAGTATTATATCATAGAATTGGAAAAAGTCAAGTGAAAAAATTACCAAGTTTTATAAAGCTCATATAAATTGGAGTACAAAATTTTATCGTACTCCATAAATTTTAATTGACTTTTTTTCTTATAATTGAATTTTTCGGAAATTTATGATTACACTGAAAATAAAATTTCATCATAGCATGATTTACAGAAGTAATTTCTTCATGTTTTTCATTAAATATTTTTTCCGGTTTAACAATTACTGGTTTACAACCAGGTGAAAAAATTTCAAGAGTATCGCCCAGAAAGAATCTATTACGCTGTGTTGCATAAATAAATCCACCACAACAATTTTCAATTACAGCTACTACATCATAGTTTCTTATATAACCCCCATTTTCATAAAACTGACAATCTTTGGGGTGTCCAAAAAAGAATCCAGTACAATATTTTCTATGACTAACTTTAAAAACCTCTTCTGAAATCCAGTCAGGAAGCGGTTCACCAAAATGTTTCTTATGCCAATCTACTGCCATTCTATAAGCATTGGTAATAACGGCAACATAGTAAGCAGATTTAGCACGTCCTTCTATCTTAAGGCTGGTAACACCGGCTTCTGCAAGCTTATCTATGTGATTAATCATGCACAGGTCTTTTGAATTTAAAATATATGTCCCTTTATCGTCTTCAAATACTGGAAAATATTGTCCGTCTCTTTTTTCTTCCATCAGATGATATCCCCAACGACATGGTTGAGCGCATTCTCCCCTATTAGCGTCTCTGTTTACTAAATAACTTGAAAGAAGGCATCGGCCGGAAAAAGAAACGCACATTGCACCGTGAACAAAAACTTCTATTTCCATATCCGATGGCGATTTTGCTCTGATTTCTGAAATTTCTTCTAAAGATAATTCACGGGCAAGCACTATGCGCTTTGCTCCCATATTATATAATTCGTTTGCAGTAATATAATTAACTATACCGGTTTGGGTAGACATATGAATTTCCATATCAGGCGTATATTTTTTTATTAACGACATTAAACCCAAATCTGCAACAATTACGGCGTCCACCATACACTGTTGAACATTTTTTATAAAGTCTTCAAATTCTGGAATTTCATTATTTCTTGGTAATGTATTGCAAGTAAGATAAATTTTAATTCCTTTCTTATGAGCGATATCCACAGTTTTTTTTAATTGTTCAAATGTAAAATTATCCGGAGACGCTCTCATTCCAAAATTCTTGGCACCTAAATATATAGCGTCTGCACCATAATCCATAGCAGCTTGAAATCGTTCCCAGTCGCCTGCTGGTGCAAGAACCTCTAAATTTTCAAATTTATTCAACTTTCCTCATCATCCTCATTCTCATTTTCTGCTTCTTCATATTGCTTCTGTACAAGTTCCTTATTTTTCTCATGCTCTTCATTTGTTTCAGCAAAATATGTTTCTTTCGTATCAATATTGGCATAGAAGAAATAATAGTTAGTATCGGCAGGATATAAAACAGCTTCTATTGCATCAAGTCCCGGATTTCCTATAGCTCCTGAAGGCAATCCATTACACTGGTATGTATCGTAAGATTCAAATAAAGCTTCTGACGGAATTTCTATGTTTGGTTTTATAATTTCATCTACATAATAAGTTGTAGGATCAGATTCAAGTTTAGGAAAATTATCTGGATCGGCAAGACGATTTTCAAAAACTGATGCAACCATTTTCATCGAATCTTTTGAAGCTGCTTCTGCTTGAACTATTGAAGCTAAAGTAATCACTTCGTCCAGAGTCATTCCAAGCTTATCCATTTGATTATAATATTCTTCCGTTATTTTATTCTCAAAATTTTGATATATTTTCATACATACTGATTCAGGATCAGAATCCACATAAAATTTATAAGTGTCAGGAAACAAATATCCTTCCATTCTATAAAATTTTGATGCAGAAGATGACGGAAGTTTGCTTTCAAAATTAAAACCGTATCCACCGGCATTAAAATAATATAAGAATCTTTCAGCGTCACATACTCCTTCCTCTTCAAGTTTCTGTGCTGCTTCAAATATACTTATTCCTTCAACAAATGTAATATCAACGGTTTCTTTATATTCAGACATATCTGTAGTAAGCTTTGTGAGTATTGTTTCGTATGCATCACTAGGACTCAGTTCATATTCGCCAGGAATAAAGTTAGTATCAGCTCCGCTCATCTTGGCTATGATTTCAAATGCTTTTGGAATTTTTATTATTTTTTCATCGGCTAAAGTTTGTGCAACAGATTTTGCATCAGCACCTTCTGTTATAGTAATCATTTTAAGTGAATCATCCTTGCCAATAGCAAGCATGTCTCTGCCTACTGCAATAATTAAAATTGAAAGACATATAGCCACAGTAAAAATAAGTGTTGTAAGCATGAGAACCAATGGCAGACGTGCTGATTTTTTTTTCTTTTTAGTTTTTTTATTTTTTATTGATTTATTATCAAAATTTGTTTTCTTTTTTTCAGTTTCAGATGTAGAGTTTATTTGGTTTTGAGATGTATTGTTTGTATCATCAGCTAAACCTACAGGTCTTCTTATATTAACAGTATATTCTCTGTATTGGTTATTTTCTATTTCATTATTGGAATTTTGATATATGCTTCCTGTATGGTATGTGCTGTCTTTTTTGTATTCTTTTTGAACTGATACAGAATTAACATCGCTAGAACGGTTTAAAGCTGCCGGATTTACATTCTTTCTTAGAATATGCTGTTCATATCTTTTTCCGGAAACTGATGATTTACTCTGTTTTTGGTTAGTTTGATTAAGAATATCTTCAAGTATTTTATTTTTTTCATTTTTTTCCATTACATACCTCCAAGGAGTTTTCAGTAATTATATAATTGACCGGCATATCATATTGATTAATAATAAGTTTATCAGTCAAATTATTCTGATAACATAATCCTACTGTTATGAGTCTATTATTTTCACATAAAAATCTATCGTAATAACCGCCGCCATACCCCAAGCGATAACCATTTAAATCAAAGGTTAACCCTGGAACAATACAAATAATGTTTTCTGATAAATCCACAATATCGTTTTCTGTACCATAAGGTTCCAAAATTCCGTTTTTGGATTTTCTTAATAATGTTGTTTTATCATAATAATAGAAATTCATATTATTATTCATACATTTAGGCAGGGCAATCTTTTTTTTATTATTTAAACTGTATTCAATTATTTGGTGCGTGTCAATTTCCATCTTTGTAGACATGTATGTAAGTACTGTATCTGCTTGCTGAAAATCCTGAAATTTCAGCAAATTATTAAATATTTGTTGGTCATATTGTTGCTTTAAGGAGTCCTGCATGCCTTTGCGCAGATCTTTATATTTTAAGCGTAATTGATTTTTAATTTCATCTATCATCAGTACATAATAGCTTCTTTCAAAAGATTACTTTTTTCTTCGGAAATTAAATTTTTCACAATTTCAAAAGAAAATTCCAATGCTGTTCCGGCACCCTTAGATGTAATAATTTTACCGTCAGTACAAACTTTTTTATTTGAAATTAATGCGCCGTTCAGCTGAGTTTCAAATCCCATATAGCATGTTGCTTCTTTATTTTGTAAAATATTTTTATGTCCCAGAATTGATGGAGCTGCACATATAGCCGCTATATATTTATCATTTTCAATACAAAAATCTATTGCTTTCTGAACATGTTCGGACGCTTCAAGATTCAAAGTGCCTGGCATGCCTCCGGGCAATATGATCATTTCAACATTATCGTCAAGATTTATATCGTTTTCTGAAATATCCGAAACAACAGATATACCGTGAGATCCTCTTATAACTTCTCCTCCAACACCAACCGTAATTATGTCAAGTTCACATCTTCTGAGCATATCAACCGGTATCAACGCCTCAGCTTCTTCAAATCCATTTGCAAGAAATAAATAAATCATTATAATTTCCCCTTTTTATTTAATATAAATATTATATTTGTCTATCATAAAGATAGGATTATAAGAACGCTTTGCCTGTCTTAATCCTTCAATTCCTAAATCCTCTTCCCTATTAACATATTTTAATCCTTTTGCAGCATATTTAACAAATTCATTATTTATAGCGGGATATAACCCGTTTATATCAGGATCAGCCTTTTCAATATGCACACATAACGTATTGCTGTTTAATTGTTCACCAATAGTAAACGCTTTAACTTGTCCGTCAATAGTTATTACTCCCCCGCTGAGTTCCATTTCATCAAAATAAGTAAAATACGTGTGTATAGCAAATTGCTCAACAACACTTGAACGATCATCATAACCGTTTTTATTGTTATAGCTAACTGTACTGAACGCAATACAATCATCAAAATCATTTTTAGTCATGGGATGGAATTCCCAATTATAATTATTTATTTTCGACAGATGATTTCTTTTTTTATGAAATTTTTTTCCTTTAAGATAAATTAAATCTTCAGCAAGATATATATAATCACTGTTTGAATCAAATTTTTTAATTATTATCTGATTGTTAAATATATTTTTTATTATGCTCAGTCCGTAATCTGTCACACCTGTTATTACCATTTTTTTATTTTTATATTCAGAATACTTTAAAAGTTTATCAAATAAATCTTGGTAATCGCCATTTCCGGCAGGAAAAGTAAAATATACATAATTTTTATCTTCCGATTTTACAATATAAAAATCATTTAAACGTGAAATTGTAGAATCATTCATTCTGCGCCATGCCATATTATTGGCAAAACTGTATTCACATCCCATAAAATCAGATTTTTTTAATAATTTATTAATCCAGTCTCTATCATCTATATTTATTTCACGAAACTCAAGCATCAAATTACCTCAATTATTTCTTTTAATACTTTATCAGATATTTCCTCTACAGATAAAGGATTTCCATTTTTTGAACAATTTATTACGTTCCATGATAATTTTTTAGCTGCATACAAAGCTGCTTTTCTGCAATTTAAAAGATAACTCATATGCGATTCATGAATATCTTTTTTTGATTCGTCACCGTTATATCTCAATGACAAAAGTCTCTGCGATACTTCGATAGGCATGTCCAGAAAAACAATTTTATCTGCTTTGGGAAGACTCAACTTCTCATATTCATAGTCATAAAGCCAATTTAAATAATCATTCCATTCAGTTTGTTCAAGCTTTGACATTTGATGCAAAGCGTTAGAACTCACATACCTTGCAGCAAGTATTACACAGCCATTATTATAATCATCTTTCCAATACTTAATATAGCTTGCATATCTGTCAACAGCATAAAAACTAGAAGCGGCATAGGCGTTCACATCATTGGGATCAGAAGAAAATTCTCCATTTAGATACATTTTAACTAATGCTGAAGACTCACTATTATAGTCGGGAAAACTTATAGTTTTTACATTGTATCCCTGTTTTTCTAAATAATCCTGAGCGATTTTAAGCTGAGTAGTTTTTCCGCTTCCATCCAAACCGTCAATAACAATTAATTTACTTTTCTTCATCTTTTAAGCTTTCTTTAATTTTACTAAATGTTTTTTTCACTTCACTCATTTTACCGCATGACATTTTCCCCTCAGAGCATGAACCATTGCAGCATGCCGGACCGGCAGCAGAAAAAATTGACGGAGCAGTCTTATAACATAGTTTTAGCATCTCAATGGCAACTGCTCTGATTTCCCATTGTGCCCGATTACAGCATCTGAGTCGGAAAAAATTCAGCAAGCTTCTGGCATTCATTGTTACAACCATTTTAGTTTCACATGCGTTCGGCAAAACAAAACGCGCATCTTCAATTGCTTTTTTTTCAGCTTTGGAACGGGCTTGTTTTTCACTAACGCCGCTATTGATAAATTCATTATAATACTTTTCAGAAAGCATATCAGCAATTTTATTATACTGCTCAAATGAATCCAAAATTGATTTTTCATAAATATTATTTATTTCTCTATTCTCACTAATAGCAGGAGGCGTAATATAGATAAAATTATCTTTTTTAACGTATCTTTGACTTTGTACAGAAAAAGAAGCTATCCGGTGTCTTGTAATTTGAGCCAACAAAGAACGTGAAACTCCCTCAATACCAAATGTAAATGAAATATGCTCAATAGGACTTTCATGACCCAAATCAGAAAGCATTTTAACAAAATTTATGGTTTTTTCTTCATCTAATCCATCCATAATATTTTCACAGCTACTGTCTGAGTAGCATAGTTTTGCTGCGGCAGCAATAAGTTTTTCAGGTTCAGGCGTATGCTGAATTAAAGTTACTTTCAAAATAAGTACCTCCGATAATAACGTAGATTTATTATATCATTTTTACGGATTTTCGTCAAGAAATAAAAATATATGTATTCAAATGATAAAATGTTTCAGACATAAAACCGTATCTCAAACTGATTCTCATAGATTTTGCACTAAAAGACCGAATTATAACTCATTAATAAAACCCGAAAGTCACATTAATTGTAAAATTATAGTTTCTTTCGGGGATCAATAATATTTATTTATCTATAAATTCTTCCATAAGCGTATAGCCTTTGTCAATAAAATATCCGGTAGATTTTGCAGTTCTCTCATTAAAATGTTCCACACCGTCACATACCTTTTCACTGTCATAAATAAAAAACGGTACAGGATCATTTGTATGTGTTTTAAGTGATAGCGGTGTAGCATGATCAGGCGTTACAAGAACTTTAAACCTCTCCCCTGTTTTTGAAAGATAATCAGTAACTGGCCCTAATATATACTTATCTATAAGTCCGATAGATTTAGATTTATTTTCTATTTCATGTCTGTGACCGCATTCATCAGGGGCTTCTACATGAATATATACGAAGTCCTGTCCATTTTCAAATTCATTAATTGCAGCCTTTGCTTTTCCATCAAAATTGGTATCAATATATCCTGTAGCCCCATCAACGTCAACAACATTCATTCCGGAAAATTTACCTATTCCTTTTAATAAATCAACAGCAGAAATCATTGATGCTTTAACATTAAATTTTTCTTTAAAATTAACAAGATTTGCTTTCACACCTTCTCCCCACAGCCAAATACTATTTGCCGGACGCAGTCCCTTTTCAATTCGGGAAAGATTTACCGGATGGTTTTTGAGCAATTCATATGATTTTTTCATTAAATCATAAAGTTTATGAGCATTTGGATGTAAAGGTATATAATTTTTAATAGGCTTTCCGGTAATATCATGAGGCGGAGTTAAAGTTCCGACATTTAGAGTGCCATTATTCCAAATTAAACAATGGCGATAGCTTACTCCGCTGTAAAATCTAAATTCATCATTGTTAAGTTTATCAGCCAAAAATTTTATTAAAATTTTAGCTTCATCAGTAGAAATATCATCTGCACAGTAATCTAATATTGTTTTATCTTCATACTTTTCTTCATCTGATAATGTAACTAAATTACACCTTAAAGAAACATCCGTATCCAGCATATCAATACCGATACTTCCGGCTTCAAGAGGAGAACGTCCGGTATAGCACTTATTTGGGTCATATCCAAGAACTGACAAATTAGCCACATCACTACCGGGTTTAAGACCATCATCAACTGTTTTTATGAGACCAACAATTGAGTTTTTTGCAAGTCTATTCATATTTGGAATTTTCGCAGCTTCAAGAGGCGTTTTATTTCCCAGTTCTTCAACAGGATAATCTGCCATACCATCACAAAGAACAACTAAATATTTCATAACAATCAACCTTACCTTATTTTTATTTATTATATTGTAGCATATTCTAGTTTTTTTTTCAATATAATTCTATAAATCCATTTAATTTAATTTTTTAATTGTTGACATTTCTATTTTTATATGATATAATAAATTTGTTGATTTGCCGGTGTGTCGGAATTGGCAGACGAGACAGACTCAAAATCTACAACGCCGATTCATACCACTTTGGCGTAAACCCTTGATTTTACGGGGGTTTTTGAAAACTGAATATGTAACTTGCTTTTAATGTCCCTCCACGATGTCCCTCCGATTTCTCGGACAGGACATCGGGAGACGACTTAAAATATGAAATGCCGGTGTGTCGGAATTGGCAGACGAGACAGACTCAAAATCTGTTATCCGCAAGGGTGTGTGGGTTCGAGTCCCACCACCGGCACCAGACCTTAACAGCTCGTAAACCCTTGATATATCGGGGTTTGCGGGCTTTTCTTTATGCTCTGCACTCTTATGTAGCGTCCCTCGCACATCAGCAAATTTGCCATTTTCGGGCTGATTTTTGGAGGGACATAGAGCATTAAGCGGAGGGATATACGCCTAAAATTGCGTTGGCAGACGCAACCTTTGAGGTGAAATTCAAGTGCGTGTAAATGTTTGAGGTGGTCGAAATATCGCTGTGACCTAACCACTCCTGAATTTCTTTCAGGCTTACACCGTTTGCATACAAAAGGCTTGCGCAGCTATGCCGTTACGGTATAATAACGACAAACGGAAAAAGCCTTTATTTTCAAGGGGTTTGAGCGTTTGCCGTCATTTATTCAATTCCTTTTCCAAGTTGAAATATGACGAGAAAATTATCAAATAAAGGAGGCTGTTTCATTAACGACAAAATTTAATAGTGCCAGCGGTCCGGTACATTGCCGGATCGCTGATTGCCGTGGGCGTTTCACTTTTGCAGGTGGACGCCCTTTTTTCATACCCATTTTCAGAAGAAAGGAGATTTACATGGAATTAAACGAAATGGAAAAACGGCTGCTGTTTCTGGTTGAGGGCGACTATCAATCCAAAGTTCTGAACGAACTTTACATGACTGCCCGGTACACGAAGAACCCCGAACAGCGAAAGGCAGCGGAAAACCTGATGGCAAAGCTACGGGGTCTGACAGATGCCGAGTGTATGGACATCGTGCGGGATATTCAGAAGAATTACCGTCTGCCCTACCCGGCCCGGACGATTGGAGAAAAAATTGCCGAGGCCAGGCAGAAATCCGGTGCCGAGAAATTGAAGGGGCATGACATTATGGCGCTGGAACGCTTCGACCCGGAGGTACGGCACATGATCGTTTTTGATGTGCTGTCTTATGATTCTCCCGTCGGTGACAAGGGCGATAAGATGCGCCTGTTCCTTACAGATGCCGGCTACCAGAAATTCTTAGACAGCCAGGAACGGGGCGAAGTCAAACTGAAAAACCATGCGAAGGTCTCAGGCGGGCACCTCCACTATGACCGCAGGGACCGCGCCTTGTAACGGAAATAACCGGAGAAAGGAGGCTGTGAAATGGCTGTATTCCGGGTAGAAAAAACGAAGGACTTCACGATCATGTGTAACCACCATCTGCGCAATACGGAACTGTCCTTAAAGGCAAAGGGGCTTCTCTCCCTCATGCTGTCGCTGCCGGAAGATTGGGATTATACCACAAAGGGGCTCGCCCATATCTGTAAGGACGGTGTGGATTCGATCACCACCGCCCTGAAGGAACTGGAGCGGCACGGGTATCTCACCAGGCAGCGCCTCCGCTATGAGAACGGGCAGCTCGGAGATATTGAATATACGATCCATGAAAAGCCTGTAAACGCTGAAAAACAGGAGGATTCACCTAAACGGGAAAATCCAAGACAGGTAAATCCAGGACAGGCAAAACCTGAACAGGCCGGACCTGGACAGGAAAATCCCGCACAATTAAATACTAATCCACAAAGAACTAAAAAATCAAAAACGGATATATCAAGGACTTATCCATCCATCTATCCGGCAGAGCCGGAGGCGGCAGGCCGCCCGGATGGGATGGATCGGATTGAGCTGATAGACGCATACAGCAAAATCATCAAAGAAAATATCGAGTATGACTGTATGGTCTCCCGGTATGGGAAAGAACGCTTAGACGAAACAGTGGAGCTTATGCTTGAAGTGGTTTTATCCAAACGGCCATATATCCGTATCGCGGGGGATGATTTTCCCAGGGAGGTGGTAAGGAGCCGTTTCCTGAAGATCAATTCCGGCCACTTGGAGTATGTCTTTGACTGTATCGACAAGAACACCACAAAGGTCGGGAATATCAAGGCATACCTGCTGGCGGCCCTGTATAATGCCCCGGCAACAATGGACAGTTATTACCGTGCCGAGGTCAACCATGACCTATACGGCTGTTAGGCGCTTTCGGGCGTCTTTTTTCATCACAGAAAGGAGGCAAAGCACGATGAAAAGAAATACTGTGCCGGTATCATGCCCGGCGTAACCAAAGAACAGATTCAGGCGGCGCGGGAGGCGGACCTGTTTGCATACCTGCAATTCCATGAGCCTGGGGTGCTGAAACGGGACGGGCCCAATTACCGCCACAAGGAACATGACAGCCTGGTCTATGTGACCGGGAAAAGGTACTGGTACTGGAACAGCCGGGGCCGGAGTATCAACGCCCTGGATTATCTGATCCAGATTCGGGGCTATGGGCTGGTGGATGCGGTCCATACGCTGGTAGGCGGAGAAATCCAGCAGGCACCGGCCTATCGGAGTGCAACAGAAAAAGCCCATGTGCAGAAAGAACCGGAGAAGAAACCTTTTTCTCTCCCCTGGGCCAGACGGTGTGCTACCTCTGCTGTTTCCTATTTACAGCGGCGCGGGATCAGCTCTGATGTGATTGGCCGGTGTTTCCGGAAAGGGCTGTTCTATGAGGCACGGTATCATGGCGAGCCGGTCTGTGTGTTTGTGGGAAAGGATGAAGCAGGCAAAGCGAAGTTTGCCTGTATGCGGAGCATTACCGGCAATCTCAGAAAAGATGTTTACGGCAGCGACAAGGAATATAGCTTCTGCTATCCACCGAGGAATCCGGGCAGCTGCCATGTGGCGGTCTTTGAGGCACCCATTGACGCCCTCTCCCATGCCACGCTGCAGGAATTGGAAGGCTGGAAATGGGACGGCTACCGGCTGTCTTTGGGCGGCACTTCCCATGTGGCGCTGACTGCATTTTTGAAACGCCACCCGGAAATCCGGCGCGTCAGCCTCTACATGGACAATGACCTTGGCGGCCTTAAAAATGCCAGGAGGATCAAGGCAATGCTCCATGAAGATCAGCGGTTCAAACATATCCGGGTGGGGATCAACCCGCCCCGTATAGGAAAGGACTACAACGAAATGCTGCTCCATGTTACGGAGAAAATGAAAGACCATCAACAACAATGCCGCCAGAAACAGGCGGCTATTTCAATTTGACAGGAGGATTTTAGAAATGATGAACACAGAGAACACCGCTTTACAGATGATTGCTGAAGCTGCCCGGTGTCCGGACTATGACCCCGACATGGTTAAGGCCCTGATGGAAAAACTGGATATGAACGAGAAAGGCTTTGCGCTTCTGATGAACGTCGCCCCTTCCACGGTCCGGCTCTGGACCAGCGGTGCAGCGCAGCCATGCGGAACAGCAAAGCGGCTCATGCAGATTTACGAGACCGGGCCGGAGATCGTCGGCAAGATTGCCGGAGGGCAGCCGCCGGCAGATGGGAGGAATCTATAAATGGCACCGGTCACTATGAAAGATGATGCGCTTCCGCAGATTCACTTAGTCCGTGATACGGATTTAGGTGTATTTGCCTATGAGCTCCATATCCTGGCCGGGGATTTCCTGCGGGAAAGTGAATTCAACCTGCGCTCACTGGCAACCAACACCGGGCAGGATTCTATCGCTATCATGGGAAAAAACCACATATGGCTTGCTGATGCCCTGTCTGCCTACTATCCCACAGGAGAGCTTTACCGGATGGCCGCCATGACGGAATACCCCGGTGCCAGGGCTTTCCTGTTCCACACAGAGCGTAAGGAGGACGGACGGCTGTACGGGGATGTCCTGATGACGGACCTTGACACGCTGCGGCAGGACATAGAACGGAATACCCTCTACCCTTACGGAGTCAACATGGAATACCGGGACGGCACGAAGGCGGAGGCAGGCATTGAAAAATGGGAGGCAATGGAACTATGCGAAAAGGATGCCCTGAAAACCTGGCGCTACCTTTATGCGCCGGAGCAGGTGACGGAATGGCAGTACCGCTATTCTAACCGGTTCAGCCAATGGAAGGAGCAGGCATTTTCCTATATGCCGCAGGATTTGGAGGAACATCTGAATGTGGAGTATATGGAGGAGGCGCAGAACCCGGACACAGATATGTACCGCATACCCCTGGGGACAGCGAAGCAGATGCTCCTTGACGGCGGTCCGGTCTACCGCCTTTTTCCCGGAGGGCCGAAAAAGGTACCGCCGATTGCGGCAGTCACGGGGCTCTGGTATGAGAATTACCGGGAGTTTGCCGTTACCCCGGAGGATTTGGGCGCACTTGACCGATTGGTCCGCAGGGAAACGGACCGGATCATGGGAATACGCCCGCAGCCTGATAAATCACAGGAACGCCGCCCTTCCCCAGAGCGGTGATTTTTTATGACAGATTGGAGGCGATAAGGATTGGCAGATAACATACAGCATGAAGATTTCGGGGAAAAGATCGGCGGCGCCAAAAAAGACTTGTGGAAGGACCGGGGGCTTTATGTGAACGACCTGGACGCCATGAATGAGCGTGAGGCCGAGAAATTCGTAAAAAAGGATAATATCTGGAAGAAACCGGATTATGAGGCCATGCTGGAGGATGGGATTCCCCTTGGCGTGGTCTATTTTATCAAGAAGGCACGGGACGGATTAAATGCCTCCCCGCAGTATTACCGCAGGGACGACACACCGGAGAAACGCCTTGCAAGGCAGAAAGAATATATCCAGACGGTACGGGAGCTGCAGAGCGTGGTTTCGGAAGTCCGCACCGTGGAGGACGCCATGCAGGTCTATGACCGTTTCTTTGTGGAAAACGGGTATCTGGAACAGGTGCAGGGCTGGGGCAGCGGAATCCATTACCAGGTAACGGAAAAGGGCCGTGAGAACCCAGCCATTACAAACAAGCTGTCCAATACCCTGATGGTCCGCTCGGCAGGATATTTTGAGCGGAACTTCACACAGAAAGCACAGAAGGAACAGTTTGGCGTTTCCAAAGACCAGAAGGTGCCGAAGGGTTATGCGATCCATATCAACGACGGGAAGAATACCTATGCCAAAAATAATGACTGGAAACCTGATACTTATTATGTGACGAAGGGTTATTCCATCTTACAGACAAATTTTGAAACGCGGGAGGCTGCCCTGAAATGGGTGCAGGAGCTGGCAAAAGGCCGCAGCAAAAGCGGAAAGACGCGGTTTGTGCCTCCACAGCTTATCGCTGTGCGGCGGACCGGGCCGGATTACAGAAACGGCGCAGAGATCACCGGGCAGCACTACCTTGATACCTTCGGGTTCCGCGGCGGTGAGTTTGGGAACTGGATGAACCAGAATGACCGGCAGGCTTCCCTCGACATGGGTTTTGAAGCGCTCAAAGATTTGGCGTCTGCCCTGCAGGTCAGCGACAAAGACATTGCCTACCAGGGAACGCTTGCTATCGCTTTCGGCGCCAGGGGCAGCGGCAACGCGGCGGCCCATTATGAACCGCTTCGCAAGGTTATCAACCTTACGAAGATGCACGGGGCCGGCTCTTTAGCCCATGAATGGTGGCACGGGTTTGACGATTACCTGGGTACGAAAATGGGCGCAAAAGGGATGCTCTCGGAACAGCCCCGCCTCTATGCGCCGTTCCAAAAGTTGATTGATACCATGAAATATAAGCCGGAGACCCCAGAGCAGGCGGCAGCCCGTACCGAAGCGCAGACAGAGCGCACCCGGAAAAATGCGGCAAGCTGGCTGGATTCTGCGGTGCTCGGTTCTCTGAAACGGTATGGCAATGAGGCACAAATGGAAACCTACGCGGTTCTCAGGGAGGCGTTTTTGTCCGGCGAGGCCGGCTCCGTGGAACAGATCAGCGCTTTTAAGAAGTCTGTCACCGGGCGGGTGATCCCCAAAAGTGAGCGGGAACGACTGGAAATATTCGAGCACATGCTGTCCGGGATGCAGGCGCAGGAGGCTCCGCAGATCGGGCGGGTGGAAACTGATTTTTACCGGAATTCCGTGCGCATGGGTAAGGAATGTGAAAAGGACGGCGGCTATTGGGACAGCAACACGGAAATGACCGCCAGGGCCTTTGCCTGTTACATCAAGGATAAGCTGCCCTATCAATCAGATTATTTGGCAGGCCATGCGGACTGTGCTGTCACCTTTGCGACTGATAAAGACGGAAAAATGGAGGTTTTGAAAGCCTATCCTGAAGGTGAGGAACGCAGGGCCATCAATGCGGTATTTGACGAGATCGTGGCAGACCTGAAACGGGAGCAGATACTTACCCATTCGGATGTGACGCTGCCCATTCCGGTGCAGCCGTTGGCGGAGAATGAGCAGATTTCCATATTTACAGCGGATCGGCCTTCGGTCATGGCGCAGCTTGCAGCGGCGAAACCGGCAGAAAAAACTACCCCGGCACAGGCGGTTCCCAAAAAGAGCCATGCGCCGGAGATTTAAGGAGGTGTGAAAGATTTTGGAAGAAAATAGAGATTACCGCGCTTACCGGTATGGCGACCGCTTAGAACCGGGATATGAGCTGAAAGTCGAGCACAGTATTTCTTGTGAAGATGTAGATATTTCTTCCTTGATAACAATGGGAGCCGAAAATCTGGAATCCATGCGCCAAGGCAGCATTGACGGTGAACAGAAAGCCTATGAGATTGTGGTTGCTGCGGCAAAGCAATGGGAAAAGCAGGCAGCCGCCACGCAGATGATTAACCGGGCATTGGAATATCTGCGAACCCCGGAAGTAAAGCACACGGCGAACAGGTGGCAGCCCAATCCAAATAACAATGACTGGGAGGAAATCAGCAACCGGGTTTATAAGATGACCTGCCGGATCAGGGAAGATACCAAATATGATTCGGAGACAAAACAGAGTGTTCCGGTTGTCTGGTATGTGACCTGGGATTTGTATTTGAATTCACCGAAGGACGGCTACAGTATCCATCTCGCAGGACAGGACAAGAAACGCTATACGGATAAAGCCTCTGCCGTAAAATATCTGGATGGGCGCAAGAAAGCCTATTCCCATCTGTTTGCGGAGATTTCACCGCCCATCCCTAAAGAGCATGAAAACTGTTTTACGGTCAATGGTGCACTTCTCCCCGGATATACAGTGGAAGGCCAGGAACCGGTAAAAACAGACCGCGCCGCCGCCGAAGTTTCGGAGGGTGGTATTTCTATGCCTGAAAAGCCGGAGAAACCTTCCGTGCTGGAAAAGCTGTCTGCGGCCAAAACACAGGAGAAAACACCTGCTGCTCCTGGTGTGGCAAATAAAAAGAAGGAGGATATGCAGATTTGAAAGTGTTGATGATAGAGCCTGGGAAAGCGCCTTATGAGGCCGAGCTTGACGGGAGCCTTGAATCCATGCAGAAGGCAGTCGGGGGAGGCATAGAGGGCTACTACCCTTATGCGGAGCCTGTCGCGATTGTCTGCAATGATGAAGGGAAAATAAACGGGCTGCCCCTGAACAGGGCAATTTATAATGAGGACGGCGAAATGATCGAGATCATGGCGGGTACCTTTTTCATGGCCGGTCTCGGTGAGGAAAGTTTTACCGACCTTCCCGATTACTTTATGGATCAGTATAAGGAACAGTTCAAATATCCGGAAAAATTTTACCGGCTGGCGGGTGAGATCGTTGCGGTGAAGCAGCCCCTCCCACCGGAAGAAAAGCAGCAGCCGGTTTCTGTCATGGAGGAACCGGGCAGGGATGACATAAGGCTTGACGACACCACGGATTTGGCCTTTGACCTGGACGAATTTTTCAGGCAGAACAGCGGGGCCTATGCAGACCTGTACCCGGATTCCCATGCAGAGAAAGAGCGCATGGCGGACGAGCTGCTTTCAGGAGATACCGGAAAAATCCGCATGAGGCTGGCGGCATTTGAGCGCGAGGAACACATGGAGGGAGAAACAGCGCCGCTTTTAGCGCGTATTTCTTCCTATGAAAAAGAGTATGGGATCAGCACTTATTCTATTTATCAGCTTGACTTATCGGACAATACAGATAACTTCCGTTTTATGTCCCTGGACTGGCTGGAAAGTAAAGGGCTTTCCGTGGATCGGGACCATTACCAGATGGTCTATGCAATGCAGCGGGAACCGGGCGAAACACTGGAGGATATTTACAGACGTTTTAATATCGACCACCCGGAAGATTTCAGGGGTCACTCCCTTTCCGTTTCCGATGTGGTGGTCCTGCATGAGAATGGTGCGGACGCCGCATATTACGTGGACAGTATCGGCTTCAAGGAGCTGCCGGGCTTCTTTGACGCAGGGGCACCGGAGGCCAGGCGGGATGTTTCGGTGCGGGAACAGCTTGACAATGCAAGGAAACAGGCAGCGCAGACAGAGCCGAAAGCGCCGGATAAAAAGGCCAGAGAGCCGGAAAGGAGCTGATAGTTTATGCTGATGGCAGTGGAAGGCCCCTATGCGCTGATGGTGCAGCCGGACGATATTTTAATCTCTCCCCGTGAGGTAGACGAACATTTTGGGAAAATGGCCTGCTTCCACCCCCGCTATGCACTGGGTGACAGTCACAATTACATGGATAAAGATGATTTCCTGCGGGAGATGTATTTAGATACCGTGGGGCATGATGAAGCGGGTCTGAAACGCTATGAACATATGGTGAACATTGTGAGCAGCCGGTTCCGGCACGGACCAAAGACGGAGGAACGGGCGGTTGATGACGCCATGCTGAAGGTGATCTCCGAAAAATACATTACGCTGCCCCTTTATCTCATGGATCATAGCGGCCTTGCCATGCAGACCACAAGTTTCAATGATCCCTGGGACAGCGGGCAGGTGGGATGGATTTATGTTTCCAAAGAGGACGCCCTGAAAGAGTTTGGCGGCGAAAAAATGACCGGCGCCATTCGGAAAAAGGCGGAGGATCTGATGCGCAGTGAAGTAGCGGCTTATGATTCCTACCTGCGGGGCGAGTGCTACGGATTTGAGCTTTACAAAAACGGGGAACTTTCGGATAGCTGCTGGGGCTTTATGGGCGACTTAAACGAGGTCTGCAAAGATATGGCGGATTACCTGCCGGACGGGTGCAGGGGCATGGTGGAACACCTGGAGGAACAGGATCACCCGGCGACCATCATTAAGACGCTTCTGAAACATGCGAAAATCCAGGTGGATCAGGCGGCAAAAGCCTTTGAGCACGCCCCGCGCCAGCAGGTGATCGGGGACGCCCGTTAAACAGTTATTTCCTATTTACAATTACAGATTTTATCAGGAAGGAGGATGCTTATGCAGGAAGATTTGGAACAGCGGACCGTATCGGTCTCCATCCAGGCGACAAAGCTGTCGGGGCGGGTGCTGCGTTCTGCGATTGCCGCCGTGCTCCGTAAGATGGAGCAGGAACGCACTACCCCGAAAGTCGGCAGGAACAGCATGAAACGGCTGACCTATAAAGACCCAGGGGCCAATACCATTGAAGTGTCCGGCAGAATCCGCTCTTTTGAGCGGTATGCCCGGAAACACCAGGTTCGCTACCATATTGAAAAAGAGCTGGGGACTGATCCACCGAAGTGGACGGTCTATTTCAAGGCAAACCAGGCGGACGCGCTGACAGCGGCTTTTAAGGAATATACCCGGAAAGACCTTACCCGTACACAGAGACCTTCGCTACTCTCCCAGCTTCATAAATTCAAGGAGCTGGCGCAGGCGCTTGGCCGTGACCGGGTGAAAAACAAGGAACACGGAGGCCCGGAACGATGAAGATAGATACCGATGCCCTGAAAAAACAGGTGATCCTCCACCTGCCCTATCTTCTGTTCCTTCTGGTATTTGCGAAGCTGGGCGAGGCGGTTCGCCTTGCCCCCGGAGCGGATGCCTCACAGAAATTGTTAGGGCTGTCCGAAGGTTTTAGCATGGCCTTTCAGAGTATGTGGCCCGGTGCGGCGCTGGACTGGCTGGTGGGATTATGCGGTGCGGTGATTGTGCGGCTGGCTGTCTATCTCAAAGGAAAGGATGCCAAAAAGTACCGCAAAAATGTGGAGTATGGTTCTGCGCGTTGGGGAAATAAAACAGATATAGCTCCTTTTATGGACCCGAAACCGGAGAACAACATCATCCTGACACAGACCGAGGGGCTTATGATGTCCGGCAGGCCGAAGAATCCGGCCCATGCCCGCAATAAAAATGTGCTGGTGGTCGGTGGTTCCGGCTCTGGTAAGACGAGATTTTTTATAAAGCCCAATCTTATGCAGATGCACTCAAGTTATGTCGTTACCGATCCGAAAGGTACGGTCTTGATTGAGGTGGGAAAGCTGTTAAGCCGCGGCAATCCAAAACTGGACAAGGACGGCAATCCGGTCCGGGGAAAGAATGGAAAAATCGTATATGAGCCTTATAAAATCAAGGTGTTCAATACGATCAATTTCTCAAAAAGTATGCACTACAACCCTTTTGCCTACATTCACAATGAGAAAGATATTCTGAAACTGGTAACGGTGCTGATCGCAAATACCAAAGGAGAAGGAAAATCAGGTGACGATTTCTGGGTCAAGGCCGAAACCTTGCTTTACACGGCGTTGATCGGCTATATCTATTATGAGGCCCCCACAAACGAGCAGAATTTTTCCACTCTGGTAGAAATGATAAACGCTATGGAGGTTCGGGAGGATGACGAAAGTTTCAAAAATGCTGTTGACCTTCTCTTTGACGTACTGGAGCAGAAAGACCCGGATCACTTTGCCCTTCGCCAGTATAAAAAATACAAGCTGGCCGCTGGCAAGACCGCAAAATCTATCCTTATTTCCTGCGGCGCCAGGTTAGCGCCATTTGATATTAAGGAAGTACGGGAGATCACCATGTATGACGAGCTGGAGCTTGACCTAGTCGGGGATAGGAAAACGGCGCTGTTCTTTATTATCAGCGATACGGACGCGACTTTCAATTTCCTTGTCAGTATGGCTTATACCCAGTTATTTAACTTGCTGTGTGAGCGTGCTGACGACAAGTACGGCGGCAGGCTGCCGGTACATGTGCGGTGCCTGATCGACGAGGCCGCCAATATCGGGCAGATTCCAAACCTGGAAAAGCTGATGGCAACGATCCGTTCCAGGGAGATTTCGGCCTGTCTGGCCCTGCAGGCGCAGAGCCAGTTAAAGGCGCTTTATAAGGACAACATGGACACCATCATCGGCAACTGTGACGCCTCCCTTTTCCTGGGAGGCAAGGAAGAAACCACCTTAAAAAGCTGGAACTCCCTGCTCGGAAAGGAGACCATCGACATGTATAACACCAGCGTCACCAAAGGCACTCAGGAATCCCACGGCCAGAATTTCCAGAAGTTGGGGAAGGATTTGATGTCGGTGGACGAGCTGGCTGTCATGGACGGAGGGAAATGCCTCCTGCAGATCAGAGGCGTGCGCCCTTTCCTCTCCCGCAAATACGACATTACCAAACACCCGAACTACCGGCTGCTTTCCGATTTCAATGAGAAGAACGCTTTTGACATTGAAAAATTTTTATCTACAAAAATGCCGATGCATCCTGGCGAGCTGTACCGCAATTACGAGGTCACGGCAAAGGATTTGGAGGCTCCGGCTGCAGGATGATGTAGCTGCCTGTTAAAGTTTCTGGCTTTGGCGGGCTTTTTCTTTTCAACGGAAAGAGGTTCCATTAAGGATTCGCGCTCCTCCCTGACAACTGAATATTTTTTCTGGTATATCCTGGACTATGCCACTCCGTTGCTATTCCGAGCAAAGGGAACACGGTAGAAAAATTCATAGTCCCATGATATACTAACAACATATCTGCAACTTGAAGTTGACAAAGTGCATTTGCAGAAAGATAGATAATGACATCTTGTTTTGGTAGAATTTTATACTATCAAAACCAAAGGAGGTAGCACTTATGAACTTAGGCAAAAAAATTTATAAACTCAGAAAAGAAAGGGGATTATCCCAAGAAGCTCTGGCAGAAATTGTGGGAACAACTCGACAAGCAATCAGTAAATGGGAGAATGATCAAGGGTATCCGGAAACAGAGAAGTTGTTAATGATCTCAAATGTCTTTGAGGTATCCGTTGATTTTCTACTAAAAGATGAAAAAACAGAAAAAGGTATAGAAGAAAAAGGCTACTATGTAAGCCGTGAAATGGCTGTTGGTTATATCGCTAACGAGAAAAAGACAAGTAAATTATTCGGTGCAGGTTGCGCCTTGTTTGCTTTAGCCGGAATCCCTTATATTGTATTTAATCGAACTTCTACAATTAGTATGCTTTTGGGAATATCCTGCTTTATTCTTGTGGGTATTGTCGCAATCGTAGTATCAATGTTTACGGACAAAGATGAATATAAGGTTTTGAAAAGGGAACCGTTACTTCTTGACTATGATTTTTTGAAAAGATTGACAACTGAATATTTGTTCCGAAAGAAAAAGTATATCGTAGTAGCCGCTGTTAGTGTTGTCCTTTTCATAGCTGCTTTATTACTGCTTGTGGTTACTGTTCGAGGAATATTCCCCTGGACAGAGTATCATGTTATCGTCTTTCTAGCTTTGGCAGTTGGAATATTCGGTGTCGTGTTTTCTACCGGCACAATGGAGGCTTATGAAATTTTAGTATATAATGATAACCATTCAAATAGTATTTGGTTCAAAGTCATTCGTAAAGCAAAATCGAAAATCGAAAAGTGGTAGCAAAACCAGCCAAATCTCAACCTGTCAATGTATCACGCACTGACAGGTTTTTTATTTGGAAGGAGGTTCTATTGAGGATTCGTGCCCCTCCCCTGACAACTGAATACTTTCCAGGTACGCCCTGGACTATGCCGCCCCTGTGCTTTTTGTAAATTTTCTTGAAGCACAGGGGCGTTTTTTCGTTTCCGGCCTGATATGGCCACAACACAAAAACAATATTTCTTAAATTAAAGGAGGAACTTTATGGCTTTTTTTGCAAGTGCGATTGATACCCTGAAAATCCTGGTTATTGCTCTGGGCGCCGGTCTCGGCGCATGGGGCGTCATCAACCTTCTGGAAGGTTACGGAAATGACAACCCAGGGGCCAAATCCCAGGGCATGAAACAGCTTATGGCTGGCGGCGGCATTGCGCTGGTGGGTGCCACGCTGATCCCGTTGCTCTCCGGCCTGTTCGGTTAATAGCCGATGGGCAGTCTGTTTGAAAGGATAACAGACTGGATTAAAGAGGGCTTAATCGAAGCGATTACAGGACAATACACCGGTATCTTTGAGTCCGTCAACAGCCAGGTCTCGGATGTGGCCTCACAGGTAGGACAGACACCGCAGGGCTGGAATGGCGGCGTGTTCAGCATGATCCAGAATCTTTCTGAAACCGTCGTCATTCCCATTGCGGGAATCATCCTGACTTTTGTTCTTGTCTATGAGCTGATCCAGATGATCCTGGAAAAGAACAACATGCACGATTTTGATACGTTCAACATCTTCAAGTGGATTTTCAAAACCTTTGTTGCCACATATCTGCTCACCAACTGCTTTACTATCGTCATGGCGGTGTTTGACGTCGCCCAGAATGTGGTGAGCCAGAGCGCCGGCGTGATAAACGGGAACATGGATGTTACCGCTGCGCTGGCCGACCTGGAAACGCAGCTTGAAGCAATGGGGATGTGGGAACTGATCGGCCTGTGGCTGGAGACCAACATCATCAACCTGTGCATGTGGGTGTTGTCCATCGTGATCTTTGTCATTGTGTATGGCCGTATGATTGAAATATATCTTACGGTCAGCCTGGCACCCATACCCTTTTCCACAATGGCAAACCGTGAATGGGGGCAGATGGGGACAAATTACCTGCGTTCCCTGTTTGCTTTAGGTTTCCAGGGGTTTTTGATCCTGGTCTGCGTTGCAATTTATGCGGTGCTGGTCCAGTCGATCCCTTCTTCCGGCGACATTCACGGCGCGATCTGGGGCACGGCAGGCTATACGGTCCTGCTGGCCTTTGCCCTGTTTAAGACAGGCTCGCTATCCAAAAGTATTTTTAACTCGCATTAGCGTGTAACCAACCTACATTTTAACAAGAAGGAGGACTTTTCTATATGAGTAAGACAAACAACGAACCCATGCAGCCGGAGACCCAGATGGGCGAAGGCTTGAAGCTGGATGTAAATGTACGCCCGATTGCCCCGATGGGGAACCTTCTGGCTTTCGCCAATGTGACGATTGGGGACTGTTTCAAGATCGACGGCTTCCGTATTTGCTCCGGCGAAAACGGGCTGTATGTCAACATGCCCTCTACCCAGGACAAGCAGGGAAAATGGAGGGATGTCTGCTGGCCGGTGACGGCGGATTTCCGCAGGCAGCTTAACGACGCCCTGATCGAAGGGTACGGCCAGGCGATTGAAAATTTGCAGGCCACCCTTGAAGCGACAAAGGGAGCGGCGGAGAAACCTTCCCTGACCGGTGCCCTGAAGGATAATGCCGGCAAGGTCAAGACGCAGCCGGCAAAGCCAGCTCCCGCCAAGAATGAGCAGGCCCGATAATGCCGGAGGCCGGAAAATATGGCATCGTGTATGCGGACCCGCCCTGGCGTTATGATAGGAAACGCGGCAATGGGGTGGCGGAAAACCATTACCCAACCATGAGCATAGAAGAAATATGCGCGCTGCCGGTCGCAGACCTTGCGGCCAAAGACAGTGCGCTTTTTCTATGGGCCACCTTCCCTCAGCTTAATGAGGCGTTCCGTGTCATGGAGGCATGGGGATTCAAATATAAGACGCTGGCCTTTCTGTGGCTGAAACAGAACCGCAAAGCGGATTCCTGGTTTTATGGGATGGGGTTCTGGACCCGCTCTAATGCGGAGGTGTGCTTACTGGCGACCAGGGGGCACCCGAAACGCCAGTGTGCGGGAATCCACCAGTTTGTGATCTCACATATCGAGCAGCACAGCAAGAAGCCGGACGAGGTGCGGGATAAGATTGTGAAGCTCATGGGCGACCAGCCCAGGGTAGAACTGTTCGCAAGGCAGCAGACCCCCGGCTGGGATGTGTGGGGCAATGAAGTGGAATCCACGGTCACGATGCAGGAACGGAATCAGTGAGATACAGCATAAATGGAGGTGAATTTACATGCCCTATGTACCCGTACCCAAAGACTTAACAAAAGTCAAGACCAAGCTGGCGTTTAACCTGACGAAGCGCCAGCTCATTTGTTTCAGCCTAGCCGCGCTGGTGGGGCTGCCGGTATATTTCCTTACCCGCGGCGCTATCGGCAACTCGGCGGCGGTGCTGTTGATGATCGGGCTTATGATGCCCTTTTTCTTTTTCGCCATGTATGAGCGGGACGGACAGCCGGCGGAGAAACTTCTGAAAAACAGGCTCCGCTATAAGCTCTGGCCGAAGAAACGGCCATACCGGACGGAAAACCTGTATAAATCCATGTCAAAGAAGGAGGTTACGAGGATTGCCAAAAACCAAACAGCAGGAAGCCCAGGAAAAACGTCTGCAAAGAAACATCAGGCAGGCAAAAAAGACCAGGGCCGACGCAAAGACAAGCGGAAATAAGACTGTCCGCACCAGGCCGCCTAAAAAAGGCGGTTTTTTTGCCGGGCTGAAAACGGATGCCCCGCAGACGGTCCAGCAGAGTATTCCCTATAAGGAAATGTACCGGGATGGAATCTGCCGGCTGACGGATAAGCTCTACACCAAGACAGTGCAGTTTTTTGATATTAACTACCAGCTTGCACAGGCAGATGACAAAGCGCAGATTTTTGAGGGCTACTGTGATTTCCTCAATTATTTTGACGCTTCGATCCATGTGCAGCTTACCTTTATCAATCAGCAGGCCAATATGCAGGATTTCGCCCGCAGTATTGACATTCCCGTCCGCGGTGACGAATATGACGGAATCCGCAGGGAATACGGGGATATGTTAAAGGGCCAGCTCCAAAAAGGCAACAACGGCCTTACCAAGCGGAAATATATCACCTTTGGGATTGAGGCTGACGACCTTCGCACCGCGAAGATGCGCCTGGAGCGGATCGAGGCCGACGTGCTGGCAAATTTCAAAGCCTTAGGAGCACAGGCAAAGCCGTTAGACGGGCTGGAACGCCTGGAGCTCCTTCACAGCCAGCTCCACCCAGACGGGCAGGAAAAGTTTCATTTTACCTGGGCGGACCTGCCAAAAACCGGACTTTCCACAAAGGATTTTATTGCGCCCTCCGGCCTGTCGTTCTCGAATGACGGAAAGACCTTCCGGGTGGCCGACCATTCCGGGGCGGTGTCCTTTTTGCAGATTTTAGCGCCGGAACTGACGGACCGGCTGCTGGCGGAGCTGCTTGATCTGGACGACGCCGTGACTGTGAACCTGCATATCCAGTCCATCGACCAGGCCCAGGCGATCAAGAACATCAAGCGCAAGATGTCCGATCTGCAGAAAATGACCATTGAGGAACAGAAGAAAGCGGTCCGTGCCGGTTATGACATGGACATCATACCTACCGACCTTGCAACTTACGGCGAAGAAGCAAAGAATCTCTTACAGGATTTGCAGAGCCGGAATGAGCGCATGTTTCTTGTGACGGTGCTGGTGGAGAATATCGCTTCCAAACGGCAAAAGCTGTTTAATGATATTCTGTCTGCCTCCGGTATTGCGCAGAAGTATAACTGTGCCCTGAAACGTCTGGACTTCCAGCAGGAGCAGGGCCTTATGTCCTCTCTTGCCTTAGGGTTGAACCAGATTGAAATTGAGCGTGGGCTTACGACAAGCAGCACCGCCATTTTCGTGCCGTTTACGACCTGCGAGCTGTTCCAGGAGGGCGAGGCGCTTTATTATGGCCTGAACGCTTTAAGTAATAACCTGATTATGGCGAACCGCAAGAACTTAAAGAATCCAAACGGCCTGTTCCTGGGGACGCCCGGCAGCGGCAAGTCCTTCTCTGCCAAGCGTGAGATCGTCAATGTGTTCCTTTTAACGGAGGATGACATCATTATTGCGGACCCGGAAAATGAGTACGGGCCTCTGGTACAGCAGTTCGGCGCCCAGGGGCAGGTCATTGACATTTCCCCGACTTCCACCAACTATATCAATCCGATGGACATTAACCTGGACTATTCGGACGATGAAAACCCCATCACTCTGAAAAGCGATTTTATCCTGTCGCTGTGTGACCTGATTATCGGCGGCAAGGAAGGGCTTTCCCCGATTGAGAGGACCATCATTGACCGCTGCACGAGGCTCGTGTACCGGGATTATTTGCAGGACCCACGCCCGGAAAATATGCCTGTCCTGGGCGACCTGTATGAGCTGCTTTTGAAACAGGCGGAGCCGGAGGCACAGAATATCGCCACGGCGCTGGAAATCTACGTCAATGGTTCCCTGAATGTATTTAACCACCGATCCAACATTGACATGAACAACCACCGGGTACTCTGCTTCCAGTTAAAGTCTCTGGGCAAGGCTCTGAAAGAGATCGGGCTTCTCATTATGCAGGATGCCGTGTGGAACCGTGTTACCGCCAACCGCTCGAAACATAAGACGACCTGGTTCTATATCGACGAATTCCACCTCCTTTTGAAAGGCCAGACCGGGAGTTTCAGCGTGGAAATCTGGAAAAGATTCCGTAAATGGGGCGGCATACCATCGGGCCTGACGCAGAATGTGAAAGACCTGCTGGCCTCCCGTGAGATTGAGAATATCTTTGAGAACTCGGATTTTATCTACATGCTGAATCAGGCCCAGGGGGACCGGCAGATTTTGGCGAAGCAGTTGGGGATTTCCCCGCACCAGCTTTCCTATGTGACCCATTCCGGCCCCGGCGAGGGGCTTCTGTTTTTCGGGAATGTGATTATCCCCTTTGTCGATCATTTTCCGAAGGACACCCTGTTATACAGCGTACTTACAACACGGCCTGATGAAGTGGCAGGTGCATAAATTCCCGAAAATAAAAATGACTGGAGGTGATAACAGTGCCGCGGGACAAAGCATTTCAGAGGAAAAAGAAAGATGCCCGGATGCCGGCCCGTGATTCCCATGCGGAGGAACGGATGGACACCCGGCAGAGCGAACAGGATTTTAACCTGCTGCGGGCCAGGGACGCTCCTTCTTCCCCGGGAATGGCCCGGAGCCGGAGGTATGACACCGTAGCGCAACAGACGGCGGAAGGTACGCAGGATTTCACAGCGGATATGCCGCACCAGGTGGACACTTCCACGCCGGAACATTTGGCTGGCAGGGATTTGGACCATGAGCCGGTACAGGAACCTGAAACGCAAAGCCATTTGGAGCCGGAGCCTTCTGCACAGGAACCGCGCCGGAGGGATTTCAGATATAGGGATTCCCGGCGCGAGGATTCTGACAGCGGCAATTCTAATACAGGGCACTTTACGCAAGAAGAATCCGGCCAGACGGAACGCCGCCACCGGATGCATCAGCACGGCAACAAATACCAGCAGCGTTTCCAGGAGGCGGCAAAAGCCGAGGAACCAAAGGAGAAACCACCGGAGGCAGCCGAAGGGGAACCGAAACGGCCTTCCAAGCTGGAATTTACCGCTGACGAGCTCCCACCGGAAACAGCGGATAAGAAACTCACACAGGCCAGGCGGAAAGCGGAACGGACAGCGGAAAAACTGGAACAGGCGGAAAACCGCCTGCCTGCCCGCCGTAAGCTGCGGATGGAAACATCTTCTGATTCTGATACGGGTAAGGCCGCAAAGCGCCTGAAATTTGAAAAGGAGGTAAAATCCCAAAGAACCCATGTCAAGGGTTCTGTTCCGATGCGCCCGGTAAAGGCCGGCACAAATATGGCGGTTGGTTACGCCCACAAGAAAATATATCAGGCGGAGGAAGAAAATGTAGGCACGAAGGCGGCCCACCGCACCGAGCTTGTGGGAGAGTCCGGGGTGCGTACCCTGTACCACCGCCATAAGACCGCGCCATACCGCAGGGTGACAAAGTTACAGCAGCAGTCAGCCAAGGCCAATGCCCGGCTTGCCTACCGGCAGACCTTACAGGACAACCCGGAGCTTAAGAAAAATCTTCTTGCCCGGATGTGGCAAAAACAGAAGATAAAACGCCAGTATGCCAAAGCAGCCAGAGAAGCGAAAAAAGCCGGAAAGCGGGCAAAGGACACCGCCGTTACCACAGAAAAAATCGCTGCCGGCGTGGTTCACGCTGTCAAGCGCCACCCGGTTATATGCGGAATCGTGCTCCTGCTCCTTTTGGTATTTTTCCTGATTACCTCCCTCTTTTCTTCCTTTTCTAATATTGGAACCGGAGGGCTGGGGAGCCTTGCCGCCTCTACTTATCTGGCGGACGATGCGGACATCAACAATGCGGAACTTATATATACCGAGTGGGAAACGGACCTGCAGATGCAGATCAACCGTGTGGAATCGGACCGGCCCGGTTATGACGAATACCGCTATAATATCGGCCCCATTGAGCATGATCCTTATGTTTTGATGGGGTATCTCACCTCTGCGTATCAGGATTTTACCTATGCACAGATCGAGAGCGTCCTCCGGGAGCTTTTTAACGGGCAGTATTCCTTATCCTTTTCAGAAGAAACGGAAATCCGCTACCGGACAGAAACAAGCATTGACCCGGAGACCGGCGAAGAAACCGAAGAAGAAGTGCCTTATGAGTGGCACATCTTAAATGTAACGCTTGCTTCCATGCCGCTTGAAAACCTGGTGGTTTCACGCATGGACGCAGACCAGAAAGAAATCTGCGAGATTCTATTGCAGACCAAGGGCAACCGGCAGTATGTGAAAAATGTGTTTGGCACCAACTGGCTGCCCTATGTCACCAGCTACTACGGCTACCGGGTGCACCCGATCAGCGGGGAAAAGAACTACCATACCGGCGTTGACATCGGGATGCCCCAGGGCACGGAGATTTTGGCCGGGCATGACGGCACGGTTACGCTGGCAGGAAACGCGGGCGGCTATGGCCTGTGCGTCGCCATTGAGGGCGAGGCTTACGAGGGGCACTCCCTTACCACCAAATACGGCCACTGTTCGCAAATCTTAGTATCTGCCGGACAGGAGGTAAAAGCCGGGGATGTGATTGCGAAGGTCGGCAGTACCGGAAATTCCACCGGACCGCACCTGCACCTGGAGGTATTGGTTGACGGCCAGTATATGAATCCGTTGTATTTTGCCGATACTGGCGATACAAGTGAGCGGCATTTGCCGGAGGTTTCAGCAGGCGGCGGAGGGAATTATTTCAATTATGATGTTCCACCGGAGGCCCTTGCGGATGAAAAATTTGCCGCTATGCTTGCGGAGGCTGAAAAGTATTTAGGCTATCCGTATGTATGGGGCGGCGCAAGCCCTTCCACTTCCTTTGACTGTTCCGGCTATGTTTCCTGGGTCGTCAATCACTGTGGTGTAGGCTGGAACTTCGGACGCCTGACCGCGGACGGGCTTTTAGGCGTGTGTACGCCTGTATCAAGTGCGGACGCAAGACCCGGCGACCTGATCTTCTTCCAGGGCACCTATAACACCAGCGGCGCAAGCCATGTGGGAATCTATGTCGGTAATGGAATGATGATCCACTGTGGGGACCCGATCTCCTACGCGAACATCAACACAAGCTACTGGCAGCAGCACTTTTATACATTTGGGCGTCTGCCCTGACAGATTGGAGGTAATAAATTGAACCCTAAGATTGAAAAACTGGAGAAAGAGATTGACAAGACGAAAAACAAGATTGCGGAGATGCAGGCCAGGCTCCGCGACCTGGAAAAACAGAAAACGGAGCTGGAGAATACCGATTATGTGGCGATTGCCCGCAGCTTCCATCTGACGCCCCAGCAGTTGGCCGAATTTCTGAAATCGCAGCAAGCCATCCCGTCAGGGGATGGCCCGCTTAAGAAACAGGAGGACATGAATGAGGACTAAAAAAATCTCTCTGCTACTGGCGCTTGTGCTTGTCATAAGCGCCATCGCTTTGCCCCTGACGGCTTATGCCGCTGGGGACAAAGATACCACGCCGCCGGAGCTTACGGTTTCCCTGGACGGCGGTACGCTGAAAATAGAAAGCAGCGACGACAATTCCGGCGTGGAGGCGGTCTTTGTGGACGGGAACCGTATCAATTCCCTGACCAATGGGGCGGCTACCGTCACCTTAAAGGATTATGCCGGCACAGGAAAACAGGTAAGCGTGTATGCCCAGGATTATGCTGGGAACCGCTCAAAGACCGTGAAGTTTGAAAATCCCTATTATGAGGAACCGACGCCCACGGAAAAACCTGCGGAAACGGTGCAGCAGAACCAGAGCAGCAAGCCGGTAAAACCGGCACAGGTCCAGGCTGCTTCTTCCGGCAGTACCAATCATAACGCCCAAAGCAGCAATTCAGGCAGTAATGCTTCCGGGAATGGTTCTAATGCGGGTACGAATACAGGCACCAATGGCGGCAGCAATACAGCCTCCGGCACAAATGGCGGCAGCTCCAATTCCCAGGAAGAAACGGAAACCACTTCCTCTATCCCGGATGGCGCGTTTACCCCGGAGGGAACCGGCACAGTGCTGGATGAAGCTACTGGCGAGGGTGACGATAAGCAGTTTTACACGATCACCACCGAGGCCGGAAATGTATTCTATCTTATCATTGACGGAAAGCGGAACGATAACAACGTCTACTTCCTGAATGGTGTTACCGAAACTGACCTGATGGCTCTGGCGGAAAAGAACGAGGGCACCATGAGCGTGATCCCGGCAGAGGACGTCTGCTCCTGTACAGATAAATGCGAGGCCGGCGAAGTCAATACCGCCTGCCCGGTCTGCAAGAACGACCTCAAAGGCTGCGCCGGAAAGGAAAAACCTGCGGAAACAGAGGAACCCGCACAGACCGAACAGCCGAAAAAGGACAACGGCAGCGCTGGCACGATTATCTTTATTATCGTTGCCCTGCTTGCGGTAGGCGGCGTCGGCTATTATGTGAAGATCGTCCGTCCGAAGCAGCAGGCAGAGGATGACGAAGATTTCGAGGATGACGGTTATGGCGAAGGCTTTGACCCGGATGAAGCCTATGGAGAGCCGGAATATCTCTCCGAAGATGATTTTGACGACAGGATCAATAAGGAACAGGAGGACAGCGAGTAAAGCTGTCCTTTACTATTTTAAGAAAGCGAGGATTTTTCATGGAGAAAACAAATACCCATTACCGCAGCGGCGTAAAGCGGCTGCTGGCATTTCTGCTTTGCGCAGTATGCGTCTTTGGGATGATCCCTACTCAGGCGTTCGCGTTTTCGCCCGGACAGAAAGCAAGCTCCTGGCTGGGTGATCAGTATGTGGGGTCTGACGGACAGCATTATTACAGCCCGGCGCCCTACACCTATCTGGTCTACAATTCTGACGGAACGATGGATGTGCGTACCAGCTCCGGGGGCAACGCCTACCGGCATTATATGCTGACAGCTTCGGATGGGAGCAGCCAGCAGGTCTATTGTGTGGAAAGCGGCATTGCCTATAACGCTTCTGACAATACCTATACATCGGAAAGCGGAACAAACAGCAATTACTTAAACCTGCTCCCTTCCGAGGCAAGACGGGGGATCACCCTCACGGCGATCTACGGCTGGAAACCCGGCGCTTCCCTCCCTGTGTCCGGCATTAACGAGGACGATTATAAAATGGCGACACAGATCATTCTCTGGGAGTACCAGCAGCAGCTTCGGAGCGACCCTTACAGCAGGCACGGGAACGGCCATGCAAACGCCAACCAGTATTTCAGCGTGATTGCCGGACGTCCTGCGGAAAAAGCCTATAACTGGATTCTTTCCCAGGTTGCTTCCCATTCCACGGTTCCCTCTTTTACTTCCACGAAGAAAAGCGAGGCACCGGAGCTGGAACTGAAATGGGACACGGAGAAAAAGGTCTATACCCTGACTGTCACGGACACCAATAACCTGAAAATCAATCTGGAGACTTTGAAAGGCAGCGGCGTTTCCATCACAAGAAACGGGAACAAGTACACGTTCACCAGTAAGAACATGATTATGAACCCTATCATTTTTGAATTCCGAAAGGACATCCCGGTTGCCAATGACATGCTGATCTGGGGCAGACCCGGCTACCAGACTATGATGACCGGTGCCAGCGACCCGGTTTCCTTCTTTGTAAAGATCAAGACCGAAACCTACGGTATCGCAAAGATCGTCAAGACCAGCGAGGACGGCATTGTGTCTGGTATTCCTTTCAACATTTCCGGCATGGACATTCTGGGAAATAAAGTAGATGAAACTGTCACTACCGGAGAAAACGGGCAGATTAAGGAAAAGCTGCTGCCCGGCACCTATCTGGTGAAAGAGCTGCCGGTGGACCGTTATGTGACCCCTTCCGCGCAGTATGTCACCATTGAAAGCGGCCAGACCTCCACGGTGCATTTCAGCAATATCCTGAAAAAGTTCCGCGTCCATGTGGTAAAGAGCGACGCTGATACCGGCACCGCCCAGGGCGACGCCACCCTTGCCGGTGCAACTTATGGCATTTATAACAATGGCGAACTGGTAGACACCTACACTACCGGGCCAGACGGCAGCTTTATGACCCGGTACTATGTGTGCGGCGATAACTGGACTATCCGGGAAATTGAACCGAGCACCGGCTACCTCTTAAACGATACAGTCTATGAGGTGGGCGCTTCCCCGACACTATATGAGGTGGAACTGAATACCACGGAGAACCAGGTCAAGGAAACGGTCATTTACGGCAATATCCAGCTTGTGAAGCATACGGACGATCTGGACCCGGATGTGTCCGGGGATGAAAATACGGACGAACCCAATGAGGGCGTCATTGAACGCCCAGAGGCCGGCGCGGTCTTTGAGGTTTACCTGAAGGCGGCAGGCAGCTATGACGCAGCAAAGGGAAGTGAACGCGACCTGCTGACAACGGATAATGATGGTTTTGTAGCTTCCAAAATGCTGCCTTATGGCCGTTATACGGTCCACCAGGTAGCCGGTGAGGAAGGGAAAGCGTTTATCCCAGACTTTACGGTCTTTATTTCCTCCAATGGACAGACTTACAGCTATATCCTGAATAACCGTACCATTACCGCAAGGCTGCGTGTAGAGAAATGCGACGCGGAGACCGGCAATATTATTCCGATAACGGGCACTGGTTTCCAGATCAAGGATTTGTCTACCGGGGAATTTGTCACCCAGGAAATCTATTATCCGAACCCGGAAACCCTTGATACTTTCTATGTATCGGATGAAGGCTGGCTGATGCTGCCGGAGCCTTTGCACACTGGCGATTATGAGCTTTACGAGGTGGCGGCGCCTTATGGATATGTATTATCCAGTGAACCGGTGCCGTTTACCATTGACGGCAGCGAGGCCGTTGTCACGGTTACGCAGTATAATATGCCGCAGAAGGGGCAGCTTACCATCACCAAGACCGGCGAGGTATTCGCTTCCGTCCAGGAGAACGATGGCCTGTACCAGCCGGTGTATGAAGTGGCCGGGCTTCCGGGTGCGGTCTATGACGTGATCGCGGATGAAGACATTTATACCGGAGACGGGACGCTCAGGGCGGCAAAAGATACCGTTGTGGAAACCCTTACCACAGGGGAGGATGGAACGGCACAGAGCGGACTTTTGTACCTGGGCCGCTACCGTCTGGAAGAACGCCAGGCGCCGGAGGGGATGGTCTTAAATACCCAGCCGGAATATGCCGAGCTTACTTATGCGGGTGAAACTGTGGAAGTGACGCAGACCGCCATCGGACTTTATGACGAGCGCCAGAAGGTGGCTGTGAGCCTGCTTAAAGCACTGGAAACAGACGAGCTGTTCGGGCTTGGCATGAATGAGGAATACAAAGATATTTCTTTCGGCCTTTATGCTTCCGCAGACCTGACGGCCCTTGACGGCAGCGTGATCCCGGCAGGCGGGCTTTTAGAAGTGGTTTCCATTGACCCGAATGAGGCGGGTGGCTATGACGCTTCCTTTGTCTCCGACCTGCCTTTTGGCAGCTACTATGTGAAAGAACGCACCACAAACAGCGCCTATATCCTCTCTGATACGGAATATCCGGTCATTTTTGAATACGCAGGCCAGGAGGCGGCGCTGGTCCAGATTCTTGTCAATGAGGGCGAAGCGGTTTCCAACGACCTGCTGCGCGGGCGTGTGGACGGCGTGAAAGTCGGTGAAAACCCGGAGGGCGGCGAAGATGTGAAGCTGGCCGGTGCGGTCATGGGATTGTTTAAACCTGATACCGAAGAATTTACCGAGGAAAACGCCCTGATCACTGTTGCCACCGGAGAGGACGGCAGCTTTGCCTTTGAGAATATCCCTTACGGCCACTGGATCGTAAAGGAAATTTCCTCTCCGGCGCTTTATACGGTAAGCCCCGAACAGCACCATATCTATATCGGTGTGGACGGCCAGCGCATTGAAATCAAAGTGGAAAATACTCTGATCCGCGGCAGCGTGCAGGTGATGAAAACCGAGGCAGTAGACGAGCCTTCTTCTGTGGAGAAGGAGGACAAAGATAATAACACCTTCCTGCGTTTCCTCTCCGGCGCGGTATTCGATCTGTATGAGGACACCAATGGCAACAAGGAATTTGATTCCGAAGATATGAAGATCGGTACCCTGAAAGAATCGGAGGCTGGCTACCACACCGCGGAGGGCCTTCTGGCAAAGGGCTACTTTGTGAAAGAAAGCAAGGCGCCAGAGGGCTACCAGCTTGACGAGAACGCCTACTACTTTGCCATCACAGAGGACGGCCAGGTGACGGTTGTGGAAAATGGCGAGGCCGGACGTGGCTTTACCAATGAGGCGTACCGCGGAAACTTAAAGATTACAAAGGATTCCAGCGACGGGCGTAAGGATGGGTTTGCTTTTGAAGTCAAGAATGCGGACGGCTCCTACTGTGAGACCTTTACCAGCCCGAAATCCGGCGTGATTGAGGTCAAAGGGCTGCGCGTTGGCATTTATACCGTAACGGAAATCTCCAACCGGGCAAGTAAGGACTATATCATTCCTGACGCTGCCACCGTGGAGATCAAGGCGGACGAAACCGCAACGGTCCAGTTCTTCAATGAAAAGCCGGAGAAACCGGCTACCCCGGATAACCCGGATAATCCGAAAACACCTTCCAATCCGTCCACACCGTCCAATCCGGGCAAAGCGGTACCGCAGACCGGGGATGACAATTTCATTTTCCTGTATGGCGGGCTTCTGGCGCTGGCTGTGATTGGCGGCGGGCTGTTTGCCGCAGCCTATTTCAAAAAGGGCAAGTACAGCAGAAATACCCCAAAGAGAAAAGCTGTTGGTATTGCGGTGGTTTCCCTCTGCGGGTTGTTGGCACTTGGCAGCGGGTTCCTGATGGTCCGCGACCTGAACCAGTATTCAGAGAGCGCCGGAGCCTATGAGGACATTTCGGCTCTTGTAGAGCTGCCGGAGCAGGCCGAAGCGCCGGAGGACGATAACACGGAAACGGAACCTGCCGGGGAGGACCCTTCTGTGGTCCTCCCCACAGTGGATTTTGATGTGCTTCGGGAAACCGGGCCGGACATCATCGGGTGGCTTACCCTTCCTGATACGGCCATTAACTACCCGGTCACGCAGACAGACGACAACGAGTATTACCTGCACCACCTGTATGACGGCACCTATAATAAGACGGGCTGCCTGTTTGCAGACTATGAAAATCAGGAGGATTTTTCGGACCGCAATACCATTATCTACGGACACAACATGCGGGACGGCTCCATGTTCGCTGCGCTGAATGAGTATGACGAACAGAGCTATTATGACGGACACCCCCAGATGTACCTTGTCACCCCTGGCGGCGGCTATGTCGTGGAAATTTTCACGGCGTTTGTGGCAAAACCCAGCGAGTCCGGCAGCGACACTTCTCCCTGGAGGCTTAGCTTCAAGGATGACGGGGCCTACACCACATGGCTTTCTGAAATGGCGGGCCGGTCTGTCATTGAAACCGATGTTACGGTGACTTCCAGTGATAAGGTGCTGACCCTTTCCACCTGTACGCCCGGAGGCGCGAGCCGCTTCATTGTCATGGGAAAGCTGGCGGCTGTAAACAATTAACAAGAATATGGGAAACCGGTGCGGGGGCTGTCTGCTCCCGCACCTGCTATTTAGGAGGATTTTTTTATGGTGAATGCCATTGTTTCGATACCCGGCTACATCCATCTGTACCGCTCCCTTTTGCGGTTCTATGATATGCCGGAAAATGAGGTCCGGGAAATGCTCTATCTTCTGAATACGGCGAACCTGGACTGCTACGAGTATTACCACCCGGAGCGTGATGTGATCCAGAGCGGGCCGGTGGCTTTTAGCGGCTGGCTGGAACATATGGACTGCCGCCCTTACCGGACAGAAGTACAGCTTTATAAATCCCTGCTGTTCTTAAAGCGCAGCATTGACCGGGATTTGATCGTGACCTCACAGCGGGAGGCGCTTCAAACCCTGCGGTGTATCATTTCCAACCTGGAATACCGCTTCTATAAGGCGTATGGCATGGAGATTGAGGACAAACGGACCGTGTACGGGGAATGTACCTACCGCCTGGTTCCCAGGGAGGACGAACCCAGCGTATGCCTGATGCACGACTGGATTTATCTGCCCTCTGCTTAAAAATGTCCCGAATAATACATAAAATTTGGGACAAAAAGTAGTATATGCTCTGCCCTTTCCCGGCAGCGGTTCTCTTCTTTTTTGAGATTGCTGTATAAATCCTGATCTGCATGGGAATACTATAAACAAAACTCTCGGAGCCTATTGAAAATTTGTCCCGAATAATATATAATATTCGAGACAAAAGGAGGTGAGCAAAGTGGCAAACGGATATTCCAGGCAGATTCAGGAGCGGATTGGCGCAGCGGCAGAAGGAACCGTTTTTGTCAATTCTGATTTTGCTGATATTGCTGATACGGAAACCATAAGACGGAACCTGAACCGGCTTACACAGGCAGGTACGCTCCGGCGGATTTTGAAAGGTGTTTATGAAAAACCGGAATACAGCGAAATGCTGAAAGAATATGTAGCGGCGGACCCGGAGGCGGTAGCAAAGGCGCTGGCCCGGAACTACCACTGGACGATTGCCCCCTGTGGGAATACGGCGCTGAACCTGTTAGGACTTTCCACGCAGGTAACAGCGGTATTGGTGCTATACTAAAAAAGTGGACAGCAAAAAGCGAAAGATGGTATAATAATA